>Ga0209464_10000516_pt1 | contig 12384 bp, 14 predicted proteins | sample DOMMetBare1Fresh_2_FD_187473 | JGI IMG/M metagenome (GOLD analysis project Ga0209464, IMG submission 187473) | Wetland sediment microbial communities from St. Louis River estuary, USA, under dissolved organic matter induced mercury methylation -... | ecosystem: Environmental > Aquatic >... | reverse complement strand
AATCACTTCGAAGACTCCGGCGTGGCGTCGACGGCACAGTGGAGCACGCGATTGCCGCCGCGCCGTTTTGCGGCATACATCGCGTCGTCCGCACGCTGCACAAGCTTCAGCGCGCTCACTGAGTCCGCCGGTGCCAGCGCATAGCCAATACTCGCGGTCGCACGTTGCGGCAACGGCAACGCGGCAACTGCATCGTGCAGCGCCTGCAACAGGTGTTGTGCCAGCGATTGCGCGCCCGCTGCGTCGCGCACGTGCGCAAGCACAAGAAACTCGTCGCCGCCGAAGCGACCGACTGAGTCCTCGGCACGCACCGCATCGGCCAGCGCTCCCGCAGTGCGGACGAGCAATTCGTCTCCTTCGCGATGACCGCGCGTATCGTTGACGGCCTTGAGGTTATCGAGATCAATGAAGAACAGCGCCACCGGATTCGCGTGCGCGTCGGCCACTGCGGCATCGATGCGATCCATCATCGCGCGGCGGCTGTACACGTCGGTCAGCGCGTCGCGCTCGACGCTGCGGCGCAGCCGCTCCTGCACAATCGTCAGTTCGTGCACATCAACCGTCACCGTGTACACGCCGATCACCGCGCCTTGCGGATCGAAGTCCGGCACATAGCTGGTACGAAGCCAGCGCGGCCCCTGCTGCGCCAGCTCGGCAAGTCGCGTGTAGTGGACAGACTCACCCGCCAGCGCGCGCTCGAAGTACGGTTGATGTTCGGCCCAGCGCTTCGCCCCGCGGACCTCACCAATGTGGCGACCGAGTGCCTCGTCGGCCGCCATCCCGGCGCCCTCGACCCACGCCTTGTTGACGAAGCGGATCACGCAATTGGAGTCGACGTAAGTCAGCGGATACGGAATGTTCTCGGCGAACCGATCGAGCCGCCGGCGCGCGACTTCCAGAGTTTCGCGCGTGATTACGTCGTCGTGGATGTCAAAGGCGATCGTGAAGACCGCGGTCACTTTGCCGTCGGCATCGCGGTCGGGAAACACCTGCACGCGGGCCCAGCGCGCGGGCCGTTTCTGGTGCGTCAACATCCGTTCGTATCTGACCGTGCGGCCTTCGAACGCGGCAGCAAACGCATTGCGCGCCGCCGCCCACGCATCGGGGCCGTAGATTTCCTCCATCGTCCGCCCGAGAAGCTGGCTGCGATCGCACCCGGCCCAGGTCAAATACGGCGCGTTGCAGTAGAGCAAGCGGGCTTCGCGGTTCCAGCGGCCGATCGGCAGGTCGATCGCGTCGATCAGCCGCTCGTTATACGAAAGCTTCTGATCGATGCGGACGACGTTCGAATTCATCGCGGCCTGCGGGCGCCTCAACGCACGCCAGAAACAAAGATCGTGATCGTCGCCAGCCAGCCAACCAGCCAGAACACCGAGCGCGCCCAGTGCAAGTCGGCCAGATAGCAGGCGAGATACGCGACGCGCGCGCCGACGAAGATGGCGGCCAGCGCGTTGACGCGGTCAGCCGGTGCCTGAATCAGGTGCGCAGTGATCACCGCTGCGGCAAAGAACGGAAACGCCTCGAAGCTGTTCAACTGCGCCGCGTTGGCGCGCGCGCGGAATCCCTCCTGCTTCGCCAGCCACGCACGCGGATTGCGGTTGTTGAAGCGCTCGCCACCCGCCTTGGCGATCGTCGCACCCAGGTATGGCAGAAGGCCGGCGATCAGCACGCACCAGAACGCGATCGTCATGCGGACTCCGTCAGGCAGCGCGGCGATCGAGCATCGCCTGCGCCAGCGTGTTGACGTCGGTGTACTCGAGTTCGGCACCGGCCGGCACACCGCGTGCCAGCCGGGTGATCTTCAGCTGCGGATCGCGCGCACGCAGCAGTTCGGCGATGTAATGCGCAGTGGCGTCACCCTCGGGCGTGAACGATGTGGCGACGATCACTTCTCGCACCAGTCCGTCGCATGCTCGCGCGAGCAGCTGTTCCATCTGGATTTCGCGCGGGCCCACGCCATCCAGCGGCGACAGGCGCCCAAGCAGCACGAAGTACAGCCCGGAAAACGACAGCGACTGCTCCAGCATCAGCTGGTCTGACGGCGACTCGACCACGCACAACAGCCCGGCGTCGCGCTTGGGACTTGCGCAGGTTTCACAGATCTCCTGTTCGGTCAACGTATTGCAGCGGGCGCAATGGCGCACGTTCGCGTGCGCGGCAAGCAACGCCTCACCCAGCCGCACCGCGGTGTCGCGATCGTGCTGCAGCAGGTGAAAAACGATGCGCTGCGCCGAGCGCGGACCGATGCCCGGCAGGCGTTTGAGCGAATCGACCAGCTTGTCGAGTGTGGGGCCAAGCTTCATGCTCAAAACGGCAGCTTGAACCCCGGCGGCATCGGCATGCCGGCGGTGACCGACGACATCTTCTGCTGCGTGGTTTCCTCCGCGCGTCGCACCGCATCGTTGAACGCGGCCGCGACCAGGTCTTCCAGCATGTCCTTGTCATCACGCAACAGGCTGGGATCGACGCTGACCCGCCGCACCTGGTATTTGCAAGTCATCGTGATCTTGACCATGCCGGCGCCGGACTGCCCTTCGACCTCGATCGAAGCGAGCTCGTCCTGCATGCGCTTCATGTTCTCCTGCATCTTCTGCGCCTGCTGCATCAGCCCGGCGAGCTGGTTCTTCATCATGTGTCAGTCCTCGGTGTTGGAAAAACGAACCGGCGCTTTGCGCACGCAGGGTTCAATCGCTCAGGGTTCAATCGGCTTGATCGACGCGGGATCGACCGTTGCGCCGAAGTTCTCGATCAGTTCCTTGACGAACGGATCAGCGTAGATCGCTTCTTCGGCGCGCTTCTGCTTCTCTGCGCGTGCCTGCTCGGCAATGCCGGCCGCGGTCGGGCCGGCGGTCGCGCCGATCTCCACGCTGAGGCGAATTGAGCGACCGAAATGCTGCGCAAGCGCGGCCTTCAATCGCTCGAGGTTGGAGCCCTCCGCCAATGTCTTGATGGGCACGCGCAATTTGAAGTGATCGCGTTCGGTTGAGATCAGTTCGCTCCGCGTGGCCAGCTCGCGCACCATGCCGCTGATCTTCAGCTTTTCGACCAGCGCCGGCCAGTTGCCGTCGAACGAGACCATTGGCGCCGGTGTTGGAGACGAGGCCACCGGGGTGCTCGGCGTGGGCGCCCCGGTCGGCGCTGCCGCTTGCGGCTTGCTCGCCACTGGTCGAGAACGGGTTGGTGCAATCGCCGACGTCTCGTTCGTCGCATCGGCCGGCGCGAACGCGATCATGCGCAGCAGTGTCATCGTGAAGCCGGCGTACTCGTCCGGCGCGAGATGAAGATCATTGCGCCCATGCAGGGCGATCTGATACAGCAACTGCACCTCGTCCGGCGCAATGCTCTTCGCGAAACGCAGCACAGCGGCCGCGTTCTCTACCTCATCGCCCATTGCATCCGGCACCTGCTGCGCCAGCGCAATCCAGTGCAGCAGGCTCGCCAGGTCCCGCAACGCCTGGGCGAACGAGAAGCTGCGCTCCGCCATCTCGTCCGCGACCGCCAGCGCCTGCTTCGCGTCGCGCACGGCGACCGCATCGATCACGCGCACCAGCGTTGTGGTGTCGATGCTGCCGAGCATGTTGCGCACTGCCTCGAGCGTCACGTTGCCGGCGCTGTATGCGATCGCCTGATCGAGCAGCGACAGGCCGTCGCGCATGCTGCCGCGCGCGGCGTGGCCGAGCAACTTCAGCGCCGCGGGCTCCGCCGGGATGCCTTCCTTGCCGAGGATCTCGGCCATCAGCGCCGCCACCGCGGCCGGCGTCATCTGCTTCAGGTTGAACTGCAGGCAGCGGCTCAGCACGGTGGCCGGCAGCTTTTGCGGATCGGTGGTGGCAAGAATGAACTTGACGTAATCGGGCGGCTCTTCCAGCGTCTTGAGCATCGCGTTGAACGCGTGGGTGGTGAGCATGTGCACTTCATCGATCATGTAGACCTTGAAGCGCGCATTGCTCGGCGCATAGACAGCGCGCTCCAGCAGCGTGGTCATCTCGTCCACACCGCGGTTGCTGGCTGCATCCATCTCGATGTAGTCAACAAAGCGGCCGGCGTCGATCGCCTCGCATACCGCGCAGCGGTTGCAGGGCGTGGCAGTGATACCGCCCGTGCCGTCGGGGCCGATGCAGTTCAACGCCTTGGCCAGGATGCGCGACAGCGTGGTCTTGCCGACCCCACGCGTGCCGGTGAAAAGATACGCGTGGTGGATGCGTTTCTGTTCGAGCGCGTGCGTCAACGCGCGCACCACGTGCTCCTGCCCAACGAGCGAGGCGAAATCGCGCGGGCGCCACTTCCGTGCAAGAACCTGATACGACATGCGAACGATTCTACCCACGCGAAAGGTCGGGCGCGCCAGCGGCGAATGCGGAGCGGGAAGCCGTGCTCGACGGCGACGCCATCCCGCGCGATGATCGCGCCTCGCCATCCAAGCGAGCCTGCCCATGGAAACACTCGCCGGAACACTGGTTCGTCTTATTGCGCACGCAGTTCGGCTGGTGGTCCTCGTCTGCGGCTGCCTCGCGCCGGCCGCGGCGCATGCCGACGACACGCTGCGGATCGGCTCCAAGCGCTTCACCGAGGCCTACATCCTGGCGCAGGTACTCGCGCAGACCGCGGAGGCCGGCAGCAAGTCGAAGACCGAAGTGAAGGCCGGACTCGGCAACACCGCGATCGTGTACGAGGCGCTGCGCTCGGGCGCGATCGATCTTTACCCGGAGTACACCGGCACGATCGATCTGGAGATCCTGAAGAATCCGGCGCCGACGTCGATCGAAGCGATGACCCGCCAGCTCGCGCCGCTCGGCTTCGGCATTGCGGTGCCGCTCGGCTTCAACAACGGCTATGCACTGGCGATGCGCGGCGCCGACGCCGATCGGCTCGGCATCAAGTCGTTGAGTGATCTGGCGCGCCATTCCGAACTCAAGCTGGGCCTGTCCAACGAATTCATCGGCCGCGCCGATGGCTGGCGCGGGCTCGCGCAGCGCTACGAGCTGCCGCACAAACCGGTCGGCCTCGATCACGGCATCGCGTTCGACGCGATTGCCAAGGGACAGATCGACGTGACCGACATCTACACTACCGACGCGCAGATCGAGAAGATGAGCCTGCGCGTGCTCGCCGACGACCGCGGCTACTTCCCGCGCTACGAGGCGGTCTTGCTTTACCGGCTCGATGTGCCGACGCGTTTCCCGCTCGCGTGGAAGGCGCTGCAAACGCTGGCGGGAACAATCGACGAGCGCGCGATGATCGCGATGAACGCGCGCGCCGAGATCAAAGGCGTGCCGTTCGAGCAGATCGCGCGCGACCACCTTGCCGGCGAGGCCAAGACCATGGGAGAGCGGCGCGGCGTCTGGGCCAAGCTTGTCGGCCCCGACCTCGGCCGGCTGACGCTGCAGCACCTGTGGCTGGTCGCCGCATCGGTGGCGGCCGCTGCGTTGATCGGCATTCCGCTCGCGCTGCTGGTCGCACCCTACCCGCGCGTGCGCGTCAGCGTGCTCGGCGCAACTGGACTGCTGCAGACCATTCCGTCATTGGCGCTGCTGGCGGCGCTGATCTCGTGGCTCGGCATCATCGGCACTGTGCCGGCGCTCATCGCGCTGACGCTGTACGCGCTGCTGCCGATCATGCGCAACACCTGCACCGGCGTGGCGGAGATCTCCACCGGGCTGATCGACGCCGCGCGCGCGCTCGGCCTGTCGAATGGACTGCGGCTGCGGCTGATCGAGCTGCCGCTCGCGTTGCCAACGATCATCGCCGGTGTGCGCACCGCTGCCGTGATCGCGGTCGGCACCGCGACGATCGCCGCGTTCATCGGCGCCGGCGGATACGGCGAGCGGATCGTGACCGGCCTGGCGCTGAACGATGGGGCGCTGCTGCTCGCCGGCGCGCTGCCGGCCGCGCTGATGGCTGTGGCGTGCGAACTGTTGTTCGAAGGATTCGAAGCGGCCATCCGGCGCCGGCGCGGAATCGAGGCGAAATGACCAACGAACTCTGTTTTCTCACCGCATGCGAAGTTTCCGCGCGCATCCGCCGCCGCGAGGTCTCCGCGCTCGAAGTGATGCAGGCGCACGTCGCGCAGATCGAAGGCGTCAATCCACGTGTGAATGCGATCGTCACGTTTCATCCGGAGCGTGCGCTGGCGCAAGCGCGCGCGGCGGACGAGATGCAGGCACGCGGCGAGCCGCTCAGAATCCTTCACGGATTGCCGACGGCGCACAAGGACCTGGTGCCCACCAAGGGCGTGCGCACAACGTGGGGTTCGCCGATCTACAAGGACTTCGTGCCCGGAGAAGATGCGCTGATCGTCGAACGGCAACGCGACGCCGGCGCAATCTCCGTCGGCAAGACCAATACGCCGGAGTTCGGCGCCGGCTCGCAGACCTTCAACGCGGTGTTCGGGGCCACGCGCAATCCATATGACCTCTCGCGCACCTGCGGCGGTTCGTCCGGCGGCGCGGCGGTTGCACTTGCGTGCGGCATGGTGCCGATCGCCGACGGCAGCGACCTCGGCGGCAGTCTGCGCAACCCCGCCAGTTTCTGCAACGTCGTCGGCATGCGCGGCTCCGCAGGCCGGGTGCCGAAGCACCCGACAAAGCTGGCGTGGAACACGCTGTCGGTCGAAGGTGCGATGGGGCGCACGGTCGAGGATGTGGCGTTGATGATGCAGGCGATCAGCGGACCGGATGCGCGCGTACCGATTTCGCTGACGGAACCCGGATCGATCTTCGCGCAACCGCTTGCGCGTGACTTCAACAACACGCGCGTGGCATGGGCCTCGACTCTCGGCGGGCTGGGACCCGTTGATGGGCGCGTGGTCGCAGCGATCGAAGCGCAGCGCACGACGTTCGAGACGCTGGGTTGCCGTACCGCCGACGCGATGCCCGACCTGCGCGACGCCGACGAGGTCTTCCGCGTGCAGCGGGCACAGATCTTTGCCGCATCGCATGCCGATCTGCTGGAGAAGCACCGCGACCAGATGAAGGACACGGTGATCTGGAATATCGAGCAGGGACTCAAACTCACAAGCCAGCAGATCGCGGCGGCGGAACTGCAGCGCACCGCCCTCTTCCAGCGCGTGCACGCCTTCTTCGAAAAGTTTGAGTTTCTCGTGCTGCCCGTGTCGCAGGTGCCGCCGTTCCCGGTCGACCAGCCGTGGGTGCGCGAGATCAACGGCCAGCCAATGGCCGACTATCTGGAATGGATGAAGTCGTGCCTGCTGATCACCGTCACCGGCCACCCCGCGTTGTCAGTGCCGTGCGGCTTCACACCCAAGGGATTGCCCGTCGGCGTGCAGATTGTCGGCCGCTATCGCGATGACTTCGGCGTGCTGCAGTTGGGCTATGCGTTCCAGCAGGCCACGGGCTTCTGGCAGCGCGCACCTCAACTCTCACCGAGACGCGCGAGCGCATCGCCGCTGACACGGCAGATGCGCCAGTCCGGCAGAACCTCCGCGCCGAGCGATTGGTAGAAATCGATCGACGGCTGATTCCAGTCGAGCACCGCCCACTCGAATCGCCCGCAATTGCGATCAACCGCCAGCCGCGCTACGTGCCGCATCAACGCCTTGCCGTAGCCCCGCCCGCGCGCCTGAGGGACGACGAACAGATCCTCCAGGTACAGGCCGCGCCGCGCGAGGAAGGTGGAGAAGTTATGGAAGAACAGCGCGAACGCGACCGGCCGTGCGCGCTCCCATCCGATCACCGCCTCGATCACCGGCCGCTCGCCGAACAGTTCGTGTCGCAACTGCGTTTCATTGCCCACGACCATGTGCGACAGCTTCTCGTAATCCGCGAGGCCGCGGATCAGTGCAAGCAGCACGCCGCAGTCCTCAGCGCGCGCGGGTTCGATGCGAAAGGTCATGAGGATCTCGGCCGGTGTGGGGGAGGTCCAGGAGAGGCGCCGCCCCTCCTGCATCAAGACAAGGGACTAGGCGTTCCGGCTTGCGGCCGGACGCCTCACTCGCCCGATGGGCGAGTGAGGCGAGCCTTGTCCTCGGCACTGAAGGAAATCCGCTGTGGCTGCTTCGTTCCCGACCTGACCAGGTTCACGGCACCTCCATGCGAGGGGGCCCGCCGCGGCGAATGGTATCAGCCGACCCTGTGCATGCAGGTCTTCATTCTCCAGCGGCGATTCGGTCAAGAGTCTTGCGAGCCGTTGCTGCCTGTCGAGAGATAGAGAGGCGGACGCTGGCGGACTTCGACCTGCGGCCACAAGGGTGGGCCCATGCGTGGCGGACTGAACGTCAGCAAACGGTCGATGACCTGCCGTTCCGACCTGCAAGCTTTGAGGCAGGACTCGACCCGAACAGGACAGTGACGATTTTCCGGTCGATTGACCCGTGTACCTTGAGAGCCGCGATCCCCATCTTCGCCGACAGCGGCCTTTGGAGAATTGGGCTCTCCCCACGAAGGACAGCGATATGGGCTTGATTGGGAACTCTCACAGCCGGCCAGAAAGCGTGCTTCATCACGCAGGCGCGCGGCCGCAGATAACCGACATGCGTCACGACTCTCAACTCGCGAGGTCCAGCGGTGGCACGCGCCTTGCACATTGTTAGCACGTTTGCTAACATTTGCGAATGGCGTTCGAGATCGAGTACTTCCATGAGTGGGTACGCGCAGAGATCGAATCGTGGCCGGTGGATGTCCTTGCCGATTACGCTCGCCTCGTCGAACTCCTGACCGAGTGCGGCCCGAGCCTTCGGCTTCCGCATTCGCGGGCGTTCGGGGACGGAATGTTCGAGTTGCGACCGCGCGGTCGCTCGGGCATCGGGCGAGCCTTCTACTGCTTCATGGTTGGAAGCCGCGTTGTCGTCCTGCACGCGTTCATCAAGAAGTCACAGCAGACGCCCGATCGTGAATTGAAGTTGGCACGCAAGCGTTTGAAGGAGTTGCTACATGGCTGACCTGAAGTACAAGCCTGTTCGTCATGACCACCAGGCGTTTCTGGCCAGAGCGCGCGCCCGCAAGGGCTTCGCGGAGGCCTATGACGCGCTGGAGTTAGAGTACCAGGTCGTCAACCAGATGCTCAAGGCGCGTTCGCGGGCCGGACTGACTCAGGGCGTGGTGGCCGAGCGAATGGGCACAACCAAGAGCGCCGTTTCTCGCCTCGAGTCAGCCGGAAAGCATGCCCCTTCACTGGCAACGCTCAAACGTTACGCGAGCGCGGTCGGGTGCGAGCTTCAGGTCAAACTGGTTCCGCAGAAAGCGACCTGACGCTCGGCTGCGCATGCTGGCCGTCGCGTTGATCGCGGCGAAGCGCGCCTCCTGAGCGGCGGCTATCGGAAGCGTTCTGAAGTACGGCTCTTGCGATCGCTGAAGGTTGGTAAAGGGTCGGTTGCCCTACTTCGATCCATTGAGCAGCCGTCACTCAAGCACTTCTTCGTGCCGGCTGGCATCGTGAATCTTCAATAGTCTGCTTCAGAGAATTTGTCACCGAGTGCGCGACGTCGAGCTACGTCAGCTCCAGTCTGTGACCAGTCGTTCCGCATGTCCGCTTTCAAGCGCGTAAACGACAGGACCTGGCCGCGTGCTGTCAGCCACGGCCTCGCGTCGATCAGGTCTTCACCGGCCGCAACGCAGCGCACACCAGTCGTTCGCGGTGCCGATGGCCACCGAATTACAGGGCAATTCCTAAACAAATCGGATCGGTTTCACAGACTGATTCGCGCATGAAGCGATGTCCGAACTGCGGCCACGTGAGAGGGTACGAACTGGGCGACGGTCGCCGCAGAGGTCGCGTCCGGCCGGCACGATGCGTGGACATCGGCCGGGCCGTCGGCGGGACCGGCCGCTGCAACTCCTCATGAATCCTTGGAATCGGCAACGAACTGCGCATCGACGTCACGCGCTGAGTGCAGCACGCGAACGACATCGATGCCGTCGTCCAGCGGCTCATAGAAGATGACGTAACGGCCAAACGGCATGCTGCGCACCCCGGGCGACAGTTCATCGCGCGCCCGTCCCATCCGCGGCTGGGTGGCGAGCAGCCGCAGCGTTTCGTCGAGGCGATCGACCCAGGCGTCGGCCTGATCGATACTGTCCTCGGCGATGTAATCCCAGATCTCGGCAATGTCGGCCGCCGCCAGCGGCCGCCGCAGAACGCGCGGCATCTAAGCCTTCGCTTTTGCAGCACGCCGGGCGCGCGCGTCACGCTTGACCTTCTGCGCGTCCCAGGCCGCGGACGGCCCACTCTGCTTGCCGGCGCGGATGTCGTGCCGTAGCTGCTCCAACCGCGCCTGCCGCACCCGGTCCTGCTCGTCCATCAGGCGCAGCGCCTCACGCACCACTTCGCTGGCCGAGGAGTACAGCCCGGAGGCGACTTTCTGCCGCACCAGTTCTTCCAGATGCGGCGTGAGATTGACGTTCATTCCCATGTTGATGTCCCTGCCAGCGGGTCGATGACCGATAGTGAGTATTGTATCCATCATTGGCAAAGATGGACAGTGCGGACGGACGCGGCATCAGCGCGGATCGGTCGCACATCGGGCGGCGCGCGGTGCGCCGCCCATCATTCAACGGGAGTCAATCATGGAAAGCGCCATCACACTGAAGCACCACGAACCGTGGAACAAGGGCAAGCTCGTCGGTCAGAAGGTCCCGTTCAAGTCGAAAGAGATCTGGTCGATCCGGGTCCGGCTGCAAATGGAGCATCGCGTTCGGGAACTGGCCCTGTTCGACCTGGGCATCGACAGCAAGCTGCGCGGCTGTGACCTGGTGAAACTGCGGGTGCGCGACATCTGCCACGGCGATCGGGTCGCCACCCGGGCCAGCGTGCTGCAGCAAAAGACGAAGCGGCCGGTCCAGTTCGAAATCACGCCGGCGGCGCGCGAAGCGGTGGAAGCGTGGATCAAGCAGGCGGGGCTCAAGTCGGAGGACTTCCTGTTCCCGAGCCGCATCCACACGTCAGCGCATCTGGGCACGCGTCAATATGCGCGCATCCTGGATTCGTGGGTCGAGAAGATCGGGCTGGATGCGGCCGATTACGGCACGCACTCGATGCGGCGGACCAAGGCGTCCCTGATCTATCGGAAGACGAAGAATCTACGCGCCGTTCAGCTGCTGCTCGGTCACAGCAAGATCGAGAGCACCGTGCGTTACCTCGGCATTGACGTTGATGACGCGCTGGAACTTGCTGAACAGACGGATGTGTGATCGCGGTGTCGGCTGGCATTCAAGGCGCCCGCGACCTCGCGGGCGCTTCCCGGCCATTTCCGGACGCCTAATCGTTCGGGCCGACTTGCCTCAGAGCGGACGATTCAGAGGGCCGCGATAGACTTCTTTGCAAGCCGACCCTTGCGAGGGACGAACCAACAATCCCGAGGACCCAGAAATGGCAAAGCTCAAGCTGACCTATTTTGATTTCGACGGCGGGCGCGGCGAGCCCGCGCGTCTGGCGCTTCACATCGGTGGCATCGCTTTCGAGGATCACCGCATCGCGGGTAAAGATTGGCCCGCTTTCCGCGACAACACCCCGTTCCTCGCATTGCCTACCCTGGAGGTCGACGGCCACGTCGTTTCACAGTCCAACAGCATCAATCGCTACGTCGGCAAGCTGACCGGCCTGTATCCGAAGGACAACTGGCAGGCATTCCTGTGCGACGAAGTGATGGACGCGGCTGAGGACATCAGCACCCGGATCGCGCAGACCATCGACTTGCCCGAGGACGCCAAGAAAAAGGCGCGCGAGAAGCTTGCGACGGGTCATATCACGCGTTACTTGGAGCAGCTTCAGGCGAGGCTGAAAGCAGCCGGCGGAGAGTATTTCGCTGACCAGCGCCTCACGGTGGCGGATCTGAAAGTCTTCATGTTGATTCGCTGGCTGCGATCCGGCGTACTGGACCACATTCCTAAGGATCTCGTTGACCGCGTCGCGCCGCAGCTGGTGAAGCACTACGAGCGCGTGGCAAACCATCCGAAGGTCGCGGAGTACTACCAGCGCCGCAAGGCGGCCTGATCGCACTTAGGCGAACATCAGTCGGTATTTCAAAGAACCGCTGAGTCGCCTTGAAAGGCAGCTCCGACCGAAGTCGAATTAGGGACGGGGGCGAATGACGCCTGCTCTCGGCCGCGTTGAATGCGTGCGCTTCGGGCGAAGCGCGATGTCCGCAAGGGGTGGCCCTTCAGCCGCGGCTCGATAGACTCAACCCGGCCATGAAGGGTCATCCAAGTGCTCGTAAGGCGACGTTGAGAATGACCGGTCACGAAGTGCAGCAGACGTACCGCAATGTCGTGCGCGCGGCGAACCGATGCGCGCCTATCGTCGCGACGACGATCGGGACGCGTGGCGTAGGACCCTCGAGATGCTGAAGCAGTATCAGCCGCTGGCCAATTGATTCCCTGTGTGACAGGCCGGACCCATGCGGCAGAGTGCCCTGGCGCGAGCTTGTTGGAT
>Ga0209464_10000515_pt1 | contig 12384 bp, 11 predicted proteins | sample DOMMetBare1Fresh_2_FD_187473 | JGI IMG/M metagenome (GOLD analysis project Ga0209464, IMG submission 187473) | Wetland sediment microbial communities from St. Louis River estuary, USA, under dissolved organic matter induced mercury methylation -... | ecosystem: Environmental > Aquatic >... | reverse complement strand
CGGCGGGCGGGAGCGGTCCAGGGGACGCGCCCGGGCGGACCCGGGTCGACCCGCCGTCGGCGCGCGTCGCCGCGGAGTCGCCGGCGGTCTCGGCGCGATAGAGCGCGCGCCACGCGCCGAGCGCGAACTCGGCCCCGTCGTGGAGCGGCGCCTCGTGGACGGATCGCCCGCCGAGCCGCGTGCCGCGGCCGGAGCGGTCGAGCAGGAGGAAGCCGTCGCCACGCCGCTCGACGACGGCGTGGACGCGGGACAGCGCGGGGTCCGGGAGGGTGACGTCGCACTCGGTGGCCCGGCCGATGGCGGTCCGGTCACCGAGCGCGACGCGCAGGAGCTCCTCCCCGTGGCGGAAGAACGCGAGCTCAGGCATGAACCTGAGCTTACAGTGAAATGCGCCGCGAGTGAAAACGATCCGTCAGCTCCCGACGAGGGCCTCGAACTCGGGGAGCCCCTCCAGGGCGTCGAACATCCGGTCCGCCTCGAGCCACCCCTTCACCCGCGTGGCGTCGGCCGCCATCGCCGCCCGGAGCGCCTCGAGCGCCTGGCTCGGCCGCCCCCAGAGCGCGTAGAGCGCGGCGGTGTTGTAGTGGAGGAGCACGTCGTCGGCCTTGATGGCGCGGGCCTTCTCGTAGGCGCGCTCGGACTCGGCGTAGAACCCCTTCTGCGCGTAGCAGATCCCCAGGTCGAGGTGGGCCTCGAAGCTCTCCGGCTCGAGCCGCACCACCTCCTTCAGCTGCGTGATCGCGGCGCGGTAGTCCCCCGCGTCCATCTGGAGGGCGGCCAGCTCGTGGCGCGGGTAGGGGTCCTTCGGGGCCAGCTCGACCGCCGTCCGGATCGCCCGCTCCGCCTCCGCCGTCTCCCCCTGCTCGGCGAGGGTGAGCCCGAGGTTCAGGTGCGTGTCCGGGTGCTCCGGGTCGAGGGAGAGCGACGCCCGGTACTCCTCCACCGCCATGTCCAGCCCGTGGGTGGCCAGGAAGTTGGCGAGGTTGTAGTGGGCGGTGGGCGCGTCGGGATCGAGCGCCAGCGCGGCGAGGTACTCGGAGAGCGCCTCGCGGAACTGCTGCTTCTCCGCGAAGACGGTCGCCAGGTTGTCGTGGGCGTGGGCGCTCTCGGGATCGAGGTCGATCGCCTTCCGGAACTCCTTGACCGCCTCGTCGAGCCAGCCGCGGTCGGCCAGCTCGATGCCCCGCGCGTTGTGCTGGTCCGACTGGGTGATCCGGTCCTTCTTGTCGCCGCTCACGCGCGGGAGTCTACTCGGAACGTGCCCGCGGCGCTCGCCGCCATGGGGTCGTCGTGGCGCGGAGCCCCCGGCCGGCTCGCGGCGCCCGGCTCACATCCCGGCGACGATCTTCCAGGCCCCGTCGCGCTTCGCGAGCCGCATCCGGTGGAGGTCCTGGTCGCGCCGCGGCACGACGCCCTGCGCCGTCTGGATCCGGTACCAGCCGTCCGACCAGAGCTCGGCCACGGCGGTCTCCTTCTGGACGGAGATGTTCCGCACCTGCACCTCGACCCGGATCGATTCGAGCCGCCCCAGGTCGGCGGGCAACGTCTGCTCCAGGCGCGCGAAGTCGAGGTCGTCGGCCGGATCGGCCGTGCCGCCGTTGTCGAAGTAGTCCGGCGACGCCATCGCGAGCAGCGCGGCGGCGTCCCGCCGCTGGAGCGCCTCCGCGTACCCGCGCAGCAGGGCGTAGATGGACCGGTTGTCCGCCGTGTCGGCGATGTCGGTCCCGGCGATCCGGTGGGGCGCGCAGGCGGCGAGCAGGAGGGTGGCGACGGCGAGGGCGCGGAGGCTCATGGCGCCGACCGTTAGCGCGGGCGCGGGGGCGAGTCAATCGGCCGGGGCCGGTCCCCCCGTCGGCCTCCCCGCTGATATCGGGTCGTACGCTTACTTCCTCGCTCCCGCTCCGCGCGTTAACATCGCCGCCGGATGCAGGACCACCGCGAACACGCCCGCGCTCCCATCGAGCTGAAGGTCGACTACAAGAAGCTGAACAGCTTCTTCGCCGACTTCACGAAGAACATCTCGAAGGGCGGCACGTTCATCAAGACGAAGAAGACGCTGCCCATCGGCACGCGCTTCCTCTTCCGGCTCTCGGTGCCGTCGCGGGAGGCCCCGTTCCAACTCCTCGGCGAGGTGGTCCACGCCGAGGCCGGCGGCGAGGAGCCCGGCATGGGGATCCGCTTCGTCTGGAACGAAGACCGCGACCGCGTGGAGTTCGAGTCGCTCGTCGAGGGGCTCATGTCGGAGAGCCTCGGGCCGGTCGTGACGCAGGCGCTGCTCAGGAAGTAGCGGCCCCGGGCCGCGGCCACGCGCTACGGGAACCGGACGTCCGCGAACCGGACCGGATCGCCCGGGCGGACTCCGTGGGCCTCGGCCCAGCCGCCGTTCACCTCGAGGACGAAGCGGCTCGTCCCGCCGGATCTGGGCTCGAGCGACCCGGGGGTCGCGCGGTCGACCACGCCGGTCACACGGCCGTCGTCGCCGATGAAGATCATGTCGAGCGGGATGAGCGTGTTCTTCATCCAGAACGGGTGCTCGCCGGACTCCTCGAAGACGAAGAGCATGCCCGCGTCGGCGGCGAGCGCCGTCCGGAACATGAGTCCGCGAGCGCGCTCCGTGTCCGTCCGCACCACCTCCACCGTCACGGTGAAGCGGCCTCCCCGGCGCGGCTCGAGGATGACGCGCGGGGTCGGGGCCGTGGGTGGCGGCGCGCCCTGGCCGGAGGGATCGCCGCGTGCGCAGGCGCCGAGCAGGAGGGCCGCGCCGAGCGAGAGCGCCGCGGTTCGGGAGGTCATCCGGCTACAACGGGACGGCGCAGTACCGCGAGTAGCGCGCGTCGCCGAGGTACTGGTCGGCGAGGTGCGTGCCGTTCGCCGCGTCCTGCTCCTCGAGCTGCCGGATGAACTCGGGGTCGAGGACCATCTGCCGGCAGACGAGGCCGGTCTCGGACTTGAAGCACTCGGCGTCGGAGACGCAGGGCTTCGAGCAGTAGCCACACTGCGTGCCCGCGCAGCTCGAGTACTTGCCCGACGTCGCGGGCGAGACGATGCAGACGAGGCTGTCGCAAGCCAGGTTGCCGGTCTCGAGGAAGTCGCCCGGGATCGTGCTCGGCTCGGGGGCGGGGACGGGGCCGGAGCGGTTCCACTGGATCTCGCAGCGCGCGCCCACGTCCGGCGGCTGGCAGCCGGCGGAGAGCGCGGCGCAGGCGGTGACGGCCAGGAAGGCCACCCGATGTAGGCGCATCACGCGGGAACGGTTAGCACGCGCTCGGGGTGACGGCAAGGTGAGGCGGGGTGCGCACGCCGGCGCGCGCGGTGGCGCTCCATCGAGGTCGTACGCTCCGTTGCCCCTCCGCCGGATTTTGTTAGGATGCCTCGCGTCCACCACTTGGGGGTCGGGATGAGGCTGCGGAAGACCATCGCCATCCTCCTCGTTGCGTTGCCGGTGGCCGGCGCGCCGCAGGGGCTCGAAGGGCTCGACCTCTCCGCCCCCCGGCGGAAGCAGCAGCCTGCGCCCCCGCCGCCGGCCGCGGTCGCCGACGAGGAGCTGCCGCCGTCGCCGGCGGGCGCCCCCGCCGCGAAGCCGGCGGCCGACAAGGCGAAGGCGGGCGGCCAGGCCGATCTGCTCGCGCTGCCCGAGGGGGACGTCGCCCTCGGCGACCGGGTCAAGGCCGTCCAGCGCAAGGGCTTCCTCAAGCGCCACCGGTTCGAGCTGACGCCGCTCTTCGCGGCGACCGTGAACGACGCCTTCTACCAGAAGGTGGGCGGAGGGCTGCGCGCCGCCTACAACTTCGGCGACACCTTCGCGCTGGCCGCGCGCGGCGCGCTCTACCAGTCCGAGAGCCTCAAGCTCGCCCCGCTCCGCACCGACAACGTGCGCGAAGGGAAGGTCGCCTTCCAGAGCCAGCTGCTCAGCAGCCAGATCTACCGGCTCGCCATGGTGGACGGCATCTGGTCGCCCGTCTACGGCAAGGCGGCCTGGCTCGACCGGAGCATCGTCCACTTCGACCTCTTCCTGACGGCCGGCTTCGGCGCCGTCTGGAGCGCCACCAGCTTCGACAGCGCGGGCAAGAAGGGGCAGGGGCCGCACGTCGCGGCCGACTTCGGCGCCGGCGTCCGCTTCTACCCGCTGGAGTGGCTCGCGTTCGAGGCCGGGATGATGCTGACCCTCTATCCCGACCAGCCGATGGAGACGGTGCCCGGGACCGTGCAGAAGGTCCTCGCCGCCAACGTGGGTGTCTCCTTCTTCCTCCCCTGGCGCTTCGAGTACGTCTACCCATGACCCTCCGCCGCCACACCTTCGGGACGCTCGCCGTCGCCGCCCTCGTCGCCGCCGCGCTCCTGCCCCGCACCGCGTCGGCCAGCAAGGCCGACGCCTTCGAGGGGAAGATCCAGCCGATCTCGGGGCAGCTCTACCGGAAGGCCGGGCGGGTCGAGCTGACCGCCGGCGGGGATCTCTCGCTCAACGACGCCTTCTTCCAGAAGCGGCTCGCCGACCTGAAGCTCGGCTTCCACTACAGCGAGGCCTTCTCGGCCTCCGTCCACGGCGCCTACGGCGTCGCGGTGCCGACCAACTCCACTACGGTCTGCCCGACGGGCGAGGGCTGCCGCGACGCCACCGAGGCGCAGCTCCGGCAGGTCCCCGGCCGGATCAACGCGATCCTCGGGGTCGAGCTCGCGTGGTCCCCGATCTACGGAAAGCTCAACACCTTCTCCGAGAAGGTCGCCCACCTCGACCTCTCCCTCCTGCTCGGATCCGACTGGATCACCCACGACGAGGTCCTCTCCAGCGTCGACGCCGAGGCGGGGGTCACGCCGAAGGCGACGCGGAAGCTCGGGTTCCACGTCGGGATCGGTACCCGCATCTTCGTGTCGGAGGCCTTCGCCGTGCGGCTGGAGCTCAAGGACTACGTCTACGGCGTGAGGGTCCCGAACGGCGATGGCGGCTCGCTGAAGGACGACCTCCAGAACCAGATCGTCGCCGAGCTTGGGGTCTCGCTCTTCTTCCCCTTCTCCTCCGGGAGGCAGCCGTGAACACGGGCCTGACGGGACGCCTCCTGCTCTGCGCGCTCGCCGGCGCCGCGCTCCTCCCCGCGCCCGCGATCGGACAGCTCGGGCTGGACTTCAGCGCGCCGAAGAAGAAGGAGGAGCCGAAGGAGGAGCGGAAGGCCCCGGCCGCGGCGCCGGCGGCGCTCGCGCCGCTCGAGCTCGGGAAGAAGGGGAAGCCCGCCGCCAAGGGGGCAGGCAAGGCGCGGCTCGACGCGGCGAAGAAGATCCTCGAGGAGGGGGCGACCGAGACCGGCGCGCTCGCGCTCTCCGAGATCCTCCGCGACGGCAAGCTCGCGGAGGTCCACGACGACGCGCGCTACCTGCTCGCCAAGACCCTCGCGCGGCTCGGGCTCCACCACTCGGCCCTCTCCCGCTTCGACGAGATCATGGCGAAGGGGGCGCAGGGGACGAAGTACTTCCACACGGCGCTCGAGTACGTCTTCACGATCGGGAAGAAGCTGAAGAACGAGCAGCCGGTGGTGACCCGCGTCGCCGCCTACTCGACCGCCAGCTTCCCGCCCGCCTACCAGGACCGCTTCCACTTCCTGCTCTCCAAGTACGAGTACGAGCGGGCCCGGGCGCTCGCCGAGGCGGGGCAGGGGAGCGACGCGCGGGCGGCCTTCAACGAGGCCCGGCGGCTCGCCTCCCTCGTCAGGCCGCAGGCGGCCGGGGAGACGCCGGCCTCGGGAGCGAAGGAGCTCGGGGTCGCCATGGCGGAGGCGCGGCCCGGCGACGACTTCGCCCGCGCCCGCTTCGTCGAGGGGCTCGTGCTCTACGCGCTCGGTGACCAGGCGAAGGCGGTGGAGGCGTTCAAGGACGTCGTGCGGCTCACCAACCCGAAGAAGGTCGAGGAGGCCGATCCCCTGCTGCGCGAGTCGGCGTTCCTCCAGCTCGCGCGCATCCACTACGAGAACCGGCAGAACCGGTACGCGATCTTCTACTACGGCAAGATGCCGTGGGGCGGGGAGAACTGGCTCGAGGGGCTCTGGGAGGCGAGCTACGCGCACTACCGGATCGCCGACTACGAGAAGACGCTGGGCAACCTGCTCACGCTCCAGTCCCCGTACTTCCGCGACGAGTACTTCCCGGAGTCGTGGGTCCTCAAGTCGATCGTCTACTACGAGAACTGCCGCTACCCCGAGGCCCGCAAGATCCTCCAGGACTTCGACCGGATCTACGGGCCGGTCTTCGAGGAGCTGGAGTCGTTCACCGCCGGGCAGCAGCGGCCGGTCGCCTACTTCGACCTGATCGACGAGGCGCAGAAGAGCACCGCCACCGACGCCCGGACCGGCACCCTCCGCAAGATCATGCGGCTCGCCTTCACCGACTCGAACATCAAGCGGCTCGTGGAGACGATCGGCGAGATCGAGGAGGAGCTGGACGTGGGGATCGGCGACCGCCGCCCGGAGTTCCGCCAGTCGGCCCTCGCCAAGGAGCTCTCCGACGCGCTGACCGCCGAGCGCGAGCAGCTCATCCAGGAGGCCGGCGCCCGCGCCCGGCAGAAGCTCGAGTACGAGCGCGACGGGCTCCGGACCCTGCTCGCGCAGGCGCTCCGGATCCAGATCGAGATCTCGCGCAAGGAGCGGGAGGCGCTCGAGGGCTCGCTCGCGAAGGGCGGGCAGGTGGAGGTGGTGCGCGACCTCCAGTTCTCCTACGCCGTGTCGGACGAGCACCTCTTCTGGCCCTACGAGGGCGAGTTCTGGCGCGACGAGCTCGGCACCTACGCCTACACGCTGACCAAGGGCTGCGCCGGCCGCACCACGCGGGCCGACGCGGGCCGCTAGCCACCGGAGAGACCCCGTTGAAGACGACTCGAGCCCTCCTCGCCGGCGCCCTCGCCGCCGCGATCGCCGCAGGCCCGCCGGGCCGCGCCGCCGAGCCGCGGGGCGCGTCCCGCGAGGCCGATCTGGGCGCCAAGCGCTCGGTCGCGCCGGACGCCTCCCTCGGCGGAAGCCTCGAGGCGCCGAAGGGGGCCGCCGCGCCGGGCGGCCCCGTCCTGGAGTTCGACACCTTCCGGAAGAAGGTCGAGGTCGAGGTCTCCGGGAAGCGACGCGAGGAGATCGCGTCGATGCAGAAGCTCATCAAGCTCGGCGGCGACTCGGGCGAGACGCCGGGCTGGTTCTTCCGGCTGGCCGAGCTGCTCTGGGAGGAGTCGCAGTTCTTCTTCTTCCAGGCCGGGCGCCGCGACGACCAGGTGATCGCGCTCGGGAAGAAGGGCGACCCGCGCGAGCTGGCCCGGCTCCAGGCCGAGCGGGCGGAGCTCGAGAAGCAGTCGAAGAAGCTGCAGGACCAGGCGGTCGCCCTCTACAAGGCGATCGTCGCGAAGTACCCGAAGTACCCGCGCATGGACGAGGTCCTCTTCTTCCTCGGCGAGAACCTCACCAAGCGGAACCGCGAGGACGTCGACGGGCTCAAGGCCTATCGCGCGCTGATCAAGAACTTCCCCGAGTCGCGCTTCGTGGCGGACGCCTGGATGGCCTTCGGCGAGCACTACTTCGAGAAGGCCAACAAGGCGGATCGGATCGGGAACCTCCAGAAGGCGCTGGAGGCCTACCGGAACGCCGCGGCCGACAAGACGAGCAACATCTACGGCTACGCGATGTACAAGCAGGGGTGGGTCCACTACAACCTCGCCAACTGGCAGGAGGCGCTGGACCTCTTCCGCGCCGTGATCCTCTTCGGCGAGCTCCCCAGCTCGACCGTCCCCGCCGACAAGAAGCTCGCCCTCGTGAAGGAGGCCCGCAAGGACTACGTGCGGACCTACAGCCACGTCGGCAGCGCCGAGGCGGCGGTCGACGACTTCCGCCGGATCGGCGGCGAGGCGGGCTGGTACGACATGCTCCGCTCGCTCGGGAGGATCTACGACGAGGAGGGGAAGGACCGCGACGCGATCGTCACCTACGCGCGGCTCATCCGGGAGAAGCCGCTCTCCCCGGAGGCCCCGGGCTTCCAGGCGCGCGTCATCACGATCGCCGGCCGCATGGGGAAGAAGGAGGCCGCGGTCCAGCAGGCCCACGTCTTCGTGAAGATGCTGAAGGAGATCGAGGCGGCGGTCGGGAAGGACGAGAAGGGGCAGAAGCAGCTCGCCGACGCCAAGCGGGACGCCGAGAACACGCTGCGCATCCTCGCGGTCAGCTACCACAACGAGTGGAAGAAGACGCGCGACGAGCCGGTCGCCGGCTGGGCGGCGGCCGTCTACGACGACTACCTCGAGGTCTTCCCCGAGTCCTCCTACGCCTACGAGATGCGCTTCTTCCACGGCGAGCTCCTCTACGCGCTCGGCGAGTACGAGAAGGCCGGCGTCGAGTACGAGAAGGTGGCGCTGGTGGACGCCGCGTCGGCGGACGCGAAGCCGAAGGCGGGCGAGGCGCCCCGGAAGCCGGGGAAGTACTTCCAGGACGCGCTCGAGAACACGATCTTCGCGTTCGACGAGGTGGCGAAGAAGCTCGACGCGAAGGAGAAGAAGGAGCCGTCGGACCCGAAGAAGCGGACGCCGATCCCGCCGGCGCGCGAGCGGCTGCTCAAGGCCTGCGAGCGCTACCTCAAGTACCAGCCGCAGGGGACGAAGTGGGTCGAGACCGCCTACAAGGCGGCGCAGATCTACTACCGGCACAACTCCTTCGCCGAGGCGACCGACCTGTTCACCCGGATCGCGCTCGACCACCCGAAGCACGAGCTCGCGGAGTACTCCACCAACCTCGTGCTGGACGCCTACAACCTGCTCGGCGACTGGAAGAACCTCAACGGCTGGGCCAAGCGCTTCTACGCCAACAAGGAGCTGGTCGACGCGCACGGCGGGCTCAAGGACGTCCTCGCCAGGCTGATCGAGGAGAGCTCGTTCAAGGTCATCGAGCTCGACGAGAAGGCCGGGGAGTTCGAGACCGCCGCCGACGCCTACCTCGCCTTCGCGCGCGAGTGGCCCGCGTCCCGCCTCGCGCCGACCGCCATCTACAACGCCTCGGTGGACTGGGTGCGCGCCCAGCGGATCGACAAGGCGATGGAGGTGCGCGAGCTGCTCCTCCAGCGCTTCCCGGGCGACGTGCTCGCGCCGAAGTGCATCTTCGACAACGCCGAGGGGTACGAGACGATCGCCGACTTCGCGAAGGCGGCCGAGCTCTACGAGCGCTACTTCGCCGAGTGGCGGCGCTCGAAGGGCGGCGCCGCCCCCGTCGCGAAGAAGGGGAAGGGGCGCAAGGGGACGGAGGAGCCGCCCCCCGCCCCCGCCGGCGTCTACGAGGAGAAGAAGGCCACCGACGCCATCATCAACGCCGCCGTGTTCCGGGCCGGGCTCAAGGACTGGGGGCGCGCCGAGGCGGCCAGCCTCGCCTACCTGTCGGCGTGGCCGGCCGGGGCCGACGCCTCGCGCCTCTTCCTCGGGCTTGCCGACATCTACGCGCGCCAGGGGCAGACCGGCCGGGAGCTGAAGCAGCTCGAGGAGTACCAGCGGCGCTTCGCCAAGGACCCGGACGAGTGGCTCGCCATCCAGCACCGGATCGCGAAGCTGCTCGAGAAGGCCGGGAACGCGCGCGACGCGCGGCGCGCCTACGACCAGGCGCTCGACTACTACAAGCCGCGCAAGGAGAAGGTGAAGGACCGCGGCCTCGCGCCGGTGGCGCAGGCGATGTACCTCGACCTCGAGCCGGCCTTCGCGGAGTACGACAGGATCAACTTCGTCGTCGCCCCGCGGTACCTGAAGGGGCAGCTGGAGCTGAAGGGGAAGAAGCTCCAGAAGCTCCAGGAGGCCTACACCGCGGTCGTGAACCTCAAGGCGGCGGAGCCGGCCGTCTGCGCCCTCTACCGGATCGGGTTCGCGTACCGGCGGTTCTCCCAGACGCTGATGGAGGCGCCGATCCCGAAGGAGATCCGCGCCGACAAGGAGCTGGTCGAGGAGTACAAGTCGCAGCTGGGCACGGTGGCCGAGCCGCTCGAGCAGAAGGCGATCGAGGGGCTGGAGCTCGCGGTGACCAAGTCGCGCGAGCTCGGGGTCCGGAACGACTGCGCGCGGGCCGCGACCGACCTGCTCGTCAAGGTGAAGCCGGAGAAGTACGGGCCGACGGCCGAGTCGTTCCCGCCGCTCCCCGCGCACGCGGCGGTCGACGCGATCTCGGGCTACGGCTTCCTGACGGCGATCCAGCCGGCGGTCGCGCCCCGCCCCCTCCGCGCCGGGCGCGGGGAGCCCGCCCTGGCGCCGCTACGCGCCAGGGGAGCGGATCGCGGCGCGGGGCGCCGTGACGACGCCCCCGGCGGCACCGACGCCTCCGAACGACTGCCGCTCCCCCGGTCCCGCAAGGGCGGTGACGACGAGGACCTCCTGCCGTGACGACGACCTCGATCCACCGCGCCTCGCCGGCGCTCCTGCTCCTCGCGGCCGCCTGCGCGACCGCGGCTCCCGCTCCCGCTCCCGCGCCGCGCGCGCGCGCGTCCGAGCGGCGCTCGGCGCCCGCCGAGCCCGCCGCCGCTCGCGCCACCGATCGTCGCGCCGACCGGTCCCCCGAGGGCGCGGCGGTGCCTCCGCCGGCCGAGCCGATCCCGGCGAAGGCCCAGCGGCTCTTCAGCGAGGCGCTCAAGACGCTCGAGGACCAGAAGGAGCTCAAGGTCCCCATCGACTGGGCGCTGATGGAGCGGAAGTGGAGGGCGGTCCTCGGCGAGGACGACCTGGCGGAGGCGCGCTTCAACCTCGGCGTCGCCTACGACCACCAGGGGCGGACGGCCGACGCCAGGGCCGAGTACGAGAAGGCGCTGCTCCTCAAGCCGACCCTGCGGCAGGCGAAGGTGAACCTCGCCGTGCTGCTCGAGCGGCAGGGGGACGTGCGGGGCGCCTCCGCGGTCTACGCAGAGGTCCTGCGCGACTTCCCCGAGGACGCGATGGCGCGGGAGCGCATGGCGGCGCTCTACCGGTCGAGCGGGCAGCTGGACGAGGCGTGGCGGCTCGCGCGCGAGGCGCTGCTCCGCGATCCGCGCGCCACCGGCGCCTACAAGACGATGATCCGGATCGCGCTGCACCGCAAGGACTACGACGTCGCCAAGCTCATCGCGCTCCGCGCGCAGAAGCTGGAGGCGCGGGACGCCGACCTCGCGCTCCTGCTGGGCGAGGTGCTGCAGGCCCAGGGGGACGAGGCGGCCGCCTCGTCCCAGTGGGCGAAGACGCTGGAGCTCGCGCCGGGGAACCTGACGGCGCGCTACGCGCTGCTCGAGCAGGCCGTGCGCAAGGAGGCCTGGCCGCGCGTGGCCGAGCAGGCGGCCGCCGTCCTCGCGGAGGAGCCGAAGAACGCCCCGGTGACGCTGCTCCGGGGCATCGCGCTGCGCCACTCGGAGAAGGTCGACGCCGCCCTGGAGGCGTACGAGAAGGCGGAGAAGCTCTCCGGGGGGACGCTCGCGGAGGTCTACCTGGCCAGGGGCGTCCTGCTGATGCGGGAGAAGAGCGAGTGCGAGCCGGCGCTCGCCGAGCTCGACCGGTACGTGAAGACGGTCGGCCCCATCCTCCCCAAGGGCTCGCCGGTGCCGGCGCTCCAGCGCGAGTGCGACGAGATGATCGCCGCCAACAAGGCGGCGGCGGAGGCGGCCCGGCAGCTGCAGCTCGACGCGGAGAAGGGCGCCGCGGCGGAGGCGGCGAGGAAGGCCGCCGAGGGAGCGGAGAAGCCTCCCCCCGCGCCGCCGGCACCGAGGGCTCCCGGGGGTCGTTAATGGAGGACGGGAAGCTGCAGCCACCCCGGGCGGGGTGGTAAACTTCCGATTCGTTCCGCGAGGGACTCACGATGCGCGACCTGGCCATCATCACCCTTCTGCTCCTGCTCGCCCCAGCGGCCGTCCGCGCCGAGGAGCCGGCGCCGAAGGTCGAGTACGAGAAGAAGACGGTCATCAACTTCGAGGACGACACGATCGAAGGCGACCTGAAGCGGCCCGACGGCGAGTACGTCGAGGCGCGCCGGAAGGTCGATCACTCCAACCTCATCAAGATCCGCGAGGAGTGGCGGGACAAGGTGATGCAGGCGTCCGGGGACCTCTAGCGCCATGCCCACCCCCATCGCCGTCAGGGTCTTCCGCGGGGACGAGCTGCTCCGCACCGAGCAGTTCAACCGGGAGATCGTCAAGATCGGCCGGCTCGCGTCGGCCCACCTGGTCCTCGACGAGGAGGGGATCGCCCGCATCCACGCGGTGATCGAGGTCGCACCGGGCGGCGCGCTCTCGATCATCGACATGGGGAGCGCCGGCGGCACGGTGGTGAACGGCAAGAAGGTGAGCCGCGCTTCGCTGGAGTTCGGCGACGTCGTCTCCATCGGCTCGCTCCGGCTCGTGGTCGACGCCGGGCAGGAGGCCGCCGAGGCTCCGCCCGCCCCC
>Ga0209464_10000513_pt1 | contig 12403 bp, 14 predicted proteins | sample DOMMetBare1Fresh_2_FD_187473 | JGI IMG/M metagenome (GOLD analysis project Ga0209464, IMG submission 187473) | Wetland sediment microbial communities from St. Louis River estuary, USA, under dissolved organic matter induced mercury methylation -... | ecosystem: Environmental > Aquatic >... | reverse complement strand
CGGATCCGCTCCCGGGTGAGGTTCATGATCGACCCCACCTCCTCCAGCGTGATGCCGCCGCGATCGGCGACGTCCAGCGCGCAGGTCTGCTCGAGCTCCCAGACCTCCTTGTCCGGGAAGTTGAGCTTGATGGACCCGGTCGCCGGGTTCACGTCCAGATACAGGTGGTGCTTGCAGGCGATGAACAGGCACGGCCGCGGACCGGTCGCGCAGTCCGCGCGCGAGCGGGGCCGGGTCTGCTCGATCTCCTGGATGATCTCCTGCAGCTCGGGGTCGACGAGCCCGAACGCCTTCTGGCGCCTGAGCTCGCGCGCGATCTCCTTGCGCGACATGGTCCGGGACCTTCGCCGGCCCCGCTTGCCGTCCGCGTCCAGGTCGGGTGCCGCGTCCTGCGCCGCGTCGACGGGCAACTCGCTCCGCTTCGCCTCGGTCATCCCCTGCCCTCCTCCACCACCTGGCGACGCCTCGCGGCGCCGCTCGCCCACCACCGTCGGGCGCCGGGCGGGCGCCCTACCCGTCACTGCATCCCGGCGGCCTCCGCCGGGACCGTCGCCACCGCCCCTCCGACCTTCTCGAGCCTGCCGAGCGCCCTGCGCGCCTCCTTCTCGGCGCGGGAGAGCTCCTCCGCCATCTGCCTTCCGCGCGGGTGGACCCGCGCCTTGCGCGACAGCTCCTCCACCAGCTCCGCCAGCCCCTTCTCCACGTCCTCGAGCCGGTTGCGCAGGGTGACGAAGCTGCCGCGGATGTCCTCGACCGTGTAGCCCTCCGCCATCATCCGCTTGATGAGCGAGATGCGGCGCACCACCGAGACCGGGTAGAGGCCGGTCGAGCCGGTGTGCTTGCCCTTGCGGCCCACGCGGCGGCTGCGGGGCAGCAGCCCGAGCTGGACGTACTTGCGGAAGGTCGATCCCGACAGCCGCGCGCCCTTCGCCTCGAACAGCCGCACCACCTCACCGCTCGTGATCCCGCCCTGGCGGTCCCGCTCGATGCGGGCCAGCTCGGCCGGGTCGATGTAGTGCGCGCGGTCTGAAATATTCAAAGTCATATAGTGAAAACTTGATTTCGAAGCTAATCCATTCAGTGGCTCAGGTCAACGGCCCCGTACGAGGCCGGTGGCGCGGCACGAGGGGGCGGCGGCGGGTGGGTGGGCTCAGCCGCGCGCGCGCGGCGAGGCGCGGCGGGCGGCGCGGGCGTTCACGGTGCGGCTCGGGTGGGAGCGCCCGGGTCGGGGCGCGGGCCGGCGCTCAGCGGGCGCGCAGCTGGACGTTGCAGATCTCGCGCAGGCCCGGCCTCACGGTGACGATCCGGTCCTCGCGGAAGGGCGGCTTCTCCACGCGCACCCGGTAGCGTCCCGCCGGCAGCTCGGCCTCGAGCGGCGTGTCGCCCAGCCTGCGCCCGTTCACGAGCACGGCCCCCCACGGCGTGGCGCTCACGCGCAGGAGGCCCTTCCCGCTGTCCGCCGGCGGCAGCTCGATGACGTTCACCGTGCCCGCGCTCACGCGGATCTGGGCCGGCAGCTCGGCGAGGGGCAGGCCGGCGGCGGCGGGCGGGGTCGGGTCGCCGGGCGAAGGCGCGGTCGGGGTCGAGGTCGAGGTCGAGGTCGAGGTCGGGGTCGGGGTCTGGGTCGAGGTCGAGGTCGAGGTCGGGGTCGAGGTCGAGGTCGAGGTCGGGGTCGGGGTCGGCGGGGAATCGGGGATCGGACTCGACCACCTCGAAGGCGCGCGCACGGTGGGGCGGGGCGTCGCCTCGCGCGCAGGCGAGCGCGCTGCGTGCCGGTACGGTCGACAGTGCGCCAGCCGAGCGGACCACTCTCGTGCCCGTTCGCCGCAGGCGAACGGCACCGGTTGGTCCGCGAGGGGTCGCGCGCTTCGAAGCCGCCCCGACCCATCCCGCCCGGTAGGCGCGTCCGATGCCGAGCACGAGGCGACGCCCCGCCCCGCCCTCCGCGCGCCGTCAGACGGTCGGAGCCCACCGGGATCGAGGCCGAGGCCGAGGTCGGGGTCGAGGTCGAAGTCGCAGTCCAGGTCACGGCCCGCGCCGCCTCGGCGCCCGCTGGCGCCGTCACCGCGCCCCGTGCTTCACTCCGCCCCCATGTCGCTCATCGTGGTGGACGTGGAGTCGGACGGGCCTTCGCCGGGCCACTTCTCGATGGTCTCCTTCGGCGCGGTGGTGGTGGAGCCGACGCTCACCAAGAGCTTCTTCGGCCGCACCCGCCCCATCTCCGACCGCTTCCTCCCCGAGGCGCTGGCCATCAGCGGCGTCAGCCGCGAGGAGCACCTGCGCTTCGACGAGCCGGGCGAGGTGATGGCCCGCTTCGAGACCTGGCTGCAGGCGGCCTCCAAGGGGAAGCCGGTCTTCTGCTCCGACAACCTGGCCTTCGACTGGATGTTCATCAACTGGTACTTCCACGAGACGCTGGGCCGGAACCCCTTCGGCTGGAGCGGCCGGCGCATCGGCGACCTCTACTGCGGCATGGTCAAGGACGGCTTCGCCACCTGGAAGCACCTGCGCAAGACGCCCCACACCCACGACCCGGTGGACGACGCCAGGGGGAACGCCGAGGCGCTCCTCGCCATGGTCGACATGGGGCTGAAGCTCCCGGTGCGGTGATGCCCCTCCTCCTGCAGGGGCTGGGGCTGGGCTTCTCAGCGTCCGCCTCGCCCGGCCCCTTCCAGGCCTTCCTGCTCCAGGGCGCCGCCCGGGCCGGGCCGCGCCGCGCCCTCCACCTGGCCCTGGTGCCGCTGGTCTCCGACCCGGTCGTCATCCTGACCTGCCTCGTGGCGCTGGCGAGCCTGCCGCCCGGCTTCGTGCGCGCGCTGCAGGCCGCCGGCGGGGCGCTGCTGGTCTGGCTGGGGGCGGGCGGGGTGCGCGAGCTGCTGCGCCCGCCGCTCGTCGCGGCGCACCAGGCGCCGCCGGCGGCGCGGGGCTTCTGGCGGGCGGTGCTCGTCAACCTGACGAACCCCAACGTCTGGATCTTCTGGAGCCTGGTGGGCGGCCCCATCCTGGCGGGCGCGATGCGCCAGTCGGCCGTGGCGGCGCCGCTCTTCCTGGGCGCCTTCTACGCCGCGCTGCTCGGCACCAACGCCGCGCTCATCGTCGTCTTCGGCGCGGTGGGGCGGCTCGGGCCGGGCGCGGCCCGCACCCTCACGGGCGTCTCGGCGGCGGCCTTCCTGGCGCTGGGGGCGTCGCAGCTCTGGGGCGCGGTGGCGGGCGGTCCGCCGCCCTGAGGCGTCACTGGCCCCAGGGGCCCTGGAGCAGCACGCCCGCAGCGCGCCCCTCGCGCCAGGCGGTGGCTGCGGCGCGGCGCGCCTCGACCAGCTCGGCGTCCATGGTGCGGGTGTGGAAGCGGAACCACTCGACCAGCCGCCCGCCCAGCCAGAGGCGGAAGAGGGTGGAGAGGCCGCGGCGCGCCAGCTCGGCGCGCAGCCGATCGAGATCGCCGAGGAACTCGGCGTGGGAGTCGAGGTGGGCCCGCGCCGCGCCGGGGTCGAGCAGGTGCAGCTCGCGCCGCTCGGCGTCGTGGTGGGCCCGGCAGAGCGCGTCGAACCGCTCCAGCCGCTCCGCCACCTGCGGGACGTCGCGGCGCTCCACGGCGGACAGGGCCTGGTCGAGCAGGCCGAGCAGCTCGGCGTGATGCGCGTCGAGGACGGGATCACCCGTCCGCAGCGATGAGCTCCAGAGCGGCATGGCTCTTCCGGAAGAAACGGTGTGGCTCTCCGTAGCACGGCGCAGGGCCGGGGGCCGCGCTGGAGTGCGTCCCAGGCGTGGTAGAAACACCCACATGGCCCCCCGATGGAGGCTCATCCTGGCCGGACTGACCGTCGCGGGGGCCGCCGGCGGCGCCTGGTGGGTCTCCTCGCGCCAGGATCCGCCCTCGCCCTCGCCGACCGGCGCGAGGCTCCCGTCTCCCCACTTCCCGGGCGGGCAGCCGCCGGTCATCGCCGCCGAGGCCATCACCACCGGCACGCTCGCCATCGAGCGGATGCCGCGCGAGGTGACCGGCGCGCTCGAGCAGCACTCGGCCGAGATCGTGAAGAACGCCGAGGCCATCGAGTCGAAGCAGGCGCGCATCACCGGCACCTGCGCCCCCGGCTCGGCCATCCGCGTCATCGGCGAGGACGGCTCGGTGAGCTGCCAGAAGCTGCCGAAGGGGGTGGTCTCGGTGGCGGCGCTGGCGGGGGTGCCTCGCCTCTCCGGCACCGGCACGGCGCAGGGGAGCGTGGCGGGCGGGGTGGGGCGCTTCCAGACGAGCGGCGAGGACGACTTCCTGGTGGTGCCGGTGCCGCTGCCGGACGGCGCCACCGTGACCGCCTTCACCTACTACTACTACGACGCCTCCGAGCCGGTGGATGGCGTCGCCTACCTCTACCGCTCCGACGACCGGGCCATGGCCGCCGCCGCCACCAGCGGCGCGGCCGACGAGGTGCGGCGGGTGGTGAGCGAGGAGATCCAGGTGCCGCGCGTCGACGCGGCCCGCTTCGCCTACTTCGTCTACTTCCAGACGAGCGCCGAGGCGGGCGCCAACCTGGTGCCCATCTCGGCGTCGGTGGCCTACCGGCTGCCGTGAGCCGGGCCCGCGCCGTGGCGCGCCGCGCGCCGGCTACGGGGCCCGGTCGGTGACGCCGATCACGGCGTGACCGGCGGCGATGGTGACCGCGGGCGCGCCGGAGGGGACGAGGATCGCCGGGCGGGAGAAGGCGGCCCGGGCGCGCGTCCAGGGGAAGTCGCGGAGGTAGGCCGAGGCGCCGGCCGGCACGGCGATGGCCCCGGCGCCGTCGGCGGTACAGGAGAGGACCAGGGCGGTGGTGGCCGGAGGCGGCACCCGGACCGGCGAGAGCCCCGCCGGGTCGCCGTCGCTGGTGACGATGACGAGCGAGGAGCGGTCGGCGGTGCCGCAGGCGCCGCCGGCGCCGCTGCAGCCGATGGTGAAGGCCGAGCCGTCCTGCGGCAGGGCGTCGATGAGGGCCTGGGAGGCCGTGTCGAGGGTGAAGGCGTCGCCAACGCCGGCCCCGGAGTAGGCCGCCGCGAAGGCCGCCACCGGGCCGCTCGCGATGGGCGCCAGCGAGACCGAGAGCAGGGTGCCGTCGGGGAGCAGGCCGGGGTCGGCGATGCCGGGGACGGGGCCGAGCCCGGCCACGATGGACCAGCCGGCGGCGAAGGGGAGGGGCTCGGCCACGCCAGCCGGGTTCTCGATGACCAGCGCCGGCGCCGCCCCGGTCTGGTCGACGGCCACGATGGGGAAGGTGCCGTCGTTGGCCGGGGTGGTGGCGCCGTGGATCTCGATGAAACGCCCGACGTCGGCCACCGTGAAGGTGCCGTGGACGGGCGCGCCGGCGAAGCGCCACCGCGTCGAGGTGGGGCCGGGGGCGAGCTCGCCCCCGATGCCCAGGGCGGTGAGGCAGAAGTAGCCCTGCGACTCGGAGTAGTCGCAGTCCATGGTGGCGGGGGCGTCCACGCCGGCCGAGAGCGAGACCGTGCCGGCGTCGCCGCCGATGAGGGCCTGGTACGCGAGGGGATCGTAGCCGAAGACCTTGCAGCCGCCGGGCTGGCCCGGCCGCTCCTCCCAGGCGGGCGCCTCGACCTGCGCCACCGGCTCGAAGTCGACGGCCACCTCGAGCCCCTGGCCCAGCTCGGGGTGGGCCTGGTAGCGGGCCTCGTGGACCGAGACGTGCCCAGTCCAGCTCGCGTCCGAGCCGGCGGCCGTCTTGCCGCAGGCGGCGAGCCAGGCGACCGACGCCACCAGCAGTCCGGCGGCCAGTCCGGCCGTGAAGGTGCCCGAGGAGGAGGTCCGGTGGCGGTGGGGCACGGCGCGCTCCTCTCGAAGGGCGCCCCGGGCGGCGCCACCGGCGCATGCTAGCCCAGCGTGCGGCCCGGCGATCGACTAGACTCGGCGCGTGCCCCGCCGCAGCCTCGCCCGCGCCCGCCGACTGGTCGTCAAGGTCGGGACCGGCACCCTCGCCGACGCCGCCGGCCGCTTCGATCGCCACAACTGCGCCCGCCTGGCCGCCGAGCTCTCGGAGCTGGCGGCCGGCAAGGGGCGCCGCCTCGTGCTGGTCTCCTCCGGCGCGGTGGCCCTCGGCGCCGAGCGCCTGGGGCTCCAGCGCACCAAGGGGCGCCCCTGGGACATCGCCACCAAGCAGGCCTGCGCCGCGGTGGGCCAGCCGCTCCTCATGGCCGCCTGGGACGGGGCCTTCGCCGCCCACGGCCACGTCACCGCCCAGGTGCTCCTCACCGCCGAGGACCTGGCCAACCGCAAGCGCTTCCTCAACGCGCGCCGCACCTTCCAGCAGCTCCTCGAGCGCGACGCCGTGCCGGTGGTGAACGAGAACGACACCGTGGCGGTGGAGGAGATCAAGGTCGGCGACAACGACACGCTGGCCGGCCTGGTGGCGAGCTGCGTCGAGGCCGAGCTGGTGGTCATGCTCACCGACGTGGAGGGGCTCTACGACAGGAACCCGGCCGAGCCGGGGGCGCGCCTTCTGCTCGACGTGGAGCGGATCGGCGTCGAGGTGGAGCGCATGGCCGGCGGCGCCGGCAGCGAGCGCTCCACCGGCGGCATGGCCACCAAGGTGAAGGCCGCCCGGCGCCTCGCCGCGCAAGGGGTGGTGACGGCCCTCCTCTCCGGCCGGCGGCCGCGGGCCCTGGCCGATCTCCTGGCCGGCGAGCCGGTGGGGACGGTCTTCGCCCCCGCCACCGAGCGGCTCAGCGCCCGCGACGGCTGGCTCAGCGCCGCCGCCAAGACCAAGGGCACCATCCTGGTGGACGCCGGGGCGCGGCGCGCCATCGCCGAGCAGGGGAAGAGCCTGCTGCCGCCCGGCGTGAAGGGGGCGCACGGCCAGTTCGGCGTGGGGGAGCCGGTGGAGATCGCGGTCGACCCGGCCCGCCCCTTCGCCCGCGGCCTGGCCGGCTACGCCGCCGACGACGTGCGCAAGCTGGCCGGCAAGAAGACCTCGGAGATCGAGGCGGCCCTGGGCTTCAAGTACACCGACGAGGTGGTCCACCGGAACGACCTCGTCCTCCTCGAGTAGCCCGTGGTATCCACGGGCCCGGAGCGGACCATGTCGACGGACGGAACCACCAAGCTGGCGGGCGAGATGCGCGCCCTGGCCACCGCGGCCAGGGCGGCGGCGCGCCGGCTCTCCTTCGCCCCCACCGGGAAGAAGAACCAGGCGCTGCGCACCGCCGCCCAGGCCATCCTGGCGAGCGAGGCGGCCATCCTCGCCGCCAACCGCGAGGACCTCGAGGCGGCGCGCGCCGCCGGCCAGAACGCCGCCTACCTCGACCGGCTGGCGCTCGACCCGAAGCGGCTGGCCGGCATCGCCGCGGCCCTCGAGGAGGTGGCGGCGCTGCCCGACCCGGTCGGCGAGGTGAGCGACTCCTGGCGCCGCCCCAACGGCCTCATGGTGAAGCGCGTCCGCATCCCGCTCGGCGTGGTGCTGATGGTCTACGAGGCCCGGCCCAACGTGGCGGCCGAGGCGGCCGCCCTGTGCGTCAAGAGCGGCAACGCCGCCATCCTGCGCCCCGGCTCGGACGCGCTGCGCTCCTCGCTGGCGCTGGCGGCCGCCTTCGGCGAGGGGCTGGCCGCGGCCGGCCTGCCGGCGGCGAGCGCCCAGGTGGTGCCCACCCCGGACCGCGACGCCACCTACGCCCTGCTCCAGCTCGACGACCTCATCGACCTGTGCATCCCGCGCGGCGGCCCCTCGCTCATCCGCGCCGTGGCCGAGCGCTCCAGGGTGCCGGTGGTGAAGCACTACCAGGGCATCAACCACCTCTTCCTCGACGCGTCGTGCAAGGACGACCTGGAGCGGGCGGTGCGCCTCGCCGTCAACGGGAAGGCCCAGCGCCCCTCGGCCTGCAACGCCCTGGAGTGCCTGCTGGTCCACCGCGACGCCGCGGCCGAGGTGCTGCCGGCGGTGGGGAAGGCGCTGGTCGAGCGGGGGGTCGAGCTGCGCTGCGACCCGACCGCGCTCACCATCCTCGGCCGCGCCGGGGTGAAGGTGGTGCCGGCCTCGCCGGAGGACTTCGGCAAGGAGTTCCTCGACTTCATCCTGGCGGTGCGGGTGGTGCCGGACCTCGACGCCGCCCTCGACCACATCGCCCGCTACGGCTCCGAGCACACCGAGGCCATCCTGACGAAGGACCTGGCGAACGCGCGCCGCTTCGAGCGCGAGGTGACGGCCAGCGCCGTCATGATCAACGCCGACACCCGCTTCAACGACGGGGGCGAGCTGGGGCTCGGCTCCGAGATCGGCATCTCCACCACCAAGCTCCACGCCTTCGGGCCCATGGGGCTCGCCGAGCTCACCACGCGCAAGTTCGTGGTGGAGGGCGAAGGCCAGACGCGGGCCTGACGGTCCGCCGCACCGAGGTATACGCATGGCGACGAAGAAGAAGGCACCGGCGAAGAAGGCTCCTGCGAAGAAGACCGGCGGGCGGCCGGCGTTCAAGGCCGGCAAGGCCGGCGGCGGGAGCACCCGCGGCGGCAAGCCGGGAGGAAGGCCGGGCGGCAAGCCCGGTGGCAAGCCGGGCGGGTCCCGCGGCGGCGCCAGCGCCCGCGGCGAGCGCAAGCTCCCGCGCGTGAGAGGCCCGCGCCGCAAGCTTCCCAAGCAGCTCGGCCGCGAGGCCGCGCTGCCGGCGGCGCCGGCGCCCTCCTCGCTGCCCGACCTCGGGCGCGAGGTGGCGGTGTCGGTGGCCAAGGCCGGCCTCGACAAGAAGGCCGAGGACGTCGTGGTCTTCGACGTGCGCGGCCTGTCGAGCTACGCCGACTACCTGGTGGTGATGAGCGCCGACTCCGACCGCCAGGCCTCGGCCATCGCCGACCACGTCGACGCCTCCATGAAGGAGGCCGGCCACCAGAAGGTCTCGGTGGAGGGGTACGAGACCGGCACCTGGATCATCGTCGACTACGGCGACGTGGTGACCCACGTGATGGGGCGCGAGGCGCGCGGCTTCTACGACCTCGACGGCCTGTGGGCCGATGCGCCGCGGTTCAAGGTGGAGGGGTAGGGCGCTGGCGGACGGGCTCAGCCCTCCGGAGCGGTCCAGTCCGGCGCCGCCTCGAACGTGGCCTGCCCGTCGGGCCGCTCGAACGCCGACCCGACCGGCGAGCCCAGCCACGGGATGATCGACCGGTCGTAGTTCGCGATGGTGTTCACGTCGTACATGGCGAACCTCGAGGCGTCGGCCAGGTAGGCGTCGTCCTCCGTCCCGGAGAAGAAGCGCCAGCCGCTGTCCTGCGGCTCGTCCGGCGCCTCGCGGTACATCCAGCGGATCGCCTGCCCTTCCACCGTGATGCGGTCCGAGGCGATGCATGCGCCGTGGCCGGGCGCGAGCGGCTCGATCTGCTCCGGGCGCAGCTTGAACTGACGGGTCATGACGGTCTCCGGCCGGGAGCATACCCGCGGTGGGGGGCCGTCCTCATCCGGAACGGAACGCGAGTCCGACCGATTCCGTCAACGCACGTGGACCGCCGCAACGGCGTGCCGGCCTCGATGGACGAGGAGTGCGTGGTTCACGATGGCGTGGAACGCCGCCTCGTCTGCGGCGAAGTGCTCCGGGAACGCCTGCTCGACCGTGACCTCGTCGAGCTGGAAGGGCGGATCCGGGAATGCTCCCGACTCGTGCGCATCCATCCCGTCCTCGGGGTACCCGCCGAGGAGGAGCAGCTCGGTCCAGAGCCCGAACGCGGCGAGGACCTCGTCGACGACCGCGTCCGGTGGCGGACGCTGGAAGACGATCTGGACGGCGCGATCCCGCGACGACCGGTCCGGCGGCTCGACCTCGAGTTGGAAGGGCAAGGGTCCGTGCACCCCGGGGTAGGGGAGGTGGGCGACCTCGACGATCTCGGCGAGGTGACGCGTCGCCTCCCGGGGCCGGACCGTGACCATCGAGGCCTCGTCGAGCTCCCTTGCCAGGAGGACGTTCCACATGATCCGGAGCGACCCGGGGTCGAGGCCGTCGAGCCGGAGCCTCCAGCTCGCGCGCGGCTCCGCCGGATCCACCTCGGCAACGAGCACCTCGGCTCGAGCCGCCCACGGTGGTGCGACCGCTCCCCCGAACAGGCCCGCCCGCGCCGACCGGACGAAGAGCTCTCCGAGATCGGGGATGGGCGCCTCCTCGTCTGGGGACGCGCGCGACTCGAGCCTGAGGGCGTCCGCGCCTCGCACGCGGATCACCAGCTCCTGCGGGAAGGCAACTTCGACCGCCACGCCGAGCGAGGTCATCGCCGCGCCTCCGGGAGGGGTCGGTCGAGCATGCCGAGCCACTCCTTCATCCATTGGTCCTCGAGCACCCCAGAGTCGACGTGCTCGATCCGCACCGGGCGGATGGCCGCCGCCGCGGAGCGGTACGGGAAGTCCAGGCGGGAGGCGTCGCCGAGCCGGGGGGCGTCGCCGGACTGGAGCGCGAGGCCATGGGTGAGCGGGAGGAGTCGGACGGCCGGGTCGTGCGCCACCGTCTCCGCGAGCTTGGCCTCGCCCCCGAGGTACTCGAGCGCTCGCTCGTTCACGAGGGTGATCCAGCCGGCGCGCTTCACCTGCGGCAGCAACTCGCGCGTCGCCGGCTCGTAGCGCAAGAACCATTGATGGATGCCCAGGTGCCAGTAGTCGAGCCCCGGATGGCGCATGCAGAGGGCCTTGGCAGGAACCTCGGCCAGGTCGCCCCGGGAGCTCATGCAGTTGAGCGAGTAGTCGCACCCTCCGGTCACGAACTCGCCCGACTTGGCCGCCTGGAAGTCGAGCGCCCACCGGGCGAAGCGAGCGGGCTCGGCCAGGGGATGGTCCAGCGGCACCGTCACCCGGAAGGTGCTGGTGGAGAGCCCGCTGCGGGTCGTGAGGCCCTTGGCCACAAGCTGGGGCAGGTTCTGGCGGTACCGCTCCTGCTGGGCAGGCGTGAGTCGCGGCAAGTACTCGAAGTGCACCTCAATGGCGGCTCCGCCCATGTCGTCGGTGCTCTGGAAGCGAGCGAAGTAGAACTTGCATTCGGCGGGCTTCTTGATCCAGGTCGGCAGCAAGGTCCGCGCCCTGGGCGTGGTCTTGGCCGGGTACTTCATCGAATCGGCCTGGTAGAAGATCAGCTCCGGCCCGAGCGCCTCCATCACCCGCTCGTAGAAGTCGAGCAGGCCGCTGGCGTCGGTCCTGTCGAACCACATGGTGAACGCCATGCAGGGCGCGACGAGGACGCCGTAGTCAGGGTGCTCGACCCTCAGGTCGTTCCAGTCGAATGGCTCCGCCATGGTCTCTCCTCGCTTCGGTCAGGGGAACACGAACTCCGGAACGGGAAACCCGGCGCCGCCCGGGGCCGGGGCCGGCAGGGGGAGGCCGCCCGGGGCGGGCAGCGGCGCGAAGTAGAGCGAGTTCCCCGGCGAGAGCGCCGGCACCCGCACCTCGACGGTCTCGGTCTCGAGCTTGCGTTTCCCGCAGTCGCAGTTGTCCTTGTCGAGCTTGGGCTGGCCGACGTCGTTCCCCTGGCTCTTGTTGATGGCCTGGTAGTCTTCCTGCTGCGTCTTGCCGCCCATTCCTACCTTCGTGCGCCAGGGGTCCGGGTTGCCCTTGGCATCGGTGAACTTCGTGTCGATGACGACCTTGGAGCCGTCCGGCCGCGTCAAGGTCACGTCCGGCTTTCGGAACTGCTCCGGGTTGGCGGATCCCGGGGGGCGCGCATCCTGCGCCCCCCTGGCGATCCGCCTCGTCTTCCGGATGCTGTGCCAGAGGCTGCGGTACCAGGGGGATGGTTGCCAGCCCTTGTCCGCGTCCCGGATCCAGCCCTGCTCGTGCTCGACGTCGAGCTTCCCCTGGCCCTTCGCCTTGCGCCCCTCGTTGAGCCTGTCGACGGCCTTCCGGAAGCACTTCTCCTTCTTGGTGGCCATGCCGTCCCCCTACGCCATCTGGTTCGGGTCGATCGCCGGCACCTTCTTGACCTTGACGATGTCGTCCGGGTCCTTCCCCTGATCGCACCAGCAGAAGGCCCTGCAGAGATCGTCGAAGTCCGCCTGCCCGATCTTCCCGGCGATGGCGCTCGCCTGCATCTCGGCCACGGTGGCCGTGTTCGGTCCGTTGCCGTTCATCGTCATGGGGTCGCCGAGGCGGCAGGCGTTCTTGCCCTCCAGCTTCACGTCGAAGCTGTAGTTCACGAACTTGGCCTTCCCCTTGGTCACGCCCGATACGACGCCGCCCGCGCTTCCGGCCTCGTCCCCGGTGCTCGTCGCGAAGGCGCTGTCCTTGACCGCGACCGGACTCCCCTCGACCGTCACGCTGGTCGTCCCGTCCACGAGGTCGCTGGCCTGCGCGACGTTGGGGTAAGGCAGCGGCACCGGCCCGCCCGGCGATGGCGTCTTGCACACGTCGGGCGCCGAGGCGGTCGCCACCCCGTTGCTCCCCTTGTGGACGACCGAGAGCTGGTTCAC
>Ga0209464_10000511_pt1 | contig 12432 bp, 8 predicted proteins | sample DOMMetBare1Fresh_2_FD_187473 | JGI IMG/M metagenome (GOLD analysis project Ga0209464, IMG submission 187473) | Wetland sediment microbial communities from St. Louis River estuary, USA, under dissolved organic matter induced mercury methylation -... | ecosystem: Environmental > Aquatic >... | reverse complement strand
AAGAGTTCAAGTTTAAACAGGAGAATTTCACCAAAAGTCATAATTTTACAGATATCATCAATCCCTACCATAATGAGGCTATCGATACTGCTAGTAATGGCAATGGCTGCAATTAGCAGCTGCAAGCAATCGGGCAACACCGAACAAAAGCACTATCCCAGCAAAAGCTACCAAGCTGCAACAATCGACTTTGCCAAACTCCCCAATATAAAACGTTGCTACGTACCAATTTACTCGCACATCTACCATATTAGTGGCGAAAAAAACATTCTGCTAACAGCAACCCTTAGCGTCAGAAATCCCAATAGCAGCGGTGATATCTACATAAACAAAGCAACCTACAGAGGATCAGACGGGAACGTGCTTAAGGAGTATATCCTTAAAACAATAGTAGTGAAGCCTCTTTGTGGTATTGAGCTGGTAGTAGAAGATCGCGAGGATAAAGGAGGGGCTGGAGCTAGCTTTACGATTGAGTACGGACACCAAGCAGTAAAGAATCCTCCTATTATACAAGCCGTTATGATAGGCAGCTCTGGTCAACAAGGGATATCATTCACCACATCTGCCACCGATCTCCGCTAGCCGCCATGACACGCTTTTACGAACAGATAGGTAAGGTAATCTCATTCAGCGACGAAGCCAAATGCCTATTCAACGAAATGGTATCGTCCAGAGAGCTAAAAAAGGGGGAACTGCTGCTTCCTATCGGAGGGTTATGCAACCACCTTTACTTTGTAGAAAAAGGGCTCATACGAACCTTCTACCTTAAGGACGGAAAGGATGTTACGGAATGGATAGCGCTAGATGGCACGTTTTGCTTTTCGATAATCAGCTTTTTCGAGAAAAGTCCTAGTCGCCTTGGCATCGAATGCCTTGAAGACTCACTAATCGTACAGATTTCGAGGGATAAGCTTATGGAATATAGCGAAACAAACCTGGAGATTGCCCGCCTACTACGCCGCTTTACAACAGGATCGCTTATCCTCTCGCAGCTAAGAATGGAATCTATCCAATTCGAAACAGCCAAACAACGCTACAAAAGGCTGCTTAAGGAGCATCCCGAACTAATTAGGCGTGTCCCTCTCATGTACATCGCCTCTTTCTTGGGCATTTCGTTCGAAACCTTAAGCCGAATTCGAGCCAGCATCGATTAATTGATAAATGTCAATTGACATAGCTGCACAGTTTTAGATTTTTACGTCGAAGAACCTAAAATCTAATCACGTGACATTTATCGCTTTATGAAAACTAGGCTAATAGTAATTATTCTGGCGCTCTTTAGCTATGCAAAGGCGCAACAGCTTACGCCCAACAACATCAAGGAGGTTGTAAAAAGCTTATCGGTAGAAGAAAAAGCAAACATCGTAGTTGGAGCAGGAATGAACATTCCTGGACTTGGACCAACCGTTGGAGCTGTAAAAGAAAAGGTTCCAGGTGCAGCAGGAACAACCATTCCGAATACTCGAATAGCACTACCAACTATTGTACTGGCAGATGGGCCTGCTGGTGTAAGAATTGACCCCAAAAGAAATGAAACTCCAAACAAAACTTACTACGCAACGGCTTTCCCCATTGCAACATCATTAGCATCTTCGTGGAACACCGATTTGGTAAGCAGCATTGGCAATGCATTTGGGAACGAATGCAAGGAATACGGAGTTGACATACTCCTAGCTCCAGCATTAAACATACATCGAAATCCGCTTGGTGGCAGAAACTTCGAGTACTACTCCGAAGACCCAGTTCTATCGGGAAAAATGGCAGCAGCCTTTGTAAGAGGAGTTCAGGATCAGGGAGTAGGAACAAGCATAAAGCACTTTGCAGCAAACAATCAAGAAACCAACCGTGCTAAGATCAACGAAAACATTAGCGAGAGAGCCTTACGAGAAATATACCTTAAGGGTTTTGAAATCGCAGTTAAGGAGTCGAATCCTTGGACAGTAATGTCGTCGTACAATAAAATAAACGGGACATACACCTCTCAAAGCTACGACCTGCTGACAGCTATTTTGCGCGACGAATGGGGTTACAAGGGTCTGGTAATGACCGACTGGTTTGGGGGAGATAACCCTGTAGAGCAAATGAAAGCAGGAAACGATCTTATAATGCCTGGAGCTCAAAAGCAGATTGATGTAATTGTAGATGCTGTAAAAGATGGTTCGCTTCCTATTGCCACACTCGATAAGAATGTAGAACGCATTTTATCTGTTTACGTTAAGACAAAAGCATTTGAACATTACAAGTACAGCAACCAACCTAACTTTTCGAACAACACCGCTGTAGCAAGAAGTGCAGCAACCGAAGGAATGGTTCTACTCAAAAACGAAGGAAACACCCTCCCTATTCTATCCAGGACCAAAATAGCCCTTTTGGGAACCTCATCGTACGAAACTGTTGCGGGCGGTACTGGCAGTGGTGATGTTAATAAAGCATACACAATTTCTATTCTAGATGGGCTAAATAGCGCAGCTTACACCGTTGATACCGACCTGCAAAAAAGCTACGTAGCACACATCGCTAGCGAGAAAGGAAAAATACCACCTAAAAAATACTTTTTTGAACCCAATAAAATAATTGCAGAACCAATGCTGTCGGCTGAAACACTTGAAAAGCTTGCCATTAAAAATCAGATTGCTGTAATTACTATTGGACGAACATCTGGCGAGTTTCAGGATAGACAGGAGCAAGACGATTTTAACCTTTCACAGAACGAAGTCGAGCTACTAAAAGCTGCATCTAAAGCATTTCATAGCCAAGGGAAAAAGGTGGTGGTGATACTTAACATTGGAGGTGTTATAGAAACAAATAGCTGGAAACATCTTGCAGATGCCATCCTTGTAGCTTGGCAGCCAGGGCAAGAAGCTGGCAATGCCGTTGCAGATGTTATTTCTGGAAAAGCGTCACCTTCAGGTAAGCTACCTATGACATTCCCTATTGCCTATGCAGACAGCCCTTCGGCTACAACGTTTCCTGGAATAGAACTCAACATCGAAGACAAGTCGGAACCAAACCTAATAATGGGAAAACCTGCCGAAACAACTTACGAAGAGGACATATTTGTAGGTTACCGTTACTTCGATTCGTTTAGTAAACCTACCTCCTACCCCTTTGGTTTTGGCTTGTCATACACAACGTTTAAGTATAGCAACATGAGCATCACCCCCTTTAGCAACGGAAAGCTAAAAGCAAGCTGTACAGTTGCTAATACCGGAAAAACCTCCGGCAAAGAGGTGGTACAGCTCTACATAAGCGCAAAAAACAGCCAACAAGTGCGCCCAAGCAAGGAGCTAAAAGCGTTCCAAAAAACAAAGCTGCTAAAGAAGGGTGAGAATGAGCTTGTAGATTTTACTGTAAACCTATCGGATCTTGCTTCGTACAACACCGAAAAAGCAGCATGGATAGTAGAAAAAGGGACGTATGATATTATTCTTGCTACCTCCTCTGATTCTAAAAACGCATTGCGCAAAACGATTTCCATTGATACAGATACTGTTGTTTCGAAGGTTACCAATAGGCTAACACCAACAAAACCCATCCGTACAATACTGCAAAAAGCTACAAACAACTAAAATAAACAGCTATGAAGCAACGTTTTACACTACTTATACTACTACTCATAACAATAGTAGGATTTGCGAATGCGCAGCCTTCTAAAAAGGGTACGCCAGTAAAGGTTTATAGCGAAATAACCTACGCAAAACCAGCCAGCACCCCCTTAACAATGGACATATATGTTCCACAAACAGGGAAGCGTAGCTACCCCGTTCTGGTGATTTACCACGGAGGAGGTTGGCTAATCAACACCAACAAAATAATGAGCTCTATGTCCGACTATGTAGCTTCGAATGGCGAATATGTTGTTTGCAACGTAAACTACCGTTTGTTAGGCGATAGCAACAATACAACTACAATAAATCAAATCATTGAGGATGTTTTTGGTGCGCTAGCATGGATTAAGGAGAATATAGCTCAATATGGAGGCGACCCAACTCTTGTAGCTGTAACAGGCGATAGTGCAGGAGGACATCTAACCTCGTCGGTTGTTTTAATGGGCGACAAGCTCGAGTCTGATGGGTTTAAAGGCGAAACTTTAGGGTTCACCCCCAGCTATATACCTAAAGGAGAGACTGCAGAATCGCTTGCTCAAAAAGGGTACCTTAAAGTACAAGCTGCAATTATTAGCTACGGAGCTTTTGATATGTACGCAGCATGTCAAGGAGGCTTCGAAACAAGCTCTAACGTTTTTTGGAGCTTCGCAAAAGTACAACCAAGAGGGTTGTTTGGATCCGGAATAGATGTAAACAACAACGGCAGCTACTACAAAGCGGTATCTCCAATTTACAACATCCCCAATGCTAAGCAAAAGCAGCTTCCACCACAGCTATTTACTGTAGGTAGCAAAGACAACCTAACCACACCATCCTCAATTAAGAGCTATATAGCAAAGCTTAAAGAGGCTGGCCATACTGATATAGAATACTGGGAGTACGACGGTCGTCCACATGCTTTTCTCGATTCGGGATCTAACCAATTTTTAGGGACTAGCTTCGAAAAAGATGCCCCTGCTGCACTCGACAAGATTATAGATTTCCTCAACAAGAAGCTTAAAAAGTAGCCAAACTTTAAGGGAAATTTCATTCAGGTGAGAAGCCAAGCCGCCCAGCTTGGCTTCTTTTGTTATACACTGATGCTTGCAACAAAAAAAGGGGTGTCTAAAAAAGGAGAATCAAGTACCACAACAAGCAAACCCTCATTACAGTACGATTTGTTAGCATTTTCGTGCTACGTGTGCTATGCTCCTTTTTAGACACCCTTCTTCCCATCTAACCGTTTCACAAAGTCGCTAAGCTTTTACATTTCCGGTGCGCTTTAGAATACCCCAGCTTGCTAGCTCACCCTTAATAGCCTTTAGGTAGGCCTTAACCAGCACAAAAAATAGCAGCTGCCTGTAAACAAAACGCTGTACAAATAGGTGGAGAGCCTCCTTTAACCCAAACTTCAAGCCATCGTATCGGTAAGCTGCTACTGCAACAAGCAGCTCTACCAAATAAAATGCAAGGTACGATAGCACAAATACATCGGCATGCTTGGTAAAGAGCCCAAATAGGAACATAATATCTACAATTGGCGAAAACATTGGGATAATGAATCCAAATATCAACAAGTTTGGAAGAAGCACCCACCCCATGTTAACCATCTTTCGGGTAAACAGCATATCTCTATGCTTCCAGAATGTCTGCATCATACCAAACGACCAACGGAATCGCTGCTTAATAAACATCTTTAACGACTCGGGAGCCTCGGTCAGCGATATCGCTTCGTTACAGCATCGGACGGTATAACCTTGACGTAGAATCCTAACGGTTAGGTCGCAATCTTCGGCAAGCGTATCGGTATCAAAACCACCTATCTCTTCCATTGCGCTTCGGCGAAATGCCCCTATAGCACCAGGCACAACAAGAATAGCATTTACAATATCAAACGCACGCCTATCGAAATTCTGACTAGTGGTGTACTCAATTTTTTGCCAGCTGGTAAGCAGGTTAACAGCATTCCCGACCCTAACATTACCAGCAACAGCACCAACCTCATCGTTGGCAAAAAACGGAATCATACGTTCTACCGCATCGGGCAGCAAAATAGTATCGGCATCTATGCAAACCAGCACATCGCTTTGCGTTTGCGCTATTGCATAGTTAAGCGCCGAAGCTTTTCCTCCGTTGGGCTTTGTAAGCACCCTAACGCGGTTGTTACCACTAAAGGCATCCCTTACAACTTTATAGGTGCTATCGGTTGATCCATCGTCAACAAATACAATCTCGAACGCTGGATACGTACACTTAAGCAGATTGTCGATTGTGCGAGTTGCGTTAACCTCTTCGTTATACGCTGGCACAATAATGCTTACCGACGGAGTATAGCTCTTATCGAATTTGTCATTCTTTTGCCTTCTCTTTTGAAGGTACGAAAGCACAACCAAAAATAGGAGTCGGATTATACCCAACGAGATAGCAATAAAAAAGAATCCCCTAAGAAAATGCTGGCTGATAAATGTAGCCACAAAGAATGCTCCATTGATATCTTCTGTAAAGAAGGTGTTATCTTTTACAGGAGGCATAACTTGGTCTCTTGTCTTACCCATAAGCTCCGACACCGTAACAAAGCTATACCCATTACGCTTAAAGTAGTCGATAATACGAGGTAGTGCCAGGATAGTTTGCGAGCGTTCTCCACCCGAATCGTGTAGCAGTAGAATATTGCCCAGCTTATGCTGAGCAATAGTGCGAGCAACAATCGTATCGGCGCAAACACCTACCTGCCAATCGTTTGGATCGATGGTAGATGCAACCGAAATATAGCCCTCCTCGCAAGCAACAGATAGCGGTTTTATCTCGAAGATATTATGAGGCTCTGGATCGGTGTTATACGGAGTTCGGAATAGCAGCGTAGTATGCCCAATGATGCTTTCAAGCAGCATCCTAGTCGATCGGAGCTCAATTCTCTCCCTATCGTCAGATGTCTCCTCCAAGTTTGGATGCAAAAAGGTGTGGTTCCCTATTTCGTGACCTTCTTTGTAAAGCCTCTTTAAAAGTGGAATATTATTCTCCACGTTCAATCCTGTTACAAAAAATGTAGCATGCACATTCTTGGATTTAAGGATATCTAGAATAGCAGGCGTATAGTCGTAATCTGGACCATCGTCAAAGGTTATCGCGATTTTATTTGGACTAGAACCTCCATACTTATTAACTAAGTATGAAGAAGGCAGGTGTTCGTACTTTTCGTTGGCTATAAAGTAGTTAGACTCATCAACCTTAAGATTCACCTTCCCATTTTCTGGTTTGCTGATAACCTCCATCAGCTCGCCTGTTCCATCGTAATCTATAGAAAAAATAGACTTAATATGCTCAAGCGACTTAAAGTTAAACGGCCTGCTTACCAGCCCATCGAACGAAAGATCGCGATTGAAGAAGCTCCAAATGCGGTAGTCCTCGCTACCCAAATACCAAAGCGCAACTCCCGATGTACCATAGTCGGCAGCCGTTCGCATGGCATTAAATACACCTACAGCGTCGTTACAGTGCGCTTCTGCAACATTCCCCTCCTCGTCGTAGAATTTAAAAAACAAATCGCTGTTATCAGGATCAAACTGCACGCTGGCATTATTTTCGTTAGCCAACGAAATAAACTGCTCGTACGATAGATCCTCTGCGTTACGCCCCTGCTTCCAGCTATAGCCGTAGGTAGCTGCACATAGGATAAACTTACTAGAAGGAATACTCTTCATAACATTATCGAGAGCATTCTCGATAAAGCCCATAGAAGCAATGCAGCCAGGCTTACCATCGGCATTATGCTCATCATAAGCCATTACAAAAATAAAATCGAAGCTACTGCTAACCTGCTTAATATCAATAGCAAAATCAACAGGATTAACATCAACCGTCACAAGAAAACCTTCGGGTTTAAGAGCAGCGTTAAGCTCCTGAGCAAACACCCTAAAGTAGGGAGTAGCAGCAGCAGGCAACGATTCAAAGTCAACATTAATTCCCTGAAACTTATACTCCTGCAACACACCCCTAATATTATCTACCAAGCGCAAGCGCGACTCCCTGTTCTTAAGCAGCACAAAAGTAGAGTCGCCATTCCATCTATCCTTATAGTTGTTGCTAATTAGGGGAACGATGGCCGTTTTACTACTTTTTAGAAACGAAACGATGCTCTTATCAACCCTAACATCAACATCCCCTCTAGAGTTTTTTACAAAAAGCCACTCCGGAATTACCATGTTCAGCTTATCTGCATTCTTCCTCAAAGAAACAGCCGAGCTCTTGTCCCAATTAACGTAAAACCCTGCACGAACAGGCAGCAAGGCCTTTACCTCTTTCGATAAAGCAGATTTCTGCTTGTAAAAATCTTTCTCATGATGCTTACGCACCTGCTTAAGGTGCTTAATAAACATGCTGATTTCCGACTCTGAAACCTTTTCTTGCTTAGGATTTACGTTGATACTGCGGATTCGCTTTTCGCCCATAAGCAGGCTTTTGGTACTATACTCAGCACCATGAAATAGCGAAATAACTACCGATGCAACAGCTATCGCAACTAGCACCAACAGCACCCTAACAGTCCACTTAAATCTATTCCAACGTGTAGCCGAATGGCTCTGAAATATTTGTCTTCTCATAGCTAACAACATCATTATGGCAACCAATAGTTACCCGTTAGGATAAGCATTGATAGCAAGTGAATCGTAGAATCGTAGTAATGAAATTCGCCGAAATGAATCTCTTCCGAAAAGTGCCATCCTCTGCTTAAAAAACGCTGATGGCATGGATCGACCATCGCCCCAACCATTGCTGGCGAAGTAAAACAAAGCGAAACATACTCATACTTAGGAATTTGTCGCCCATTTAAATGGTAACCTGCATAAATTTTAGCGAAATTACCGCCCGATCGCTTTGCCAACCCATCAATAAGAGGATTAAGAAGCTCTTTAGCCCTCAAATCGCCGTTAAGAACGTAATCAGAACCTATCCTAAGCGGAATTCTACAAGCATTGTAGTAGTAGGCACCATCGTAGGCGGCTTCGAGGTAATTTGGAGCCGCTGGTTGGTATTTCTTTGCTCGATAGGTAATAAAATCGGGTATCAGACCAGCTTTGGGGCTATACCTATGCTGTACATCTCTAAATATTTGATAGGTATTGTCAATAATCTTTTTCCACTCTGGATTTGGAAAAAACTTATCGAAAACTCGAAGATGGGTAGGCATAAAATCAGAGGTGCGAATATCAAAGTAGTCATAATCGCCTGGATCGTTTGCATCGCTAAGAAGCAACGTATGCTTTTTTAGGTTAACCTCATGCTCTAAAATAGCCCTAACCCTCTTGACTCCCTCCTCGCGATACTTAATTGCGCCACTGCTACCCCACTGAGCATCAGCAATAAAAAGCGAAAGTGCAATATCTAAATCACCATCGGTAGCCGATGTATTATCGAACTCATCGCCCGTTTTATGGTGGTCTTCTCTGCATCCTTTTAAAATGCTCCACGACATCAAGTAGCGACTTTTTGCAGTAGGGTGCGCGCACACAAAACGGTACATTCCATCGTAAATTTTTTGCGCATCCCTATCGTAACCAGCCATAAATGGAACTATAAGCATCCCAAATCCTTGGCCCTCCGATACGCAAACAACAGGAATACCGTTGTGCTTATCCCCTTCATCCGTCATAACATAAAACTGGGATGGGTCGTTACAGTCGTTCCTTACATACCTCTTCTTCCAGCTATCGTAGAGGCTCTGCACCAGCTTATCGGCAGCAGCCTGCGATCCGACATACGGCACTATGGCACCATTTACATAGCTGTTGTGTGCGGGGAAAGGCCTACTAACATGCTGCCCTCTAGCCACATCTACAACCCATAAAATTGTGCAAAGCAGTACAATTCGTTTCATTTTACTTGCTAAATAGATAGAATTAACCTTAATACAAAAACGGGGCAAAATTACCCTCACTTTGAGTGGTTCATCCTCCATAATGCTATTTCTAATGAAGAACTAATTTCAGGCTTAATTTTTATTAATCTTCAGCATACGCTATTCCCTAAATAAAACTGATGATGCCAATGCTGCAATTCGAAATCTATTTTCATATTTACACTATAGTATTGTAGTTTAAAGTACAACCGAAACCAAACCATATTGGCCCCATGAACAGCCTAAGTATCTACTACTTTTCTGGAACCGGAAATGCTCGCAGAGTTGCAAAATGGATAGAGCAGAAAGCAAACGAACGAAACATCCCAACCTCCAACAACGACATTGCAGCTCTTGAACAACGAACCATCCCCCCACTTGCAGAAGGACAGACAGTTGGTATTGTTGGACCTACCCATGGCTTTAACTTCCCTCCTATTCTGGTTTACTTTATATTCCGACTACCACGCAGTAGCCACAAAAACCACGCTTTTCTGGTAAACACCAGAGCGGGACTAAAACTTGGGAAAAACTTTCTTCCTGGGGCAAGTGGTGCTGCTCTACTACTCGCAGCACTAGTACTTGTTCTTAAAGGATACAAGGTGGTTGGGATGCGCTCCATAGATCTTCCTTCGAACTGGATATCACTACACCCTGGACTAAAAGAAAAGGTGGTGGTTTCCATTACTGAGAGATGCCAAAGAATAACCTACCAGCTTGCCGATACACTACTTAGTGGCAAAAGATGCTACAGGGCTTTTAGGGATATTGTGCAAGACTTACTGCTAACCCCAATTAGCTTGCTATACTTTATTATGGGACGTTTTATCATTGCTAAAAGCTTTTATTCCAGCTCTGCCTGCGATAGCTGCAACCTCTGCATAAAAACCTGCCCGATTAAAGCAATTAAAGAGGTTAATGGACAACCATTTTGGAGCTACAGATGCGAAAGCTGCATGCGATGCATGAATACCTGTCCAAAAAAAGCGATACAAACTGCCCATGGCTTTATTTTTGGAGCTATCTATGCCATTTATGCAACGATAATTGCCTTTTTATACCACCTCTTGGCCCCGTATGTTGATGTTACAAACCCCAGCCTAGTCGTTTCATTCCTGATGTTTATGGTAGAATCGGCAATCGTTCTTCTACTACTTATTGTAGGATATAGAGTAATGCACTACATAAAACGAGCTTCAATTGTAAAGCAGCTGCTAGAGTACACATCGCTCACCCGCTACCATTTTTGGAGGAGGTACTACCTAAAGAAATAGCTTTTGCCATTTTTACATAAGCAAGCCATACAATTTAAACAAAAAACAGACAAAAAGACTGAAAAACATTTGTAGATATGCCAATATGTCTGCAAATGGTTGAGTGGTATTCATTTTGAGATAATCTTGTATATAAACAGATGAATAACTTTTAAAAAAGGAGGTTATTATGTTAGCAAGAAGAAATGAAATGCTACCAGCATTTTCGAAGATTTTTGGAGACTTTTTTGACAGAGAATTTTTTGATTGGAACAGCACAAACTATTCGAGCACCAATACGACTTTACCTGCTGTAAATATTAAAGACTCGGCAGATCATTTTTACGTAGAGGTAGCAGTACCTGGAATGGAGAAAAAAGATTTTCAGATTAGCTTAAAGGATAATGTGCTTACCATCTCGTCGGAAAAGAGAAAAGAAGAGGAAAAACAAGAAGGTAGCTACACAAGAAGAGAGTATAGCTACCAATCGTTCTCCAGATCGTTTACCCTACCTGACGGCATTGTAGATAGCGACAAGATTACTGCAAAGTACGAAAATGGGGAGCTACAAATAACAATACCGAAGAAAGAAGAAGCAAAGCCTAAAGAGCCAAGAAAAATTGAAATTAAGTAGAAAAAGGGAGGTATAACCTCCCTTTTTTTGCAAATACAGATGTCATTTTGACAGTTTTGTTGTACCAAAAAAACACCACAACAGACATTCTGTCCTAAAAATAAAAAAGGTATAGTAGTTGCAAATTATATGGCATAAAACAAATTAAAAACGGAGGTCGTTATGATCATTAAAAAGTTAGAAATGCAACCTGCATTTTATCGCCAAAATGGAAGAACAATAGCTTCGCTACTAAACGAGATAAATGGAGGAAATTTACCAGCTGTGAATATTTTAGAGAATGATGTAAACTTTGCTGTTGAGGTTGTGGCTCCAGGCTATAGCAAAGAAGAATTTCAGATTGATATAAGCAATAACCAGCTAACAGTAGAAGCGGTAAAAAAAGAAGCCGAAGATCCAGAAAACAACAAGTACACACACCGAGAATTTGCAACAAAGGGGTTTAGCCGTAAGTTTAACATCCCCGAAAAGCTGGCAGATACCGAAGCTATAACCGCTAAATACGAAAACGGAATACTTACAGTTACAATTCCTAAAAAAGAGGAAGCCAAACCCAAAGAACCAAAGGTTATTGCTGTTAGCTAATTATTTTAAGCATCATCTCCCCCTCTTGAAATAAGCATCATTAGGGGGATTTTACTTTTAATGCAGAAACTCGCCATACCACCAACGTAGGGGAAAATATCTTCGCGCATTCACTAAAGCAACCCAACAACCCTCCTTTTTCAGAACGCAAGGAGAGCGACACTCTGCCCCTGCCCTTGTTAACAAAAGCTTATTAAATTACAATATAACATCAAAATAGTCTATAAAGCTCCAATTTGTAGCTATGCTATTTTAATATAAGTAATTACAAAACAACGCTTTAACATCAATAGCATCAATAAAAAAGGGCTGAATTCATTTTTATATAGCTTTAGCCCAAAATTCGAGCAGGAGTATGAGCTTTAGACATCTATAAATCTCCGCATAACCTAGCAAAAAGGCTGTATTGCTTGGGACTCGAATAAGCAAAACGATGAACAACTAATTACGAATTGAATATGGCATTATTCTCGTATG
>Ga0209464_10000510_pt1 | contig 12439 bp, 11 predicted proteins | sample DOMMetBare1Fresh_2_FD_187473 | JGI IMG/M metagenome (GOLD analysis project Ga0209464, IMG submission 187473) | Wetland sediment microbial communities from St. Louis River estuary, USA, under dissolved organic matter induced mercury methylation -... | ecosystem: Environmental > Aquatic >... | reverse complement strand
CGCCTGGACCGCACCCCCCTCGGCGCGAGCGCGCGGCGGAGCGCCGCCGCGGTGGCGGTGCCGCAGGGGAGGTCCTCGAGGTCGAGCACGTCCCAGGCGCGCACGTCGGCGGCGAGCGCGCCGGCGAGGGCGGCCCGCGCGGCGCCCGCCTCGGCCGCCCGCACCAGCACGTCGAGGCCGTCGGCGCCGGTGATGCCGTTCCCGAGCAGGGCGAAGCGCCGCACGCCCATGACGCCGGAGCGGGCGACGAGCGGGAGGATCCCGGCGAGCCGCCCCCGCCCGTCGCGCGCCTCGAGGATCCAGGTGTCGCGCCGCGGCGCGAACACCCGCTGCCAGGTGGAGAGCCACTCCCAGGAGAGGAACGGGCTCGGCGCCGCGGCGGCGTCGAACAGCTCCTTCCACTCCCCCTCGAGCGCATGGACGCGCCCGGGCTCGCGCCGCGAGCCGACCTCGAGGCTCCCCTCGCCCGTCGCCGGCGCGCTCACTCGAGCGCCTCGCGGACCGCACGCGCGACGTAGAGCATGTCGTCGGCGGACAGGTCCTGGTGGACGGGGATCTCGAGCACCCGGCGGCGCAGGGCCTGCACCTCCGGGAAGCGCTCGTCCGGGCAGAGCGGGTGGCCGGTGCGCCAGAAGTCGACCGTCTCGATGCCCCGCGCGGCGAGCCGGGCCGCGACCGCGCGCTTGTCGTCGCAGAGCAGCGGGTAGAACAGCGGGCAGGCGCCGGCGGGCAGCTCCGCGAACACCGGCGGGACCCGGTCGCGCAGCCGCCCGAGCAGGAGGAAGTAGTTCCGCCGCCGGGCCGCGACGATCGCCTCCGCGTCGAGGCGCCGCGCGATGGCCGCCGAGAGGCCGCTCATCCCGAGGTCGACCGCCGCCGGATCGAAGACCGGGGTGCCGGTCGAGACCGGACGCAGCCCGGATGCGCCGCGCACGAAGGCATAGGCCCGCCGGGCCACCGCCCGGATCGCCTCGCCCACGTCCCCGAGCCGGAAGGCGACGTTCGCGAGCAGCGAGCCCGTCGCGTGCGAGAGCGTCGAGACCACGGGCGCGGCGTGGGGCGGCCGGACCGCGCCCTGGACGGACGGGTCGTTCACCACGAGCGCACCGCCGTTCGGGACGGGGAGCGTCTTGTAGAAGCAGAAGATCCCGAGCGCCCCGGTGGAGCCGAGCGGGCGGGTGCCCTCCGCGGCGAGCAGCGAGAGCGCCACGTCCTCGATCACGGGCAGGCCGTGGCGGCGCGCGATGGCGTTCACCTCGTCCATGGGCTGGGCGAAGCCGGCGTAGTGGATCACGTAGAGCGCACGGGTGCGGGGCCCGATCGCCTCCTCGAGGTCGTCGAGGTCGAGCCGCATCCGGCCGTCCACCCGCACGAAGCGCGGCACCGCGCCGGCGGCGGCGAGCGCCCCGACCTCGACGCCGTGGTGGTAGGCGGGCACGAGGACCTCCTGTCCCTGGAGGCCGAGGAGTCGGGCGCCGTGGAACACGGCGTTGCGGGCGAGGTAGAAGCGGGTCGCCCGCGGGGCGCCGAACGGGAAGGGCGGCGGTCGGTCGGCCGCCAGTGGGGAGAGCATGCCCGGCCAGAGCGTCGGGAGGATCGGGATCCACCGCCGCGCGGGCTCCCGGGCGGCGGACCACGACTGCACCGCGATCGCGCGACTCATCGCCACCATGCGAGGGCCTCCTTCACCGCCGGGCGCACCCGGTGCTTCAACGTGTGCATGGCGCGACCCGCGAACGAGGGGCGGTACACGTAGAGCCAGTCATGGGGCACGTCGCCGGGCTCCCAGTCGCGCTTCCAGGACATGTCGGGACCGAGGAACTCGAAGGCCGCGAGGCCCCTGGCCTCGCACTCCGCGAGGACCTCGCGCTGGAGGAGCTGCCCGGGCGAGAGGGTCCCGAGCGCCTCGTCGTAGGCGGTCTTGAGCAGGTGGAAGGCCCCGCCGTGGACCAGCCCCAGGTGGACCGCGATCGCCCGGCCGTCGAGGCGCAGGGTGCGCAGCGCCAGCGCGCCCCGGCGAGCGGCGTCGCGCGCCACGCGCGCGTAGAACGCGACGAGGCGCGCTTCGCGTGCGATGGCGGTGCCGCGCTCGCCCTTCCAGCCCGCGGCCTCGAGGGCGAGGAACTCGCCGAGGGCGACGTCGAGCCCGTCGAGCCCCCCGGTCCGCTCCACGGCGACCGCGCCCGACTCGTGGAGCTTCCGCGCGCGGCGGCGCAGGTTCGAGCGGAACTTGCTGCTCGCGCGCTGCTCGGCCGGGGGGAGCCCGCCGCCGAGGGCGATGCGCGGGCTGCGCTGCGACTCCCAGCGGCCGGTGAGGTGGCGGTCGGCGCGCGCGAGCGGCTCGAGCGTCGTCGAGGTCGGGCCGTCACGCGGGAGGTCGCGCAGGAGCAGCACGTCCCACCGGACCCGATCGCGCAGGTGGGCCCAGAGCGCCGCCACCGCGCCCGAGGCGTCGGGGCCGAGGATCCACTCGACGCGGCAGGAGTGATCGTTCGCGGGCGCGGCGAGGCGGCGGGCGCCGCCCGGGAGCCGCTCCTCGAGGAGCGGCGCCAGGCCCTGGACGCGCCCCCTCTCGTCGCGCGCCACCAGCACGCGCAGCGCGGCGGCGGGCGCGAAGGCGTCGAGCCAGGCGCCGATCCACTCGTGGCGGAGGAACGGCAGGTCGACCGGGCCGCGCGCGAGCAGCGCGTTCCACTCGTCGCGCAGCCCCTCGAACGCGGCGCGGCCCTCGCGCACGTCCACCGCGTACGGCGCCCGGATCCGCGGCCGGGCCTCGAGGTGCGCCGCGAGAGGTAGGGTGGTCTCCATGGTCAGCTCCCCCTCGCGCGCGAGAGGGCGAGCAGGGCGCGCGCGAGCTTCACCGGATCGTGGCGGCAGGGGTCTCCCTCCGGGCCCTGGCCGAGCAGGTCCGCCTGGAACGGCACCACCCCCTCCGCCTCGATCGCGGCGCGGTCCACCGCGACGGGCTCCTGGCCGCGTGCGGCGTAGGCGGCGCGCGCCGCCGGCGGCACGGCGCCGCGGTGGACGAGCGCTGCGTCGAGCACGTCGCCGAGGTGGCGCCGCACCGCGCGCACGTGGGCGGCGGCGTCGTGGCCGTCGCTCTCGCCCGGCTGCGTGAAGAGGTTCACCACCAGCACGCGCACCGCGGACGTGGCGCGGAGCGCCTCGCGCAGGCCGCCCGCCAGCGCGCTCGCGATCACGCTCGAGTAGAGGCTGCCCGGCCCGAGCACCACCAGGTCGGCCTCGAGCACGGCCGCGATCGCCTCGGGCGGCGCGTCGGCCGTCCGCGAGAGGCGGACCCGCTCGACCGGCGCCCTCCGCCCGCGCGCCCCGCCGAGCCCGGCCTCGCCGAGCGCGGCCTCGCCGCGCACGATCCGGCCGTCGGCCAGCTCCGCCACCAGGTCCACCGGGCCTGCCTGGGCGGGCAGCACCCGGCCGCGCACGCCGAGCAGGCGCGCCGCCTCCTCCACCGCGAGCGAGAAGTCGCCGAGCCGCTGGGCCAGCGCGGTCAGCACCACGTTCCCCACGGTGTGCCCGGCGAGCGCGCCGCCGCCCTCGAAGCGGTGCTGGAACAGCGCGGCGAGGGGGCTCCCGCCGGAGGCGAGCGCCACGAGGCAGTTCCGCACGTCCCCCGGCGCGGGCACGCCGTATTCGCGGCGAAGCTCGCCCGAGCTCCCGCCGTCGTCGCTGGTGGTGACGATGGCGGTCACGTCCACGGTCCGTCCGCCCTCGGGGTCGAAGCGCCCCCCGCCCAGCCCGGCGAGGACACGCGGCAGGCCGGTGCCGCCGCCGAGCGCCGCCACCCGGAGCGGGGGCGGCGAGAGGGCCGGCGCGAGCGACAGGACGTCGGCGGCGTCGGCGGTGCTCAACGCGCCCCCGTGCCCAGCAGGACGACCTTGGCCGTCGCGAGCAGGCAGACGAGGTCGAGGAAGAGCGACGCGTTCTTCACGTAGTACAGGTCGTACTCGAGCTTCTTGCCCTGCTCCTCGATGGTCGAGCCGTAGCCGTACTTGAGCTGCGCCCAGCCGGTGAGGCCGGGCTTCACGAGCTCGCGCAGGGTGAAGAGGGGCCAGCGCGCCTTCAGCTCGGCGAGGAAGACCTCCCGCTCCGGCCGGGGGCCGACGAGGCTCATGTCGCCGCGCAGCACGTTCCAGAGCTGGGGCAGCTCGTCGAGGCGCGCCCGGCGCAGGAAGCGCCCCACCGGCAGCACGCGCGGGTCGGTCTCGGTGGCCCACGCCGCGCCGAGCCGCTCGGCGTCGCGCCGCATGGTGCGGAACTTCCAGATCCGGTACGGGCGCCCGCCGCGGCCGGTGCGCTCCTGCGAGTACAGGACGGGGCGCCCGTCGGCGAGCGCGATGGCGAGCGCCACCGCGAGCATCACCGGCGCGGCGAGCACGAGCATCGCCGCGGAGGCGAGCAGGTCGAGGGCGCGCTTCGTCGTCCGGGTCCAGCGCGAGACGCGGAAGCCGTCGTCGAAGATGAGCGCGCTCGGGCGCACCAGCGAGAGCGGGATGCGCTGGAGGATGGCCTCGGCGAAGCCGACGTCGTCCACCACGCGGCGGCCGCGGGTGCGCAGCGCGAGCAGGTCGTCCACCGGGAGCCCCTCGCGCCGGTCCTCCATGGCCACCACCACGATGGGGGCGCGCAGCCGCCGCGCGAGCTCGGCGATCGACCCCTGGTAGACGGCCGACTCGGGCACCGCCGGCGGGCTCGCCGCCCGCTCCGGCCGGACGAAGCCGGCGGTGCGGTACAGCCCGAGCGCCTCGCGCTCGATGGCGCGCGCGAGATCGCGCGCCCGGGGGCCGGTGCCGAGGAACAGCACCGGGGTCGGCGCGCCCATGAGCGCCGGGAGGATCGCCCGCGCGCCGATGACGCCCACCGCGCCGCCCGCCGCCGAGACCACCAGCGAGCGGTGGAGCATCCACGACGGCAGCAGCGGCGAGAGCACGACGTCGGCGATCGCCATGACGATGGCCGCGATCCCGAGCGCCCGGAGCAGGCGCCTGCCGTCGCTCCGGTCCCGGACCGCGGCGCCGACGTCGTACAGGTCGCCGAGGTAGAGTGCGCCCGCGAAGAACAGCGACGCCACCGAGGCGCGGATGACCGCACCGGTGATCGGCTGGTCCGCGCCGGCGGCCTGGACCGCGACCGGGCCGAGCGATGCGCCGGCGAGCAGCGCCAGCACGAGGACCGCCTCCTCCGCGAAGAAGAAGAAGGCCTTTCGCGCGGAGAGCCAGTGGTTGAAGACCCGGACCATTTTACCCCGGGGGCTGCGCCCCCGCCCCGTGAGCGAAGCTCACGGGGCCCCAAACCGCTCGCGGGGTCCCGCGACCGCGCGCGCCCGCCTTCGGCGGGTTCGCACCGTCCCCCGCGGCGCGCCTTCGGCGCGTGTCGCCGGGCGGCACCTCGCTGCTCGAACGTGATCGTGCTCGTCGACTGCGGTGTGCCCCTCCCCTGATGCTCGGCTCCTTCAACTGGCCCGTCGGCCGGGAATCGGCGGATCGGCGGCGCCGGCGTAGAGCCAGCGGCCGTGCGCGATGGTCTCGGCGTCGACGTCGTTCAGCACCACGCCGACGGCGCGGTCGCCGAGGGCGTCGAGCGCGAAGCGGGTCACCTGGCGCGGCGTCACCCCGGCGCGGACGACCAGGATCGCCGCGTCCGCCATCCCGGCGAGCCGGTCGCCGCCCGCGAACGCCATCACCGGAGGGGCGTCGAGCACCACCAGGTCGTACGCCGCCCGGAGTTGCTCCTCGAGCGCGTCGAGGCGCGCGCCTCGCGCCGCCGAGGCCGGGTCGCCGACCTCGCCCGCGCACAGGACCGAGAGCGGCCCCACGCGCCCGACCGCCTGGGCGAGCTCGACGCGCCCCTCGATCACGTCGACGAGGCCGGGCCGCGGGGCGAGCTCGAGGAGCGCCTGGAGCACCGGGCGCCGGAGGTCCGCCTCGACGAGGAGCACCTTCCTGCCCTCGAGCGCCGCGGTGAGGGCGAGGTTGGCCGCGGTGGTGGTGCGCCCCTCGCCCGCGCCGGCCGAGGTCACCGCCACGACCCGGAGCGGCCGGCGCGCCGCGAGCCGCACCAGCCGATGGTGGAGGACGCGGTACTGCTCGGCGGCCGGCGAGTCGGGCGCGCCGAGGGCGACCAGGCGCCGGTCGGGCTGGGTGGCGGCGAGCGCCGTGGCCTGCAGGGTCTCAGCTGGGATCATGTCTTCACCCTCCGTTCCTTTGGCTCCGGCATCTCGTCACGACACACGCCCGATCCGCGGCACGGCGGCGAGCACCGGCACGCCGAGGCTGGCCGCGTCCTCCGGCCCGCGCACGCTCGCGTCGAGCCACTCGCCGAGCGCCGCCGCGCCGAGCCCCGCCGCCAGCGCCGCGAGCACCGCGAGCCAGGTGAGGCGCGCCCGATCCGGAGCGGACGGCGCCGCCGGCGCGACGGGCGCGTCCACCACCCGGAACATGGTGGGCTGATCGGCCGCGAGGAGCGCCTCGGACGCGGCCGCGTCGCCGCGCCGTGCCACCGTCGCGGCGTAGCGCGCGCGCAGCACGTCGTAGTCGCGCGAGAGGTTCGCGAGCTCCTGGCCCCAGCGCGGCGTCGCGTCCACCCGCTTCTGGTAGGTGGCCATCTCCTTGCGCGCGTCGGCGAGCGCCGCCTCGTTGTCGCGGACCTCCTCGTCGATGCGGGAGAGGTGCCCGCCCACGCGATCGGAGCGGAAGCGGCTCGACTCCCCGTCGCGGCGCGCGAGCGTCTCCTGCCACTCCCGCCGGGCGCGCTTCACCTCGGGGTGATCGGGCCCGTAGGCCGCCTCGGCCGTGGCGAGCCGGCGCACCGCCCCGTCGAGCGCCGCCTCGGCCATGCCGGGCGCGCTCGGCGCCTCGGGGATCGACGCGAGCACGGCGGTGCGCCGCCGGCGCGCGTCCTCGAGCGCGACGAGGCGCATCTCGACCATCGACTGCGCACGCGCGACCGCCCGGGCGTTGTCGTCGAGCATCTCGGGCAGCTCCGTCGAGTGCTCCGCCTTGAACTCCAGGATCTTGCCCTCGTGCCCCGCCAGCGCCTTCGACAGCTCCGCCGCCTGCGCCTCGAGCGTCTCGCGCAGGGCGCGGGCCTGGCGGGAGAGCACGTCGCGGGTCAGCTCCGCGTACACCTCGGGCAGCAGCGCCGCGGCGCGGGCGACCTTCCCGGCGTCGCGCCCGCGCACCTCGACCACGAAGAGCAGCGCCGGGGCGCCCGCCGGCACCTCGCCCTCGAGCCGCACCTCGATCTGGCGCCGGAAGCGCGCGACCGCCTCGTCCATGGCGTCGTGGAGGTCGGGGAAGAAGTCGGTCTCGCGGATCACCCGCTCGAGCACGGGGCGGGCGAGCACGCCGTGCTTGATGGTCCGCATCCGGTCCTCGAACGGGATGACGTTCTGGGCGGGGAGGAAGTCGAGCGAGGCGCGGCGCGGCTCGATCTGCACGACCGAGCTGGCCGTGTACTCCGACGGGAGGAGCAGCGCGGCGGCGAGGCCGACGCCGAGCACGAGCGCCCCGACGACGAGGGCGAGCACCCTGCGGCGCCGGAGCGCCGCGAGCAGGTCCTGCAAGGTGTAGGTCCGTTCCATGGTTTCTCCTAGCGCTGCGGCAGCTCCCAACCGAGGCGCAAGCCCAGCGTCGATCGCCGCAGCGCCGCCGACGGATCGTCCACGCGGGCGAAATGTGTTCCTGCCAGCGCCAGGCGCACCCCTCCCCCGACGAGGAGGGCCGCCTCGCCGCTGAGTGCATACCCGGTCACGGCGTCCCCGCCGTTCGGGGCTCGTCCGGAACGCCACACCCCGCCCTCGCCGCGCAGCTCGAAGCGCCTGCCGAGGCGCTTCCTCCCGGCGGCCTCGAGCCCGTCGACGAGCCCGGGGCGGGCGGTGCTGCCGAGCGCGAGCCCGTGGGAGAGCCCCGCGCGCGCGTCCCATCCGCGCCCCGAGCCCACGAGCTGGAGCACGCCCTCGGGCACGACGGCGGTGCCCGCCGAGCCGCGCCACAGCGCCGGCCCGGCGCCCGCCTCGAGCGTGAGGCGGCGGGTGGCGCGCCAGCGCGCCCGGGCTCTCACGCCGTGGCTGAACGCCACCGTGTCGCCGAGCGGAGAGAGCCCCTGGAACACGCCGAGGTGGTAGGCGGCGCCCACGTCCAGGCGGCGCTCCAGCCGCCACAGCACCTCGGCTCCGGGCGAGTGCAGCGCCCCGCCGGTCCGGTCGGCGAACTCCACGGTGCGCTCCAGGAAGGTGCCGGCGAGCTCGACGCGCTCGGAGGCGCGCCACGCGGCGCGGAAGGTCCCGTCGAGGGCGAGCGCCGACTCCTGCCCGGTGCGGAACACGCCGAGCAGCGCCAGGCCGATCGGGTCGAAGGCGTAGCTGCCGCGAAACCGCGCCGCGACCTCGATCCGGCGCGTGAGCAGCCCGTCGAGCCTCAGCGCGGCGCGGTGGTTCCAGGTGCCGTCCGGCTGGAGCCGCGAGTAGGTCACCCAGTCGCCCCCGTACGTCGCCTGGAGGTCGAGGCGGCGGCCGAAGAGGTGCAGCCCGAGGTCGGGCGACACGCGCGCGGTCTGGTCGGCGCCCTGGCCCAGGTACAGCGCGTTCGAGTCCCAGCCCCCCTCCAGGGAGAGGCGGGCGATGGGTTCCCACACCGTGGCCGCCTCGGCCCGAGCGGCGAGGACGAGGACGGCGAGCGCCACCCCGAGCCCGCGCCGCGCGCCCATCGCCCGCCTCGATCCGCGCCCGCCCGGGGGCCGCGGTCCCCTACGGAACGTAGAGGACGTCGCCGCCTCTGAGCCAGAGCGCACCCGCCGCCTCCCCCTTCACGAGCTCGTCGAACGACAGCTCCACGCGATCGGACTTCCCGCTCGGCTTCGCGCGCACCCACTGCACCTCGCCGCCCGCGAACTCGGTCCGCCCGCCCGCGAGGGCGATGGCCTGGACCACCGTCATCGGGCCGCGGAGCGGGAAGCCGCCGGGCCGCGCCACCTCGCCCAGCACGAACACGCGCGAGGCGTTGATCTCGCGGACGAGCACCGCCACCGACGCGTCCTGGATGTACGGCCCGAGCGCCCTGGTGAGCGCCTCCTGGAGCTCGGAGGCGGTCTTGCCCGCGGCGTCCACGTCGCCCGCGAGCGGCAGCGAGATCTTTCCATCGGGCCGCACCGGCAGCACCCGCGACAGCTCGGGCTCGTGCCAGACCACGACCTCGAGCACGTCCTCGCGCCCGATGCGGTACTCGCCCGCCTCGGGGCGTGGATCGGGCCGATCCGCCTTCACCCCGGCGCACCCCGCGAGCGCGACGAGCGCGCCCGCCGCGGCGAGCTTGAAGACCTTCGTGAGACCCATCATCCGGAGCTCTCCTCCCTCGGGCTGCCGTGCCCGCTTCCGCGCGGCGCACGAGCACGGCGCGTGCCACGCGCCGCCGAGGTCCCACCGCGCCGCCGATCGCCGACACCGCCGAGGATCCTGCGGGCGCCCGCGACGCTGGCGTGCGGGCGGGCGCCCGTCGCGCGCTGCCGCCGCGGCGACCGGGTGGCGAATCCGCTTCCGCGCGTGGGAAGGAACCTGCTCGCGTTGACGGACGGCCGATCCCGACGGACGTTTCCATCGCGGTGGGCGCTGCGCGCCTGCCGCGGCCGCGCGAGGCGGGGAGCGGGGGGCGATGGTCAGGGCGACGATCTGGACGGTGGGACTCTTCGGAGCGGGGACCGCGCTGACGAGGGTCCTCGTGTGGCCGTGGGCGGAGCCGATCGTGCTGGTCGCGCTCGGCCTGGCGCTCCTGTACGTGAGCGCCCGCAGCGGCGTGCGCGAGCGGCGCGCCCGCAGCGCGCTCTCCCCGAAGGAAGCCGCGGTCTGACGGAGGATCACCCGCCCCGGGGCGGAGCGCCGAGCGAAGCGCTTCGCCGCGAGCGGGGGCCGCGCGCCTCGGATCGCGATCAGTCCAGCACCGCCGCGTCGCGCGGGTCGATGATCTCGCAGTCCTTGATCTTGTAGAGGAGCGCCTTGTAGCTGATCTGGAGCCGCTTCGCCGCCTTCCGCTTGTTCCACGCGGAGCGGACGAGCGCACGGAGGATGGCCTCGCGCTCGGCGATGCGCGCGGCGCGCCGCGCCACGTCCTTGAGCGGCGCATCCTCCGGGAGCGCGGCGTGGAGGCGGGAGGCGCCCCCGTGCCGCACGCCGTTGGTCCCCGCGGCGAGCACGTTCGACGCGGCGCTGGTCGCCAGCGGCGCGGCGGCGGGGAGCGGCAGCGGCGCCGGCGGCGCAGGGGCGAGCTCGCCGAGCACCATCGCCGGATCGCGCAGCACCACCAGCCGGCGCACCAGGTTCTCGAGCTCGCGCACGTTGCCCGGCCAGTCGTGGGCGTGGAAGCGCTCCATCACCTCGGCGGGCACCTCGGCCAGCCCACCGCCGTAGCGCGTCCGGTACTTCTCGACGAAGTGGCCGACGAGCGGTGCGATCTCCTCCTTGCGCTCGCGCAGCGGCGGCACCCGGATCGTCACGACGTTCAGGCGGTAGAAGAGGTCCTCGCGGAACGTCCCCTGCCGGATGGCCACATCGAGGTTGCGGTTGGTGGCCACGACGACGCGGGCGTCCACCCGCACCGGGCGCTTGCCGCCGACCCGGTAGAACTCCTCGTCCTGGAGCACCTGGAGGAGCTTGGCCTGGAGGCGCGGGTCCATCTCGCCGATCTCGTCGAGGAAGATGGTGCCCTGGTGCGCGAGCTCGAACTTGCCCGGCTTCTCGGCGTGGGCGCCCGTGAAGGCGCCCTTCTCGTGGCCGAACAGCTCGCTCTCGAGCAGCTCGCCGGGGAGCGCCGCGCAGTTGATCTTCACGAACGGATGGCCGGAGCGGTGGCTCGTGGCGTGGATGCGCCGGGCGATGACGTCCTTCCCGACGCCGCTCTCGCCGACGAGCAGCACCGGCACGTCGGTGTCGGCGATGCGCGCCACGAGGGCGCGCACCCGCTCCATCGCCGAGGAGTGCGGGACGGCGGCGAAGAGGTCGGGCTCGGGCGCCTCGGCCGACGCGGCGGCCGCGGGCGTGCCCACGTCCGGCGCGCGCCGGCGCCCCTCGAGCGCGCGGCGGAGGACGAGGTTCAGCTCGGACACCTCGAAGGGCTTGGGGAGGTAGTCCTGCGCGCCGAGCTTCATCGCGCGGACGACGTCCTCGGCCTGGGAGAGCGCCGACATGACGATGACCGGCGTGCGCGGATCGCGCTCGCGCAGCCGGCGCAGCACCTCGAACCCGTCCGGCGCCGGGATGACGAGGTCGAGCAGCACCGCGTCGCAGGGCGCCGCGGCGATGGCGGCGAGCGCCTCGGTCCCGCTTCCGGCCGGGCGCACCCGGTAGCCGGCGGCGGAGAGGAACTCGCGCAGCCCTTCCCGGGCCGCGTCGTCGTCTTCGATGACGAGCACGCTGCAGTCGCGATCCATGAACGTTCCGCTCCAGGGGAGGGCCTTGCCGACGGTGTGAAAATGGGCCGACCGAGCGAGCGCGGCACCGGCCCGTTCGCGGCGCCGGGCGGGCGAGCAGGCGCTTCCGCCCCCCGGCCGCGCTCGCGCGCGCCCGCCGCCCATGCCATATGGATCCGGTGCGGCTCTCGAAGGGACGCGCGCTGCTCCGCGTCGCGCTGCTCGCCGGCGCGGGCGGCGCCATGCTCTGGCGCGCCGCGGGGCAGTTCCGCGCCGGCGAGGCGCTCGGCGCCGATGGGCTCGTGCTGCGCCGCCTCGCGCTGTTCGAGGGGCTCCTCGCCGCGGCCGCCTTCGCGCTCGCCGCGTTCGTGCTCGTCGCGCTCCGGCGGCGGCGCACCCGGCATCCCCTCGGCCTCGACGACCCCCCGCGAGGGCGCGGGGGCGCGCCTCACGCGCCTCAGTAGATGCGCGCGACCTCCGCCCCCGAGTAGTAGGCGCGCAGGATCTCCCGGTACCCCTGCCCCGCCTCGGCGCGCCCCACCGCGCCCCACTGGCACATGCCCGCGCCGTGGCCCCAGCCGCCGCCGCGCAGCACCGCGCCGTCGCCGGCCCGTTCCACCACGAACATCGACGAGGGCAGGTTGCCGAGCAGCCGGCGGATGCGCAGCTCGCCGGAGACCTCCGCCCGCCCGTGATCGCCGGCGACGCGGAGGAGCCGCGCCCTCCCGGAGACGCCGCGCGCCACCACCTCGAGCCCGGTCACGTGGCCGACGCCGAGCGGGGCCACGGCGGAGTCCAGCTCGGGGGCGGTGAAGCGCCGCTCCCAGCGGAAGCGGCCCGCGGGGGCCGCCGCGGGCCTGCGGCACCAGGCGTCGGCCGCGTCGGCGAGGAAGGACTCGAGCCTCGCCTGCGCGGCGAGGCCGCCGCTCCATCGCGCGGCCTCGCGCTCCGGGAGGTCGGGCCTGCCCCGCAGGCTCGCGCTCGGGGCGGTGGCCCAGACCTGGTCGTCGTCCTCGCCGTGGCC
>Ga0209464_10000509_pt1 | contig 12451 bp, 6 predicted proteins | sample DOMMetBare1Fresh_2_FD_187473 | JGI IMG/M metagenome (GOLD analysis project Ga0209464, IMG submission 187473) | Wetland sediment microbial communities from St. Louis River estuary, USA, under dissolved organic matter induced mercury methylation -... | ecosystem: Environmental > Aquatic >... | reverse complement strand
TGATTTGAACATCACAGAAGGCTCAATCATGAACTCAGACTGAGGAATGTAGAATTTTACGCCTCCCGTAAGGAAATAATGGCCCAGTTCAGAGCGGCCGTTACCGCCACCGTTGCCTATCATCAGAGTTCCCCTGAAGAGATTGGTCATTGAATATCCGACATAGTACCTTGGAGTGGCATAGCTTATCCCGAAGTTGGCATCAGGAATATAAACCACCTGATCATAATTATTTAGGAATTCATCATTGACATCATCAGGCATTACTGCCCCGTTGATATCAACAAAATACTGGTAAGCACTCAGCGATAGCCCGAATGAGAGCTGTCTCTCCTCAGGAAGAGGAAGATGATAAGAGTATGCCATCTGCAATCCGGTACGCTTCATTATCCCGTTACGGTCCGAGAAGAGATATCCTCCAACCCCTACGCGGCCTCCCTTGGTGGGTCTTTCTACCTTTTTCCTGACAGAAGTGGACCTGGTAATGTAGCTGTCACGAAGTATCCTTGTCTGAAAGGCAGCGGCATAGGTGCCGGGCGATTCCGGGAAGCCAAGCCACTGTTCACGGACTGTTAGTCCGACAGTCGTATAACCGTCACTACCGGCATAAGACGGATTGAGAAGGAATCCGTTCATCAGATACTGGCTGTACATCGGGAATTGCTGTCCCATGACAGGTGGCATCATTGCCAGCAGCATCATCACCGTAATTATTTTAAGAACTTTCATCCGTATATTAATTATATTTTAAAGGTAGGATGGAACCCATACGTTTGAAAATCATATTCATAAATGTCAGCTTATGTAATACATATGGGTTCATATATCCTTCCGGTACTCATGGTTATTTGCTAATTATGGAGATCACCCCCGTGCGCGGTTCTGACCCGTCATTGAGATAAATTATATAATGATAGGAGTCATTTGGAAGCAGCTTTCCCTTATAAGTACCGTCCCACTCGTCGCCTGCCGCATTGCGTGTATTGAACACCAGTTTACCCCAGCGGTTGTAGACAAATACCTCGGCGTCAGGGTAGAGATCTGCATTCCTCATCTTCCAAGTATCATTTCGTCCGTCACCGTTTGGCGTTATGATCTCAAACACCCTGAGACAGTTATACCCGGTCATATCGACCGTGACAGACTGATCTACAAAGCAGCCATTGGCATCAGTAACTCTTACCGAATGTTCACCCGGGAGAATTGCCGGCCTGTCAGACAACGTAACACCGTCATCCCAAAGGTAGGTGAGTGTTCCGGTTCCGCCGGTGACCGAAATATCGATGCTTCCGTCAGCAACATCCGGACATGAGCCGGTCTCAGCTAACAGGGTTACTGTCATCGGTTCAGGTGCTGTAAGCAGATACTCATCTGTAAACGTACATCCTGCACCGTCTGTGACTGTAAGGGTATATGTTCCCGGTATAAGATCTGTAATATCTTCACTGGCGGAGGAAAAACCTCCCGGACCGGACCAAGAAGTTGTAAGAGGGGCAGTACCTCCGCCTACAGTAACATTTATAAAACCGTCGTTACCGGAAAGGCAGGTGACCCCGAACCCGTTGTGGTCAGAGAGGATGACACCTGTCACCGTAATAGCCGGAGGTTCAGTTACAGTCAGTGAAAAACTGAAGCTGGCACAGGCATACAAGTCCATGATTGTCAGATCATAAACGCCTGCGGCAAGTCCTGATATGTCTTCGGTTGTTGCGGTGAATCCGGAGGGTCCCGTCCAGGTGATACTGTATGGTTGTGTGCCTCCGGTTGCAGTGATGCCGACAGAACCGTTATTCCCTCCGTTGCAGGTGACATTCGTAACATTGTCAACAGTGGCCGTGAATGGCAATGGTTCAGTAACTGTAATAGTCGTATCGGAAACGCATCCGTTGCCGTCCATCACCTCGAAATACCAGTCTGCCGGTGCCAGGCCAGTGAAATCACCCGAAGCCTGGAACGGAGAGCCGTCAATACTGAACGTTACCGGGAGCACACCAGAAGGTACACTCAGATGAATTTCGGCATCATTCAACCCCGGACAGGTGACATTTGAAAGTCCCGCGACAATGATTGCAGGCAACTGGTTTATGGTTATCAGGGCAGATGATTCGGCAGTGCTGCACAATCCCGTCCCTAATACCTCCATTGTAAGTGTGACCGCTCCTGCAAGGTAGTCGGAAGTACCAAAAGTGTAGAACGGGTTATCAGTTGTCGGGTCGTTAAAAGTCCCGTTTCCCGAAGTTTTCCAGAGGACTGTTCCTCCTGTATGTGTCGCCCCGGAAACCTGGTACCCGGATTCTGATCTGCAGAGGCTGGCATCAGGACCTGCATCTGCTGTGGGGCTTGGAAGGAAGGTCACCGTCAGATCATCAGTGTCATCGGCACAGTAACCGTTTGATACAGTCAAAGTAAGAGTGACGGGGCCTGTATCCGAAGCACCGAATGTATAAACAGGGTTAACAGAGGCCGGGTCACTGAACGTACCGCTGCCTGAGGTGGACCAGAGTATGGTACCGTTTGACGCGGCTGCATCTGTAAGGGCCACATTTGCCGTGCCTGAACAGATTGATTTATCAGTTCCTGCATCAGCTGACGGCAATCCCGCAATTGTGAGAGTCATTGCATCAGTTGCAGGCTGGGGACAGCCACTGAGTTTGGTTCCGGTTACCGTAAGCGTAACTGCCGGAGCGTCTCCCGCACCGGGAGTATACACAGGATTTACAAGCGCGGGATTGTCAAAAGTACCTGTGCCGGACGTCGTCCACAGGACAGTTGCGTTCAGTGCCGTCGCACCGGCAAGCGTGAATGACGGGTCAGTGACGCAGATCCCTGCATCAGGACCGGCGGAGACTGAAGAATTGAAAGCGTCAGTAACTGTCACTATGGAGTTACAGGTGGATACGTTTCCGCTTCCGTCCGTGACTGTAACCGTGACGGTCACATCACCAAGATCTGCGCAGGTAAATGATGACCTGCTGAGAGCTACAGAGGCAATGCTGCAGTTATCTGTAACCGGAACAGTGAGCAGATCAGCAGGCACAACAGATCCGTTACCGGCCGCATCAAGAAAGACAGTGGCAGGCTTACAGGCGACTGAAGGTGGCAGCATATCTGCCACAATTACACCTGCATTCGAGTTTACAGAATTTCCCGAGGCATCGGTGGCAGTCACTGTGACCAGGTTGAACCCGAGGTTGGTACAGTTGAAAACGGTTTGGCTGACTGTGGCAGTTACGCCCGGGCAATTGTCAGTCATAGTTGTGATAACATCCGCAGCTGTAATGGTGACAGTGCCGGTTGCATCCAGACTGACTGTAATATCTTTTGTTACAAGTGACGGAGGCTCAGGATCCGTGACTGTAATGTTAAAGGAGCAGCTGGCAACATTGCCTGCAGCATCGGTTACAGTATAGGTAACTGCAGTCACGCCGCTGGGAAGGAAGTCGCCAGGATTATGATTGGAAACGACTGTCAGGCCTGCACAGTTGTCAGAAAATACCGGGGCTGACCAGACGACTGCAGCTCCGCAGACTCCGATGTCTGAGGGTACTGTCAGATTAAGAGGGCAGGTTATTGTCGGAAGCTGATTATCGATAACCTGGACTGTCTGTGTGCACGTTGCCGTCAGACCGTTGACATCCGTTACTGTCCAGGTGACCGTTGTAGTTCCGATAGGCATCTGTACAGGAGCATTGTTGGTTACCGATGCAATACCGCAGTTATCCGATGTCACCGGTACGCCTAGTACAACCCCTGTTGCATAACACTGCCCCGGATCTGCAGGTACTCCTGTACGGGCGGGAGGGCAGGTAATCAGCGGTGCCTGTGTATCAGTTACAGTAACTGTAAATATGCATGTTGAAACCATGCCGTCACTGTCGGTAGAGGTATATGTAACTGTTGTAACTCCCACAGGGAAGACACTGCCGGGATTATGAGAGGAAACCATTGGCGATGACGAAACCGGTGCTGTCCAGCTGACCGTAGCACTGCAGGCACCGGGGGCGGCGTTTGCATTTATGTTGGCAGGACAACCGGTAATCACAGGCGGATCATTGTCTTCGATGCTGATGTTGACATTCTGTACCGGCATTGCATCGAAATTATTGTCAGTAAGCCCCTGGTTGACTGTGACGGCAATGAGGTCAGTACGGTCGGCATCGAGGGCATCTTCAATGGCCAGAACATTGACAACCACCGGAACATTCCAGTTGGCCGGAGTGAAAGTTATCTGTGCCGGATGTGTAACATGGACAGGTGCGGCATTGACAAGATCAAAGACTACATTCGTCAGAGGCTGAGCAGTAAGGACAACTGTAAACTGCCCGGCAGGTCCTCCCTCGTTGATTGTTAGATTCAGCGGAGCGACAATGAACCCGGCAATGTCGTCATTGGTGACATTAACGTTTACTGTTGCCGTCAGACCGTCATAACTGTTATCAGACAGTGCATTGTTGACCGTCAGGCTTACTGTAGTTGAAGCATTCGGGATTGTGTTGTTGTTAACCCCTGAAACTGTAACGGTCTGGGGAACATTCCAGTTTAAGGTTGTAAAAGTCAGCAGTGCCCTGTCAATTGTTGCGACTGTGAGGTCATTACTTACAAGGTTGATTACAACATCACCGGCAACCGGACCGGCTGACAGAGCAACTGTAAATGTCACGGTACCGTTCTCTGTAACGGTTACAGACCCCGGGGTTACAACCAGCGCTGCAATATCATTGTTGATTATGGTGACCGGGATATTTATGTCAGGCAGGGGATCGAACGGATCATCGGAAAGTGCATCGTTTACTGTTATGATTATGTTGTCAGTATTGTCACCCATCACGTTGTCCTCAACCGACTGAACGGTGACCACCTGGTGGGTGGCATAGTTGGCTCCGGTGAACGTCAGAATAACAGGACCCAGGGTGAGCTCACCTATCTTTAGTGTGGAGAGGTTCAGTACTACTGTTCCTGCCGGCGGATTCGCCAGCCATACTTCAATTGTCGCAGTACCTCCCTCTGCCATTGAAATTGATGCAGGGGTATACAAAACTGACGGAAGATCATCATCATCAATTGTGATTGTCGCCGGAGCGGCATTTATCGCAATGGCAGGTGTGCCAGTAATTCCAGTTACAGTCACTCTTACAGTTTCGTCTCCTTCAACTGTAATATCAGCAATTGTTGTAAGATTTAAACTGAATGTCAGGGTATTGGCCGGCATAACGAAGGAGCCTGCAAGTGCTGTAAAATCAGTGCCTGAAATGGCTGTACCGGTAACGCTGTAGGAAACGGTGCGTGCCACATCTGACGGATTTGTAAGCGTAAAGGTGAATGTACCTGAACCCGTTGCTCCGGGACCGCCTTCAGGAATTATCGGTGTGGCGGTTGTTACCCCTATGGTTGCATTATCATCGTTTAAGATTGTGTATATACAGCTTACTGTTGCGCCAGCCCTGACAACACTGAATGTATTTATCGCAAGGTTTATGGTTTCATTGTTCTCGACGGTGAGGTCTCCAAGTATGCTTAGGGCCGCAGGCGGAACAGGAATTGACACGGGGATTGTGTAATCTCCGGCAGGAATGGAAATGAGGCTGACTGTCTGTGACCAGTCGGCAGCTGATGCCGTCCCGTTGGTGACGGTGAGTACCAGGCTTCCGGGAACTGTCATGATGCCTCCGCTGATTACAAGCTGGGGTGTGAGTATGCCATGCGCAGCGTTTCCCTCCGCTTCGGAAGCGGTAGCTGCAGAAAAAGAAGCATATATGAAATCGTCATTGATGATTGTATATGTATACGGGTTTCGGGAACCCACCGTTACTCCGGATGTAGGGTTAATGAGGCTGATAATAACTGTCTCATCAGGTTCAAAAATGGCGTCATTGACAATGTTTAGAGTAAATGATCCGGTAAGAGAGCCTGCAGGAATTGAGAGAACTACCGGTGGAAGGGTGAAGTCGGCACCCGGGGTGGCTGTTCCGCCTGTGACTGCATAATCGGCAGTCATGTTGGCGGTATGTATGTAGTTCAGGGTAGCCTGAACCGTAACAGGGGTAATCCCTTCCAGACCGGAACCGGAAATGACAGTGTAGTTAATCTCCGGTCTGAAAGCAATGATTGTTATATACTGCCCGGAAGTGAGATCGAGGCTGAGGTTATATATACCGGCAGCCAGCGTAGCCCTGTGCATTACGGCTCCCGAGGTAAAATCGCCGTCTGCATCAGTCAGGATTGCAATATTGTCATATCCTGCCGGAAGAGCAGGCAGGGAGGCGGCAGGGATACCAACAGTCACATTCCCCACATCTGAAGTCTCGTCTATCCTCCACTCCCTGGCTATGCGGTAGGTACCGGGTGCCGGCACTTCCGTCATCGTCCAAGTAGTTGAGTTCTGGTTGTCATGCCCGTAGAAGAGGAATTCATTTTCCGAGAGGCCTGAAGGAGAGTTAATATAGAGCTGTTCAGATGAATGACCGTTTGTGAAGGTCGTACCGTTATAGGCTGCTATACCTGAAACATCATGAGAATGAGTCGCCTGGTATGCATAATGGTCATTTACAATTGTGAGATTGTATTTTGCCCCAAGGCTGTTTTCAATTACCAGTCGTGATGCATCATTCAGCTGGCTTGAATATACAACCACCTCAGCCATGTCGCCGTCGAAGAACCCTGCAGGATTCAGGGTGCCGCCGAACTGGGTAGCACCCAGCAGTGCAAAATTGGACGTCAGTAATGGCACTGTTGCAGAAGCCGAGTTTCCGGTGAGAGAAGTACCGTCAAGCCAGGCACGGTAACCTGAAACACTTGCACCGGCTGCATTTGAATATACCACCATTTTCCAGTTACCGGAGGTATGCCCGTCATTGAAAACCTGGCTCTGACCGTTGAACCTGACAGCATCTGAATATTCGAGGCTGTAGTTTCTTACCTGGCCTGCAGCACCTACATTTTCCTGACCTGTGTACAGCCCGCCGTTCTGTTCATCAGCTGCGGATGTATTCTTCGCTACGATTATGACCGTTGTGGCATCAGATCCTGAGAATCCCAGTCCTCCCCTGTGGCCCAGAAAAGCACCGTCGACCCCGCCCATATCGTCAAATGTCACTGCCGGGAGGCTGTTCACAGCATTGAGAGTCCGTTCAGGGACGTTCTGGTCGATTATGACCGGCTTGAAATTACGGGAGTTGCCTGACTGATCATCCCACTGCACCACTGCACTGAAGGGCATAATTGTAAAGACTCCCCTGTCAGCCCGGAGCCAGAGTTGGGTGTTCGTCATATCACCGACACCGCCCGGACCTGACTGCGACAAGGCAGGTTGTGAGGCAAATGTTATGATAATCAAGAATGTTATAAGCAGAATGCCAGTTCGTTTCATATTAATCCAGTTCTCGATTTAAGAAACTCATTAACTTATATATCAGACAATTACGTTGACAAATTGGCAGTTATAGCTTTCAATCTGTAACATATTCAAAACCAAAAGTATCAGAAGCTAATATAAATAAATTCCGGATACCCGTATTGCCCCCTGAAAGGTATAATCAACCATGTTAATAATATGACTGAGTGAAGCTAAAAATGGTTGCGTAAGATAGCTGCCCCGGGATCATATCCGGGTGGTGGAATAAATTTCTTTTTCTTTGTTGCAGAATAAAAAATTGGAGTATATTTGCACTCGATTTTGGGCGATTAGCTCAGTTGGTTCAGAGCATCTGCCTTACAAGCAGAGGGTCGGCGGTTCGAGGCCGTCATCGCCCACAGAATAAAGAGTTTGCTGTGCAGGCTCTTTTTTTTATTTCCCCTCGGGGAAGAAATTTATTTGACAAACGGCTTTTTATTTCGTATATTACTAAAATGAAGAACTATAAATCAGTTAAAAGGCGTATGCCGCATGAGACGATTTATCTGCTTAATACCTTGGAGGATATAGCAGTAAAATCGATGCCTGGCAATACAAATACCTATTTTGCCAAGGTAAGGGGAGGAAAGGAATATGCTGTGGACAACATGAGTTATCTCATCTGGGACACTGTGAGTGAGGCAAATGAGATAACCCACCATGATTACAACAATTTCTGAATTTCAATCCCGGATATTCTCCGTGGATGGTGCAATAAAAAGAGAGGCCCCGTTACCGGACAGCCTCTCTTTCTTTTTCAAAAGGTACTCTACTGGCAGTTATGTGCTGCCGGTGATCCGGAAGACCGGCATTATCTCTTTTTACATCCGATACCAGGCAGATCAGCTGAAAGGGTATACCAGGGTGCACTGTAATCGGGTCCGCCGGTGAAAGGTTCTCTCTCCGGATCAATATGCGGATCAAGGTCGATGTAATCAAAGGCACCTGTTCCTGCTGCCATATGAACAGAACACCCGAGTGCCAGCTTTGACTCAAGCATGCATCCTATCATCAGTTTGATATTGGCACTGCGTGCAATGGCGATAATGTCAAGCGCTTCTATAATGCCTGACTTCATGAGCTTGATGTTAATAATATCAGCGCATCCGGTGCGAACGACATTAATTGCATCTGCGCTTGTGAAAACTGACTCATCAGCCGCAATCGGTACTGATGTATGATCTTTGACAAATCTCATCCCGGCGAGATCTGATTTGATCACCGGTTGCTCAAAAAGGATGGGCCGGATATTGTTTTTCTCAAGCTCCTCCAGAAAATGTACGGCCTCGGTGGGTGAATAACCCTGGTTTGCATCGAGGGTTATGCCGCAGCCCGGAGCCCCGTCCTTTATAGCAAGCAGCCTGTCTATGTCATCCGTAAGCTTCTTTCCTACCTTGGTTTTAATAACCCTGTATCCGGCTTTTGCCAGTTTTGCGGCATTGACCCTGGCAGTATCCGGTGGGACAATGTCAACCGTGTAATCAGTCTCTGCCTTGTTGCCAACGCCTCCGAAGAACTGATACATGGGGATATTCAATGTTTTTGTATAGGCGTCCAGCATCGCCATCTCCACCGCACACCGCGCCGTGATCTGGGCCCAGAAAACACTCTTCAGCGTCCTGGATACTGCCCTGTATTCGGTGATGTCCTTTCCTTTTATAAAGTCGATGCAACTGTTAAGCGTGGCAATAGCAGTTCCCTGGTTCTCACCGTTCACCGGCTCCAGCGGGGCTGCCTCTCCGTATCCCTCGATTCCGTTATCGAGCACAACTGTGATAAGGGCATTTTCAATGCTGTACTTTGTTCCCGTAGCAATTCTGAAGGGCTCATCAAGCGGAACATTTACAGGCTCTACAATGACTTTTTTAATCTTAATCGTTTCCATATTTTTTCTTCCATTGGTGTAACAAATCCAATAAAACTTCTATCTGTCCGGCTGTATGAATTGACGAAACCGTGATCCTGATCTGGTGCATCTCCACCTTAACGGGATAGTTCATGAAGGGTGCAATGATTCCCTTCTCTTCAAGAAAGCTGGAGAGGCCTGACGCCTTCGCTGATGAATTGAATATGACGGGTATTATCGGTGTGCCGCCGCCGGCTGTGCGGAAACCCATCCTGATGATCTCATCTCTGACGGTTGCAGCGTTCTCAAGTGCACGAAGGCGCAAACCGGGATTTTCCTGTATTATTTTCAGCGAAGCGATCCCGGCTGCTGCTATCGGTGGTGGTAATGCCGTCGATGCCTGGTATGTGGCCGATTTTTCCCGTATAAGTTTCGTAAGCTTCGTGTTTCCGGAAATAAACCCTCCGTAACCTCCCAGGGCTTTGCTCATGGTCTCAGTCTGGAAAACATTTTCATCCCCGGGAAGATGAAAATGTTCGGGAGTGCCCTTTCCGGTTTCACCCATGATACCTGTCGAATGGGCATCATCAACAACCAGTAATCCATTGTGCTTTTTCACAATCTGCCAGATTCTGTCCAACGGGGCTATCTCACCGGTAAGCGCGAAGACACCGTCAGTTATTACAAGCGGTATGCCTGACTTAGACTGTTGCAGGAGATTTTCAAGACTTGATGCATCGCAATGGTCATAGCAGACGACACTGTCAACCCCGGCAGGAATACCTGCAAGGATGCTTGCATGGGCATTCCTGTCACAAAAAACGGCTGAATAACGGTCTTTTAAAATATCGAGCAATATTGTGTTTCCCTGGAATCCGGAAGCAAATACAACAGCATCCTGGTTTCCCTTGAAAAGGGCAAGACTTTTTTCAAGTTCGAGGTGTATGTCTGCGGTACCTGTCGTATGACGGGAGGCTGAGAAATTAATTCCGTACTTTTCAACTGCCTGAATTGCAGCTTCTTTAACAGCAGGATGGCTGGCAAGACCAAGATAATTGTTGCCTGCGAAATAGGAATATTTTTTACCGTTGCTGTAAATGTAATTACCGATTCCGCTGTCCAATACAATCATGGGAAATTTCTGGTTCAGGATCTGAAATGCTTATATCAAAAATAGAATTTAATTACGGGAAATAACAGGATTAAAAAGATAAACTGAAAATCCACCATGCCACCGCCAAACATGTGAATTATGCAAGAATGAGCTGCAACTGTGTAACATTCCCCGGAGAAATAAATATCACCTTTACAGTTGTAATATCCTGATTTAAAAGGGAAAACACTACTTAAAATTCACAGTATGAAAAAATCAATGAAATTTTTAACCGGATTAGTGACAGCCATTCTTATTACTGGTGTTGCATCCGCACAACACAGTGCTTCACCAAGAGGACATATCAACCTCGGTGTAAAAGGCGGCGTAAACGCTTACAACATCCACAATGACAACGGTGTCAAGTATGACTCACAGCTTGGTTATCACATCGGAATCCTGGGCCATATACACTTCAACAGCCGGTTCGCATTTCAGCCTGAAATAACTTATTCAACTCAGGGGGCGAAGTTAGGGAGTTCCTCCTACCGTGTGGACTATATCAATATACCAGTCATGTTTCAGTATATGTATGACAACGGGTTCAGGCTACAGGCCGGTCCGCAGGTAGGCATCCTTGCCAGCACAAACCTGGATGATATTAATCCTATCGACTTTGCGTTCGGTCTGGGTGCAAGTTATGTTGTGCCTTCAACTGGTTTTGGGGTTGATGCCAGGTACAATATTGGTTTGACCAATATCCACAAGAGCGGTACCGTAAGTTCAATGAACAGGGGATTTCAGTTCGGCCTGTTCTACATTTTCGGTCATAACAGCAAAATTGTCCTCAATTAGAGGAACTGAAGAGGGTCGCTGATGATTTCAGCGACCCTCTCTTACCGAGAAAATATTGGTTACAATTCCGGAAGGGGTTGTGCTTTATGACCTGACGGTCATTAAAGGCGACCCCTTTCTCATTTTCATAACAGACTGCCGTTATTCAGGTACTTGCTTTACCTTAAGACCCTGAAGGCTGAATTCAACCGGCACAGTGTATGACACATCCACCGCTTTGCCCATCTGGCGGCCCGGTTTCCAGTCAGGCATCATCGCTATGACCCTGACAGCTTCTTTATCCAGAAGCGGATCCACTGACTTTATTACTTTTACATTCTTTACTTTTCCGCCGGCTGTTACAACAAAATTAACGAATACTCTGCCTGATATTTTTTTATTCACGGCTTCGCCAGGGTATTTCACATTCCCTGCTATCCATGAAATCATTGCATCCGGTCCACCGGGAAACTCAGGCATTTCTTCCACCACCACAAACACATCGTCGTCAGGGTTCCCCCCTGACTTATCCGCTGAAACGGCCTTTTCAACCAGTTCTATTGCGTCTTTCTCCTTAGTAGTTATCTCTATTACACCGTTTTTGCCTTTCTCGCCGAATAAGGCAATGGCTGATTCACCCTTGAGCACATTTATTGAGGAAATTGATTCAGGCGGAATGCTGTTCACATCAGCGTCTGTTATGACCCCATCCAGAACAATCAGCGGTGCAGGTCCGTTAGTCTGTGATCTTATTTTAATTACTGATATTGGAGGTGGTGGTGGTGGTGGTGGTGGCGGCGGGGCCACCATTACAGCTTCGGTTACCACGATGCCTGGCTTCATTATTACTTTCATTTCAGAGTTGAATGAAGCCTTTACCGCTTTCGATTCAAAACCGATATAGCTGACAATAATAACCGCCTCATCCGGAACATCGGCAAGGTTGAATTTTCCCTGACTGTCCGTGACTGTGCCCACCGTGGTGCCTTTGACAATTACAGCTGCTCCTTCAAGGGGTTTTCCGTCCTCCTGAACAACAATTCCCTTTACTGCTTTTGTTTGAACAGAGGAATTCTCTCCCGGCTGTGCCTGGGAAGTTTGATCTGAAGCCATCCTGTACTGTGGCTCTGCGAAAGAATACAATACAATCGCAAAGACTGGTAAAACAAGAAACAGCTTCAGCTTTCTGTAAGGTGAAGTACTGATATTTTTCATCATCGTAAATCTTTTTTTGTTAAGTGAATAATTGAAGGAGTTACCCAGGTCAACAACCGGTGAGCCGATGATC
>Ga0209464_10000508_pt1 | contig 12456 bp, 8 predicted proteins | sample DOMMetBare1Fresh_2_FD_187473 | JGI IMG/M metagenome (GOLD analysis project Ga0209464, IMG submission 187473) | Wetland sediment microbial communities from St. Louis River estuary, USA, under dissolved organic matter induced mercury methylation -... | ecosystem: Environmental > Aquatic >... | reverse complement strand
AGAACGATGAGCTACGCAAAAAGCTCGAAGCATACACCCTAGAGGATCTTGCTCAGCACCTCGAAAAGATGAAAAAAGTACATAACAAGTCGGATTTCGATACCAAAAAGCGAGCAATACGTGCTATAGAAATAGAAACCTACTACCAAACCAACCCTCATGAGAAGGCTAGCAACCCGCAGCTTAGCAATATCTACTTTGGCATAAGCATCGACAGGGAGGTTAGACGGCAGCGCATAAGCCAACGTTTACACGAACGCCTTGCTCAAGGCCTTGTTGAAGAGGTAGAAGAGCTACACAAAAAAGGCGTCTCGATTGACGATCTTATGTACTACGGTCTTGAATACAAATACGTTGGAAGCTACCTTGCCAAGCAGCTTTCCTATAACGACATGGTTCAAGGATTAGAGATGGCCATACATCAATTTGCAAAAAGACAAATGACATGGTTTAGAGGCATGGAACGTAAAGGGCTATCTATTAACTGGATAGACTACAGCATTCCGAACGACGAAAAGGTTGAGCTTATCTTAAACCAGCTAAAAAGCTAAATGGTTGCTGCAAGTGATGGAATTATTGAAGCATCAGCACCCCATTAAGCCCCAAAATCGTACTTTTACAGCACACAAAAGCCACATCGTGCAGCTACAACCACCATGTGGCTTAATATTCCGAAAAACTTAATCAAATGAATAAAATGCGTCTAAAAACAGCAGCACTGCTGATCTTATCATTTATGGTACTAAAACCTGAAGATGAAGCACAGGCGGCAACTCCGATTACCATTGACACCGCCTTAACAAAGGAAGAGATTGCCAAGGGCATTCTTACACCCGAAATTATGTGGAAATTCGGACGAGTTGGTGCACCTGTAGTATCGCCAAATGGGCAGCAAGTTGCCTATACCGTATCGTACTATAACCTCGCGGCAAATAAGGGTGTAACCAACGTATATCTGGTTTCGAGTAACGGAGGAACGCCTAAACAGCTTACCGATGAGAAAGGATCGGAATCGAATATTGTTTGGAGTAAAGATGGTAAGTTCCTATACTTCCTTTCGACCCGCGAAAATGGGCAACAGCTTTGGAAGTATGCTATTAGCGATGGAAGCATGCAGAAGCTTTCGAACATCGAGGGTGGAATCAATGGATTTCAGCTATCGCCTGATGGAGTAAAGATTGCCTACGCTGCTGATGTTAAGCTACAAAAGGTTGAAGGTAAAGAGCTTTACCCTGAAATGGACAAATCGAACGTAATGATTTACACCGATTTAATGTATCGTCACTGGGATAGCTGGGAGGATGGAGCTTACAGCCACATCTTTGTTGCCGACTTTAACGCCGACCGTATAGAGAATGTTGTAGATATCAATAAAGATGAAGCTTGGGATACGCCAATGGCTACTGACTACGATATGGGCGAAGTGCAATGGAGCCCCGATTCTAAAAGCATTATTTTTGCCTCTAAACCATTAACTAGCAAGCAGTATGCTACTAGCACAAACTCTGATATCTTTACCTACTCGCTAACCGATAAAAAAACAACCAACATCACCAGCGATAATTTTGGATACGATAGATATCCTACATTTTCGCCTGATGGTAAAACCATCGCATGGTGGAGTATGAAAACTGATGGATACGAAAGCGATCAAAAACGCCTATTCCTTCTAAACATTGCAACTGGTGCAAAGACTTATGCAACTGCAGGTTTCGACCAAAACATCGAAACCTACACGTGGAGCACCGACAGCAAGGCTATTTATTTTACCAGCGGGATTCAAGGCACCGAACAGGTGTTTAAGATGGACGTTGCAACTCGCACTATTACGCTGTTAACCAAAGGCTACCACGACTATACCGCTTGTAGCTTTAGCAACGGCGTGCTAGTTGGGCAAAAGATGTCTATAAAAATGGCTGCCGAGCTCTTTAGAATTGACCCTAAAACAGGTAAGGAAACTCAGCTAACCTTTACCAACGCTAACATATACAAGCATATAAAAATGGCAGAAACCCAAGAGAGATGGGTTACAACTACCGATAATAAAAAAATGCTTGTTTGGGTTATTCTACCTGTAAACTTCGATACTACAAAAAAGTATCCTGCATTGCTTTACTGCCAGGGCGGACCTCAATCTACAGTTAGCCAATTCTGGAGCTTCCGATGGAACTTCCAAATAATGGCTGCTAATGGATACGTTGTTGTAGCACCTAACCGTAGGGGAGTTCCATCATTCGGACAAGAATGGAATGCACAAATCTCGGGCGATTACTCTGGACAAAACATAAAGGATTACCTTAGCGCTATCGACGACGTTAAGAAAGAATCTTGGGTAGATGCAGATCACCTTGGATGCGTTGGAGCAAGCTATGGAGGATACTCAACCTACTTCCTCGCCGGAAATCACGATAACAGGTTTAAAGCGTTCATAGCTCATAACGGAATGTTTAACCTCGAAAGCTTTTATGCTGCCACCGAGGAGACATTCTTTGCCAACCACGACCTAGGTGGTGCCTACTGGGAAAAAGACAATGCTACAGCTCAACGATCATTTGCAAATAGTCCTCATAGGTTTGTACAAAACTGGAATACCCCTATAATGGTTATTGTAGGTGGACGAGACTTTAGAATACCTTACACAGAAGGGCTACAAGCATACAATGCAGCAAAGCTCAGAAACCTACCTGCTAAGCTTCTTGTTTTTCCAGAGGAGACCCACTTTGTAACCAAACCTCAAAATGCGGTGATTTGGCAAAAGGAATTTTTTGGATGGCTAGATAAATGGCTTAAAACAAAGTAGAACGAAAGCAGTCCAAAAGGCTTGCTATAAGCCTTTTGGACTGCCTATTTTTTCTAAAACTTGTCCAAAAAATCGCCCAGTAGCATATCCGTAGAACCAAGGTTAAACTTTTTTCGAAGCTTGGTCCTAATAGCCTCGATACTTTTGATGCTAAGGTTGGTAATTCCGGAGATATCCTTAGACGTAATGTTAACCTTAATCATCGCACATATTTTAAGCTCATTGGAAGTTAAATCGGGAAACCGGCTTTGGATATTCTGAAAGAAGTGGGGATTAGCCTTTACAAAAGCAACCTCAAACTCAGTCCACAAATCGGCCGACTCGCACCTGCCAACTTCTGTAATTGTGGCATTCATCAACCCCTGATACTCCTCTGGCAACTTTTCCTTAATCCGAGTAAGCTTAGTCTTAACCTTCTCTGCCATTTTCAGCCTTTTCTCTAGCTCTAGCATCTTTAGCGACACCTCAACATTACGAAGCTGGCTAACCTCCTTCAGAAGGCCCTCTTTTAGCAGCAGCTTATCCTCCCTCTCCTTATTGTACAAAGCCCTATACCTAAAATACCCCCAAAGAAGGTAGCCAATAGCAGCAACAAACAACAGCAACAGGATCAGAAAAAGCTCATGCAAAACAATCTTCCTATCTGCCCCTGCCACAGCAAGCAGCACACTATCATCAGCCATAAAATTGGGATGAACAAAAGAGAAGCTTCTTTCGCTAAAAAAATTAGTCCCGTAAAAAGCTAGCTGATAGAATGAAGGTAAGCAGCTACCAACAGCAAAAGTAAAAGAGAGGGTCATAATGAATAGGTAAGCTAGGTGTTGTCAGCCATAAATGTATGATAAAAAATAAAAAAACGCGTCATCTAAATAGTCTTAATTTCCGCTTTGCAGTCTGTTTATGTAATTGTAAATTTGCTGCACTCAAAAACTAATTAAGATTCTATGGAAATTAGCGTAAGCTCAGAATTTGGAAGCCTAGAAGGAGTCATCATCCATTCGCCAGGAGCCGAGGTGGAGAATATGACCCCCGAAAATGCCCAAAGAGCACTATATAGCGATATCCTCAACCTATCAATTGCAAAAAAAGAGTATCAACAAGTAAAAGGGGTGCTAGGCAAGGTTGCACAAACCTTTGAGGTTTCGGACTTGCTTGCAAAAACCCTTTTTCGGAAAGAAGTAAAAGAAGAGCTTGTACAAAATATTTGCGCCTCCGAGAAGCTGTTTCATTTAGTAGATGAGCTTCTAGAGCTTGAACCTGTAGCGCTCAGCAAAGCTCTCATCGAGGGGCTTCCCATACAACGCAATACCCTAACAAACTTCCTGTCAAAAGATAGATACTCACTTCAACCTCTCTTTAACTTTTACTTTACTCGCGATGCATCTATCTCTATAAACAACAAGGTGTTAATTGGAAAGATGGCAAACAAAGTAAGGGATAGAGAAGCGCTTATCATGGAGGCCATCTTCAACCATTCGGGTTCACTTGAAACAACAACCATCAACCCTTACACTTCGCACGATGCCAGGCACATATCCATAGAAGGTGGCGACGTTTTGGTTGCACGCGAAGATGTGCTCCTTATTGGCAACGGATGTAGAACAACTACACAAGGAATAGACTACATACTGTCTAGGCTCCTAAACCGGACGGACAAGAAGCGATTCCATATTCTTGTTCAGGAACTTCCTCATACACCCGAATCGTTTATTCACCTTGACATGGTGTTTACTCTTCTCGATTTCAACAAGTGTATGGTGTACGACCCAATTATCCTCCAAAACAATAAGTTCCAAACGGTACACATAACGGTTGATAACAATAACGTAGAGATAAAATCCGTTGACAATTTGCTATCAGGACTACGCCCCTTGGGTATAGACCTAGAACCTATAAGCTGTGGAGGAACTAAAGACTCATGGATACAAGAGCGTGAGCAGTGGCACAGTGGGGCAAACTTTTTTGCACTAGGACCAGGAAAGGTAATGGGCTATGCACGAAATGTTTACACCATAGAAGAGATGAGCAAGCATGGCTTTGAAGTTATACGAGCAAAAGACGTGGTAAACAACCATATCGACCTTGCAGCCCATTCTAAGTATGTTGTAACCATCGATGGATCGGAACTACCCAGAGGAGGTGGTGGTGCACGATGCATGACAATGCCTGTAAGGCGCAAAAAAATCAGCTGGTAGCACGATAGTAAAAAGGGGAGCCTTACAATGTTGGCTCCCCTTTTCTTCTATGTTACCATAGCTACGATAGCATTTAAAATCATCTCCCAGATATAGTACGTCGCTATACTACCGCCTCTTTCACCAGATTTGCCGTATCCTGCAACGAAATTGCAGAAAGTACCTTCAAGCCCGATTCGTCGAGGAGCTTCTTCCCCTCAACCGCATTGGTACCCTGCAAACGAACAATCACAGGAACCCTAATCTCTCCAATTTTTTGGTATGCACTAACAATTCCTTGCGCAACACGATCACAACGAACAATCCCCCCAAAAACATTAATAAGGATTGCCTTAACATTTGTATCCTTTAGTATGATGCGGAATCCAGCCTCCACTGTGGCAGCATTTGCACCACCTCCCACATCCAAAAAATTTGCAGGCGCACCACCCGAAAGCTTGATTATATCCATGGTTGCCATAGCAAGGCCAGCCCCATTAACCATACAACCAACATTACCATCCAGCTTAATAAAGTTGAGGTTGCTCTCAGAAGCCTCCACCTCGTATGGATCTTCCTCGTCCTTATCGCGATATGCCGCTAAATCAGGATGTCGGTATAGAGCATTATCATCAATTGCCATTTTAGCATCTACAGCAAATACTTTCCCATCAGCAGCTTTCAGAAGCGGGTTTACCTCCAGTAACGAGGCATCAGATGCAACATAAGCGGTATACATCGCCTTAAGCAGCTTCGAAAAGTTCTTAAGGCTTTCGCCTGCCAAGCCAAGGTTAAACCCAATCTTTCTCACCTGATAATCCTGCAAACCAACAACATCCACAGATTCCTTAAAGATAAGTTCAGGCGTCTTTGCAGCCACCTCCTCAATATCCATTCCCCCTTCTGTAGAATAAACTATTGCATTCTTGCCCAACTTTCTGTCTAGCAAAATCGACAGGTAAAGTTCCTTAGGCTTCTCCTCTCCTCCATAGTAAACATCTTGAGTAACAAGAACCTTTCGAACCAGCTTTCCTTCGGGACCTGTTTGGGGTGTCACGAGCTGCATTCCAACTATTTTTCCAGCCACCTCTGCAGCTTCCTCTACCGACTTGGCCACTTTAACGCCACCCCCTTTTCCTCGTCCACCTGCGTGAACCTGCGCTTTTACAACCCAGTAATTTGTGCCTGTTTTTTGCTTTACTTCTTCAGCCGCCGCCATCGCTTCTTGAGGCGTAGTAGCTAGCACTCCGTAGGGAACAGCAACCCCATACTTTGTAAGAATCTCTTTAGCCTGATACTCATGTAGGTTCATAAAGGTAAGTGTTACGAGTGGTTTAACGCTAGGTTATTGTATCTTTGCACCCTCTTTATAGTTGCACAAATGAGGAAGCGAGAAATACACGAGTTAAACAGAATTGGTGTTGAAGAGTTCAAAAGATCAGAAAAATACCCGGTAGCTATAGTACTCGACAACCTACGCAGTCAAAACAACATTGGCTCGGTTTTTAGAACTGCAGATGCCTTTAAGATAGAAAAGGTTGTGCTTACTGGAATATGCTCGACACCTCCTAATAAGGAGATACACAAAACAGCACTTGGAGCAGAAGATAGCGTTGAATGGCACTACTACGAGAGCTGCCTAGATGCTGTTTGCCAGCTAAAAAGTGAGGGATACATTATCATTTCCATAGAGCAGGTAGATGGCAGCATATCGCTCGAAGATTTTGCAATCGAAAGCGAAAAGAAGTACGCCCTTGTTCTAGGAAACGAAGTTAAAGGGGTGGATGAGCAAGTTGTAAGAGCATCCGACTATGCAATTGAGATCCCACAAGAAGGCACAAAACACTCGCTCAATGTTTCCATAAGCGCAGGTGTTGTGATGTGGGAATTCTTCAGAAAGATGAAAAGGTAGCAAGAATAAGTATCCTATAAAAAGTAAGGGCGATCAAATTGATCGCCCTTCACTATTTTATATGAATCGCTACGACTATAGTAGAGATTGGAATGCTGCATTTTGAAGATAAGCACGGAATTCAAACTCGGTAGCAGCAAGCTTCTTAAGAGAAGCATCGCCAGATAGAGCTTGCTTTAGGTTGCTTAGCACAGCAGATTCGTTACCTTGACGAGCAGCAATAACAGCCCTTAGGTAGTAACCCTTTGGAGAGCTAACTTGCTCAAGAACCTTAGCAGCGTTCTCAGTCTTACCAACAAGTAGAAGAGCAAGAGCTTGGTTGAATGAGTTAGTTCCAGCTAGGTAATCAACAGCAGCAGTGTATTGACCCTTAGTGATTGCGATGTAAGCAAGGTTGTGCTTAACTTGTTCGCCAGCATCGCCAGCTTGTACAAATAGCTTCTCAGCCTCAGCAATCTTACCTTGAGCAAGAGCAACAGCACCTAGGTTGTTCTTAACAATAGCATCGTTGTTGATAGCAGCAGCAGCTTCGAATTGCTTAGCAGCGTCAGCAACCTTACCTTGAAGTAGGTAAACAGCACCAAGGTTGTTAATAGCCTTGTAGTTCTTGCTATCAAGCTGAATAGCACCTTCGTAAGCAGCAGCCTTGTAGTTAAGATCAGAAGAAAGCTTAGCACCATAAACAAGCTGATCTGCAGTTACATTGCTAAAGTCTTTGCTTTGAATTTTAGCCTTGATTTGATCATCAGAAAGACCAATATTGCTAACGTTAGCAACTAGGTTAGACTTTCTTAGAGCAGGAAGGATAGTTTTCTTAAGATCAGGCCATCCTTGAGATAGATTCTTGATCTCACGGTCGCGAACGTTAGGATCGCTGTACATAGAAACAACACGTAGGATAAGATCCTTGTCTGCGATGTTCGAAGCGTTAACTAGAGCAACAAAACCATCCCAGTCTTCGCCAAGAGAGGTAACTTCAGTCTTGCCAACAACATCCTTAACCTTCTTGAAGTTCTTCTTAACCGCATCCTTTGTAGAAGCACCACGCTTAGAAGAAAGCTTATCGTTAAGTTCAACAGGACCATCAGGAGAAGCATATGCCTTGATAGATAGACCTTGGAAAGACTTGTTAAGAGTATCAGCCTTAACGCTAGCAATGTATTGCTCAAGAGTCTTAACTTGCTCGCTAGAAAGTTGCTTTTTCTCAACAACAGCCTTGTTAATCATGAATAGAATCTCAGCAGACTTTTGCTCTGGAGTGATTCTTTGATAAGTTTGATCGTAGAAGATTGGAGATGCAGATGGAGTTGCAAGAGTGTAAAGAGCGCTTACACCATCAGCAAGCTTGTAAGGTTGATCAAAAGGAATTGTCTTACCCTTGTAAAGAATGTTTACACGAAGCTGAAGAGTAGCCATTCTAAGCTGATCGTTGTATGGGAACTCAACTTCTTGCTCGTAACCACCACCATTTTCGAAGTTAATAACTTGGTTGTTATCCTTTACATCCTCACCTTGAAGAATCTTAGTAGGAGCAAGAATTTCACCACCGTTATAGGTAAGAACAGGAGTTACTTCAAGAACTGCTTTCTTATTGAAGAACTTAGCAGGAAAGCTTACGCTAATCTTAGCTTTAACAGTGCCAGCCTTTGCCTCTAAAGCAGTAGGTGTGCAAGAGACCTTAACAAGGTCTGCTGCCTTCTTCATTTTTTCAGGATTGCTACAACTTCCAAGCAGAAGTACTGCAGCAACCATCCATGCTAAATAGCTGATACGAATGTTTCTCATAATCGCTTGTCTATTTTTGTATTAAAGTTTCTTTTACAAACTCAGGCCATTCACTTGCAAACTTATAAATCTTTAAGCTAAAAACGAAATAAATGGGTTAAATAAATAAGGATTTAACCGACCTTGAGGCCATTATACAACAATCCTTCTAAAATTAACAGTCGCAACGACAAAAAGGCAATTTAAAAGCTCCTTTTTTATACAATTTTAACCAAATAAAAAAAGGAGGGTCTCCCCTCCTTTTCAATCATATAGAGTTTGCTTACTCTGCGTTTTCTGGTCGAGCAGGCCTATCTCCCCTTTTAGGAGCATCAGGACGAGGCTCACGAGGTGCTTGTTCTGGTTTAGGTAGAAGCGCTTTACGGCTAAGCTTCAGCTTGCCAGTCTTCTTATCTACTTCAATAAGCTTAACATCAATGATGTCACCCTCTTTGAGTACATCTTCAACCTTTTCTACCCTCTTATGGTCGATTTCGGAAATATGGAGAAGCCCATCCTTGCCAGGAAGAATCTCAACAAATGCACCAAACTGAAGAATAGACTTTACCTTACCACGGTACACTTCGCCCTCTTCAGGAACAGCAACGATTGCCTTAATCTTCTGAGCAGCAGCCACCAACCCATCGCGATCTTCGCTAAAGATATCAACGATACCTTTGCTATCAACCTCAGTAATAGTGATGGTGGTGTTAGTTTCCTTCTGAATCTCTTGGATAATCTTACCGCCAGGACCAATCACCGCTCCGATAAACTCTTTAGGGATAATGATTTGCTCAATACGAGGTACATGAGGCTTGTAATCTTCGCGAGGCTCCTTAATTGTCTCAAGAATCTTACCAAGAATATGCATACGACCTTCTTTAGCCTGCTCTAGAGCCTGAGAAAGAATTTCGTACGAAAGTCCATCTACCTTTATATCCATTTGAGTTGCAGTAATACCGTTTTCGGTTCCTGTAACCTTAAAGTCCATATCACCAAGGTGATCTTCGTCTCCAAGTATATCAGAAAGCACTGCAAACTTGCCAGTCTTTTTATCAGCGATTAAGCCCATTGCAATACCAGAAACAGGACGCTTAATCTTAATACCAGCATCCATAAGCGCTAGAGTACCAGCACAAACAGTTGCCATAGACGAAGACCCGTTCGACTCCAATATATCAGAAACTACACGAACAGCGTAAGGATTTTCTGGATTCATCGGAACGATTGGCTTAAGCGCACGGAAAGCAAGGTTACCATGCCCAATTTCGCGACGGCTAAGTCCACGAGATGCACGAGCATCACCAGTTGAGAATGGAGGGAAATTGTAGTGAAGAACGAACTGTTCTGACCCTTGGTTAAGCACTTCGTCAATTTGCTTCTCATCGAGCTTCGTGCCAAGAGTAACCGTTGTAAGCGATTGGGTTTCGCCACGAGTAAATACAGCAGATCCATGAGCCGAAGGAAGGTAATTTACCTCACTCCAAATAGGACGGATTGTTCGGGTATCTCTACCATCAAGTCTTAGCCCTTCGTCGATTATCATACGACGCATAGCCTCCTTTAGAACATCGTGGAAGTACCTTTCAACAAGAGCTTTTTTCTCTGCAAGCTCCTCTTCTGCAATGGTAGCTTTAAACTCATCAAGCACAGCAGCAAACTTGTCGGAACGCTCGTGCTTAGAAGTCATACCCTTAGCAACTTCGTAAACCTTGTCGTAGGTTTCCTTCCAAACTCTTTCGCGAAGTTCCTGATCATTACGTTCATGGCAGTACTCCCTTTTTTTGGTTTTACCAACCATTTCGGTAAGCTCCATTTGAGCAACGCAATGCTTTTTTATCGCTTCATGAGCAAATCTGATTGCTTCAAGCATATCAGCCTCAGAAACTTCCTTCATTTCACCCTCAACCATCATAATGTTGTCGATAGTTGCAGCAACCATTATATCGATATCAGCCTCTTTAAGCTGCGAGAAGGTTGGGTTAACAATCAGCTCGCCGTTAACACGTGCAACACGAACTTCAGAAATAGGGCCATTGAAAGGGATATCTGAAACAGCCAACGCTGCCGAAGCGGCTAAGCCAGCTAGAGCATCGGGCATTATATCTTTATCTGCAGAGATAAGGTTAACAGTCACAAAAACCTCAGCATGGAAATCGTCTGGAAATAGCGGACGAAGTGCACGATCGACTAGCCTTGAAACAAGAACCTCGTAGTCAGAAGGTTTTGCCTCTCTTTTTAAAAATCCTCCGGGGAAACGTCCTGCAGCAGCGTACTTTTCCTTGTAATCTACCGAGAGCGGCATAAAGTCAACGTCCTCTTTTGCATCTTTAGCAGCAGTAACGGTAGCCAAAAGCATGGTATTACCCATCTTAACTACAACAGAACCATCAGCTTGCTTTGCAAGCTTACCTGTTTCTATTTCAATTACTCTGCCATCTCCGAGGTCGATTGTTTTTTGGATAGCATTATACATATAAACCTGTTATTAATTCCAAACTCGTTATAAAAAAACAAATATACTCCCTTTTAACAAAAGGGAGTACAAAAAAAGGCAATTTTGCAATTGCCTTTAAAATTATTTTCTCAAGTTAAGAGCCTTAATGATTGCTCTGTACCTCTCAATTTCCGTACCCTTCAAGTATTCGAGCAGCCTTCTTCTCTTACCCACCAACTTAAGTAGCGAACGTTGGGTGTCATAGTCTTTACGGTGGGTTTTGAGATGCTCGGTTAAGTGACTGATACGGTATGAAAATAGCGCAATCTGACCTTCTGGAGATCCAGTGTCGATATTAGACTTCCCGTACTGTTGAAAAATTTCTTGCTTTTTCTCTGCTGATAAATAGCTCATCTCTTAAATGTTTTAATAACGTTCGCCTTAAAAAAGACGTGCAAAATTAGCTATTATTTTTCAATCGTCCAATCGTTTCCCCTCTTTTTTACGCTTTGGTTCTTTTTTCTGCCCTATTTACGAGGCTGTTTTCCAGCACTTTTTTTCCGATAGTACATCTCAAGCACTGCTTTGTATCGCAATATTCCTTCTTTAAAAATAGAAGCGCTTGGGTATCAAAAGCCGATTCGACAGGCATTCCGAGCATTTGCCAACGCTCAATGATGCTATTCCTTTCGGGAGGTATGGTTTGGAGCATATCCAACGCCTTCTCCTTCATAGCGAGATACCCGTTTATATGTCCGTAAGCAAAAACAAATGGAATAAACAGGTTGATGCAGAGCAGCAGCAACGACGCTTCGCCCAAACATCCAACGCTAGATTTAGTAGGCACACCTAGCTGGTAATGATGCTGCCAGTACGAGCTCGATTCGGCACTACGCAAAAGACGCTTAAACTCTTCAGCTGACTGGCATTTTACCACTTCAGCAAAAAGCGAATGGTGCTTATGAATAAGAGCCGCAAGCTGAGCCAACCTGACAGTTGGAAAGTTTTGTGGACGAGTACGTAAGAACTTCCATATGCTCCCATCTAGAGGTTGTAACGCATACTTAGCTTTAAGATGCTTATATTCTCGAGCAAGCTGTATGGCATATGCATCGCCAGATGTAACCTGAAGAAGCCCTGCCTGCCCAAGAAGAATTGCCTCTATCGAAACTAGGCTTTCGCGATGCTTTCGTAGAACCGAAAGTGGAGCTACGCCGGCCAGCATCTCAAACGGAAGAGTATTTATCGAAAAACCAAAACAGCGCAGCAGATGCTTGTAAAACACATCATCCCAGCTACGTGTTGATTTTCGAAGATCAGACTCTACAATCTCTACCTTACGGCTAAGCTTCTCTACCAAAATACGCTC
>Ga0209464_10000507_pt1 | contig 12468 bp, 25 predicted proteins | sample DOMMetBare1Fresh_2_FD_187473 | JGI IMG/M metagenome (GOLD analysis project Ga0209464, IMG submission 187473) | Wetland sediment microbial communities from St. Louis River estuary, USA, under dissolved organic matter induced mercury methylation -... | ecosystem: Environmental > Aquatic >... | reverse complement strand
GGACCGCGCACCGTGGCGGCGATCCGGGCGATGCAGCAGGCCCGGGGGATCCGGGTGGACGGTATCCTCGGTCCGAAGTCGTGGGAACAACTCACCTGAGGAGCATGATGCCGAGGCCAATTCTGGAACGCCATCCGTCCATTCAGGATGCGTGGCGCGGGTTTCTACGCGGACGCATGACGGCCGGATTCCAGACCAGCAGGTCGCCATTCAGTAGGTACAGGCAGCTCGGTGAGGTGCTGCTTGGCCAGGTGCACTCCGACGACCCGGAACTCACCATCGCCATCAGGGACCTCGTCCGGGCGGCGGAATCGGCGAGTCGGGTCGTCGAACTTACCTGGGACGCCTGGTCGGCCGGCCAGGATGCGGTGGGGGAGACCGATCCGGCGAAACGGCACCAGTCGATCGCCGCGGCCATGCGTGGGCTGTGGTTCGAACACCTGGCCGCCGGCGAACTCCGGGACCTGTCCTCAAGGTTCCACGGCGTCGCCATCGAGCTGCTCGCGGCCGTCCCGGTCGACGACCCTGACCTGACGATCGCTATCCGGGATCTGGTGCGGGCGAAGGACTCGGCGGTCCGGGCGAAGGTGTTCGACATGATCGGATCCGGGCAGCCGAAGCCGGTCAACGTCACCAACCCCGATGGCAGCCTGAAGTCGGGCTGATGCGCGACGACGAAGCTCCCGGATCCGATGTCGGATCCGGGAGCTTCGTCGTGTCGCAGGCTGCTACGGCGTGAAGCTGACCCTGCGCCGCCGGCTGAGCCGGTAGAGTGCCAGCCCGAACAGCAGCAGCAGGCCGCCGAAGAGGATGTATCCGGCGACGCCGGCCCCGGTGACCGGCAGGGATGGTACGGTGCCCACGCTGGAGGCCACCACGGACCCGCTGGGCGACGTGCTGGTACTGCTACTCATCGACGGTGCCGCGCTCGACTTGGACGCGCTGGCGGCGACGCTGGACGGGCTCACGGGCACGCTGGAGCTCGGGCACGCGGAGTGGGTCCTGCCGCCGGCGTCCTGGACGGTTCCGCAGTCGCGCTGCGGCGGGGTCGCGTCGGCGCTCCCACCGATCAGGATGATCGCGCCGAGCACCACCGTGATGATGATTCCGACAGCCATGACGATCCGGTACTTCACTGTTCCTCGATTCCTTAGTGGATAATTCCGGTTCACGGTACCGCAGTCGCCGACCGGGTCCGGTGATACCGCTCCTGCCGCCGCTCCGGGCGATTCGACGACGTCGCCAGCTGCGAATACCCCAGATACTGTTCTGGCGGTGGGAGCTGGAGCTTGTGCCGCTCGGCGAACTTCGCCAGAGCCCGCGAACTGATCCCGATCCGCCCGGCCAGGGTCTCACGGTCCAACCCGCACCGGACCGCGAGACCGATGGCCTGAACCCGCTCGGACGACGACAGGCGCATCCGGTGCCCGTCGAGCACCACCAGGGCGGCGGTGAGGCGGTCGCTGTCCTCCTCGGTCCAGGCCATCGCGACTACTCCCCAGAGCCCATGTAGACGTACTCGGCGGCGCACGCCTGATGCTCCGCCAGCATCCGGTACATCCTGCGGTGCGTCTCGGCGTCGAACAGGGCGTCATGGGCCGGCAGCTCGGCATGGCACAGGCCAAGCAGCTCGTCCTCGTCGAACCCGAGGCGCCGCGCCTCCTGCTGGAGGTCGCAGGTGAACATCGGCACCGGGTGCGGCAGGTCCGACATGGTCCCGAACAGCTGACACAGGACCACGTGGTCGTAGGCACCGAACCAGGACCACAGCTCGATCTGGTCGCGCTTGGTCTCGGCCGGCAGGCCGCCGCGGATGAAACTGAGCGCGTCGTCGGCGATGGTAACTCTGTCGAGCACCTGATGAGCCGGGGTGCGCTCCAGGTGCGGCACCACGTTGTCACGCAGCCACGGGTGGCTGCGGATGCGGGTGTACAGGTCGCTGCCGCCCTGCCCGTAGTCGCGGACCGCGTCGTCGACCACGGCATGGTAGCTGCGGCCCTGGTCGTCGACCATGCCGATGGAGATCAGCTCGATCGGCTTCCAGGAGCCCTCTTCCAGGAACTCGCAGTCGTAGAAGACCCTCCGTAGCGGCTGCACGCCACCCACCTGCCCGATCATCCCTGCCCCCTCCATAGCCTCGAATTCCATTCCGTCCAGCAGGTGGTGAGCACCGGGATCCCGGCGTCAACAGCCTGCTTCATGCAGTCCCACGTCCCCTTGCATCCGGGGCCGGGGAACGCGGCGCAGTAGTCGGCCCCGAGCGCCACCATCTCCCCGTTGCGGATCGGCCCGGCGCCCCGGCCGTGCCGGTTCCAGTCAGCCGGGTGCCGCTCGGACACCACGTTGGGGCGGTCCCACGACGACGCCCACAGGTTCGCGTACCGGTCGACACCGCCGTACGGGCACTCCCCATCGACCACGACGATCTGCCGTTCCTGGGCCAGCGGCGTCAGCGCGTGCAGCACGTTGCCGATGATGTGCGCGTCGGCCTCTGGCCAGTTGCGCCAGCCGGTCACCAGGATCCGGAACGGCCTCACGGCGCGGCCTCGGCGGGGATCTCGTCTGCGCGACACGGCCGGATCCCGTAGTTCTGGCCGCGCTTCTGCACGATCCACCACTCGTTGACGATCATGCCGCCGGCAGCCACGCCGGCACCGGTGAGCACATCGTGCAGGTCGGTCAGGAACATCTCGAACTCGGCCTCCGCGCCAACCTGCTTCAGTACCAGTCGGGCCGCCGACATGCCACGGGTGAAGCTGTCGATCCGCATCCGAGCCCGGAATGGGGTGATCGGCCGCATCTCGACACCGGGACGACCGGCGTCACCCTGATATACGCACAGACTCCCGTCGCCCCAGAACGGGGCGTGCGTGATCCGACTCTTAAACGTTGGCATTACTTCCCTCCCCGGCCGCCCCGGCGGCCCGCTTCGCCCTGTCGTACTGGTCGATGCCCCACTGAATCCCATGGCACGCCCACAGGAACCACCAGTCCCAGTCGCGCAGGTCAGCCTCCATCGCCGAATCCTGGTCGAAGGTAAACTCCTCCGTCCGGCAGATCAGGGATCTTTTGCCGACCGGGACGCACGGATCAGTTTCGACGTCTGCCCGAAAGTCGCGCAGGAACTCCCGCGCCGACTCCTCGTAGCTGATGTCAACCTGGCCGTCAAGCTCGGCGACAACCGCGGATCGGATTTCAACCATCTGTTCGGCGGTCCAGTCCCCGGATTCCTCGGCATCCTTGAGCTGTTCCTCGACGTACTCCTTGAACTTCGCCCCGGAGTATCGCATCGACCGATCCCACCGACCGCCAGCGTCTACGAGCTTCTCCGACCAGTAGTACGGGTTGATGGTTCCGCCATTCCAGCCGGAGCGCGCCCGGAAGAACGTGAACATGTCGTCGACGCGCCGGAACACGAACGCCTCACCGTCGCCCATGAAGATCAGGGCACCGGGCACCGTCACCAGATCGAACCAGTAGAACCCCGAATCTGGCGCCTGGAACCGCAGGTGCCGGTGAACTCCCTGGTCGAGGATCACCCGCATCTGGTGGTCCTTCGTGTCGGCGAGGAAGCGCCTGGCGCTCGCCTCGAACTCGCCCTGCTCGATTTCCACTTCAGTCACTGCATCTCCCATCCTGGCCGCCGTGGTGGCGGCTGCCGCGGCCACCGGAACCGTGATCCCAGTGGCCGCGACCGTCGCCCGCCGGATGCCTCAGAGGCCGACGACGCTCTTGCTGGCCTTCTCCAGCTGCTCGGCGAGGTGCGCCTTTACTGCGGCGACCGCCTTCAACTTCTCGGCATTGACGACGGCGACGAGGTCGCTCTTGAGCACTTCCCGCACCGTGTTCTTGATCAGCTCGGCGGAGTTGGTCCGGCCGCCGTAGTCGCGCCCGGCGATCCACTGCTTGGCCATGTCGGCGATGATGGCGGTGAGCGTGGTCTCCGGGCCGACCGGGTTGCCGTAGCTGTCGGTCTTGCGGATCGGCTTGTTGAACGCGGCCTCGACCTCGGTGATGATCCGTTCCCGGATCACCTCGTCGCGGATCTCGGCGACCCGCCGCCGCAGGGTGGTGTACTGATCGCCGGCACGGAGACCGCTGACCAGCTGGTCGATGACCTCGTCGCCGAGGGTACGCCCCTTGCGGTCGTACTCCTCGCCCTCGCTGTCGCGCTCGACGATCTCGCCGATCACCGTGTTCAGGTCGATCGCGTCGATGTTGACGTTGATTTCCACTGCATCTCCCATCACTGCCACCGGACCACCCGGAGGCTTGCGAAACGTTACGGTACTACCTGCGTCGCCGACTCCCGGCCGACAACACACCCACCAGAACAAACAGTGTCACAGCACACAGCGCGGCAGCGGTCGCCGAAGCGAGGAGCTCACGCACCGCCGAGCCAAACCCCGCAGGCCAGGATCACCAGGGCGATGATTCCGCCGCAAGCCAGCACCAGCACCACGTCAAACGCCTTGTTGAACAGCCGCTCCAGCGCGCTCACCGCCGGTGCCTCCCGCCATGAAAATTGCGCTTCAGCGTGGCATACGCGACCCACACCATGGCCAGGCACGCGCCAAGGCAGCACAGCCCGGAACCAATCCACTGGCTACCGGTCGGCAGTACGAGCGGCGTCACGGTGAACACGGCGCGCCTCCCCTAGCATCTCCTCGTCGGTCTCCAGCCCGGTGATGGAGTGGGCCCCGATCACCATGGCCCGGAACCCAGCCCGGAACCCGGACGTCCACTCCAGACCGTATCCGGTCAGGGCCACGAACACGTCGATGCCCTGCTGGACACTGGTCACAGCAACTGCGTGCTCGCTGCGACCCGCCTCGGCGCGATACGAAATGTACATCTCGGAGTCGTCGTCACCGAGACGGTCCAGGTGCACCGTGAAGCGGTCGTCGAGGCCGCTGTGCCCGGTACGGTCGGCGCCCGGTAGGTACAGGAACGCCGGCCCGATGCACCGCGGATACACCTTCCAGCCCTGGCGCAGCAGGTCCCTGACGAAGGCGATGAACAGGCTGCGGTCATCCACGCCCGGTACCACCGTTCAACTTCCCGAACGCCTCCATGGCGCCGCGGAAGGTGTCGACGGCGGCCTCGGCGACGGTGGCCCGATCGCGCCAGTTGTCGCGCTCCAGGGTCACCGCAGTCAGGCGCGTCTCCAGGCGCCGGGTACGACGGTCGGCGTCCAGGAGCTGGCCGACGGTGAGCTCGCGGGCGAGCCTGTTGGCGTAGGGCCGCCGATCCGAGTCTGGCACCGCCGGAGTCGGAAGCACATCACCGGCGACCGGTGTCGGAAGCGGCGCCTTGCGGTGTTCGCGGGCCCGGTGCGACATGGCCTGCCAAAGATTCCCGGCGAGGAATCCGCAGGTGTTGCAGGCGTGAACCCGGAGTTCGGTACCCGACCCGGCGATGATGCCGTTGTCGAGGGTCAGGACGCTGATGCTCTTCAGCCTGCCGCCGTGCGGCAGGTTGGAGGTGGCCGCCTCGGCGCAGACGACGATGAACTCGGAGCCGAACTCGGGCCGTCCGCTGTATTCAATGATCCGCTCGACCCACTGCTGCGGGTCGGTGATCGGCTGGAACTCTGTCACTGCTCTCCCATCCGAAACGATGTCGTGTGCCACAACGGTACCATTAACGTGTCATTCAGGCAAGCTGCTGCGCCACCCTCCACGCCGGACCGCCGACGTCCCGGCCGTAGTCGTCGGCCGGCGCCTGCGGATCGTAGACCAGGCCGCCGGATTCGGTGAGGCGCACCAGCGACGCGACCAGCCGGATCGGATCGTCGCCGAACAGGCGGCCAGCGATGGAGACGATGTAGTCGAGGCTGGACCAACGGTTCCCGACCCCACTGCACATGATCGTCGTCATCAACGCCGCGTCGACGACCGGCGGTTCCGCCTCCGGCTTCCATGCGAACCGCCAGAACACCGGGACAGCGGAACCATCAGGCACCTTCGTGCCGGCGAGGCCGGCACCGACGAGCCCGTCCATGGCCTGCTGGAGCCCGCCGAAGTGGGCCGGCTCCAGACCGATCCGGTCGGCGACCTGATACACGGTCCGCAGCTCCGTGGTGTCGAGCGCACCCAACGCCTCGGTGAGCATCACCTGGAGTTCCATCAGTTGCCTACCCTCCACGTCACGTCGTGGCCGTCGAACTTGATGATGTCGGCCTCGGTGAGCCGGACCAGCGCGGCTACCACCTGGATCGGCTCGACGCCCAGGCCATGGCACCACGCGACGGCTCCATCGGCGCAGACCCAGGAGATCCCGTTCGCTGCCGACCGCTCCCGCAACCTAGCAAGGATTATCAGGTCCAGTATCGAGGCAGCCCCGTCGCCGGAAATGACGCGCCAGTACTCCTGACGCCCAGAGCCGGACGCCTCGACACTGGCCACCCCGACGGCGACCATCGCATCGAGGGTGGACCGTAGCCGGTTGAACCCTTCCAGGTTCAGGTCCAGCGCTTCGGCGATCACGTACACGCTCCGCCCCTCGCGTGGGTCCAATATCCCCATCACCCGCTCCACGTCCCCCACCACACCCTGCTCCTTGCTCTCGTTTCCCATGCCCCCAACTGTACCACGTGCTTGCCATTTCCGTGTCACAGTACTTCCTACGGGTGTATCAGTATTTCTACGACATGCCTCTACCTGCACGAACCACTTCCTGCAACCCGTTCCCCTGTTCTTACAGCAGAATCCGGTAACCCAGCAAAGCCGCGCCCGCGCAGCCCCTTCCCGCTCCGCCGCTCCCCTGCGGCCTGGACCGGCATGGATGGGTGGAGCGCCGCTTCTGGTGATCCGTATGTGGTGTGAGCTGCTGTTCCTTCTCTCTTCTCTCTTATTAGTTTACATATATCAATATAAACAATACGCGTATAGGACTGTGGATCATGGACGCCGAGACCACCATCCAGGCCACGTTCCACCAGCTCAACGCGGCTGCGGAGGAGAAGCGGGCCATGAAACTACGTCTTAAGGATTTGCCTGCAATAACTGTGAAACCGGCCGTACAAGGAACTTCCTACACACGTACAGGTTGCGGAAAAACCTGATACCCACGTACACTGCCACCATGACCACCAACCAGCCACCAGCCACCCAGGCCACCACCACCGCCTCCGTCCACGCCGCCGTCGACCACCTGTGCGCCTGGCCCGGACTGATCACCGCAGCCGACCGGCACCGCCTCACCAACCTGCTCACCGAGCACACCGCCGGCCGCCCCAGCACCCTCACCCGCCGCCGGGCGCGGATCCTCGCCGCCGCCACGGACGCCGCACCCGCCGGGATCACCCGCACCGCCGTGTTCCGCCGGGTCCTGTGCAACGTGGTCCCCGCCGAGCAGGTGGACCTGATCCTGGAACCACTGCTCGCCGACGGGCGTCTAGTCACCACCACCCGTCCCCCGGCCGCCGGGTTCGGGCGCCCGGTCACCGTGTACCACGCCACCCCGCCGCCGGCTGATGTACCAGTCCCCGCCGACCTGGACGCGGCGTCCGGGTTGCGGCTGCGGCGGCTGGTGGCCGCCTACCGGGCCGGGTTGCCGGTGCCGCCGGTGGGGGAGCGGGACCTGGTGGTGCGGCGGGCGGCATCCCTGGCGTCCCTGCCCGCCCCGGCCCCCGATCCCGATCCCTCGGACCGCCAGGCCCGGATGCGCGCCCTGGCCCAGCGGCTGGGTGCCGATGTTCCCGCGGCTCTCACGGTTCTCGCGCCTCCGCCGGACGCGGATCCGGTGGTGTACGCGGCGGCCCTGGACCGGTTCCGGTCCCCCGGGTGGCCTGGATGGGGTGGAGCCGATGGATCTGGATCGAGTGGAGTTGGCGGCGTGGTCTGCGGTCCGGGCCGAGTCACTGGCCACCGAAACCACCACCGATGACACGTCTGTGGTAGGCTCGTGACATGAACCTGCGTGACGAGCTCGACAGCCTCACCGACCGGATCAACCTGATCCGCGAACGCCTCAGCCTGGACCCGGAGGTCGCCATCACCCCCGGCTACCGCCTCACCCTCCAGCACCCCACCGGCGACGTGGTCCTCCGCCACGCCCCCGGCGGCTGGCGCCTCGAATCCGGGCGCGTGCACAGCGACGCCGGCTACCTGTCCGCGGGAACCCCCACCGGAACCCACTTCATCGGGCGCCTGAGCACCCAACGCGGCCACCAGGTACCCGAACCCACCCCCCAGGCCGCCGCGACCGCCACAGGCCACAGCGGCGGGGCGGCGGGGATCCAGGGGCAGCACATCACCGCCGCCCGGGTCCTGGCCACCATCCCCTACGGCTCGGTCCAGTACACCCCCCGCGACATCGCCACCCGCCTCGGCGCGGCCACCGACACCCCCCGCCGCCGACGCATCCGCCACCTGCTCCACGCCGCCTGGCGCCTCGGCCTGGCCACCCGCACCCGGGCCGGCGCCAAACACCCCTACGAGTACCGGCGCACCACGGCAACCGCCACCCCGGCACAACTCCTCGCCGCCGACACCCTCGCCACCCTCACCCTGGGCCGGGAACCGACCAGCGCCTACAACGTCGCCGTCGCCCTGCACCACGGCAACGGGCAACCCGACGCCACCGGAACCGGTGTCCTCGGCGCCATGCGCTACCTCGCCGTGCGCCACCTGGTCACTGCCGTCGCCACCAGCACCATCGACCCGGCATTCACCACCTACCAGGCTGTGGCCGGATGAGTGGTGCGGAGAAGGCCGCAGCCGCCTTCGCCTTCTCCACCACCAGCCTCATCCTCGCCGCCGCCGCCATCATCGCCTGGTCGCCGATCCTCGCCACCATCGCCGTCGCCTGCGCCCTCACCGCCGGCGTGTTCCTCGCCGCCGCCATCCGCGACCTGCGTCGCTAACCAGAAACGGACACATCCATGATCCGCCGCCTGCTCGCCGGAACCGTCGCCGCCACCGCCGCGGTCACCGGCGGCTACCTCACCACCCTCGCCGCCACCACCAGCCCCGGCAGCCTAGCCGCCGGCCTCATCACCATCGGCTACCTCGCCGCCTGGGCCGCCGCCATCGTCGCCGTCCTCTACCTCGCCGCCACCAGCGGCGGCGACGACCAGTGATCACCGAAGCCGAGAAGGCCTGGATCGCCAACCCCCGCGACCGGCAACGCTGGTACACGCCCGAAGCCGTCGCCGTCACCCTCGCCTGCCGCCGCCGCGCCGCCGGCCGCCGGGCACCGGGCATCGCCGAGCTCGCCGCCGAGCTCACCCCGATCCTGGCCACCTACCCGCGGCGGCCCACCGGCAACGGCCGTGTCGAATACCGCATCGGCCCACCGGTCGGGTTCAAGGAGAAGGTTCGCCTCCAGCTGCACACCCGGATCCGGCGGGCGGCCACCGAGCTCCTGGATCGGATGCCCGCCGGCCGATACCACGTGCGGGACCTGTACGGGCAGTACCTGCGGCTGTGCCGCCTGGCGGGTGGGGAGCCGGCGGGGATCGTGGCGTTCACCGCGACCCTGCGCCAGGTGGGCCACCCCCGGCTACGTATCGACGAAACCCGCCACGGTGCATACCACATCAGTGACACGGATGCGGTAGGATCGTGACATGGCGCAGATCATCGAACCAGGTCAGAGCCCACCACCCACCCGCGGCATGCCCAAACACGAATACCCCTGGAACGAGTGGCTCGACGGCAAACACCGCATCCTCCGCCGCGGCGAAGACTTCGTCATCAAACCCCGCAGCATCCGCAGCTACGTCTACGCCGAAGCCGCCAACCGGGGACTCGACGTCGAATGCCGCCTAGGCGAGGACTTCATCACCGTCGAAGTCCTCGGCACCCGGTGAGCGGCATCCACCAGCGGCCCCCTCAGGCCATCATCGTCCGCGCCTACCGCTGGAGCTGGACCGTCGAACTCGTCGACGGGACCACCACCCAGGGCCACTGGCTCGTCCTCGGCCGCCGCCGCGCCGAAGCCCGCGCCCGCAAGGAACTGCGACGCCACCTCGACAAACGCAACCGGAAACCCGAAACCACCACCATCACCGAGGAGGACCTGTGACCCGCAACCAGGCCCGGCGGATCCTCACCGCCGGCCGCCGCTACGAACGCCACTGCCAACGGCTGAACGCCACCAACGGGCTGTGGGGTCTCAGCCGCCGGGAACGGGGCGCCAGGCGCAGGCTGCTGCTCAACCACCCAAGGCCCTGGTACCCACCGCTCTGGCCCTAGCCGCGGGTGGCCGCCTCCACCCGCTCCAACTCAGCCATCACCGACATCCTGGCGTCCCGTTCCACGCGCCCCGGGTCCGGATCCTCCTCCGGCACCTGGGGCGCCGGCTTGTTCAGCAGCAGCAGGTCCTTCATCTCCTTGGCCACCCGCAGCTTGATCTCCAACCAGCGCGGGTCCCCGCCCCGTTCCGAGAGCCTGGCGGCCTGCGCCTCGTCCTCAGCCTCGTGGTACATGTCCTCCAGGCGGCCGAGGAGCAGGGCACGAGCCAGGGGTTGGGCGGCTGCTATGGCGGCAGGGTCCAGGTGGGCGGGGACGGGGAGCCGGTTGTCCATGCCGCTCACGGTACCGGGGGTGATGCATGTCAAGATGCATGTCTGTCGTGACATGTATATGTAAATATCCCGAATCATCGACACCTGTATGGCGGTGAAAATGATTTGGGTATCTGGAATGGTAGATATCGAAGAGGAGTCACGTAACTCAGAGTAACAGTGTGAAATGGAACAGGGGGTTGTGCTCCTCCCCCATGATCCTCGATTTCGGAAACATCGACACGTGCCCATGTGTCACTACATGAACGACTTTCGCGTTCCTGCGATCCTATGATCATCGATGTTCCATGATCGGGATGAACCATGATCCATTGACCATGATCCATAGTCAAGATCGTCGATCATTGATGATGATCACCATTGACGATCTTCCCGATATCGATGAATCAAGCTACTGGCCATATGGCCACAGGGCCACCGGATCCGGCAGGGATCACCCGAGCCACCCGTCCCCGTTCCTGGTCACTGGGTTGTGGCAGGTTTCGGGTTGCTGGTTGCTGTGGAGCTCACCTGGTCGCCGGTGCCCGTTCCCCGTTGCGGGGTACTGGTTGCTGTTGCTGGTCACCTGGCGGGGTTCCTGGCGTGGTTCCTGGTGCTGTGTGGCTGGGGTTCAGGTTGCCGGGTGCTGGTGATAGCTGCAAGATCCTTTGTAGGTTAAGCGTCGGTGTGGTTCAGGTCACAGTGGCTTGACTGTGGGTTGAGCGACGCGCAAGCTGTTGACAGGTCGCCGAGACACGGCACCGACACGGATGGGAGCTGGTTACAGTGAGCGAGCACAGGGTGAGTAGGAGCGGGCGGGTTCAGGTTCGGGTCGGCCGGATCGAGGGAACGGTGTACCGGCGCAACCGGCGCACCCGGCGGGGCATCGTCGCCGCACTGGTCGCCAGCGTCACCGCAGCGGTGGTCGGGTTCGGGGTGCCGGCTGTGGCGCAGCGGCCGGCCACGCCGAAGCGGGTAGCGGTCGAGACGGTGTCCGAGGGCATCGGCGAGTCGTCGTGGTGGGTGAACATGTCGTCCCTGCCGGAGTGCGCGGTTGAGGATGGGTCCGACCTCCCCGCCGGTTCCGGGTGCGCGTGGCACGCCGACGACTCCGGCAACGGTGAGGGCACGTCGTTCTACGTGGTCCGCAACGCGGACGGGTCGGGCACCTTCACGTACGCCGACGGTTCGATCGTGACGGTCGACTGACGCTCGGTTCGGTTCGCGTCGGGCACCGGTCGCTCCGGTCGGTGCCCGGTCGAATCGGCCCGGATGCGGCCGAAGGATGGAGAGGGAACCATGGCGGAGAACTTCACGACGCACCGAAACCGGATCGATACCGAGGATCTTGCGGCGAGCGTCGACACGCTCCGGCCGCTGTACCACGTGACGCTGTCGGAGCACATCGGTACTGGGTGTCACCGTATCGCGGTGTACGCGGTGAGCAGCAACATGGCCGCGTTGGTGCGGGTCGACGAGGGTGATCCGATGTCGGATCCGGCCCCGGTTCAGCCGCACGCGCACCCCGGTCGCCCACTTGGCCGCATCTGGTTTACGCCTGGCCACGGGTGGGTTGCGGCGCCTCGCCGGTACGACGGTGTGACCGGTCTGACGGTTCAGGAGGCGTGGCGTGACGAGGTACACCGGTCGGTGCGTTGCTTCCCGACCAGCGATACGGCCATGGCGTGGCTGGACGGATTCGACTCGGCGGTTCGTCGGGTCATGAGTCCGATCGCCACGGTTCCATCGTTGATGATCCGGCCTGAGTACGTGTTCACGACGCTGGCCAACGGCTGACCGGTCCGGTCCGGTCGGGCACGGCTTCACCTCCGTGCCCGGTCGAATCGGTTCAGGTGACCGATTGGATGGGAGACAGCTTCATGTACGACATCGGCAACCACGTTCCACCCGCGACCCGGCAGCCCGCGCCCGCCGACAACACCACGCCATTCATC
>Ga0209464_10000505_pt1 | contig 12515 bp, 9 predicted proteins | sample DOMMetBare1Fresh_2_FD_187473 | JGI IMG/M metagenome (GOLD analysis project Ga0209464, IMG submission 187473) | Wetland sediment microbial communities from St. Louis River estuary, USA, under dissolved organic matter induced mercury methylation -... | ecosystem: Environmental > Aquatic >... | reverse complement strand
GTGCTGGTGGGGGCGGTGGTGGGAGTGGCAGGCGTGGGGCTGCTCTTCTGGCCCGAGCTCAAGAGCGTGCGCGGCGACGCGGGGCTGCTCCTCGGCGTGGCCTACGCGGTGGGCGGCACGCTGGTGGCCTCGGCGGGCAACCTCTGGTCGCAGCGGGTCTTCGGCCGCGGCCTGCCGGTGGTGCAGGGGACCGGCTTCGCCATGGGCTACGCCGCGGTGGCGGTGCTCGCCTGGTGCGCCGCCCGCGGCCTCCCCTTCGCGTTCGATCTGCGCTGGCCCTACGTCGTCTCGCTGGTCTACCTGTCCCTCTTCGGGTCCGTGGTGGCCTTCGTGGCCTACCTGACGCTCCTGCAGCGCATCGGCGCGGGGCGGGCCGGCTACACCGCGGCCGTCATCCCGGTGGTGGCCATGCTCGCCTCGACGCTCTTCGAGGGATACCGCTGGTCGCTGCCGTCGGTGGCCGGCATGGCGCTGGTGTTGCTCGGCACGGTGCTGGTGCTGCGCGCCAGGGAGAAGGCGTCGGCCCCGGCGCGGTGACGACGGCCCTGCCGCCGCTCACTTGAGGAGGAGGAGCAGCGGGTTGACGCTGAAGGTGAGCATCGCCGTGGGCGCCGCCGGGTGGCTGGCGGTGTCGAAGCGGATGCGGGTGAGCGGCGCCAGGAACTCGGCGCCCACGCCCACCAGGCCGAAGCCGGCCAGCTCGCCGAGCAGCAGCTCGACGCCGCCCGAGAGCGCCGGGACGGTGACGGTCTCGCCCGGGGCGTGGAGCCGCAGCCCGCCTCCGCCCAAGCCGGCGTGGACGCCCACCCACCCGTTCCGGACGATGAACCAGTCGAGCCGGCCGCCGAGATGGTCCGCCGTGCCTCCGGCCCCGGGGGCGACGTGGCGCCAGGAGCCGACCAGCAGGACGCTCCGCAGGCGCAGCCCCAGGTCGAACATGACGCCCTTGCCGGCGTCGCTCAGGAGGCCGCCGGTGGCGAGGTGGAGCCCGACGGCGCTCTCCCGCTCGGCGCCGCGGCCGCGATCTTCGGCGCGCGCCGGCTCCGGCAGCGCCAGGGCCTGGGCGAGGGCCAGCGCGAGGGCGCAGATGGCTGCCGGCCGGGCCAGCCGGGCGGCCACCCTGGAGCTCCGGCAGGTCCTCGACCACCGCGCCATGCGGCCAGCCTAGCCGAACGGAATCGCGGGCGCGGCGCCACGAAATGGCCGCGGCGGCCGACGCCGGAGCGCCGACCGCCGCGTGCCTGGGAGGCTGCGATCGGCGCTACGGCCTGACCGCGTACGGCCGCATCATCTCGTTGTCCTCGTGCTCCAGGATGTGGCAGTGCCAGACGTAGCCGGCGGCGCCGGGGTTGCCGGCCGCGTCCCGCTTCCTCGGGTTGGTGTTGGTCGGGTCGAACGGGTACTGGTTCACGCCCGGCGCGCTCGCGCCGACCGCCACCGTCGTCGGGGCCCAGCGCACCGCGATGCGGGTGACCTGGCCCGGCAGCATGACCACCGTGTCCTTCCAGCCGGCCTCGTTGGCCGCGGGCGGCGTCGGCGCGCCGACCAGGAACGGGCTGAAGGCCGGGTTGCCGCCGACGGCGCCGTCGGCGTTGGCGGTCAGGTAGGGGAGGGGCGGGCCGTCGCCGGGCGTGAAGAACGCACCCGGGAAGGACGCGAGCCAAGCGTCGAGGTAGCCGAAGGGGGCGCCGGTGACCGGGTCCTCGCCGGTGTCCATGACCTGGCGGTTGAGCACCTGGAACTGCACCAGGTGCACGTGGATGGGGTGGGCGTCCACGGTGATGTTGGCCACCTCCCACACCTCGGTGGCGCCGACCTGGGGCGCCTCGGTGACGAAGTTGGAGCCGAGGCCGACCGAGTCGGTCACAGGCGTGAGCGTGGTGGTGAGCGTGCTCTGCTTGAAGCCGGAGTACTTGGTGTTGTTGACCACCACCTCGAGCGGGCCGAGGTCGCTGGCGATTTCCTTCAGGATGAGCTGGCGCTTGGCGCTGGGCGCCACGCCGGCGGCGAGGGTGCCGGCGGCGGCGTCGACGAGCCGGACGATGGGCGCGCCGGGGCGCAGGGTGCAGGCCACCGGCCCGGGCGGCCGGCCGCGGGCGGCCACGTTGAGGGCCGGATCGCAGCTCCGATCGGCCGAGGTGGCGCGCAGGCCCACCTTGAACTGCATGATCTGGGCGGTGGTGGCCGGATCGACCGGGTCGCCGTCCGGGTAGGGGGCGTTGGCGTCGTTGGTCAGCGTGAGCGTGGCGCCGGGGACGGCGGTGAAGTCGACGATGACGTCGGCCCGCTCGCCCGGGGCGATGAGCAGCGAGGCGAGCGCCACCGGCTCGTCGAGCCGGCCGCCGTCGGTGCCGATCTGGTAGATGGCCGGGCCCGCCGTGCCGTCGCTCTTCTGCAGCGCCAGGTTGTAGAAGCGGGCGTTGGAGCCATTGAGGAGGCGCAGCCGGTAGCGGCGCGGCTCCACCGAGAGGAAGGGCCAGCTCTTGCCGTTGACGGTGACCACGTCACCGAAGAACTCGGGGCGCCAGAACGGGTGGACGTCCGGGTTGGTCGTCTGCGTGGGGTCGTCGTAGAGGAGCTGGCCGTTGGTGTCGAAGGCGCGATCCTGGATGACCAGCTCCACCTCCTGGGCGCCGGCCGGCAGCCTGAGCGGGTTGGTGGCCTTGCCGGTGTCCTGGTCGTCGCGCAGGAGGTAGAAGGCCGCCACGCCGCCGAGCACGTTGAGCCGCGTCGTGCCGAGCGCATGATCGTGGAACCAGAGGGTCGTGCCCTCCTGCGAGTTCGGGTAGCGGTAGAGCGCCTGGTTGGACCGCGTGGGGATGAGCGAGCCGAAGTTCGGGCCGCGCCGGCCGGTGGAGGTGAACCAGGCGTCCGGGCCACCGTCGAAGGCAGGCGGGACCTCCGAGCCGTGCAGGTGCACCACCATGGGCACCGGCCCGGCATACTGCTGCATGCACGCCGCCGACATGACCGGCTGGAACTGGCAGCCCAGGTTGAGCGGGTCGGCCCAGTTGAGGGTCTGGTCCACCGGCAGGAGCGCCTGGAGCGTCGGCGTCCTGAGCTCGTTCGAGTAGAGGACGTTGGTCGGCCTGCCGCGCACCGCCTCGATGGTGAAGCCGGGCCAGTTCGGGCCGCGGCTGACCGGCCGGTTGGTGTCGGCGTCGAGGCCGGCGACCTGGTAGCCCCACACCGTGGTGCCGGTGCTGAAGGGGGCCGGGAGGCCGGCGTAGAAGGTGGCCGGCAACGGCTGCTGCACGGTCTCGCGGAAGGTCACCGCCACGAGCGGACCGCCGATGCGCTGGCCGACGAAGGTCGGCACCGGGTCGACGTACTTCGGGACGGAGGCGCCGGGCAGCGGCGTCTGGCCTGCCAGCGCGAAGGCGATGGCTGGAATGGCGGAGAGGACGGCGAAAGCCCGCGCGAAGCGGGCTGGGACGAAGCGGCTCATGGTGATGCCCTCCACTTTCTTGATGGCGACCCTCGGGGCCTCCACGGTGGCGCGGGCTCCACCCCGCGCCATCGCTGTTGAGAAGTCGCACTTGTCTCGGTGTGCGACAAGTCGCCCTGTAGGGGCTCAAACGATCTCGCGTCTTCGCTCTGCGTGTAGGTCGCCGTGTCGGACTCGGTCGAGAAAGCGCCCTGTTCCCACCTGGATTCTTCGTTTGCTCCCCAAACCGTGTCACACCAGCAGTCCGTAATACCGATGGTGCGGATGTCCTCGATGACCCAAGCGGGACGCAACGTCAACCTCCATCTTGCGCACGCTCGGTGACTCGTTGGGGGGCCAACGGCATCCCTGGTCCTCCCACGGCGGGTGGAGACCGAGCACGGAGCGCGATGGACCACGGGTGGCGCGGCGGCCGGCACCGTGAAAGGCTCGTGCCGTGGCCTCCCTCGCCAAGGTCCTCCTCGGCCTCGCCACGCTCGCCGTCGTCGGGCTCGCGCTCCTGGCCCTCTTCCAGCGGCGGCTCCTCTACTTCCCGGCCCCGGCCGAAGCCCCGGCGGCGCTCGCGGCGGCGGCCCGGCTCGGCGTCACCGCCTGGCGCGATCCCTCGGGCACGCTGCGCGGGTGGCGCGCGCCGGCGCTGGCCGCCCCGCCGCGGGCGAGGCTGCTCGTGCTGCACGGCAACGCCGGCTCGGCGCTCGACCGGCTCATGTACCTCGCCGCCCTCGCGCCGCGCGGCGTCGACGTGACGCTGCTCGCCTACCCCGGCTACGCCGGTCGACCTGGGAAGCCCACGGCCGAGACCCTCACGGCCGCGGCGCTCGACGCCATCGACGCGCTGGCGGCGGAGGGTGGGCCGGTCTGGCTGCTCGGCGAGAGCCTGGGGAGCGGGGTCGCTGCGCGGGCCGCTGCGGCGCGGCCGGAGGTGGTGCGCGGGCTGCTGCTGGTCACGCCCTACGCCGATCTCGCCGGCGTGATGCGCCACCACTACCCCTTCGTCCCGCCCTTCCTGCTGGCCGACCGGTTCCGCCCGGCGCGCGACCTGGCGGCGTTCCGCGGGCCAGTCTTCCTGCTCGCCGCCGGGCGCGACGAGGTCACCACCCTCGACGAGGCGAAGGTGCTCGCCGCCGCACTGACCGGGCCGCACCGGCTGGTGGTCCAGCCGCAGGCCACGCACAACGGGCTCGACCTCTCGCCGCGGCTGGCGTTGTGGGACGAAGCGGTGGGGTTCCTGGCGACGAGCCCCTGAGCGCCCGCGCCGGCGCCGAACGGGGTCAGCGGCCCGGTGCCACCGGCAACGCCCGCTCGATCCAGCCGCCGCCCACCAGCGCGTCGCCGTCGTAGACCACCGCCGCCTGGCCGGGCGTGACCGCCTCGACGGGGGCCTCGAAGAGCGCCTCGAAGCCGCCGCCGGCGCCTGCAGCCGGCTCGACGTGCGCCGCCGCGGGCCTGGCGTGGGCCCGGACCTGGACGTCCAGCCTCGCGCCCGGCGCGAGGGGCGCGTGCCAGGTGGTCCGCGCCGCCGTGAGGCCGCCGGCCGCCGTGGCCGCGCGCGTCCCGACATGGACCGTGGCGCTGGCCGCGTCGATGGCGGTGACGTAGTGCGGCTCGGGCCCGAGCGCGCCGAGGCCGCGCCGCTGGCCGATGGTGTATCGCGCGTAGCCGGCGTGGCGCCCCACCTCCCGCCCTGCCTCGTCGACGATGGGGCCGGGGGTGAGCGCCGCCGGTGCGCGGGCCGCCAGCACCGCCGCGTAGTCGCCGTCCGGCACGAAGCAGATCTCCTGACTGTCCGGCTTGTCGTGCACCGGCAGGCCGAAGGCGCGGGCCCGCGCGCGAACCTCGGCCTTGGCCGCGACCTCGCCGAGCGGCAGGAGGAGCCGGCCGACGAGGTCCGGCGGGAGCTCGAAGAGGACGTAGCTCTGGTCCTTCTCCCGCGCGCGCGCCCGCAGGAGCGCCGGGCGGCCGGCGCGGGTGCCGGCGCGCGCGTAGTGGCCGGTGGCCACGGCGTCGAAGCCGAGGTCTCGCGCCCTGGCGGCGAGGCGGCCGAGCTTCACGTCGCGGTTGCAGCCGATGCACGGGTTCGGGGTGCGGCCGGCGGCGTACTCGGCGGCGAAGGCGTCGATGATCCGCTCGAAGCCGGCCGTGGCGTCGAGGACGAAGAGGTCGATGCCGAGCAGCCCCGCCACGCGCCGGGCGTCGGCGGCGTCCTGCGGCGAGCAGCAGCCCGAGCCGCCGTCGGCGTCGGCCGCCCGGCCCATGCAGACGAAGGCGCCCGTCACCTCCCAGCCGTCGTCGCGCAGGAGCGCGGCCGCGACGGACGAGTCCACGCCGCCCGACATCCCCACCAGGACCTTGCCCTTGAACGACGGCACCTGCTTCAGCGCCCCTTGGTCGGGCCGCCGCGGCCGCCGCGCCCGCCCGGCTTCCCGCCCTGGCCACCGCCGCCGCCACGTCCGGCACCCGCGCCCGACCCGGAGCCGGCCTTCCCTCCCGCCCCGCGCCGGGCCCAGGCCGGCCGGTACCCCTCGCGCGCCGGCCGCATCCCGCCGCCCAGGCGCTGCCCCGGCACGAGCCGCCCGGTCTTGCGCAGCGCCTGCTCGATGAGCGGCTTGTTGTCGGGATCGCCCCAGCGGATGAGCGCCTTCTGCATCCGCTTCTCCTCCATGTCGCGCGCCACGTGGATGGGCTTCATGGTGAAGGGGTGGAAGCCCGACCAGTACATGTCGGAGGCCAGCGTCATGGGGGTCGGCATGAAGTCCTGCACCTGCTGCGGCTTCCAGTGGTTCGCCTGCAGGTATTCCATGAGCTGCACCGCCTCCTCCAGCGAGGAGCCCGGGTGGGAGGAGATGAAGTAGGGGACGAGGTACTGCTCCTTGCCCGCCTCGCGCGAATAGCGCTCGAAGTCCCTGCGGAGCCGCTCGAACGACTCGACGCCCGGCTTCTTCATGGTCCGGAGGACCGGCTCGCAGACGTGCTCCGGGGCGACCTTGAGCTGGCCGGAGACGTGGTGCTTCACCAGCACCTCCAGGTACCGGTCGCCGTTCTTGGCGTCGGCCTGGGCGAGGTCGTAGCGGACGCCCGAGCCGACGAAGAGGTGCTTCACGCCCTTCACGGCCCGGGCCTTCTCGTAGAGCTGCACCAGCGGGCCATGGTCGACCGAGAAGAACTGGCAGACGCTCGGGAAGACGCAGGAGAGCCGCCTGCAGGCGGCGTGCGCCTGCTCGTCGGTGCAGCGCATCCCCCACATGTTGGCGGTGGCGCCGCCGAGGTCGGTCACCGTGCCGCGGAAGTTCTCCTTCTTGGCGAGCTCTCCCAGCTCGCGCAGCACCGAGGCCTCGGAGCGGCTCGCCACCTCGCGCCCCTGGTGCTCGGTGATGCAGCAGAAGGCGCAGCCGGCGGCGCACCCCCGCAGGATCTGGATGGACCAGCGGATCTGCTCGAGCGCCGGGATGTGGGCGCCGCCGTAGGCCGGGTGGGCCTCGCGCACGTAGGGCAGCTCGGCGATCCGGTCCAGCTCCTCGGTGGTGGGCGAGGGCATGGGCTCGTTCACCACCACCAGCTTCTCGTGCCGGCCCGCGCCGTGGCGCTGCACCATCACCCGCGCGTTGGCCTCGTTGTGCTCCAGGTGGTAGAGGCGCGAGAACTCGGCGAAGCGCCGCTTGTCGGCCGCCACCTCCTCGAAGGACGGAAGCTCCAGCACGCCGCGCGCGCGCCCGTCGAGCATGGCCAGCTCGCGGTGGGCCACCGCCACCGCGGTGCCGGGCACGTCGGTGAGGCCGCAGGGGTCCTCGCCCATGGCGAGCCGCCGGGCGATCTCGAGGATGGGCTTCTCTCCCTGGCCGTAGACCAGCAGATCGGCGCCCGAGGGGATGAGCACCGATGGCAGCACGGCGTCGTCCCAGTAGTCGTAGTGGGCGATGCGGCGCAGCGAGGCCTCGATGCCGCCGAGGACGATGGGCGTGGTGGGGCCGAAGGCCTGGCGGCAGAGCCGCGCGTAGACGCTGGTGGCCCGGTCGGGCCGCTTCCCGGCCAGGCCGCCCGGCGTGTAGGCGTCGTCCGAGCGGCGCCGCTTGTGTGCGGTGTAGTGGTTCACCATCGAGTCCATGGCGCCCGAGGTGATGCCCACGAAGAGCCGGGGCTTCCCGAGGCGCGCCAGCTCGGCCGGTGTGCGCCAGTCGGGCTGCGCGATGACCCCGACGCGGTATCCCTGCGCGGCCAGCACGCGGCCGATGACGGCGGCCCCGAAGCTCGGGTGGTCGACGTAGGCGTCGCCCGTCACCAGCAGCACGTCGAGTGACGGCCAGCCCCGCGCCGCGAGGTCGGCCGGGAACATGGGCAGGAAGGCGCCCGGGGGCGGCAACGGACGGACCGTCCTTGCCGCGCCGGGCCGAGGTGTGCCGATGTCGGTCTTTCCTGGCATGCGCGGGCCCATTCATGCGCGCCCGGCCCCCCCGAGATCAAGCCGTCTGCTTCCCGGTCCACCCCCCACGGGTTATCATCCGGCGTTCCTTTGGCCCTCCGGCGAGCGCCCTGACGAGCGAAGTGGCGGAAGAAGCCCAATGTCCGATCAGCGCAGCGTGATGAAGGAGTACCGCTTCCTCGACCAGAAGCGGCAGAGCACGGGCTTGAGCGCCGTCGAGCAGGCCCGGTATGCGCAGCTGCGCGACCTGGTCGGCATCGAGACGGCCGGTCCGGCACGGCCCGGCTTCGACGTCAACGCCGCCGCCGCCCGCCTGCGCGACTCGCTCCTGCCGGCCGGCATGCGCCGTGATCCGCAGCCGGAGGTTGCCGCCGACCCCGAGCCACTTCCACCGTTCGAGCCGGCCCTCGAGGAGGCCCCGGCGCCGGTCGGGGCCGCGTCGCCCGCGGCGGCCGCCCTGGAGGCAGCCTGGGAGGCCCAGCCCTTCGGCACCCTGGACGCCGCCCCCGCGCCCGACCCGCTCTTCGACCCCGCCTCGCTCGGTGCCGAGGTCCGGCCCCAGGCCTGGAACCCCGACGCGCCCGGCTACGACCCCAACGCGCCCTACGACGAGGCGGCCTGGATAGCGGCCGGCTACGACCCGAACGCCACCTACGACTGGTCGGGTTACTCCGGCGCGGACGGTCAGCCGGCTGCGGGAGAGGCGCCCCTGGCCGAGGTGCCGGCGGAGCCGACCTACGGCGAGGCGGAGCCGACCTATGGCGAGGCCGAGCCGGCCTACGGCGAGGCGGAGCCGACCGACGGGGTGGCGTCCGACGCGGTGCCCGTCCCGGAGCCCGCGACCGAGGCGAGGGGGGCCGGTGAGCCCGAGCTCCCCTTCGACTCCAACGCCCCGTTCGACCACGCCAAGTGGTTCGGCCGGGCTCCCGAGGAGTCGGCCGGCGCCACCACCTCCGAGGCCATCGCCGACGCCGCCCCGGAGCCGGCCGTCGACCTCGAGCCGGAGCCGCTGCCTCCCGTCGAGGCCGCCGAGCCGGCGGCACCAGGGCTGGCCGCCGCGCCCGCCGCCTCCGAGGCCTGGTTCGACGCCTCCACGGCCCCGCCGCTCGAGGCCGCGCCCGCCTTCGGCGAGTACGACGCCGACGCCCGCGGCCCCGCCACCGGCCTGCTCGCCTCCCTCCCCGACCTGCCGCCCGAGTCGGCCGGACTGGCCCCGGCCGGCGAGGGGCTGCCGCTGGACGACGGCAGCGGCACGCCCTACCAGCCCGCGCCGGCCGACGCCGCCTTCGGGGAGTACGACGAGGCCGCCACGGGCCAGGCGCGCTCGGCGGCGCTCCCCTTCGACCTCGAGGCCGCCTCCGCCATCGAGCCGGGCGCCCTGCCCGAGGGCTACGACGTGAACGTCCAGGCGATCGATCCGGCCGCGCTGCCGCCCGCCGCCGAGGTCCCCCTCGACGCCGGCCAGCTGTTCGGCGGCCCGGAGGGCGAGTCGCTGCCGGGCGGGTCGCCGCTCGATCTGGGCGACCCGGTGCAGGACTGGGCCCCCGAGCAGGCGCTGGAGCAGGGCTTCCAGCTGGCGTCGGACGGCTCGTTCGGCGAGCTGGACCGGCCGGCGCGGACGCCGGTGCCGGGCTGGGTGAGCGCGTCGTCCGCGGCGATGCCGGGATGGGAGAGCCCGCCGGCCCTCGATCTGGACGCGCCGATGGAGAACGCCGCCGCGGCGATCCCGGCGGCGGACCAGTTCATCGACGACGTGCCGACCATCGAGGGCGAGGAGCTGCTCGAGGAGGTGACGCCGTTCGAGGAGCCCGCGGCCCCCACCGAGCCTGCCTACCCGGAGCCCGGGTACACCGAGCCGGCGCCGGCCGACCTGGGCTCCGCCCAGCCGGCCTCGATCGAGGCGGCCTTCGCCGAGCACGCCAACGCGGAGCCCGCGCCCGACCCGTCCTACCAGGGCGAGATCCCGCCCGAGATCGCCGCCGCCTTCGGCGAGGCGCCGGCCGAGCCGGCCGCTCCGCAGACCTGGGCGCCGCCGGCCGCCGAGTTCCTGCCGCCGGTCGAGGCCCCGCTGCCACCCGCGCCGGAGGGCGAGCCGTTCGTCGCGGAGGGGCTCCTCTCCCCGGCCGAGCCCGAGCCGGTCGCCGAGGAAGGGCTGCTCTCGCCGGTCGAGCCCGAGCCCATCTTCGAGCCCGAGCCGCTGCCCGGCCCCGCCGCCGAGCCCCAGGTCTGGATCGAGGGGTCGCACCGCGTGGTGCTCCACACCGTCGACGGCCAGGTGAAGCGGGGCCTGCTGACCGACGCCGCGCTCGACGCCACCGAGCTCCAGCTCCTGCCGCAGGGGCCGGGCCAGGCCGAGCCGGTGCCCACCGACAACGTGAAGGCCATCTTCTTCATGCTGGCGCCCGGCGAGCAATCCGCCGCGGCGGAAGGGAAGCGGGTCCGCGTCACCTTCCGCGACGGCCGGCAGGTGGCCGGCTTCTCGCCGGACTACCAGGAAGGGACCATCGGCTTCTTCATGATCCCGGCCGACACCCGCACCAACACCAGCCGGATCTGGGTCTACCAGGCGGCGGTGCGTCAGGTGGCGGTGAGCTGACGGTCCGGGCCGCCCGGCGCGAGCCCCCAGGTCCACGCCAGCGCCAGCGCCACCAGGTTCGGCAGGTAGAGCAGCAGGCGCCCGCCGACCGGGAGCGCCGCCGGTCCGAGGAGCACGGCCCAGAGCGGCGTGGCCACGGTGACCGCCCAGGCGGCCACGCCCCCGCGCACCTGCGCCAGCCCCAGCCACCCGAGGGGCCGGCGCGGGAAGGCCAGCCCCCATGAGACGACGAGCGCGTTCACCACCGGCCAGAGGCCGAACCACCCGACCGGCCAGCCGAACGGGGCGAGCACGAGGAGCGACAGCCCGCCGCCACCGGCCGAGAGCGCCAGGCACCACCAGAGGAGGCGGCGCGGGCCCCAGGCGCGCGCGAGCTCGCCGCCGAGCCGCGCCAGCAGGAAGCCGCCGAAGAGGAGGGAGAGCAGGCTCGACGGCAGCGGCCCCTGGAAGAAGCTCCAGGTGACGAGCCGCCATGGCTCCGAGGCCACCGCGGCCACCGGCGTGCCGGGCTCGGGCACCTGCAGGATGAGCCAGCGCCCCAGCGGCGGCGAGACGGTGCCGGCGGCGGTGGCGAGCGCGGCGAGGGCGAGGAGCGCCCCCACCGGGAGCGGGGTGCGGCCGCCGAGCGTGAGGAGGCGACGGCGCACGCCCCTGGGACCCCCGCCCGTCAGTTGAGGTACTCGCGCGGCGGCTTCCCGGGGTCGATGACCTTGAAGCGCCGCTTCGCCGAGGCGAGGCGGCGCGCCTGCCACCAGCTGGTGAGCCGGTGCAGGGCGCGCCGCGGCCCGCCGGTGGCGAGGAGCCAGGCCGCGCCGATGGTGGCGAGGTGGGGAGCGAACTCGAGGAAGCGGAAGAGCAGGTTGGACGACTGTCCCAGCACCAGGGCGTAGACGGGCGTCCCGATGAAGAAGAGACGGGCCACCGCGGCGCCCGACATCTGCACCGCGCCGAACCAGGAGAGCCGCTGGCGCGGGAAGGTGAGCCCCCAGGTGACGAGGAGGCCGTTCACCACCGGCCACATGCCCGCGTAGGCGAAGGGCAGGTCGAAGGGGAGGAGCGCCAGCTCGGAGGCCAGGCCGGCCAGGATGGTGATGGCGAAGAAGCGGACGAGGAAGCGCCGCTCGCTCCAGGCGGAGGAGAGCTGGCGCCCCAGCCAGACCAGCGAGACGCCGGCGAAGAGGAGCGTCAGCACCACCAGCGGCTCGATGGGCTGCAGGAACGGCCAGGTGGCGAGCCGCCAGACCTGGGCCAGCTCGGGGAGGAAGCCGGTGGCGGGCACGACGAGCGGGAGGAGCCGCGCCACGCCTGGCACCAGCGCCCCCACGATGGTGGTCACCACCATGGCGGCGATGAGCTCCCCCGCCGCCTGCGGTGCCTGGCCGCCGAAGGTGAGGAGCTGGCGGAGGTCGAACCCGCGCCGCGCCACGCTCAGGCCTTCCCCTTCTCTCGGAAGAAGAGGGTGATGGAGAGGCAGTGGAACTCGTTGTCGGAGCTCTGGCGGACCTCCTTGCCCACCACCTCGACGTCGGGGTGCTCGGCGAGCCAGCGGGTGATGGTCTCGCCCATGTGCTCGCGGTCGCGCGCCAGCGTCGTCGAGAAGACCTTCACGCCCGTGAACCCGTCCATCCTGCCTCCCGCGCCGCCCGGCCTGCCAGGGCGACCCTACCCCCGGGTCCCGGGCGCGGCAAGAAGGTGGCCGACCGGGCCGCACCCCTCCCCCCGCTACGGCGCGGCCAGGATGAGGGCCACGCCCTGCCCGCCGCCGATGCAGGCCGCCCCGATGGCGAGCTTCCCGCCGCGGCGGGAGAGCTCGTGGCACAGGTGCGCCGTGATGCGCGCCCCGCTCGCGGCCAGCGGGTGGCCGAGGGCGATGGCGCCGCCGTCCACGTTGGTGCGGGCGCGGTCCAGGCCGAGCGCCTTCTCCACGGCGAGGACCTGCGGCGCGAAGGCCTCGTTCACCTCGACGAGGTCCATGTCGCCGAGCGCCGCGCCGGCGCGGGCGAGCGCGTTCCGCACCGCCGGCACCGGGCCGATGCCCATGATGGTCGGGTCGA
>Ga0209464_10000504_pt1 | contig 12517 bp, 9 predicted proteins | sample DOMMetBare1Fresh_2_FD_187473 | JGI IMG/M metagenome (GOLD analysis project Ga0209464, IMG submission 187473) | Wetland sediment microbial communities from St. Louis River estuary, USA, under dissolved organic matter induced mercury methylation -... | ecosystem: Environmental > Aquatic >... | reverse complement strand
ACCGCGACCGCGACCCCGACCTCGACCTCGACCCCGGCCGCCGTCGCGGCAGGCCTCGCTCTCCTCCTCGCCTGCGCCGGCCCGCGCGCCGAACGGGTGGCCTTTCCCGCCGAGGAGATCGAGGCGACGCCGCTCGACCGCGAGCTGGCGCGCAAGAACGAGGCGGAGCTGTGGGCGATCGGCGAGGCGGCGGCGTCTTCGGAGGACCACGCCCGGGCCGCGGCGGCGTTCGGCCGGCTCGCCGATCTCCACCCCGGGTCGCCGCACGCGGCCGAGGCGTCGCTCCGCGCCGGGTTCGCGCTCGAGCGGACCGGAGCGTTCGCCGAGGCGCTGCGGCGCTTCCGCACCGCCGCCGCCGCGGGCGGGCCGGGCGCGCTCGAGGCGGCGTTCGGCGAGGCCGAGTGCCTCTACCACCTCGGCGACCTCGAGGCGGCGCGCGCCGCGCTCGCCGCGATCGAGGCGCGGCCCGGGCTCGGGGCGGCCGACCGGGTCCGCGCCCTCTCGCAGCGGGGCGTGGTGGAGCTCGAGGCGGGCTTCCACCCCGAGGCGGAGCGCACGCTCGGTCGAGCGGTCGAGGTGGCGCGCGCCGCGTCCGAGCGGGAGCGCATCCCGCCGTACTGGCCGGCGCAGGCGGAGTTCCACCTCGGCGAGCTGCGCCGCGAGGAGCTCCGCGCCGTGAAGCTCGACCCCGCCGCCGGCGACGACGAGGCGCTCGCGCGCGACCTGGAGCGCAAGGCGCGGCTCCTGCTCGCGGCGCAGGACCGCTACCTCGCGGCGATCCGCACCGGCGACCCGCGCTGGGCGGTCGCCGCGGGCCTGCGGATCGGCGAGCTGTACGAGGAGCTCCGGGCCGAGCTCCTCGCGGCGCCGCCGCCGCCCGGGCTCGACGCCGAGGGGGAGCGGATCTACCGGAGCGAGCTCGAGGCGCGGGTGAAGGTGCTCGCCCGCAAGGCCATCGAGGCGTGGGAGGAGACGCTCGCGATCGCGGCCCGCTCCGGCGAGCGCGACCTGCGCGCGGTGCCCGAGGCGGAGGCGGCCCTCGAGCGGCTCAAGGCCGTCGCCGCCGCCGAGTGAATGCGCCCCGGCGGCCCGGGGGGCGTCAGGCGGCCGGCGGCTCGCGGTACATCGCGTCGAGCTCCGCGCGGTAGCGCTGCTCGATCACCTTCCGCTTGAGCTTCTGGGACGGGGTGACCTCCCCCTCCGCCTCCGACAACTCGCGCGGGAGGATGGTGAACCGCTTCACGGCGGCGAAGCGGGGCAGGGCCGCGTTGAGCTGGTCGACGTGCCGCTGCACGAGCGCCTTCACCTCGGGGAGGCGCGCGAGGTCGGACACGGCCTTCCCCGGGTGGCCGTGCCCCTCCGCCCACTTCTTCATCGCCTCCGGGTCGAGGGTCACGAGCGCGCTCACGTAGTTCCGGCGGTCGCCGTGCACCACCACCTGGGAGAGCTCCGACGCGATCGCCTTGAGCTTCCCCTCGAGCTCGGTCGGCGCGACGTACTTTCCGCCCGACGTCTTGATGAGGTCCTTCTTCCGGTCGGTGATGGTGAGGTAGCCCTGCCCGTCCACCTCCCCCACGTCGCCGGTGTGGAGGAAGCCCTCCGCGTCGAGCGCCTCCGCCGTCTGCTCGGGGAGGGCGCGGTAGCCGCGCATGATCCACGGCCCGCGCATCAGGATCTCCCCGTCCGGCGCGAGGCGGACCTCGATCCCGGGAAGCGGCGGCCCCACCGTGCCGATGCGGGTCGCCCAGGGGAGGTTCGCGTGCGTGGCGGCGGAGGACTCGGTGAGCCCGTACCCCTCGACGATGAGGACGCCCATGGCGTCGAAGAACTCCGCGATCTCGCGCGAGAGCGGGGCCGAGCCGGAGACGAAGAAGCGAAGCCGTCCGCCGAAGAGCGCGCGCACCTTCGAGAACACGAGCCGGTCGGCGAGCGCCCGCGCCGCGGCGAGGCGCGGTCCGGGGCGGCGCCCCGCCCTCACGGTGCGTGCGTGCTCGAGCCCGGTCTGGAGCGCCCAGCGGAAGAGGGCGGCCTTCACCGGCCCCCCGTCGCGGGCGTTCCCGATCACCCGGGCGTGGACCTTCTCGAAGATCCTCGGCACGGCGCACACGAACGTCGGCCGGATCGCGGCGAGGTTCTCGACGATCTTCTCGACGCGGCCGTCCACCGCGGTCGGGAAGCCGACGCGCAGCTGGGCCGTGCCGATCATCTTGCCGAAGGAGTGGGCGAGCGGGAGCCAGAAGAACTGGACCGGCTCCGGGTGGTTCAGGATGCCGGCCCGGTCGATGGCGCGCGACTGCTCCACCCACGCGGAGTGGGTGAGCTCGACGCCCTTCGGCTTGCCCGTGGTGCCGGAGGTGTAGATGAGCGTCGCGAGCGCGTCGGGGCGGATGCCGGCGGCGGTCTCCTCGAACGTGCCCGGCCGCGCCGCGTCCCAGGCGCGCCCCTCCTCCTCGAGGCGCGCGAGCGGGATCACCCAGCCGTCGTCGCTCGCCTCCCCCTCGAGGACCACCACGTGCCGGAGCGCCGGCAGCTCGGAGCGGCGCGAGCGGAGCTTCGCGACCTGCTCCGCGTTCTCGGCGAACGCGATCACCGTGCCCGAGTCCCCGAGGATGTACCCGCACTCCTCGGGCGTGGAGGACGGGTAGATCGTGCTCGTCGCGGCCCCGGCGCAGAGGATGCCGTAGTCGGCGAGGATCCACTCGATGCGCGTGGACGACAGGATGGCGCACACCTGCTCGCCCGCCACGCCGCGGGCCCGCAGCCCGGAGGCGATGGCCCGGACCCGCGCCTCGGTCTCCGCCCAGCTCAGGCTCTTCCAGCCGTCGCCTTCCCGGTAGCGGAACGCCTCGGCCACCGGCGTCCTGCCGACGCGATCGAGGAACAGCTCGGGGACGTTGCGCGGGTCGTGGGCGATCACGGTGGCTCCAGTCGGTCCGACGGCGGCGCACTCTAGACCGAGGGCGGGGCGCGCGCGACGAGGCGCGTCGTCGCCACCCCCGCCGGAACGCGACGAGGGGCCACGGGCGCTCGATCGGACCCTCGACCCGCCTTGACGGACGTTCGTCCGCTAAATAGGATGCCCGTCCCACTCGACGGACGAGCTCGAAAGGACCCGCCCAATGGCCCTCCCGCCCCATCGCAAGCCGCGCTTCGAGACGCTCCAGGTCCACGCCGGACAGGAGCCCGCGCCGGGCACCCACGCGCGCGCGGTGCCGATCTACCAGACCACCTCGTACAACTTCGACAACGCCGACCACGGCGCGCGCCTGTTCGCGCTGCAGGAGTTCGGCAACATCTACACGCGCATCATGAACCCGACCCAGGACGTCTTCGAGAAGCGGGTCGCCGCGCTCGAGGGCGGCGCCGCCGCGCTCGCGGTCGCCTCGGGCCACGCCGCCCAGTTCATCGCCATCTCCACGTTCGCCCAGGCGGGCGACGACTTCGTCTCCTCGTCGAAGCTCTACGGCGGCTCGTACAACCAGTTCAAGGTGACGTTCCCGCGCCTCGGCATCGGCGTGAAGCTGGTCGACCAGCCCGACGACCTCGGCGCCTGGAAGCGGGCGATCGGCCCGAAGACCAAGGCGCTCTACGCCGAGACCATCGGCAACCCGGGCTACGACATCGCCGACCTCGAGCCCCTCGCCGCGCTCGCCCACGAGAACAGGATCCCCCTCGTGATCGACAACACCTTCGGCGCGGCGGGCTACCTCTGCCGGCCCATCGAGCACGGCGCCGACGTCGTGGTCGAGTCGGCCACCAAGTGGATCGGGGGGCACGGGACGTCGATCGGCGGCGTGATCGTCGACTCGGGCAAGTTCGACTGGGCGGCGAGCGGGAAGTTCCCGCTCTTCACCGACCCCTCACCCGGCTACCACGGCCTGGTCTTCTCGGACGTGTTCGGCCCGAAGGGCCCGTTCGGCAACATCCAGTTCGCGATCCGGGCGCGGGTGGAGGGGCTGCGCGACCTCGGGCCGGCGCTCTCCCCGTTCAACGCGTTCCTGTTCCTGCAGGGGCTCGAGACGCTCTCGCTGCGCGTGGAGCGCCACTGCGAGAACGCGCTCGCGCTGGCGCGCTGGCTCGAGCGCCATCCCCAGGTGGCGTGGGTCTCGTACCCGGGGCTCGAGAGCCACCCCCACCACCAGCGCGCGCGCAAGTACCTCCGGAACGGCTTCGGCGCGGTCCTCTCGTTCGGCATCAAGGGCGGCCACGCGGCCGGGAAGAGGTTCATCGACTCGGTGAAGCTCGCCTCGCACCTCGCGAACGTCGGCGACGCGAAGACGCTCGTCATCCACCCGGCCTCGACCACCCACAGCCAGCTCTCCGAGGCCGAGCAGAAGAGCGCCGGCGTGACCCCCGATCACGTCCGCGTCTCGGCCGGGCTCGAGCACGTCGACGACATCCGCGAGGACTTCGAGGAGGCCTTCGCCGCGGCCCGGGCCTGAAGGGCTCGCGGGCGCCTCCGGGCGACCGCCGGGGCGCCCGGGCGATCCCGACGCGATGGCCTCGCGCGCGCGCCGCAGGGCGCGACCGTCGCGGTCGCGCCTACTGCAGCCCGTGCACCTTGTCCGACGCCTTCTGCCCGTTCACCCCGTGGCAGCTGACGCACGTCTCCTCGCCGTTCACCGTGTTCCGGGCGGCGTGCGAGGCCGTGAACGCGTTCGCGTGGCAGCTCGTGCAGCTCGCCTGCATCGGCCCGATCACGGGATCGTTCGTGTGATCGATGGTGCCGGCGTGGGCCACGGTCGGCTTCTCGTTCGCGCGCGTGGCGCCGGCGCCCTCGACGAGCGTGTCGATCCGCCAGGTGCCGGCCGCGTGGCAGCGATCGCAGCGGGCGAGGTTCGCGGGGAAGGTGCCGTCCCCGAAGAAGAACGGGGCGTTCCCGTTGCCGTAGACGACGTAGGGGTCGAAGGACTCGATCGTGGCGGACGAGCCGGGCCGCGTCCCGGTGTGGATCCGCTCGATCATCACCTTGAAGTGGATGCTCTGCTCCTCGATGCCGTCGTACGTCGCGGCGAGGTTGACGTTGCCCGCCACGTCCTTGGGCCGCCGGGCCCAGTCGGTCCGGTCCGGCGTGTGGCAGAGCAGGCAGCCCTGGACGAGGTTGCGCGTCCCGCCGTGGAGGGCGATCCGGCGGTGGCACCGCTCGCAGAGCCGCTGGTCGACGACGACCCTCCGCGCGCCGGCGGGCACCGGGTCGCCCGCCGCCCAGCGGCCCACCGTCGTGTCGACGTGGGCGACCACCTGGTCCGCCGTCTCGGCCACGCTCTCCCCGCTGTACGGCCACGAGAAGCGCTTCGTGACGAGGTCGTAGTGGGGAGTCGCCTGGGTACGCCGCCCCGAGATCAGCACCGACCAGGTCCCCGCCGCCTGGTCGGGGAGCGGCACCGCCAGCGTGTACGTGAAGTTGCCCTGCGCGTCGACGGGGGTCGCGACCGGCACGGTGGCCGAGAACGGGAACGTGTTCCCGCCGATCACCCGGAACGCGTACTCGGGCCCGACACCCGCCACGGGACCGCCGACGACGAGGGAGATCGTCGAGCTGGTCCCCGACGTCCACATCGCGCGCCGCACCGGGCTCGGGCTCGGCCCCTGGTCGGTCGCCGGAACGGGCGCGTCCAGCGACGTCAGCACCCCGTTCCGGTCGCGCACCTTGAAGACGATCACCGGGAAGCGGCCGGGCTGGAACTCGCGCAGCTCCACGACCTCGAAGGACGGCTGGCTCGCCGCGAGGCGATCGAGCGGCGCGACGTGCACCTCGTCGAGCGGCGCGAGCGGATCGGGGTTGGTCGCGGAGCGGACGTGGCATTCGGCGCAGCGCGAGTCGTCCGGCTGCGGTCCGCCCGGGTGGGCGAAGTGCACGGCGTCGAGGGTGCCGGCGAACGGCTCGAACCAGACGTCGGGGTGGCAGCCGTGGCAGCTCCGGCGCGAGGCCTCCTGGGTGGACGCGCCCGGCCACTGCGCCGCGTCCTTGTGGCACGCGTCGCACTCACGGTACGTGCGCGGGAACCAGATGCCCGCCGCGGCCAGCCGCGCGGCGGCGCCGTTCTCGGTGTGGGTCCGCCCCTCGCCGAAGATCCTCTCCACGCCGTCGGCCCCCACCACGGAGAACTTTCGCCCGGCGACGAGCACGTTCAGGACGGTGGCCGAGGCGGCGATGCCGCTGCGGCTCTGCGAGAACGGGAGCGGGAGCGCCACGTTCGACGGGAGCGCCGGCGCGGGCGCCGAGCTGGTCGCGGTGTAGAGCGTGGGCAGGTAGCGCCCGCGGTGGATGCGGTGCACCAGCCTCCCGAACTCGAGCGGGTTCGGGTTGTCGAGCGGCGTCGCGGTGATCGCAGCGGCGGGGTCGGTCGTGTCGGGGTCGGCGTTCTGCCAGGTGTGGCAGGTCACGCAGATGCGCGCGCCCATGCGCGTTCCCCCGTGTCCCCGCGGCACGTCGTGGCAGCTCCCGCAGTCCGCGTCGAGCACCAGCTCGCGCGACGCCGGCGTGCCGCCGGCCGGCACGAAGTCGAGCGTGGAGGTCGCGCGCGGCGTCATGGTGACCCCCTCCATGAACACGCCCACCCGCAGGGTCTCGTTGATCGAGAAGCCGGCCGGCAGCGCCGTCGCGAACACGTGCCGGAAGCGGCCGCCGCCGAGGTCCTCCGGCTGCGCCTCCTCGGCGCCCGGCTGGCGCACGTCGAGCAGGACCGCGGCGTCCGGGGTACCGGGTCCCGCCACCGGGAGGCGCGCGATGCGCTGGCGGCCCAGGGGAAGGTAGCTGCGCCAGGCGGGCAGGTCGCTCACCGGCTCCCTCGCGAGCCCGGCGAGGGTGAAGGCCGGCCGCAGCTCCGCGAGCGCGGCGCCGTCGAGCGGCAGGTCGTCCTTAGTGACCTGCATCTCCGCCCAGACGTGCCCGTCGGTCACGCCGGCGGCGACCAGGTTCACCACGAGTCCGGCAGGGGGCGGCTTCTGGCCGGCGGGGGGGCCGATCCGCGGCGGCTTCGTGTCGAGGTTGCACCCGGCGACGGCGAGGGCGGCGACGAGGCCCGCGACGATCGCGAAGCGTCTTGCGGTGCGGGTCATGCGGCCTCCTCTCGCGCGGACGAACGGTCCGCGCGCCCCAGCCACGGCAATAGCACGTCCGCGCGGACCTACCCAATCAAGGGCCGCCGGTAGGATTCACGGAACGGCAATACGACCGCGTGCGCGGGTGTGCGCTCGCGGCGCGCCGCTCGCAGGGCGGGAAAGTTGACACCCACACCATCCGGGTACGTACGATGCCTCTCGAGGGTGTCGCCGCGGTCTCGAGCGGCGGCATTGGAGGGTTCACGATGAGTTATCGGCCGGGCCGCGGGGCCGCCTTGCGCCTCGGCGCTGCGCTCGCGCTCTGCGCGTGCTCGCCCGCGCCCGACGTCGGCGCGGAGCGGCCCGCCACGGACCTCCCCGCCGGCAGCTGGTCCGCCATCGAGGCCCAGATCATCGTCCCGCGCTGCGCCACGGCGGCCTGCCATCAGGGCGAGCCGCCCGCCTTCTCCCCCCGCCTCGACGCCGGCGTCTCGCGCGAGGCGCTCCTCGATCTCTCGCAGCAGGCGCCGCTGATGCTGGTCCAGCCCGGCGACCCGGACGCGAGCTACCTCGTCCGCAAGCTGCGCGGCGACGCGAGCAGCGTGGGGGGCGTCGGCACCGCGATGCCGATCGGCGACGTCCTCCTCGACGAGGCGGAGATCGAGGAGGTCGAGGGGTGGATCCGGAACGGAGCTCCCAATGATTGATCGTCGCCCCCCGCGCCTCGCGGCGGCCGCCCTCGCGGCCGCCCTCGCGGCCTGGGCCCTCCCCGCCGCGGCCGCGGACAACGTGATGGTGGCCGGCTCGGTGTTCGTCGACTACTGGGGCATCGAGGACGAGCCGACCAAGGCGCGCGCCCCGGACAGCATCAGCCCGGAGGCGTCGCTCAAGGTGATGGTCGACGTCCACGACGACCTGTCCTTCTCCGCCAAGGTCTGCGTGGGCTGCCACGGCATCGACATGGAGCACGCCTTCCTCGAGTACACGCCCAAGGTCTGGTTCAACGTGCAGGCCGGGCGCCTGGTGATCCCGTTCGGTGAATTCTCGAACCGGATCGATCCGTCCAGCCACAAGACGACGTCGTACCCGCTCATCTACGACATGGGGCGGGGCGCGTACCTGGACCGGACCTCCATGAACTTCGGCGTGGTGATGCTCCCCTACGTGGACACCGGCGTGATGGTCTACGGGGTGAAGTGGCTCGGCAGCAAGCTGCAGGCCTGGTACGGCGCCTACGCCGTGGCGGGCCTCCGCGGCACGAACGACCTCGACTACATGTCGATGCGGACGCCCTACTACAACGACAACAACTCGGAGCCCGCCTACGGCGGGCGCCTCGCGCTCACCCTCGCCTCCGAGCCCAAGGCGTGGTTCGGCGACCTCCAGCTCGGCGGATCGTACACCGCGGGGAAATACGACCGCGCGGCGAAGCTCGGCTACCAGGCCGCCGCCGCCGACGCCTCCTTCAGGCTCGGTCCCTTCACGTTCCGCGGCGAGTACGCGTTCCGCCGGACGGACCTCGACCCCGGCGCACCGGGGTATCGCTACGAGGTCGTCGACCCGTACCTGAACAAGGAGGGCTGGTACGCCGAGTTGGAGCACCCGCTCGGGAAGCGCCTCGAGATGGTCTACCGCTACGACGAGCTGAAGCGGACGGGGGTGCCGATCCCCGGCTCCAACGCCGCGCTCACGCCCGACTCGAAGTTCGTCCGCTACACGGCCGGATTCGTATGGACCCCGGTCCAGGCCGCATTCGTGAAGGCCAACTGGGAGTACTGGGACACGACCGACTTCGCCGACTTCCAGTCCTGGCACGTCGGCCTGGGAGGAGCGTTCTGATGACCGCCGCGGCCCTCGGCCTCACCCTCGCCCTGCTGCTCGGCGCCGAGCCCGAGCAGGCACCCCCCGACCCCCGCGACTTCGGGCCGGGCACCATCGACGTGTCGAGCTACCCGCTCGACCAGCAGAAGAAGTACGAGATGTACGCGGGCAAGTGCAACAAGTGCCACCCGCTCGCGCGGTCGATCAACGCCAAGTTCGCCGCCAACGAGTGGAAGCGCTACATGAAGAAGATGCTGCGCCGCCCCAACTCCGGCATCAACGAGGAGCAGGCCGCGCTCATCTACGACTTCCTCAAGTTCCACGCGACCAAGATGGGATATTGACCTCCCGTGGATGCGCTGCCCCGCCGCGCGCGCAGCTCGCTCCGGCTGCGGCTGCTCCTCGCGACGGTCGCCGTCCTGGCGACGGCCCTGCTCGTCGCGGCGGTCGCGTTCGAGCGCGTGGCGCGCAGCGTGGTGATGGACGCGGTCCACACCCACCTGCGCTCGCGCGGCCAGGAGGTGCAGGACGCCCTCGCCCGCTTCCAGCGCGAGCGCGCCCTCACCGTCGCGAGCTGGTCCGAGGCGGAGGCGATGCAGCTCACCATCGACTCCGGGGACGGCAAGTTCGCGGAGGACCACCTGCGCCGCACCGTCCAGGACCAGAACGGCGCCTTCGCCGCCGTCGCCCTCCTCTCGCCCGACGGCGAGATCCTGGCGGCGGTGCGCAGCGGGCCCTCGAGCCGGAAGTTCGGCATCGGCCTGGCCGAGCTGCGGGGCTACGTGGTCGAGCTGCCCGCCGTCGAGCAGGCGCGGGCGGCGAACGCGGTCCGGATCGCGTTCGCGCCGCTGTCCGCCCTCCTCAGGGGAGGCTCCGCGAACGAGGTGCTCTACGTCGCCGCGCCGATCAAGGACTTCGCGGGCGACCTCGTCGGGTTCCTCGTGGGCGCCCTCTCGGTGAACGCGGTGCCGGCCCTGCTCGCCGACGTGATGGGGCCGGGCTCGTCGCTGGTGCCGGTGGTCGCCGACCGCGAGGGCCGCACCCTCTTCGCCCCCACGGACGTGGACGCCGATCCGCTCCGTCCCGCGCTCGCCGTGGAGGAGGCGCGCGCGGGTGCGCTCGCGACCGTCGACGCCTCCGGAGCGGCGCTCCTGGTGGTGCGCACCGCGCCCATGGCCGAGGCGCCGGGCTGGTCGACGTGGATGACCACGCCCGAGGACGTCGCGCTCGGCACCCTGAGGCGGCTCCACCTGCTCCTCGCCGCCCTCTTCGCCGTGGTCCTGGCCGCGGCGGCCTTCGCCGCCATCGGGGCGCTGCGCCAGGCGGCGCGTCCGCTCGCGGAGGTGTCCACCTCCATGGCCCGCGTGGCGAGGGGCGACCTCTCCACCCGGCTCGAGGAGACGTACACCGACGAGCTCGGCCACCTGGTGAAGTCGTTCAACGTGATGGTGGAGGAGGTGGAGCGGTCCCGCGACGAGCTGAAGCGCACCGAGGCCCTCCGCCGTGAGGTCCAGCTCGCCCACCAGATCCAGACCGCGATCCTCCCCGTGAGCCTCTCCCTCGAGGGGTACGAGGTGGCCGCCCGGATGAAGCCCGCCGACGACGTCGGCGGCGACCTCTACGACATCCTCCCGTTCGACGACACGTTCTGGCTGCTCGTCGGCGACGTCTCGGGCCACGGCATCAACTCCGGGCTCGTGATGATGATGGCGCAGGCCGCCGCGTACGGCGCCATCGCCGACGACCCGCGCTGCTCGCCGCGCGACGTGATCGCGGTGGTGAACCGCGTGGTGCACGAGAACGTCCGGCGGCGGATGGGCCGCGACGACTACCTCACCCTGATGGCGGCGCGGCACATGGGCGGCGGGCGCTTCGTCGCGGCCGGCGCCCACCAGCCGGTGTTCATCGCCCGGCCGGGCGGCCGGGTGGACGTGGTCGAGACCCCCGGCAGCTGGGTGGGGCTCGCGGCCGAGGTGCCCCACGGCTCCGAGTACGAGTTCGCGGTGGATCCCGGCGACGCGCTCTGCCTCATCACCGACGGCGTCGTGGAGGCGCGGGGCGCCGGCGGCGAGCTGTTCGGCGAGGAGCGGCTGCGCCAGGTCCTCGCCGGAGCGGGCAGCGCGCCGGAGCTGCTCCGCCGCGTCTTCGAGGGGGTCGAGGCGTTCGCCGCCGAGCAGGCCGACGACATGACCGCGGTGGTCCTGAGGCGCGCCCATGCCAGCTGAGCACACCCTCCCCCGCCAGCCCGTCTACCTCAAGCTGCGCATGCAGCCGCCCTGGGTCTTCATCGACGAGATCCGGCGCTTCGTGGAGTCGTTCTGCGCGTGCGCCTGCCCCGACGTCGGGCGCGAGGCGCAGCTCGCCGTCGCGGTGCACGAGCTCATGCAGAACGCGCTCCCCTCCGGCCAGGGCGACGACGTCGAGCTCCACCTCGAGGTCGACCGGGAGGCGGATCGGGTCCAGGTCGCGGTCTCGAACCGCTGCTCCGAGGCGGAGCACCGCTCCCTCGTCGCCCGGATCGAGGGGATGTACGGCGAGCCGGACGCCCTCACCCATTACCTCAAAGCGATGGACGACACGCCGTCCTCGGAGCGAGGCGGTCTCGGCCTCGCGCGCGTGCGCTTCGAGTGCCAGCTCGATCTGACCGTGAGCCGGCTCGAGGGGCGCGTCACGGTCCATGCCACCGGCCCGCTGCGCGCGCCGGCCCTCAAGGTCGGAGGACGATGATCATGCCGGACGCCATCCCAGCCCTCGTGACGCTGCCGCCTCCTCCCGTCGCGGCCGACAAGTACTCGGCGGCCTTCGACCACGACGCCCACGGGGTCCGCGTGGTGTTCCGCGGCACCATCAGCTCGCCCGATCCGGGGAACGTGCTCAACCCGTTCGTGGACGCGGTGCACGACCACCTGCTGGCCTCGGGCGCGCCCGAGGCGCGGGTGGACCTCCGCGAGCTGGAGTTCTGCAACTCCTCGGGCTTCAAGTCGTTCATCCACTGGATCCAGCGCATCGCCGAGGCGCCCGCCGGGCAGCGCTACAAGCTGCGCTTCCTCTCCACGCCCGAGCGCAAGTGGCAGCGGACGAGCCTGCTCGCGCTCTCCTGCTACGGCGTGAACAGCGTCACCATCGAGTAGCTCCTGGCGAGGCTGCGGCCTCGCCCCTCGAGACGCCGGGTTGCGCCCTCGCCCGCCTTGCGAGATGCTGCCCCGCCCCCCGGGGGAGCACGCCCGCGCCGATGCGCGTTCACGGCGGAACGAACCCACCCTCGCGAGGAACCTCGATGCCCATCGGCCCGCTGCTCCCCTGGCCCTCCCTCGCCGTCGCCGCGACGCTCGGACTCGCGGTGGGGGTCGGGGGTTACGCGTTCACGTACGCGAAGGGGACGTCGTACCTCGGCAACGACCCCGCCACCTGCGCGAACTGCCACGTGATGAGAGGCCACTACGAGGCCTGGCAGGAGTCCTCCCACCACGCCTTCGCGACGTGCAACGACTGCCACACGCCCTCCGGCGCCATCTCCAAGTACGTGGTGAAGGCGACGAACGGCTACCACCACTCGCTGGCGTTCACGCTCGGTGGCTACCCCGAGAACATCCGCGCCCGCCCCGAGAGCCGCGCCGTGGTCGAGGGCCAGTGCCGCCACTGCCACGCCGAC
>Ga0209464_10000503_pt1 | contig 12524 bp, 6 predicted proteins | sample DOMMetBare1Fresh_2_FD_187473 | JGI IMG/M metagenome (GOLD analysis project Ga0209464, IMG submission 187473) | Wetland sediment microbial communities from St. Louis River estuary, USA, under dissolved organic matter induced mercury methylation -... | ecosystem: Environmental > Aquatic >... | reverse complement strand
GTTGAGTCAGAATCGTCAATGTAGACTGACTCGGAAAAACAGTATTGTACAAAAATAGGAACAGATGGCACGAAACGTGTCTAAAAATCATTCAAATAGGTGATTATTAAAATCAGAGCAAAAAAAAGAGAGCATCCTTATTCAGAATGCTCTCTTCCATATGAGATCATAACAGTGTAGATAAAGAGGGCTGATTAAGCTCCTTCCACTTCCTGTTTTTTGTGTTTACGTTTCATCATCTCGTAAGCCACCGGCATCGCGATGAACAGCGTAGAGTAAGTACCGATAACAACCCCGATAAACATCGCGAAGGTAAAGCTTCGGATGGTATCACCACCGAGGATAAAGATACACAACAACACGATCGAGGTACACAGTGAAGTACTCATGGTACGCGACAACGTCGAGTTCAAAGAATCATCCATCAGTCGTTTCAGGTCGCGTTTCGGATAGTTGTGCATAATCTCACGGATACGGTCAAAGATAATCACGGTATCATTTACCGAATAACCGATCACCGTCAGTACCGCTGCGATAAACGACTGATCCACATCCATAGAGAATGGTACAATCTTATAGAAGATCGAGTACACACCCACGATGATCAATGTATCGTGCAACAATGATGCAATAGTACCCATACTGAAGGCCATATCGCGGAAGCGAATCAGGATGTAAATACCCATCGCAATAACCGCAAAGAATACTGCCCAAAGAGCACCCTGAAGGATATCTTTCGCAATGGCCGGTCCTACTTTCTGTGAGCTTACAATGTTATCAGAAGTAAACTTCGCCAATGTTGTACCTTGAGGCAGCAACGGTTTCAATCCTTCGTATAATTTCTGATTGATTTCATCGTCAATCTTAATATCATTTTCAGAAATACGGTAGTTCGTAGTCACACGAATCTGATTGCTGGAACCGATAGTGATCGCACCTACAGCATAATCACCAAAGAAAGGTTTCAGATCATCGGTAATCTTAGCAGTTTCAACCGGCTTATCAAAGCGAATGATATAGTTACGTCCACCGGTAAAGTCAATACCCGGTTTCAAGCCGTTAACCATAAATGATCCGATAATCACCAATACAAGAATTGCAGAAGCCACATAACCTTTTTTACGTACATCTACCCACTTGTAGGTCGGGTTAACAAACACGTTGCGGAATGCTTTCGTTGTGAAGGTCAGGTTTTGGAACCAGCCTTTGGCAAACGCACCTTCATACATCAGACGGGTTAAGAACACAGAAGTAAAGAACGAACATACGATACCGATAATGGTGGTCGTTGCAAATCCCTTGATCGGTCCTGTACCGAAGTAGAACAGGATAATACCGGTAATGATTGATGTTAAGTTCGAGTCAAAGATTGCTGCAAACGCATGTTTATAACCCTCTTCTACCGCTTTACGAACAGATTTCCCTGCACGCATTTCCTCTTTGGTACGTTCGTAGATCAATACGTTAGCATCCACCGCAATCGCCAGTGCCAATACCAAACCGGCAATACCTGACAGTGTCAACACCGACTGGAACGATGCCAGAATACCCATGGTAAAGAACAGATTGACAATCAATGCCGCATTAGCAATCATACCCGGAATCCATCCGTAAACGCTGATCATATAGATAAACAACAGAGCCAATGCAATTGCACAAGAGTACAAACCGTTCTGAATAGCTTCCTGACCCAATGACGGACCAACAATATCTTCCTGTACGATTTTCACTGAAGCGGCCATTTTACCTGACTTCAATACGTTTGCTAAGTCTTTCGCCTCATCCGGGGTAAAGTTACCTGTAATAGAAGAACGACCTCCGGTGATCTCATCGTTTACACGAGGGAAGGAATATACATAGTTATCGAGAACAATAGCGATTGATTTGCCAATATTTTCTTTGGTCAAACGAGCCCATTCTTTTGCGCCCTCAGCATCCATAGTCATGCTTACGCTGGCGTTTGATCCGTGTTGTTCAAAGTCTGCATTAGCATCCGTTACCACATCTCCACTCAGAGGAGCTTTACCATTACGGTTTACAACTTTAATGGCAACTAACTGGAAGAACTGATCATTAGCATCAATTGCTTTAACCGTCCAACGGTACTGAACGTTGCGCGGCATTACGTCACGAACCGCTTTCATACGAAGAAATGCACCGATCTTAGCTGTATCACGATAATTAGCAATACCTACAACAGGGCTTTTAGGTTGTAGTCCCTGCATGCTCAATAAAGAAAGCAAAGGATATTCTCCACGAATATCTTTTTCGCCTTTACCGGCAGCAGCTTGATCACCTGTTCCCTGAGCTTTGCTTTTGATTTTGGCCAAAAGTGCTTTTTCAGAAGTACCTGTTGTATCGGCAGCCGCTGTTTTTGTAGAATCTGCAGCAAGCGCTGTTGAGTCTTTCACTTCGGCTATTGCACCTTTTTTAGATTTCTTGAGGTCACGGATAACGTTGTTGGCAGTCATCAGGTTTTGGTAAACCTCTTCCAAATTGTAGGTTGTCCAGAACTCAAGATTAGCGCTTCCCTGTAATAGTTTACGCACACGTGCAGGCTCTTTCACACCGGGAAGTTCCACTAAGATACGACCATCTTGCTCAAGACGCTGAAGGTTGGGTGCAACCACACCAAAGCGGTCGATACGGGTACGCAATACATTGAATGAGTTACTGATCGCACTTTCAAGCTCTGTTTTCAACACTTTGATGACATCGGCATCTGAACTTGTAGTTGAAATTTTATCTTTAAACTGGAAACTGAACAGTGCAGCCAGACGGCCATTGGGCTCCAACTTCTTATACTCCTGGGCAAAGAAGTCAATATAGTTACCCTGTTCTTTTACCTGACGGGCAGATGCTGCCGCCAAAGCCTTGTTGAAATTCTCATCCTGATTGTAACCTGAGAACGATTTCAATACATCTGCAACATTAAGTTCCAGAATTACGTTCATGCCACCTTTCAGGTCAAGACCCAAATTAATTTCCATTTCACGGCATTCTTTCAAGGTATAGCCCAGCCACACTTTTTTAGTAGAAAGTGAGTCAAGATACTGGTTCATTTTTACCTGGTCTCCGTTAGATGACTCTTCTGCCTGTTTGGCATAGTGATGCGTCACTACCGAAAACGAGAGGTAAAATAAGCAGACCAGGGTAAGCAATACCGAAAATACTCTTACGAATCCTCTGTTTAACATTTGAAAATCACATTTATTGTTTGGTTAATAATTATTTCACGCTATTCATCAGGAGTGTAATACCCGGTTTTGTATCTCCGCCTAAGCTCTTTTTCGAGAAAACGGAAACTTCAAAGCACACCACTCCTCATGGTTAGTGTTAAATTAGCTTGCAAATATAGATGTTTTTTCCGTTCGCCCTATAAAAATGCGTGCAAATTGTACGGTTTGTTACAGTGCTCACGGTATATGTCGGAATTTCTGCAAGTTAGCAAATGCAAAAATAAGAAACCCGACTTTTGAATATATAGTAAAGCGATATTTCCCGAAGGATTCTATGACGATAAAATCCGGAATCCGGGAACTGATGCAATGATCAATGTTTCTCGTTTTCCAGCACAGTTTTCTCTTTGTGAAAAAACTCGGCATGTTCCATCAATCCGTGATAGCGCTTGTTAAAATAGACAAATAACAGATCACTCACATAATAGAATATACAGGCTGAAATAAAACCGGCTATGACATCAATCAGATAATGAGCTTCAATATAAACGGTGGCCATAACCAGGAAAAAATAGAATGGAAGAATAGCTGTAAAAAGACGATAGCGCCGGTTACGCCACACCAACAGCATAATCAGAGTAGAAATACCCACATGCGAACTGGGAAATGCAGCGGTCGGACGCTCACCCACCTGTTGTGTATGTTCCACCATCTTAAAAAAGAACCCTGAATTATTGGCACTCTCATGCAATGCAGAATGGAAATTAAAATACCGTCCTAACTCGGGGAAAATAGCCGCCTGCACATTTTCCAGTCCAATCGCAGGGAAATAATACTGCGGACCGGCGGTAGGGAATAAAATGTAAATGATATAATAAATATAGAAAGAACACAGCACAACAAAGAAAAAGTGTTCAAAATGCTTTTTACCAAAGAAGAAGAAATAAAGACTGGATCCCAGAATGATCGGATAGTAGGCAAAATATCCCATATTGACCAATTCGCTAAACCAGTGTTGAGGGACAGCCTGGCGAAACAACAATGCCGGTTGGCATCCGAACAACAACTGTTCCCACCCGGCCAGCAAATAGTCATGGTTGAGCAGTGCCCGGTTTATCTCATACGTATCGGGATACCAAAAAGAGAGCAGCGCTCCTACAAAAGCAAATCGCGCCAATTTTACGATCCACCAGTTCTTAAGTGAATTGAAGTAAGCAAGTACGAGCATGGTAGCCGCTACCATCAACCTCAACCCGATCAGTTCAAAAGGGTTTGCCAATCGCCCCATCACACACAGGATAAGGGTCGTTGTAAAAAGAATATATGCGAATGTAATCTTCTCAACCGCGAGAAAACGGATTGGGTGTCTGTTCACCATTTCAGAGCCAGTGTTGTTGTTTATACCATTGAATGGACTCTTCCAGACCTTTCGACAAGTCATATTCCGGGTCAAATCCAAGTTCTTTTTGCGCTGGAGTAATGTCACAAATCCAGTTACGCTGCTTCATAATTTTGTACTTATCGGCATTCAGGGTGCTGACTTTCCCGAAGAGAGTGGCCCATTTCTGGGCGCACAAAGATACAACTTTTACTATATGTAACGGCAACGTAACGGCAACGACTCGTTTTTTAGACAAATAGCGCTGCACCAGCTCCCTGAAATCTTTTGCTAAATAGGTCTGACCATCGGATATAAAATAAGAACGGCCTGTCACCGGACTTTCAATGGCCAAAAATACCGCCCGTGCCAAATCCCTGACATAAATAAATGACAGAAGCTGTGGGACACTCCCCATACCAAAGTCAAATCCGGATTTAATGGTTTTGATCATCAGGAAATAATCCTTCTCCCGTGGACCGTAAACGCCTGTTGGCCGTAAAATAACATATGGAAAATCGGCCAGACTACCCAGGTATTGCTCCGCCTTGCGTTTACTCAGGCCATACACCGTATTCGGCTGAGGATCATAATCGGCCTGAATAGGCTTCATCGTCACTTCATCAAACGGCCCGCACACACTGAGGCTACTCATATAGATAAATTTCTTCGGTGCAATCCCCGCCATTCGTAATGCCTCCACAAGATTTTGCGTAAAGGAAAAATTAATCCGGTCAAAATCTTCCGGGCGCGCCACCTTCGTAGCCCCCAGGTTATGCACCACATAATCCCAGCCACCAAACTCTTTACGACAATCGTGCAACTGGCCAATTAATTTTTCCCTGCTGCCAAAATTGAGATCAATGAATCTTATCCTTGGATCCTGAAGATACTCCCGGCTGCTGGTATTTCTGATTCCCGCCCACACTTCAAAGCCGCGACTCAACGCCTCTTCTACGATAAAACTGCCAATAAATCCGCTGGCACCGGTGATTAATATCTTGCTCATGACTATCCTGATCTGATTACACTACGTTTGAGGCTGCAAAAATAGGTAAAATTCAGCGCTATCCGTTTAGAAAACAAATTATCGACCTGGGCTGTCGCAATTATTTCTGTACAACCTGATCCTGACAACCGTTGGGACTAGGTCCAGATGGGGTTTAGTATAGCTTTACTTTAGGTATTTACAAACTTAAGACTAAGCTGACACAGAGATAACATAGTCCTATATAAAGAGTATCTTATCAAAGGTATTACAACCCGGAAAGAAACTATGATCATATTCCGAGCATTAGTACCTATAAAAATCCTCTTGTCTGTAAAATCTGTCCACCTGTTTAATTCTCACAAACAATCCCAACAAACTTCAAAGAATTATATGTATCCCTTTCCATCACAAAGTACAATTTTCCATTCTCCACAATCCCCCTAAGCTATTAATTTGCAAATGGTTTAAACGAAAGACGAGTTGTCAAAACAGACAACATCCTACAGTATCTACCATACCATTATTTTTATTTTGTTAATCACCTAATCAATTTATCTATGAGAAAAATTAGACTTCTTTTGGTCGCTGTGGCGACGATGACATTATTCGCATCAGCGAGAGCAACGACTCTCACTCCTGATTATTCCATCAATGAGAATTTTGATGGAACAATGTCTTCAAACTGGGGATTTGTACCATCAAGCAGCACAATTACTGGTCTTCAAACAACAGATGCAACCCTTAGTACCTCTAACGTTTATAAATTAACTTGTGGGAATGCCAGCTTTACTGCAACAAAATCAATTACAGCCCGTCCAACTACAGTTGGAGGATCCGACTCTATCGTCTATGTAGAGTTTAAATGGTTCAATAGCTTACAGGTATCAAACGCAACCTCTGCCGGATATCTAAAATTCATGAATGGAGCCAAACAAATTCTTACGATTATTACCGGGACTTATGACGGAAGTACAAATACGACAATACGACTTTTAAACTTCAACCCAACTTTAGAGGAAACACCCTATAGCGTAACAAAAATTGGTGCCGACAGTTATACAAATTCAACATCTGGAACCGTTGCCTCTTTCTTCCCAAGAAACTGCTACATGCGTGTAAAGGCAAGATTAAACTTCAACAAACAAAGAGTAGATACAATAACATTTGTTCGTTTAACAACAGGAGGTGTTGATGCTCCTTCTACAGGAAAATATGTTGGTGTAAATATACCTTTCATTGACAACACCGCCACTCAAGTCGATGCTATTGCTCTAAGACAAATGAGATCATCAACATCTGCATGGGCTCCAATTTTTGAAGACTTCAAAATTTATTCTATGAAACCGTCAGCAGGTACCGCAGATGTGACTGTCAATTATCTGGATCAGGATGGAAATATTGCAAAAACTGCAAAAACAGTTCCTAGTCAGGAAATTGGATCAACATACACTGTGTTAACTACAGACAAAGCATCTTTTAATGATGGCACAAATTATTATGCTTACGATGCGACGAATACTACAGCCGACAATGTAGTTGTTGCTTCAGGAGGCTCTGCAATCAATCTGAAATTCAAAAAAACGGCTTTGACTGCCGGAACTTACACCTGGACAAATACTAGCAGTGCAAACTGGAACGAGACGGAAGCAAACTTCACAACAGACGGAAGCAATAGTCTCTCTTATCAAAACAGCAATGCTGTATCATTTCCTGCAACAGCGATACAGAAAAACGTATCACTGACTGGTGCTTTAGATCTTGGCAGCAATAATGTTAACATTGACGGAGATGGCTATACTCTTGCAGGCTCAGGAAGTCTATCAGGTACAGGTACTTTGAACCTGAATCTTAATACAGGCGAAATTGCTTCATTGAACTTAACAAATAATCTGACTGGCGGTGTAGCCGTTAATGGCGGTATCGCTGTTATCCTTAAAGACGCAGCAGCTTCTAAACTAACAGTTGCAAACGGAGCAACATTAAATCTTAGCACAGGTGCTGTATTTAGCAAAGCAATTACCGGAGCAACAGGTTCTCTGAATATTTTGCCAACATCTAATGTTACTTATACGTCTGCCATTACAGGTATTGATGCATTAAACTATGCATTGCCATCAGCCGGTTCAGTAACTCCCGCTGGTGCATTTTCTTCTATGCCAATTTTGAATAACACTTACAGTGGAGCAATCAATGTAGGCACCTCGCTTTCATCTGCAATGTTTGGGTCAACGATTAACTTCACCAGCAACAAAATCGCTTTGGGTGATAATGTATCAATGGTTTATACAACAAACCCGGCAACTGATGGCTCTACAACAATCTCAATAGGTGAATTGACCGGAACCGCTGCATCAAAAGTACAAGGAGCTCGTCTGAGAACCCTGACTTACTCAATCGGAGGATTAAATACAGATGCTGTATTTGCTGGTACTTTTGAAAATTTTGCTGCTGATGCATGGACTAATATCCCTGTGCTCAACATTACAAAAGCAGGAACAGGTTCTTTAACTCTGACAGGAAACAGCTCTACATATCTTTCAGGTACAACCACTGTTAGTGCCGGTAAACTTATTGTAAACGGATCTTTAGGAACTACTGCTGTTGTTGCAACTGTAGGAGCTAACGGAACTCTTAGCGGCACCGGTACCATCAGCGGCGCAACAACTGTAAACGGTACACTTGAAGGAAGCCTTAGCTTCGGAAACACTCTTACACTTGCCGGAAAAACCAACATGGTGGTTAACGGGTTCAATACCGGTGAATACAATGTTATTAATGTAACTAATGCTGCGACTACCGGTGGAACACTGAACGTGACTGTAAATGCATCTGTTACACCGGAAGTGGGTACTGCAATCAAATTAATTAATGCTGGCTCATACGCAGGTGGATTTACAACTGTAAATGTTCCTACCGGATACGCTTACACCGAAGCAACAGGAACTCTTACCTACAATGGAACTGGAGTCCCTACCGCCATCCAAAACGGCAAAGCAGGTTCAGTAAGCATCTATCCTACCCTAACTAAAGGTCGTGTAAATGTTACAAATGCAAAAGCTGCAACCATTGAAGTTAGCAACGTAACTGGCGTTACCGTTCAGAGCGTAAAATCAACTGACGACAATACCTCTCTACAACTGTCTGCATTGTCAAATGGAGCTTACATCGTAAAAGTTCGTTTGGCTGACGGTTCAGTAAAAGTTCAAAAAGTAATTCTTCAGAAATAAAGAATCACTTGTTCTTCAAAATGTGTCAAAGGCGCTTCGGAAACGGAGCGCCTTTTTTATTCTCTATTTTTTCACATTCTTATAAGATTCGTCAGATTCGTCATTATATTTGTGACTGAAACCAGATTGACAACTAAGAAATAAGAGATATGCTTCCCAATACACCGGACCGGGAAATCTTCGAGAGAATAACACAAAGCGATGATCGGGCACTAAAACTGCTGTTCGACAGATATTATGTGCCGTTATGCCGGGCTGCCAATCTTTACCTCTCCTCTCCGGATGTAGCCGAAGAGATCGTACAAGATCTTTTCGTATCTCTATGGGAAAACCGGGAATCCATCCAGATTTCACTTTCAGTCAAATCCTATCTCTACAGCTCGGTCAGAAATCGCTCGCTCAACTATATACGGGATAATAAACGCTTCGAATCATTGGATATACTGGAAGAGTTTTCCGAAAATGAAGATGACTTTTCTATCTTCGAACTGAAGGAGTTGGAAGAGCTTTTGGCTGCTGCCATTGAATCTTTACCCGAGAAATGCCAAAATATATTTCGCATGAGCCGTGAGCAGGATTTAACGATTAAAAAGATCGCCGAACTGGAAGGTATCTCGCCTAAGACGGTGGAAAACCAGATTACCATTGCCCTGAAAAAAATCCGCCAGTTTATGAAGGACTATTACTTTATCATCAGCCTGGTTGGCTTATTAAAGTAATAAATCAACCAAATTGCTCCTATCCTATCCTATCCTATCCTATCCTATCCGAAAAAAATCAAAAAAAATCGAGTAGTGCTTAGGGGATGTTGTTTTTTCATGTGTCATAGTTTTGAAAACGCAATAAACCATGAAGAAAATACCCTGGCATAACATCATTAACCGGTTAAAAGGAGCTACATCCGAAGCGGAACAAGACTCGCTAAACCAATGGTTGGAAGATAAAGACAACCAGGCGCTTTACGATGAAATAACCCGTTTGTGGAAATCCGTACTTGAAAAGAGCAGCAGTTTTAATCCCGACAAACAAGCTGCCTGGCAAAATATCCAAAACAGGATCGATACCCGGGAAGCAAAACAACATCGCCTGAACTTCAAACTTCGTTATTGGGCAGCTGCCGCATCGGTATTGGTAATGTTATCGCTTTCCTCACTTTATGTTTACGATAAGATCTTCCCGACACAAGAGCAATTTATTGCATATGCCACTTATGCCGGCAAATCGAGAATTACCCTGCCCGATGGAACTACGGTATGGTTAAACAAAGAGTCGTCACTGAAATACGGAAATAACTTCAATGAAAAAGACCGGTGCGTAGAGATTAGCGGAGAAGCTTTCTTCCGTGTAACGAAAGACAAAAAAAAGGCATTTCGGGTAAGATCAGGAGAGGTGGAAGTAACCGTACACGGAACAGTATTCAACGTCAACAACCGTAATCGCCACAAAGCGATAGAAGTATCGCTGCTTGAAGGTTCCGTTTCTCTGAAAGATATGGAAAACAAGCAGGTTTATCTGAAGCCTGGTGAAATGGCCCTTTATCAAAAGCAAACCAAACAACTGAAAGTACAAAAAGCAGATACGGAACTTAATGGGCTCTGGGCACACAGCCGTTTACATTTTGAAAACAAGCGTTTCGGAGAAGTAGCTACCCTCCTGTCAAAGTGGTATGACATGAATATAGACGTCAGTCCAGAGCTTCGCAACCTGGGTTTCTATACCTTAACAGTCAGGGACGAATCAATCGAAAATATCCTGCAACTACTGCAAAAAGTTCATAAGGTAAATTACACGATAAAAGATAGTACAGTGCTGATTTACTAATCGGATTTCAGAGCAAATTCCCCTTTGTCTATTTGCTTTAAATCCTGCCGTTCAGCCTGAATATGCAAAACAATTCAATCAAATCAAAAAGCAAGCAACTATGAAAAAAACCTGATTATTAGCCATCAAGCAACAAGCCTATTACTAATAGCCATAAAAACAGAATCTTTATCAGGCATTGTTTCTTTCTCTACATTCATTATCCATTTCGTTTGTTTATGCTGATCTCACCTGTGCTTTTCACACGGGTTACCTGTCGGCTCCGTATGAACCCGTTTTTCGACATCGAAAAACAGCAAAGAGCCGGAATAGATTTTCTCAAAAGTCACTAAATCTAATATTTATGAATACATCTAAGACAAGAGCATTCCTTAAACGGTACTCACTATCTACTAAAATTGCAGTGGTACTTTTAGCCTTCTGCACACTATCCCTACAGGCAAGCGTATTGGCACAAAAAATATCGCTTGACACACAGGAAACAACCATCAAAAATGTATTACAAAGCATCGAAAAACAGACGGATTACACCTTTATGTATGATGCCCAAAAGATTAACCTCAATAAAAAGATCCGGGTAAACGCCCAAAACAAAGAAGTACGAGAGGTATTAAATGAGATTTTTTCAGGTGAGAATGTAGCCTATGAAATCAAAGGTCGCCAAATTGTTATTATGGCGAAAGCAAACACAAGTAACGAGAATAAGAGTTCTAAAACGACTCAACAAACCTCAGGAAAAATATCAGGTACCATCCGGGATACTGAAACCGGGGAACCTCTTATTGGTGTGAACGTAGTGGTAAAAGGCACATCCATCGGAACCCTTTCCGATATCAAAGGTAATTTTTCAATTACACTTCCAGGCACAGGAAGTTCTCTTGTAATCTCATATATTGGTTACATTAGTCAGACTATCCAGATATTGAACCAATCAACACTGAATATAAAGTTAAATCCGGACACTAAAAAACTGGAAGAAGTGGTAGTTATCGGTTACGGTACACAAAAGAAAGGCGATGTAACCAGTTCGGTAGCTTCTGTTAAGTCTGAAAACTTCATCAAGGGTAGCGTGAAGGACGTGGGTCAGTTGATTCAGGGCAAAGTGGCAGGTTTGACTCTTATCACATCAAGCGGTGACCCGGTGAGTAACACTCAGGTTAAATTAAGAGGTAACACAACTATCCTGGGTACAAGTACAAATCCTCTGATCCTGGTCGACGGGGTACCAGGCGATTTCAATACCGTTGCACCGGAAGATATTGAAGCTATCGACGTATTGAAAGACGGATCTGCAGCCGCAATATACGGCACAAGGGGTACCAACGGTGTCATCATTATTACCACAAAACGGGCCAAAACAACAGATATCGCATCGGTTGAATATTCTGGTTACATTACTACTCAGGCCATTTCAAAAAAACTGGATATGCTGACAGCCTCCGATTTTCGGCAGCAAATAGCAGCGGGTACAAGACTGGCAACCGACGACCTCGGAGCGTCAACTGATTGGTTGAAAGAGATCACTCGCACACCGTTTAGCCAGGTTCATAATGTGACACTCAGGGGAGGTAGTGCTAAAACCAACTATCTGGCTTCATTAAATTACAACTCAGCACAGGGTATATTTCTAAAATCGGATAAACAATCCTATTCGGCACGTACGGACATTAACCACTCGATGTTCAATGATCTGGTTAAGATTAACCTCGGACTTTTATCCAGAAATACTCAATATACTACGACCGGTGACGGGTACAGCTTCAATGGGTACACTTATCGTCAGGCTTTGATATACAATCCGACTTCTCCGGTAAAAGATGCTAATGGAGACTGGGTAGAACAGCCCGGTGCATTTAACTACGACAATCCGTTAGCCAGAGTCAAAGAATCGGATGGTATGAACAAGGATCAGTTTAGCCGTTTTAATA
>Ga0209464_10000501_pt1 | contig 12547 bp, 3 predicted proteins | sample DOMMetBare1Fresh_2_FD_187473 | JGI IMG/M metagenome (GOLD analysis project Ga0209464, IMG submission 187473) | Wetland sediment microbial communities from St. Louis River estuary, USA, under dissolved organic matter induced mercury methylation -... | ecosystem: Environmental > Aquatic >... | reverse complement strand
ACCAACGAATTAACTCGGTGCAAATCTGTGTCCCTGTGTCCCTGTGTTCATCTTTTCGGTAGTCGTATATTGTATATCGTGTGTCGAAATTCGTGTCTATCAGCCTAATTGTAAGCACATAGACTTTCTGTCGTTACTTTTTTGTGGTCAAAAAAGTAACAAAAAAAACCTTTGTACGAATTAACTTGCTCGTTCGCGCCAGCGCCCCACCGCTCTACGCTGCGCTGCTGCTGGCGGCGGAATGTTTCACGGCTCAGTTGCTTGCAGATGCTCCCTCGCGCAGACAGAATTCGTACGGTCTGGTGTGGCTTCGCCACGGTGCCTACGGGGGTAGGGTTGCGCTCTTTATGGACGTTGTACGCCGCTGGTTGGTTGTAATTTCAGTGACAGGTGACGAAGTGATGGGTGGCTGGGAATCGATAGTCGTTAGCCGTTAGCCGATACTCGTATATTGATGTAAACCAGTGTCTTTGCGACTCTGCGTTCATTTTTTCGGAAATCGTGTGTCTTATTCCATTGTAATTCTAACGATCCACCTCAATTGTCAATTGATCCCTTGTTTTAGTAGCAAATGTAGCGACATTCCAATAAAAAAGGCTGCCCAAAAAGGAGTAACACGTATCACGATGTGCGTATTGCAGCAAGCTCTAGTAGCGTTTTTGTGCTACTATGTCGTGTGTCGTGCTACCTTCTGGGCAGCCTCATATTTTGCATAGAGTATCCCAGCTACTACATTAGCTGGTTTAGTAGGTTACGCATTGAAACCTTCTCCTCCATTATTCCTCTTAGTGATGAAATGGCAACACGTTCTTGCTCCATTGTGTCACGATGACGAATGGTAACCATGCCATCTTCGAGTGTTTGGTGGTCAACTGTTATACAGAATGGCGTTCCTATCGCATCCTGACGGCGATATCGTTTTCCAATAGAATCCTTCTCGTCGTACTGGCACATAAAGTCGAGCTTAAGCTCATTCATTATTTCGCGAGCTTTTTCTGGAAGTCCATCTTTTTTAACAAGAGGGAACACCGCAAGCTTAACTGGCGCAAGAGCTGGTGGAATACGCATTACAACACGCTCATCAACCGAACCATCTTCCTTGGTAATTTTTTCCTCTTCATAAGCTGTTGACATCACGGCAAGAACCATTCTATCAACACCAATAGAAGTTTCCACTACGTAAGGAACGTAGCTTTCGTTTGTCTCTGGATCGAAGTAGCGGATCTTTTTTCCCGAGAATTTCTCATGGTTCCCCAAGTCGAAATCTGTGCGAGAGTGAATACCTTCTAGCTCCTTAAAGCCAAATGGGAACTCGAACTCAATGTCTGCAGCAGCGTTGGCGTAGTGCGCCAGCTTATCGTGATCGTGGAATCTATACTTTTTATCACCCAAGCCAAGAGCTTTGTGCCATTTTAGACGGAACTGCTTCCAGTGCTCGTACCACTCCATTTCCGAACCAGGGCGAATAAAAAACTGCATCTCCATCTGCTCGAACTCGCGCATACGGAAGATAAATTGTCTTGCAACAATCTCGTTTCTAAAAGCTTTTCCGATTTGAGCGATACCAAAAGGAAGCTTCATACGGCCTGTTTTTTGTACGTTGAGGTAGTTTACAAAAATACCTTGTGCCGTTTCAGGGCGAAGATAGATTACATTAGCATCTTCGCTAACCGAACCCATTTGAGTTGAGAACATCAGGTTAAATTGACGAACATCTGTCCAATTGCGGCTACCTGATATTGGGCAAACTATGTCTAAATCGACTATAAGCTGACGAAATGCTTCTAGATCGTTGGCATTCATAATGTCAGCCATCTTTTTGCGTATGTCGGCAATCTTTTGCTCGTTTTCTAGAACACGAGGATTGGTGGTGCGAAACTGTTGCTCGTCAAAAGTCTCACCAAAACGCTTGCGAGCCTTTTCAACCTCCTTCTCAACCTTTTCTTCAATTTTGGCTATGTGATCCTCAACTAGCACATCTGCACGGTAGCGTTTTTTAGAGTCCTTGTTGTCGATTAGCGGATCATTAAATGCACCAACGTGACCTGATGCTTCCCAAATGCGTGGATGCATAAAGATGGCCGAATCGATCCCAACGATGTTCTCATTGAGACGAACCATAGCATCCCACCAGTATCTTTTAATGTTGTTCTTAAGTTCAGCACCTAGCTGACCATAATCGTAAACTGCTCCTAGGCCATCATAAATTTCGCTTGATGGGAAAATGAATCCATACTCCTTTGAGTGTGCAATTAGCTTTTTGAAGATATCCTCGTTCATTCTGCTCAAAATTTAATGCGTAGAATGCAAATGTAGCAAATTGTAGGCAATGAGAGGTAGCTGTAAACTGGCTTAAGTGAAATAAGGGTTAAAAGTTTATGGGGTTATGGGTGCTGCTTTCGGGGTGGTGGCCCTTACTTTTTGTGGTGACCGTTCCGTTTAAGGTCATGTTGGGGTGTATCGCATACGCCCTAAATCGGCGAATGCGATTCTTCCGAATGATTGTTTGCGATTTTTATTGCGGACAATACGTGCGGTATGTTGGAACCCAATAATCGGATAATGGGATGAAGAGGGTTGGGTATTACAATGGATCATTTTATTTAGTAAAAATGTATGTATAATGTTAAAAATAAGTTAATATTGTAAGGTGTATTGCAAGGGATGTTTTTGGTTGGTGTTGATGATGCTTTACATTTAGAGAAATATAATACGTTAACTATTACTGTAATTACCACTCATGTACCTTTTGAAAACGGGGAAATCCTGTTTACTTCTTGTTTTGCTAGTACTACAAATGTGTGCTAGATCATTTGCCCAGTGTCCAGCTACGGCTACTAATTGGGTATCTACTTCTAGTGGTACTTGGAGCGATCCCTCTATTTGGCAAAAGCAGTCGTGGATAGGAGGGACATTCCCTTCTTCTACAAATCTTAATGAAAGTATTAAGATACAAGGAGACGTAGTGCTAGCTAATTCCGGAAGCATGCTTACATTGGGTCAGCCTGCCATAATTTGTGGGACTTTAGTGGTAGACGGAGATCTCAAAAATACAGGAGGATGCAGTCCACTCGAAGTGTATGGGAAGCTAATTGTTAAAGGAGATCTTAAATCGGCACAATCGATTAGGGTAAGGCCAGGAGGTGAACTTGTAGTGTATGGCAGCTGGATAATTGAAGGTGGAGCCAATGCCGATATACAAGGAAATATGGCTGTAAAAGGAAATGTTGATAACACCATGGGGCTTAATTTAACCACCAGTGGGAATCTGTTGGTGTTTGGAAGCTACAAAGAAGGAACTTGTAGCAATGCCATAAACGGGAATGTAGTAATAGGAGGTAGCATTACCATCGATAAATGGAACTCGGCAGGCGGGACAGGGAAAATTTATGCTCTAAGTGGAGGAGATTTTGGACAAACACCAACGCTAGGGAAAGCCGATCTTGACGCAAATACTGCACTAAAAGATTTGTACACTGAGTATCAAGGAAAGTTTGGGCTCTCAACGGTTACGGTATCGCTCAGTGCAAATCCTAATACCCCCATTTGCGAAGGTGCTGCGGTGACAATAGCTGCAGTATCGTCAACGGCAAATCTGTTTACATTTTATAAAAATGGAAGTACGGTACCCGTTCAAGCGGGGATACAATCAACCTACACCTATATACCTCAAAATGGAGATGTAGTGGCCGTTGTAGCCGCAGATGGAACATCGAGTGCAACAGCCTCGCTTGCTCCATTAGTAGTAAAAAGCAAACCTCAGCTCGAAGGGTATTCGTTTACCCCCATTCCGGCATGCAGTGGAGGAGATGCTACGGTTGTAATGAGTGGCTCTCAGGTAGATGTTTCGTACCAGCTGTATGACGGAGCAAGTACCGTAGGTCTTAGTAGCGTAGGAACCGGGTCTTCTATATCTTTTTCTATTCCATCACAACCCACCACAACCTCGTATAGCATTGTTGCAACGAATACCTTAACGGGCTGTCAAAGCTCTATTACAAATGCATTTACAATGCCTTTAGCATCACCTCCAAATGCACAGATAGCTGCAAGCAAAACAACCGTTTGCTCGGGCGATGCTGTTGTGGTAACAGCAACAGATGGAGGTAGCAATACAGGAACCTACAGGTTTTTTCGTAATGGGAAGGAGGATTTAAGTGCTGTAGGTAATGTTCTTAGCATTAGTAATTTAACAAGTGATGACGAAGTTTATGCAACCATAACAAACGCAAATGGGTGTACATCATCAACACCAACTATAAAATTTACAGTAAACCCACTGCCATCAGCAGCTTTGCACGTTTCGGCTCCAGAAGGAAAATCTTGCCAGGGCGAAGAGCTAGTTTTAACATCAAGCTTGGGGTTGGCAAGCTACAACTTTGTAGTAAACGGAGTAGTGGCCGCACCACAAGCATCCAACGTTTACAAAACCAAGCTCACCACCTCTGGGGTAAACACATTTTCGGTGGTAGCAACAAACAGCCTCGGGTGTAGCTATCAAACGCCCGAAGTTAAGGTAGAAGTGCTTACACTTCCATCCGCTGATCCATTTGAAAAAGATATAGCAGCTAACGAGATCTGCTTTGGCACTCCCGTTAAGTTTACAGCTCCTAGTGGCGGCAATACCTACAGCTTTATTGTGAATGGAGCAAGTAGAGGATCGCAAAGTGTTTCGGAAATAAGCATTTCTGATTTGCCAGTAGGAGTAGGAGTTGAGGTAAAGGTAAGGGTAAGTAGCAACAACGGATGCTATACCGAGAGCGCTCCGATAACGATGAATGTAAATCCCTTACCCAAGGTAGATATAGCACCAGCAGAACCATCGCCAACTTGCGAAGGCAGCCTACTAACCTTTAGTGCGCTACCCGCATCAGGATTAACCTATGCTTTTAGCATTGACGGGATATCCGTTTCATCGGTAGGGAACAGGCTAACTACCAGCTCGTTGGTTAATGGAAGTATAGTGGAAGTTAAGGCTACCGATAGTAAAGGGTGTAGCGCTGTATCAGCAACGAAGCCAATTGTTGTTAAGCCAACACCGCTTGCTCAAATCGTATCGTCAGATGCCGATAATGTAGCATGTTCAGGATCTAATGTCACGCTAACTGCCCCTGCAGGATATAGCAGCTACAAGTTTACCGTAGATGGAGTTGTTATCGATATGGGGACGACTAATTCGCTTACAATTAACAACGTAACAGCCAGTAAAACTGTGTTGTTGAACGTGTCGCACAACGGATGTTCGTCCACTTCTCCGATAACAAGTATTCAAGTTCAGCTTCCTCCACCAGCACCTAGTAGCATAGCTGGTCCTGATATGGTTTTTGGAATACCAGGGCATTCCGCCTATACCTCTAGCGGGATGTCGGGTTACAACAGCTATAAATGGGAGATTACGCCTAATACATTTGGAGAATTTACAGGGCAGGGAGCTAGCTCAATCAATGTGAGCTGGAACGAGATGGGGGGCTATACCGTTAAGGTTTACGGTTACAATCAAGGTTGCGGCCAATCTACAGGTAGTAAATCCATAGATGTAGTAGCTATAACAGGATCGGGAGTTGGAGATACACCTACCTTAGACAAAAGCTTTGTATGCTTGGGAGATCAGCTCACGTTTACATCGGGAGATATTCTTGGGTTGGGAACTAAAACCTATGAATGGCAAATAACCAATCCCGACAAAACAATATCAGTACTAGCTACAGGATCGAACATAAACAAGCTGAACTGGACACCCCCCGTTGCAGGCGACTACCTTATTCGCGTTAGGTACACGTTTAGATTACTTTTTTCATTCGTTTCCAGCTGGTCATCATCTGTTCCATTTACAGTGCATTCAAAGCCACAAGATTTGGATTTATCATCAGATAAAGGGTGGACGATATGTGAAGGAGCATCAGTTAAGCTAACCGCAACAGCCAATGACGTAGTAGATAGCTACTCATTTGCAGTAAATGGCAGCTGGAACACAAGCACCCCATCAAACAGCTACTCCACAGGAATGCTTAAAAATGGGAATACCCTAAACGTACGAGCCACAAATTTGTGTGGAGCAAGTGAGCTTCCCTCACCCAAAGTGATAACAACAAAAACTATTGAGCCTGTAGCCATATCAGCAACACCTAATCCTATTTGTAATGGAGGTACCACGCAGCTGTCGGCTTTGCCAACAGGAGCAACACGCTACGATTTTTTTGCAGATGGCAACCTGCTCACATCAACAAGCAGCAGTAGCTACACTACTGCAAGTGGAGTTATCCACCAAAATAGTAAGGTAAAAGTAGCCATGCACGATGTTTGTGGCGTTTCTATGTCGCCCGAATTGGTAATGGGAGTACTACCTCTACCACAAGATGTAGTGCTAAGCGTTGCACCCAGTAGTACGTTATGTGCAGGTACTTCGGCCATTTTCGAAGCAACATCAGGATACAGCAGCTACCAGTTTTTTGTAAACGGATTAAGCGTTGGCGCACCCTCCTCGTCAAACCAATTTACATGGCCAACACCCAAAACAGGCGATGTTGTGACGGTGGTTGCCACCGATCCTTGCGGTTTTAGCGCAAGTTCAAAAACATCCGTTGTGCTAACAGTCCGACCAGTTCCAAAGAAGGAGCTGTCAATCGTGCCATCTACCCTAACAATATGTGAGGGCGATGCCCTGAACGTTGCAGCAGAGGCAGGTTGGCTTGGCTATGAGTTTAAAGTAAATGGAGCGACAACCGCTACGCTAACAGCAAATACCTATACGTTTGCAGGGCTAAAGAATGGCGATGTCATAAGTGTTGACATTAGGTATTCGTGTGGAAGCACTACAGAGATACTTACATCTAACCAATACACAGTAGGAGTTCTAGCAAAACCAAGGGCAAAGCTAACAACCAGTATTGTAGGAAGCGAGGTTTGTGCAGGAACATCTGTAACCGCAACAGCAAGTGGAGGAGCGGCCTATCAACATACAATCAATGGATTAGCCATAGTAGGCGCAACATCGGAGGTATATACACATAACAACTTGCATGATGGAGACATTATAGGAGTGGCTGTATCGAATGGCACTTGCACAGATAGAATCGATCTACCACCATTGAAGGTGCATCAGCTACCAGTACCAACGCTCACCACATCGCCAAAGCCAACATGTGCAGGAGCTAATATCACCCTTTCCTTAACTAAAAACTACAAAGACTACACATGGGAAGTAGCCCCAACCCCACCATTAGCAATAAGTGGTAGTGCATTACAAACCATAACAGTAGCAGTACCAAGTAACGATATTCTTTTTCCAGTGGGTAGTAAGGATATCATGCTAAAAGCAACCATTAAGGTGAGTGTAGAGGATGAGTTTGGTTGTAAAACTTTGCAACCCTCGATAGTAGAAGTGCCTATTTATAGAATTCCAAGAACCGGAGCTGCCTACCATATTAGCAATACGTTGGCAAAGTGAAAACAATAGTTGGCCTTTGAAGCAGGATAAAGGGGGCATTTTTAATAACCATTTTATGTTAAGACTTTGAAATTGATGGGTATGGAGATCGTCTTCCTATTTAATTGAATAGTAGATGTGTTTCTCTACTGTTAAAATCTATAATAGGTATTAATGCCTACGAAAAAAGAAGAAAAAATATTGATATTTGCGATTAGTATGGGCTTTTTGTAGATAAATGATACTTGGCTGTTAGATTTAGTCTGATACTGTGCTGTAGGCTGTTCATTTAGTGTTGTTTACATACGGCTCTCTTTTTTATAATACAATTGGCTATGGATGTAGGGAAAATGACTAAGCATTTAGGGCGCTACTTAAAAAAAACGATTTTACTGCTTTTCTTGGCAAGTGGCTATAGTCTTAGCTATTCTCAAAGTGTTGGAGATTATCGAACAAAGGTTACAGGTGCATTAGACTGGAGCGATCCCTCCAATTGGGAGCGATGTGTTACTGCGGGTACTTGGACGGGTGCAGTCTCAACAGACTACCCAGGACAAAACGCTGGAGCAGGAACCGTTACCATCCAGAATGGAGCTAATGTTACTTTAGATGTGTCGCCAGCAAATAGCATAGGTAGCTTGGTGTTGAGCAATGGAGGAGCGAATACAGAAGTAAAAATTGACAACTATACGTTAAGTGTTTCAGGTGTTGTCTCTGTTAATTCGAATACTAATAATAGAAATAAATTTATCACAATAACAACAGGAACACTTAATGCAGGTTCTGTTGTCCTAACCGGAACTGGGACTCAGGATGCCTTTATACAAGTAGGCAACGGAGGAAACATAAATGTATCAGGGAATGTTTCGTTGGGAGCAGGAGCCACAAATGGGGCATACATTCTTTTCTCGGGAGGTGGAACCCTAAGCTTAACAGGAAGCTTATCTGGTATCGGTTTAACAAGTACTGCAGGAGGAGGGTCAAATCCAACATCAGGAACAGTAAACTATTCCTCATTAGGAGATCAAGCGGTTGCTGCTTACACATACTTTAATCTTGTATGCTCTAATGGAGGGATAAAGACATTACCAGCCGCCACTGTTACAGTAGGAGGTTCTTTAACCGTTAGCTCATCAACCCTTGCATTTGATGCAGGAGCAGTTAGGACGCTTAATGTTACCGGAGACCTTTCTGGTGATGGTACTATTGATATGAGTAGTGGTAACAGAGCTCACTTGCTTAATCTTGGAGGTGCATCGAATAGCATAGGATCGTTGGTTACAGGTACTGCAGCATCGACAGTAACATATAACCGAGCAGGGAATCAAACAGTATTTGCAAGCAGCAGCTACCGTAATTTAGCTATTGCAGGTAGTGGAACAAAAACAATGCAAGGTGATATAGTAGTAAATACGACATTTACCATTGGAGCAACAGCTACGTTTGATATGAGTGCTCTTCCAAATAATGCATTGTACTTACGAGGAACAACCAATACTTTAACAGCAGGAGGAGTGTTTGTTGCAGGTACCGATAACCAGACAGTTTACTATGATGGAGATGTTGCCCAAAATATACTTGTAGCTAACTATAGGAATCTTGTAGTTGGGGGGAGTTTAAATACTGCTTCGAGAACAAAAACCATGTACGGAAGTTCTACAATTACAGGAAATCTCGTTGTAGTAGGAACTTCTACATCCGCAAAAACTAGTCTTGACGTAAATAACTTCACACACACTGTAAACGGGAATGTAGTTGTAGGAGATTGGGGAACATTACAACTTAGAAATAACAATTTTAGCATTTTAGGAACTACCGATATATCTGCTAATGGCTCACTTTTAGATAGTGGAGGCGGAACAAATCTGTTTACAGGCAAGGTCGCAAGTCTTGGCATATGGAATGCAGTCCAACCAGCCACCTTTAGAGGCGGCTTAACTGTAGATGGTACATTTACTGGAGGAGTGTGCACCTTTGACGTGAACGATCAGACTATAGATGGAGCGTCATCGATAAGTATGACAGGTATTGCGTTGGGAACAGCAGGGAAGCGCCTTACAAACCTCAAAACAGCAGGACTAACCGTATCTGGTTCAATTTCAGGAGCTGGTAGCTTTAAAAATGGAGATGCATCTAATGCTGCTGTACTCTACCTTAGCGTAGCAGGAAATCCATTTACGCTAACAGGAACCCTCGATTTAGCCAGTGATCCTAATACCGTTAACTACTCAGGTTCAGGTGCTCAAACCATAGGAGCCTATAGCTTCTACAACCTAGAGAGTTCGAGTACTGGCGCAAGAACGCTAGTAAACGGCGGAACCATCTCTATCGCCAATAATTTTACACCATCGACTAATACCTATACAACAACAGGTAATACTATAAACTTTAACGGAGCTAATCCACAAGGAATTCCAGCATTTACCTTTAACAACCTAACTGTAACAGGTGCGCAAAAAACATTGCTAGGTAATGTTGTGGTAAGTAACGTGCTTAACCTTAATGGGGCTGTTTTAGAACTTGATGATAAGAACCTGACTATTGCAAGCAATGCAGCTAATGCTATCCAAGGTACCTTTTCGTCAACAAGCATGATCTCCACAGGAGGTTTGGGGTATCTTATAAAAAATGGAGCTAGTGCTCAGCAGCTATACCCTGTAGGTTCGGGAGGATACTATACCCCGATGACCTTATCAACCATAACACCAACTACAGGAACGGTAAGCTTACGAGCAGTACCAGTTGCTATAAACCCTAGCTACATTAAGAAGTATTGGGATGTTAAATCGAGCGTAGCTGTAACCAACGCAACAGCAACATTTACATACGATGTGAATGAGCTAAACGGGGCAATGCCAAGTATATCATACTCGCCCGATGGTGGAACTACTTGGCAAAATCCACCAACAAACGGAGTACAGTCGTTTGCTGGTAGCTCATTTACCATAACAAGCGGTTCGCCATTTGTAGGGTACTGGACAATGGGGTACCGTACATTTTACTCATACCAAACAGGGTCGTGGGATTCTGCATCTACATGGACAACCGATCCTAGCGGGACGCTTCATATTGGAGGCGCAGTACCTTCTGATAACGACAAGGTGGTAGTGCTTACAGGTCGTACCGTTTCTCTTGCATCCAATGTAGCTGCAAAAAATTTGGATGTAACAATTGACGAGGGAGGCTTTCTTGATATGGGAACCTACTCGTTTACCCAAAATCTGATTGCGCTACAAGGTAAAGGAACGCTTAAGCTTGCATCTGCTAGCTTCCCTAACGTAGTGCCAGCTGCAAAAAATACCATTGTACTAGCCAATGGAGGTACAGTAGAATACAACAACAGCTCTAGCTTTACTCTTCCAACGGCTCAAACAACCTACAACAACCTTAATATTAATCTAGCAGCAGGTGTTGAGGCTACCCAGCTTAATAATTTAACCATTTATGGTAATCTTAATGTAAAGCAGGGGGCATTTAAGATAAATGATAATTCTACAGTACGAAGAGAGCTAACAGTGTCAGGTGATATTACAGTTGATACCAATGGCGAGATTAAGGTTGGAACAGGGAATACCAACACGGCACCTTTAGGAACACCTCCGTTTATAGACTACTACGATAGGGGAACCCATAGGGTAGTTGTAAATGGTAGCTTTACCAATAAAGGTAAGGTTAGGTTTACCAACCAAGCTTATCCAACCTACAAAACAAGACCCACAAATGGTGTGGCAACTGTTTACTTTCAGAGTGAGTCGAATGCTCAGCTTACATGCGATGGTCAGACAGATTTCTACAACCTAGTTTTAGATAAAGGCAACGATCAAACCTACAGCCTTACCATCACTCCATCGGCCTACAGTAATTTTAGGCTCTTTGGGGTAAACTCCAATTCGGGAAATACAACTGCTCCTGCGACTGCCGAAAATCCAAATATTCAGAAGGCACTTTGGATAAGAAACGGTTCGTTGATACTTGATGGTTTTACGGTAATTCCATCGTTGTCGGAAAGCAATTCGGGAGGTACCCCTAATGGCGACTACTTCATTCCTGCTAACGGTGCGCTTATACTAGACAATCCAAATGTAATTGTACTAGGAACTGCCGATAGCTACCAGGAGGTAAATGCAGCTTATGGACTTTCGGGAGGATCTAACGCTCTCTATGAAATTGATACAGATGGAGCTTACGAGGCAATATCAATACTCGGAAAGCTTCAGGTAAACGATGGATACCTTTCGACTCGCGAATCGTCGGGTATTGTAACGTGGAGTGCAGCATCCGGGCAGCTGGTGGTTAATGGAGGTTTCGTTGATATCAAGCAGCTGAGATCTGATAACAGCGGAACAGGAAAAACCTCCTACATACAGAATGGTGGTCAGGTTGTTTTGCGTGGTAGATTTCAAAGAACACCCGCAAGCTATAGCGCTCCAACCTATATTGCAGCTAAGAGCGTAGCAACTATTAATACTGCTAGAAATCAAGCATCATCAGATGGAGCCGTTGGTACGCTAAATATGCTATCGGCTGGCGATGTTTTTATTATGACAGGCGGTTTGATGCAGATTTACGATGCTGTAGGAGCGGGTGGACGGATAGTTGACATCAACTCAGCTGCGGGTAATATTAATGTTAGTGGAGGTAGTGTTGAGCTTATTCCCACATCGGGAACTAACGATGCAGATGCAGCAAACTGGCAGCTAAGATCAAATGCACCTTTCTATAATCTAGCTATTAGTAGGCAGGGGGGCAATACCTCGGTAGTTCGCCAAGAAGCGGGCTATCCTTCGCTTGTCGTTAAGAACGATTTTTCGATAAACACAGCTTCATTTAATGCCAATAATCTCGATGTTACAGTAGGAGGGAACTTCTCAATTTCCGCAGGTTCGACCTATACTGCTGGTACAAACACTACCATACTAAATGGTTCTGGCAACCAAACGTTTACTGTAAATCTAGCAGCAGCATTGGCCCTTAACAACTTTACTATAAGCAAAGATGCAGGAACATCGGTAACTTTTGCTGGTTCTCAGAAAAACATAAATGTTGGGGGTAACCTACGCTTAGAGCTTGCTACGCTTAACGATAATGGTAATACCATTGCCGTTGCTAAGGATATTTATA
>Ga0209464_10000499_pt1 | contig 12584 bp, 10 predicted proteins | sample DOMMetBare1Fresh_2_FD_187473 | JGI IMG/M metagenome (GOLD analysis project Ga0209464, IMG submission 187473) | Wetland sediment microbial communities from St. Louis River estuary, USA, under dissolved organic matter induced mercury methylation -... | ecosystem: Environmental > Aquatic >... | reverse complement strand
TTTAACGATAGGAAGTGGGCGTAGCGATTTAGACAAAAGCGTTAGCTCCTTAGCGTGAATCGACAGCTCGCCAGTTTTGGTAACAAAAACGAACCCTCTGATACCAACAATGTCCCCAATGTCAAGCAGCTTCTTAAAAAAAGTGTTGTATAGGGTTGGATCACCTTCAGGGCAAATGTCGTCACGGCGAACGTACACCTGGATTTTACCTTTATGGTCTTGAAGCTCGAAGAATGAGGCACTACCCATAATACGGCGGGTCATCATTCTTCCGGCAATGCTTACATCTTGGAAGTTTCCTTTTGCCTCATCAAACTCATTTTTGATGGCTTCTGTATCGGTATTAATCTCAAACTTCTCGGCTGGGTATGGGTTAATGCCCAAGCTTCTGAGCTCATCCAGCGAGTTACGGCGTATGATTTCCTGTTCGCTTAAGTCTAAATTGATCATCTTATGATTGACAATTTTAATTTAAGCAGCAAATATAGTAATAATTAGTCTTTTTGAGGATCTATTTGATCTTCTTGTCGAAGCTCCTTAACCACTTACTTTAGCTCTTTAGCTCATTTCAACAAAACTTTTTTTTCTGTTGGATGTTCCTCTGCTCATTAAAAAGAAGCGAATAATGAGCGATCTTAAAGTGAGTAAAATAGCGAAGCCTGATTGGCTCAAGATAAAAATTACCGATGGAGAGCGTTATGCTAAAACATCTGCCATTGTAAAAAGCCATAACCTGCACACCATTTGCGAGAGTGGTAGATGCCCGAACATTGGTGAGTGTTGGGGTCGTGGAACGGCAACTTTTATGATTGGAGGCGAAGTGTGTACACGAACTTGTGGCTTTTGCGCAACGAAAATTGGCAAGACTGATGAGCTTGATGTATTTGAACCCCTAAAGGTAGCCAAGTCGATACAGCTAATGGGGGTAGAGTACTGCGTTATCACCTCTGTGAACCGTGACGATCTTCCAGACGAGGGAGCCGAGCACTGGTTTCGTACCATTCGAAAGGTGAAAGAACTAAATCCAAATGTTGGGGTCGAGGTACTTATTCCAGATTTTCATGCTAATGGAAAGCTAATTCAGCGAGTTCTTGATGCTGAACCTCACGTTGTATCGCACAACATGGAGACAGTAAGGAGGCTTACCCCTGAGGTTAGGAGCCATGCAGTGTACGATGTGAGCTTAGCAACCCTTAAGTATATTGCTGATGCAGGTTTTGTGGCAAAGTCAGCAGCAATGCTAGGCTTAGGAGAGTCGGATGAAGAGGTTTACGAACTTATGGACGACCTCCTTGCTGCTGGCTGTAAAATACTTACGTTGGGTCAATACCTTCAACCAACCTTCAAGCACCTGAGAGTAGAAGAGTTTGTAACGCCCGAAAAGTTTCAGCGCTTTAAGGAAATTGCGTTAGAAAAGGGCTTTGAGTATGTCGAAAGCGGGCCTTTAGTTCGTTCTTCGTACCTAGCAGAAAGAGCTTACAACGGAATTTTTGGATCAATTCAAAATTCTGGTGGATAAAACAGCTAGGCATAGGATTTAGCGACTCTTTTTAGACGTTAGGTGTCGTTAGTAGATTAGTGTGGGATAAATGAAGAAATAACGAGTGGCTGGGAATAGGTAGTCGGTAGTCGGAAAAGCAACCAGAGATTCAACTCGGAGGAACTCTGTGCCTTTGAGTCTCTGCGTTAGTTTTTTCGGAAATCGTGTGTCGTGTGTCGCAAATTCTAAAGAAATAAGGAGTAGGCAACGCTGGTAAAAAAGAAGAAAGGGCGACCTCACGGTAGCCCTTTTCTTGCTGGCTGTTGGATTAATTTGCAGACAACAACTTTTAAAAGGGATGTTGTTGCCTGGAATCTTCGTCAGGTGATCTGATCGAAGATAGACTTAAGAGGGAATTCTTTGATACAAAAATATATTCTTTAGCTGTAATTGGTGCAAAAAAAACGCACAATTTTGCCAGCTGGTGTTATTTCGTGGATTTGTGGTTGATTTTGGACGGTAAGTGGTGCGTTTTGCTAGATTTTTGAAGTCCTGTTTATAAACTCTATCTTACGTCTTCTAGATACCTCCACCTTTGAACCATCGCTCATAACAGCAAATCCTCCAGGCCCGTTTATGTAGGCCTTCACGTGGCTTAGGTTTATTAGCGACGATACATTTACACGCATAAAGTTGAACTCAGAAAGCATCTCTTCGAACTCTTTAAGAGGTTTGGGGCAGAAGTGGACTCTGCTATCGGTAAGGTGTATGGTTGTGTTTGGTTCCTCATATTCGCACCTGATAATCTCCTTAACCTCCGCAAAAATGGTTTGCCTGGAGCCAATGAGCGCAACCTTTTTAGAGTCGGATTTCAGGTTTTTAAGGTTGTCGAGCAGGTTGTTGATCTCGGGAACGTTAATTGTTATGTCGTTCTTGATCTTCTGCATAATCTTGTTTACCGCAGCCTCAAGCTCGTTGAGGTTTATAGGCTTTAGGATGTAGTCTATCGCGTTAAACTTGATTGCTTTAAGCGCATAGCTCTCATGTGCTGTGATAAAAACAACATGGAAGTTGTGCTTTTTAACGCTAAGCAGAAAGTCGAAACCCGTACCTTGGGGCATTTCGATGTCTAAGAATACAACCTGAGGGTTGTACAATTCCATACATTCAACAGCTTGGGGAATGGTAGTGCATTTGGCAACAACCTTGATCTCTTCACCAAATTTCCGATCGAGCATGATAGCAAGTGTATCAACGCAGTTGATTTCATCGTCAAGGATTAGAGCTTTAATCATAGCTAGTATATTTCTTTATAGGGGATTTGGACTGTTACGCTTGTCCCTCGTTTAGTAGCATCAGTATCAGAAAGGTCAGCAATTTTAATGTCGTTAAAGTGCCTGATCTTGTTAGTTCGGTAGATCAGCTTTAAGCGTTCGGAGGTGATTGTCATTCCAGCAGACTCATGTGTTTTTGATTGTTTTTCTTTATTCTTTTTTGATTCGTTTATGCCTATTCCATTATCTTCAATAACGGCAGTCAGGAAACCGTTATTGGCAGAGTATCTTATAGAGATAAAACCCTTGCTGCTTTCGAGAAGCGGGGCAATTCCATGCCAAACAGCATTTTCGACAAAAGGTTGAAGAAGTAGAGGCGGAATCAGCACGTCATCGGTTTGAAGATCATTTTCGGCCTCAATTACATACTCAAATTCGTTCGAAAGTCTCTGCTTTTCAAGGTCGAGGTAAAGCTTTATGAGCTCAATTTCCTTTGTCAAGGAGGTTAGGTTAAGCCGCATCGAGTCCATCGTTTTTCGCATAAGCATGGAGAAGTTCGAGAGGTAAACAGAAGCCTCTTCGGGATTATTCGACCAAATGAACTTTTGGATTGAGTTGAGCGAATTGTATATAAAATGAGGATTCATTTGCGATCGCAGTAGCCTTATTTCGAAATCGTTGGATGTTTGTATGGCTCTACTAGTAACTTTCCGAGTAAACAAAAAGGTAATCATCAGGGCAAGAGTCGAACATAGGATTACAATGATCAGCGTATGGTCGCTCTTCGATTGCTCTAGGTCCTTGATCTTATTTTCGTTCATCAGCTGCTTTATCTTCGAGTCCTTACGTTCAATGTCGGATATTTGTTGAAGGTCGGATATCTCTTTTTGAGCATACTCTTGGTTGATCGAATCCTTATAGGCAAGCGCCTTTTCGTAAGCTTTAAGGTACGACTCCTGCTGATTCGACTGCTTGTAAATGCTGGATAGCAGCGTGTACGCTTCGTTAAGTATGGTTTTAGAATGGATTCTCTTGCCAATGGACGCTGCTTTAAGCGAGCTGGCCTCGCCCTCTTGGTAGAGATGCTGCCGTTGGTTGATTTTGGCAAGGGTTAGGTAAAAGTTAGCAGAGTCGATTGGTTCGGTATTTCCACTCTCGGAGAGTGCCGACTTTGCAAACTCAATTGCTTTGTCGAGTTTGTTTATTTTTAGGTAGATATTGCAGATATCCGAATGGCAAATCCGAATTCCACGCTTATTCCCAAGCCGCTTGTTGGCATGTAGCGATTTGTAGTAGTAGCTAATAGCAAGGTTGTAGCTTCTTTTTTGAGTATATCCAGCACCAATATTGGCGTAATTTATGGCTTGTCCGAGTAGGTTTTTACGTTTGATAGCAATTGCAAGTGATTGCCTAAAGAATGGGATAGCCTTGTCTGGCTGATTTAGCGTGAGGTGTATGTTGCCAATCCCATTTAGCGCATACTCTTGGAAGCGAAGATTGTTGCTTGAGGCAGCGATGTCGAGCGCCTTTTTGTGGTATAGGTAGGCATTTTTAAGATCGTCAAGCTGCCTGAACGACACCCCAATACGGTTATAGCAGTTGGTTGTTAGCTCCTTGTTGTTTGTAAGCGCAGCATAGTCGATTGCCTTCTTGAAGTAGGTGATGGATAGGTGGTAGAATGCATCTTGATACTTAACAGCACCCATTTTAGCATAGGTTATAGCCGCTAATCGGTTGTCTTTATGCAGAAAAGCGCTATCGAGGAGATGCTGGAGGAAGGCTGATTTTTGTTCGGATGTTTTAGCACTCTTTGGAATAGCAACAAACCCCTCTTCGTCGGTATTAACTGCACTTGCAGCTAACGACATTAAAAAGAAAAGCGCAACAACAAGCACTGTCAGAATGCAACGAGGTTGATGAAAACGTACAACCATATTGATAGATCTGCGCATGACTTAGACGTAGGTTCGTTTGTGCAAATTTAAAAGTATTTAGTTAGTAGGAAAGATTTTTTGCATTCTGAATTAACAAAAACGCAATTTAAGATATATTTAAGATAAGGGCACATATCCATTTTTTTGCTTACTTTGCTACTTTAAAAAAGTAATAACTTGGAAAACCGCCAACAACGATTAAGAAAACCCGAATGGCTTAAAATAAAACTAACAGAAGGCGAAAATTACGCAAGTACCAGCGAAGTTGTTAAAAGGCACGGACTCCATACAATATGCAGTAGCGGACGGTGTCCTAATATAGGCGAATGCTGGGGAAAAGGAACCGCAACCTTTATGGTTTTGGGCGATATCTGTACACGATCTTGCAAGTTTTGCGCCACCCATTCTGGTCGTCCTTTGCCGGTAGATGCAGAGGAACCATCACGCGTAGCCCAGTCGGTTCGGCTAATGGGCGTTAAGTATTGTGTCATAACATCTGTTGATAGAGACGACCTCGAAGATGGCGGAGCTGCACATTGGGCTGCCGTTATAGAGGAGGTTCGTAAAGCTAATCCTGCAACCTCCGTAGAGGTTTTAATCCCCGATTTTGATGGAAAAAAAGAGCTGATTGACATTGTTCTTGCAGCAAATCCTCATGTTGTGGGACATAATCTCGAAACTGTTAAGCGGCTTACACCTGAAGTGCGAAGCCGTGCAAAATACGAGGTTAGCCTTCAGACGCTAAAGCATATTGCCTCTAGTGGAGCGATTGCGAAGTCGTCGCTAATGCTCGGATTAGGAGAGAGCGAAGATGAGATCTTGGAAGCTATGGACGACATGCTTGCAGCAGGATGTAAGGTGCTAACCCTTGGTCAGTACCTGCAGCCAACCCACAAGCATCTGCCAGTTCAGGCATACATCCATCCCGATAAGTTTGAAGAGCTGAAGCAGGTTGCGCTGAAAAAAGGTTTTAGCTATGTAGAGAGTGGACCGCTGGTTCGTTCGTCATACATGGCCGAACGAGCTTACGATGGTTTAACTATTGCTAATCCTTAACCGATGAAAAAACAAGTACAGCATATCGATTTTGGACTAGTAGATTACCAAGATGCGTGGGATCGACAAAAGAGCATCTTTGATGGAATGCTAAAGCAAAAGTCGGAGGGAGAGTCCAGCTTTGGAGGATACTTTGTTCTTTGTGAGCATCCACACGTATATACATTGGGGAAAAGTGGTGCAGGAGCAAACCTGCTTATCCCCGAAGAGTTTTTAAAGCAAATTGGTGCAACCTTTTACCGTATAGATCGTGGAGGTGATATTACCTATCATGGACCAGGGCAGCTGGTTGGCTATCCAATTATTGATTTAGAAGTTTTCGGACTTTCTCTTAAAGAGTATATTCATAGTATCGAAGAGGTTATAATTCAATCTATTGCTCAGTTTGGGATAGTAGGAGAACGTCTCGAAGGTGCTACGGGAGTATGGTTGGATACCTCGATTCTTGGTAGAACAAGGAAAATATGTGCGATTGGAGTAAAAGCAAGCCGCTTTGTTACCATGCATGGCTTTGCGCTTAATATAAATAGCAATCTCGATTACTTTGGCTACATTAACCCTTGTGGTTTTGTAGATAAAGGCGTTACTTCTATGGAGAAGGAGCTTGGGCAAAAGCTCGATTTTGAAGAGGTAAAGCAGGTTGTATCACAGAAGTTTGAGTCTGTTTTTGGGGCTCAGCTTTCAAAAAGTACGGAGGTTGGCTAGATGGTTAAATCGTGGATACTGAAAGAACAAGGAGATCCAAGCGTTGTTGCAGACCTTGCTGCTTCGCTAGGGGTAGAGCCTGTTCTTGCCAACCTGTTGGTGCAGAGGGGTGTTGCCTCTTTTGATGAAGCAAAGGCCTTTTTCCGTCCTTCGCTTGAGGATTTGCACGATCCATTCTTGCTAACCGATATGGATAAGGCTGTCGAAAGGCTTCATCGTGCAATGTCTAACAACGAAAAGATTCTGGTTTACGGTGACTACGATGTTGATGGTACAACGGCTGTAGCCCTTATGTACTCATTTCTAAGTAGCCGATACAAGAATGTTTCGTACTATATTCCCGATAGGTATAGCGAGGGCTATGGTGTTTCTTTTAAGAGTATTGAGTATGCTGCCGAAAATGGTTATACGCTATTTATAACTCTTGATTGTGGGATAAAAGCGGTAGAGAAGGTTGCTCATGCAAAAACACTTGGAATTGATTTTGTGATATGCGACCATCACTTTCCAGGAGAGGTGATTCCTGATGCTGCCGCTGTGCTCGATCCTAAACGTTTGGATTGTACCTACCCATTTGGCGATTTATCGGGCTGTGGTGTTGGGTTTAAGCTGCTTCAGGCTTACTGCCAGAAGTACAGTATTCCCTTTTCGGAACTCGAAGGGCTGCTTGATTTAGTAGCAGTTAGCATTGCTTCGGATATTGTTCCTGTTATTGGAGAAAACCGTGTTCTTGCTCATTTTGGCTTAAAGCGATTGAATGAAAACCCTCGGTTTGGGCTTAAATCTATTATAAAACTCTCTGGACTAGAGCATCACAATATTGCCATTGATGATATTGTCTTTAAAATCGGGCCACGAATTAATGCGGCTGGACGTATGGAGTCGGGTAAGACTGCGGTTGACCTGCTTACTGCGCCTAACGAAGAGGTGGCAAAGGAGATGGGAAATATTATCAATGAGTGCAACAACGATAGAAAGAATGTTGATCGAACCATAACGCTGGATGCATTTAAGTTTATTGAAAGCAATCCCGAATTTGCTCAGCGTAAAAGTACGGTTCTTTTTAACCCAACTTGGCATAAGGGGGTTGTTGGTATTGTTGCTTCACGCTTGATTGAAACCTACTACCGTCCAACGGTGGTTTTAACCCTTTCGAGCAATGGTTTTGCAACTGGATCTGCACGAAGTGTGCCAGGGTTTGACCTATACCAGGCCGTAGAAACCTGTTCTGACCTACTCGAGAACTTTGGTGGCCATATGTATGCTGCCGGGCTTACGCTTAAGGTTGAAAATGTCGAGAGGTTTTCTAAGAGATTTGAGGAGGTGGTTTCTTCTATGATAAAGCCAGAGATGCTTGTGCCTCAAATTGAAATAGATTCTAAGCTCGATTTGGCTGAAATATCACCAAAGTTTTACCGAATTCTTAAGCAGTTTCAGCCGTTTGGGCCAGGTAATATGTCGCCAGTATTCTTAACCGAGGAGGTTTACGATAATGGTGATGGGCGAAAAGTTGGAGCTGGAGGTGAGCACTTAAAGCTTGATCTTATCCAGGAGAAAAATCCTTACAAGCCAATCGGAGCGATTGGGTTTGGTTTAGCTCATCATTTTGATGCTCTTAAGAGTGGTATGGCATTTAAAATTTGCTATGCGGTGGTGGAGAATCACTTTAGGGGTGTTTCTTCTATACAGCTTCGACTTAAAGATATTAAGATGCAGTGCGAGTCGTTCTAGAGCCTACAGCTCTAAGGTCGCCTGCATTTTAACTTCGGTTTTTCGATTTCCTTCTATCATATCTAGCCCTTGTCCGAAAGAGACTGTCTCTTCGGAATACACAGTTTCTGCAACCTTAAGCCAAAGGTTTACCGATTTACTTGGGGTGTACCTTAGCATAAGGTATGCTCGTGTTCCCTTGGGGTATAGTAAGGCCGTTGAGTACATCCCAGGAAGGTCGTTTTCGTACGATCGGAGCGCAACATCCCACGATTCGGTATCGAAGGCAGTAAAGCGAGCGTAGAGTTTGATTGAAGGTTTCTTTACGCTAAGGCTCCCTTCAGTATATAGCATATAGCCAATTATTAGGGGTTGCCTTTCGGTCTTAAACGTTCCTGTTGAGGTTCCTATGGTAAGCTGTGCATTTTTATTGATATTGTACTTGGCAACCATATCGCCCCTGTTGCTTTTTGTTCTCTCTGTTAGCGAGGCATTTCCTTGCATCTGTTGGATGTCGGTAGCTCCTTGTTTGTGCCTAAACCTTACTTTACATTCGATGCTAGTCCCGATCTTTCCTGATAAGCTTGCACCAGCCTCAAATCCATCAGAAGGAGCACTAACCAGATATTTTGGATACTTGTAGGAGTATAGCTCTGCGTACGCAATAGCAGTAAGTCCATATTGGGGAGTAACCTTGATTCCGGCATAAAAGCTTTCATCATCGTAGAGAGATTGGCTGCTACCTATGGAACTTTTTACTCCTATAGGTGTGCTTTTCGATTTATGCTTGTAGGAGGCTGTGAAGAAGGCTTGGGGGCTTATCCTTGTTGTAGCACCTAGCTTTAGGGTGTTACTTGTGCGCAGATCCGAAACAATTTCCCCAAAAATAAGAAGGCCTTTAGATTTGCTTTCGAAGTCGAGTGCTGCCAGGTTAGTGCTAGTGCTTGTTCCGCTAATTTGTTGCGAAGAGTGCATATAGCTTGCAGCAACCTTCGATTTCGCTACTTGGCAAGCTGCACGAGCAGCAAGCATCTGCTCGAAGATGTTGGATCTATCCTGTAGCTCCTTTTCGTTGCGATGTAAACCGGTTGTCACCTTTACAGCTTTGCACGAATCGCTATTGGAAAGATGTCCGTCTGCCGATTTTGCAGAGTAGGCAATTGTAAACGAGTAAGGATGGGCTACCGCTTCTAGGGCTGCGCCTCTGTAAAAGTTGCTTTCGTTCATCGATCTTGATGCTGTAAGCCTTGACTTTCGATTTTGCAGGGTCGGATCAGCAACGCTGCTGATATCGTAGCTTGAAGAGAGCATAAGTCCTTGTCCAAAGCTAATTCGATAGTCGCCCACCACAATTTTCGATATGTTTTTCGTTGGTCTGTCCATCTGAATTGAAGCACCAAAGCTATCGAAGAAACCTTTGCTAAGGCGACCTGCTTCTCCAGCATCCTTTTTAGCATGGAAATGAGCTGCTGTACCTCTAGCCACAGCAATGTTAGTCGCAATAGCCTCTTGGAATGGAGAACCCTTAAACCGGTTGCTTGTAGTATCGTAGTAGCCTTTGGCACGCTGAAGGGTTACTGCTGCTCTGCCTGTTGCCTGAACACGAGCATTCGCAATATCCTTTATTGAGAAGAGTCTGGTTGCTGGCTTTTCAAGTAGAATGAATGGTGCTATAAGCTCAGCAAGTTCTTGGTCGAAGCCTGGAATTAGCTGTATTTCTCCAGCTGACTTGATTATTCCGAATTGGCGAATATAGTCGGCAACGCTCCCTATCTGAAAGTCGGAAAGGATAAGAAGCCTGTCGAGGTTTTCTTTGGTAGTGTCGCTAAATACTACAGGATGCAGTAAGAGCGACTCGAAGTGGGCGCTGAGCTCTTCTGCCTCATCGTATCCGTCAATGCTGCTAGCAAGTGCGTATTCGACGATACTTTTAATAGGATCGATATGCGAGCTTTGGGCTCGAATAGCTTTAGTGCAAAGTATGGTTGTAGCTACAATAAGAAGAGCTACCAATTGTTTAAGCATCTACCTTTTGTTACGGTTAAACCAAAACGAGGTAGAGACCAGTGGTGAGTATCCAAGAGCAGGGTGACGAGATGTCGCTATATCTAGGTTAAACCTGTTAGCCGAGTAGCCTATCCCGAAGGTAAGGCTTCCTTGTGCCGAGCAGAATCCGCTACGAGCCGTGAACGACTTGTACGGGCTCCATTCGACGCCGCAGCTCACAGAAAGAGGATTGTTTGCGGGCTTGAACGTATCTACAAAAAGAGTAAACCCATAAGGCGTTTTATAGCACGAACCGATGGTTAGGCAGGAGGGCAGCTCTTCTTGCTGTTCGATTCCTATTGATTGGTGAGTGGGGTTAGCTATGTGAGCAGCAACTGTTAGCCGTTTGTTGATGAAAGCTTTTACGCCAACTTCGCCAGAAAAGGCTCCAACCGAAACGTTTTTTTCGGAAGCTTGTATGTAGGAATAGCAGAGCTTGACACCAAGGCTAACCTTTTTTGAAAGCTGCTTGCCGACACCAATGGCTGCTATGCCTTGGTTGTAGGAACTAATGCCATATCTTGAAATTGAGATGCTGCTATTAAAGTGCTGAAGTTTGGTGGCTAATGCAACGCTTGTTGAGCTAATCTCTTTTGTTAGGTAATGGTTTTTATGAGCAGCACCAGCCTCTAAAGGGTGGTTAAGTCCAGAGAGGTTGGCCGGATTAACCATCATCGACCAAAAATCGTCGAGGGTAGCGTAAGCACCTCCAAGGGCAGCAGTTCTGCCACCATTAACAAAACTTTCGTTTTTGGACTGCGATTTAGCCTGTATGCAGAAAAAAGAAAGAGGGAGCGTTAATAACAACCCCATTACGAATGTCTTAACCTCCCTCTTGAATCTCATGGCAGTGCTAGTTTGTTTTAAACTCGTACTTAACCTTTGCCAGCTCTTGGTTAGCCGAGCTGATCTTTTTAGCTAAGTCTAGCTTGAATGCCTTAATCTTTTCAAAAACCACCTCGTCTCCAGTTCCAATGATCTGGGCAGCAAGGATGGCCGCGTTTTTTGCACCATCGAGCGCAACGGTAGCAACAGGAATGCCAGCAGGCATTTGTAGAATAGATAGGATTGAGTCCCAGCCATCAATAGAGTTTGATGAGTTGATAGGAACACCTACTACAGGTAGCGGAGTAAGCGCTGCAACAACACCGGGGAGGTGAGCCGCTCCACCTGCTCCTGCAATGATAACCTTAACACCCCTAGTGTGGGCGTTTTTTGCAAAGTCAAGCACCATTTCGGGTACGCGATGCGCAGATAATGCGTTGATTTCGAAAGGGATTTGCATTTCGTTTAAGAACTTTGCAGCTTCTTCCATAATACTAAGGTCGGAAGTGCTTCCCATGATAATGCTTACTTTTGGTTGCATAAACCGATTCTGCTTTTAGGTTGAAATTGAACAATTATTGTTACTTTCGCAAGATACTTAAAATTTTGACTCTCCTTATGGAACGAATTAAGCTTCACGATAAGGTTTTTGAAGTATCTATTCCATCGACTAGAATTCAAGAAGCTGTGAAAAAGGTTGCAGATCAGATCAATAATGATTATACAGATGCTGACTGTCCTGTTTTTTTAAGTGTCCTCAACGGATCGTTTATGTTTACTTCCGATTTGATAAAAAATGTAAACGTTCAGTGCGAGATCTCATTCACAAAGCTGGCTTCCTACGAGGGAACTGCCACATCAGGTAAGGTTAACGAGCTTATAGGCATAACAAAAAGCCTAAAGGGTAGGGTTGTAATTATTGTAGAGGATATTATCGATACAGGAACAACTTTAGAGAAGCTTATTGAAACGGTTAGCGCACAGCAGCCTAAAGAGGTGAAAATTGCAACCTTCTTGTTTAAGCCCGAAGCATACAAAAAATCACTAAAGATAGACTACATAGGAATGGAAATTCCTAACGATTTTATAGTAGGCTATGGTCTTGATTACGAAGAGTTAGGAAGGAATTACAAAGATATTTATACCCTAGTAAAAGAGTAGGTCGCCATAAGTTGCGAGCGTTTAAATCATGGTAAACATAGTTCTTTTTGGACCTCCAGGTGCAGGTAAGGGCACCCAAGCGGAGATGTTGGTTAAGGAGTTGGGCTACGTGCATTTGTCGACAGGCGATATGCTAAGAGAAGAGATAGCCAAAGGTACGGAGCTTGGGATGAAGGCCAAGAGTATAGAAGATGGTAATTTTGCTCCCGATGATGTTGTTATAGAGCTTATCCGCGAACGTATTCACAAGCATAGAAATGCCAATGGCCTAGTGTTTGATGGATTTCCTCGGACATATCCACAGATTGAAGTGCTCGACAAGCTTTTGGGCGAGATCGGCGAGACGGTATCGCTTATGGTTTCGCTAGAGGTTAGCGAGGAGCTTCTTGTGAA
>Ga0209464_10000497_pt1 | contig 12593 bp, 4 predicted proteins | sample DOMMetBare1Fresh_2_FD_187473 | JGI IMG/M metagenome (GOLD analysis project Ga0209464, IMG submission 187473) | Wetland sediment microbial communities from St. Louis River estuary, USA, under dissolved organic matter induced mercury methylation -... | ecosystem: Environmental > Aquatic >... | reverse complement strand
GTGGCGGGGGCGGCGGAGGTGGCGGAGGTGGCGGAGGTGGCGGGGGTGGCGGGGGTGGCGGGGGTGGCGGGGCGGAACGGTCCTCCTCGGCCCGTGGCGCCGTCGCTTCCTCGCGCGGCGCTCGGTCCAGCTCCCGCGGCGCCGGCGAGGCTGCGCGGTCCCGACTCGGCGGAAGCCAGGTGCCGGCCCCCTCGCGTGGCGGAAGCCAGCCGCCGCCACCGTCGCGGGGCGGGGGGCGGGCCCATTCGGGCTCGGGGGCACGGGGCGGCCGCGCCACCGGCCGGTACTCGCCGCTCTCGCGTGGCGGAGGCGGAGCGTCGTCGTCGCGTGGTCGCGGGGGCGGTTCGGCCGAGGGCGCCGGCGCCGACGCGATGGCCGAGGTGCCGCCGAACGCGGGGCGCCCGGCCCTCAGGGTCACAGAGATCAACCCCGAGAAGCCTCCCACCGGACCGGAGGCCGGCAGGTCGGAGAAGGTCGACGTCCCCTTGCGCTGGTAGCGAAGCTCGAGGTCGAAGAGGATGGAGTCGGTCAGCACGAACCGGACGCCGGACGCGACGGTGGGCCCGCCGACCCACGATCCCGAGTACCCGTCGCCGGAGCCGCTCCCGAAGTAGGAGCTCTGGCAGGCGGGGACGGAGCTGGTGAAGCAGGTGTAGTCGAAGCTTCCGCTCGCCCGGCCGACCCCCCATCCGATCCCGAGCCACGGCTCGAGCCGCTCGCGCCGCCTCGCCCAGGTGAGGTCGAAGAGGAAGGACGTCGACCTGACGTCGCCGTCGCCCTGGATCCCCTTCGACGGATCCAGGATCACCCTCGTCTGGTCCGCGGTCCCGGCGCGCGCGAGGAGCTCGATCCGGTTCAGGCCGTCGTCCAGGACTCCGAGCCCGGCGCCGATCAGGCTTCGCGGCGCTCCGTCCGACGCGCCACCCAGGCCGACCGTGAGGACGATGAACCCCCGCGGGTCAGGGGGCTCGGCGCTCGCGAGCGCGGGGAGGACGTGGGCAACCGCCACGAACGCGGCGAGCGCGTACGAGCGTACCGATCGGTGGCCTGGGATGGCGTGGATCATGTCGACGGCGCCTCCGCGATTCGGTGGTTCGGTCGCCGACCCGGACGACGTGGTGCGCACGGGAGGGGGAAGCGACGAGCTTCGGACACAAGCTGGGAGGGCGCAAGGGAAAGGCGGTCCTGGGCCCGCCGTCGCGAGGCCGAAAAACACCCTGTCTCCGCGCGCTTTTGCGCCCCCTTTCACCCGTCAGACCCGCCTGCTAGATCCCCGCCATCCATGGCCGACTTCGTCCACCTGCACCTGCACACGCTCTACTCGCTCCTCGACGGCGCGATCCGGATCAAGGACCTGCTCAAGACCGTCAAGGCGAAGGGGATGACCTCGGTCGCCGTGACCGATCACGGCAACCTCCACGGCTCGGTCGACTTCTACAAGAAGGCGAAGGAGGCCGGGGTGAAGCCCATCCTCGGCATGGAGGCCTACGTCGCCGGCGAGAAGGGGCGCCATGATCGGACCGAGCGGGTCGGCCGCCACCTCGTCCTCCTCGCGAAGAACGAGGAGGGCTGGGCCAACCTCCGCTACCTCTCGTCGAAGGCCTTCATCGAGGGGTTCTACTACGACCCCCGGATCGACAAGGCGCTGCTCAAGGAGCGCTCGAAGGGGCTGATCGGCCTCACCGCCTGCCTCGCCGGCGAGGTGCCGCGCCTCGTCCGCCAGGGGGACATGGACGGCGCCCGGCGCGCGGCCCGCGAGTACAAGGAGATCTTCGAGCCGGACAGCTTCTTCATCGAGGTCCAGTCGAACGGGATGGCCGACCAGCTGGCCGTCAACCCGAAGCTGGCGGAGCTGGCCGCGTCGGAGGGGATCCCGCTCGTCGCCACCGCCGACGCCCACTACATCAAGCGCGAGGACGCGAGGGCCCACGAGGTCCTGATGTGCATCGCGTCCAACAAGACCTTCGCCGACCCGAAGCGGCTCCGCCACGACACCGACAAGCTCTTCGTCATGGGGGGCGACGAGATGTCGGCCGCCCTGCCGGAGTATCCCGAGGCGATCGCCAACACGCTCCGGATCGCGGAGCTGTGCAACGTCGAGCTGAAGCTGGGGAAGAGCTTCCTGCCCCGCTTCCAGCTGCCCGAGGGGGTGACGGAGGAGGAGTGGATCCGGAAGCTCTCGTCCGAGGGGCTCGAGCGCCGCTTCAAGGAGGCGGACGGGAAGCACCCGATCGATCGCGACGCCTACCGCGCGCGGCTCGACATGGAGCTGGGCGTCATCGCCCGGATGGGCTTCGCCGGCTACTTCCTCATCGTCCAGGACTTCATCAACTGGGCCAAGACCCACGACGTGCCGGTGGGGCCAGGGCGCGGCTCCGGCGCCGGCTCCATCGTCGCCTGGTCGCTCCGGATCACCGATCTCGACCCGATCCGTTGGAACCTGCTCTTCGAGCGGTTCCTCAACCCCGAGCGGGTGTCGATGCCCGACTTCGACATCGACTTCTGCCAGGACAAGCGGGAGCGGGTGATCCAGTACGTCCGCGGCAAGTACGGCGACGACAACGTCGGCCAGATCGCCACGTTCGGCACGCTCAAGGCCCGGTCGGTCATCCGGGACGTGGTCCGGGTGATGGGGCTCCCCTTCGCCGAAGGGGACCGGATCGCCAAGCTGGTCCCGGAGCCTTCGCAGGGGAAGACGCCGCCGCTCAAGGACCTCGTCTTCGGGAAGAAGGGGGAGAAGGACGGCGAGGCGGCGCTGCCGGCGGAGCCGCGGCTCAAGGAGCTCTACGACAAGCCGAGCGCCATCACCGAGTTCACCGACGGCCACGGCGCGAGGCAGGTGATCACGACGCGGGACCTGCTCGACATCTCGATGTCGCTCGAGGGGCTCAACCGGCAGTCGGGGCTCCACGCCGCCGGCGTCGTCATCGCCGACAAGCCGCTCTGGGAGTACGTCCCGGCCTTCAAGGACGACAAGAGCGGGATGCTCGTCTCGCAGCTCGCGAAGGACGAGGTGGAGGCCGCAGGGCTCGTCAAGTTCGACTTCCTCGGCCTCAAGACGCGCACGGTCATCGACGACGCGCTCCGCCGGGTGAAGCGGAACCACCCCGAGCTGGCCGGATTCGGCGCCGCCGACATCCCGATCGACGACCCCGCGGTCTACGAGCTGATCAGCCGCGGCGACACCGCGGGCGTCTTCCAGATGGAGTCGTCGGGCTTCACCGAGATGGTGAAGAAGATGAGGCCCTCGGTCTTCGAGGACGTCATCGCCGCCGGCGCCCTCTACCGGCCGGGGCCGCTCGACCAGAAGCTGGAGGACGGCCGGACGATGGTCGACGTCTACATCGACCGGAAGCACGGGCGCGACGAGGTCACCTACCCGCACGCGAGCCTGAAGCCCGTGCTCGAGGCGACCTACGGCGTCATCGTCTACCAGGAGCAGGTGATGCAGATTTCGCAGGTGCTGGGCGGCTACTCGCTCGGCGGCGCGGACCTGCTACGCCGGGCGATGGGGAAGAAGAAGGCCGAGGAGATGGCGAAGCAGCGCGCCCTCTTCCTCGACGGGGCGCGCAGGGGCGGGGTGGAGGAGAAGGTCGCGAGCGGCGTCTTCGACCTGATGGAGAAGTTCGCGCAGTACGGCTTCAACAAGAGCCACTCCGCCGCCTACGGCCTGCTCACCGTCCAGACCGCGTGGCTCAAGGCCCACTACCCGGTCGAGTTCATGGCGGCGCTCATCTCGAGCGAGGCCTCCAACACCGACAAGGTGGTGGCCCACATCTCCGAGGCGCGCGAGGACGGCATCGAGGTCCTCCAGCCCGACGTGAACGAGTCGAACGAGGACTTCACGGCCATTCCTGCGAAGCAGGAATCTCCCCTCTCCCTCACTGAGGGAGCCTCCCCGAAGTACGCTCCCCTCTCCCCCACCGGGGGAGAGGGTCAGGGTGAGGGGGCGAAGCCCAGAGGCAAGATCCGCTTCGGCCTCGGCGCCGTGAAGGGCGTCGGCTCTGCGGCGGTCGAGGCGATCCTCCAGGCGCGGCAGGACGGCGGCCCTTTCAAGGGGCTCTTCGACTTCGCCTCCCGCGTCGACTCGCGCCGGATCAACAAGAAGGTCTGCGAGGCGCTGGTGAAGAGCGGCGCCTTCGACTTCGAGGGGACCCCGCGCTGGCAGCTCTTCTTCGGGATCGACGCCGCCTTCGCCGCCGGCGCGAGCGCGCAGGCGGACCGGGCGAGCGGCCAGGCGAGCCTCTTCGGCGCCCTCCCTGCGGTGGAGGCGAAGCCCCGCTACCCGAAGGCCGGGGAGCTGGTCGGCGAGACGGCGGTGGAGGAGTGGCCGGAGCGGGTCCGGCTGGCGCTGGAGAAGGAGGCGCTCGGCTTCTACATCACCGGCCACCCGCTCGAGGGGTACGGGAAGGAGGCCCGGCGCTACGCCTCCAACTCCTGCGCCTCGATCTCCTCGAAGCGCAACGGAGACAAGGTGACGGTCGTCGGCGTCGTCGCGTCCGCGCGCGAGCGCATGAACAAGGAGAAGGGGACGCGCTTCGCCTTCCTCGTCCTCGAGGACCTGACCGGCACGGTCGAGGTCGCCTGCTGGGCGAGCCGCGGCGCGCAGCACGGCAGGCCGGCGCAGAAGGGCTGGGCCGACTGGGAGGCGGCCTGCACCTCCGACGAGCCGATCCTGGTCCACGCCGAGGTCCGGATGGACACGCGCGACGAGGAGAACCCGAAGGCCGGGCTCACCGCCATCGAGATCGAGCTCCTCTCGAGCGTCCGCAACCAGAAGACCTCGCAGCTCCTCTTCCGGATCGACGCCGACGCGCTGACCGCCGAGCGCGCGAACGGCCTCAAGGCGCTCCTCGTCCGCTTCCCCGGCGGCTGCCCCGCCACCGTCCGCGCCGTCATCCCGCAGGAGAGCGAGACCACCATCTCGCTGCCGTCGAAGGTCCAGCCCACCGACGACCTCATCGAGGCGGCGCGGCGGCTCGGGTTCGAGGTGGAGCTGAGGTAGGAGGACCTCCCGCTCCTGCTACGCCCGCAAGCTGGAGGACGCCGCCGACCTCCTCGCTCAACGAGTCCGCGCCGACGTCGACTCGGCCCGGCTCGGCGTCCGGGCCGCGCCGCCCTCTACGGGTCGTCGATGCACCGCACGAGCAACTGCGGCGATCGCGTCGCGTCCTCGTGCCAGGCGACGCAGATGCGCCCCCCTCCCGCCGCGAGCGACGGCTCCAGCGAGGCCGCGTGGCTGTTGGAGATGCCGCCGCCTCGGTCGGAGCCGCCGAGGTGCACCCAGGCGGTCCCGCTCCAGCGGCGCGCGTAGATCTCGCGGACGCCAGCTGCCTCCTGATCCCAGGCGACCACCGGGTTCCCCGCCGCGTCGATGGCGAGCGCCGGCTTGCCGGTGTCGACGAGGGCGCCGCCGATGCCGTCGCCGGTCGCGGACCCCGCCAGCTCCGCCCAGCTCGTCCCGTCGAAGCGGCGGAGGCAGAGCCGGTACTGGCGAGCTGCCACGTTTTCGAGCCACGCGACGACTGGGCGGCCGCCGCCGTCGAACGCTGCGGCCGGCGTGTAGGAGGCCGCCGCGCTGGCGGCGCTGATCCCTCCCGCGTCCGCCGAGCTGCCGAGCCCTATCCACGCGGTGCCGTTCCACAGCTTCCCGAAGATCTCGCCCTGCGCGCCCCAGACCACGAGGATCTGGTCGCCGTCCACCGCCATCGCGAGGTCCGAGACCTTTCCTCCACTGGCGCTCACGCCGCCGCCGGTCGCCGACCCCGCGAGCTCGACCCACGCGGACCCGTCCCACCGCCTCGCGTGGACCTCGTACGCGATCGTGCCCGTGGCGGCCTTCCACGCGACCACCGGACAACCACTCGCGTCGATCGCGACGACCGGCGAGGAGAGCGTCGTCGAGCTCGACGCGATGCCGTTCCCGGACGCCGAGCCGCCGAGCTCGATCCAGGCGGAGCCATCCCACCGGCGCAGGTAGACCCGGTTGTAGGGCGCGACGCTCGGCAGCTCGACCCACGCCACCACGGGGCGCCGATCGCCGTCGAGGGCGATCGCCGGGTAGATGGATCGCGTCCCGGCCGTGCCGATCCCGGGGGACGCGGCCGAGCCCGCGAGCCCGGGCCAGCCGGTGCCGTCGTACGTGCGGACGTGCAGCTGATCCTCGGTGCCGGGCTTCGCGAGGAACGCGACGGTCGGCACTCCGGCCGGGTCCACGGCGAGGCGCGGCTGCGGGACCGAGGGAGACGTGTCCCTCAACCCTCCGCCCACCGGCTGCGGATCGAGCTCGCTCCACGCGGCGCCGTCCCATTGACGGAGATAGACGCTGTTGCCGCAGTTGCTGGTGCGGTTCACCCAGACGGCGAGCGGCTCGCCGGCCCCGTTCGTGGCGAGCGCGGGAAGCTCGGCGACGAGGCGGTGGTCGCTGATGCCGCCGGCCGAGCCGGAGCCCGCGAGCTCCTCCCACGCACCCGCGCCGAGGCGGCGCGCCCAGACCTGGCGCGAGACGCCGACGTTCTCCCACCACGCGACCACGGGCCGGCCGGCGCCGTCGATCGTGATCGACGGCGCCATCGAGTCGGCCGCGTTGGTGCCGCTCAAGCCGCCGTTCGTGAGCGATCCGGCGGCCGCGATCCAGGAGGAGCCGTCGAAGGTCGCGAGGTAGACGTCCTTCTTGTAGGAGATCCTGCTCGCGTCCCAGGCAACCCACAGCCGGCCGTTCGCGTCCTCCGCGATCGCGGGCCGCCGTGGTCCGCTGGCCTCGCACGCCGCGCTCACGCCCTTGTTCGCGTCGCTCCCGTTGATCCCCACCCACGCACCCCCTTCGAAGCGGCGCACGTAGATGCCGGTGATGTCGCTGGACATGCCGTCGCCGCCGCGGTTCTCGGCCCACGCCACCACCGGGCGTCCGGCGTGGTCCACGATGACCCGTGGCTCGTCCCCATACTTGTGGGTCGTGAAGGTGCTGATGCCGTAGCCGGTGGCCGAGCCCGCGAGCTCGACCCAGTGGACGCCGTCGAACCGCTTCCCGAACACCGTCCCGTAGTAGGTGCCCGGGTAGTACTGGACCTTGTCCTCCTGCCAGACCACGATCGGGCGCTGCTGGTGATCCACGGCGACGTCCGGGAGCGTCGAGAAGTAGCCCGAGTTGCTCAGTCCGCCCCCCGACGCGGAGCCGTCCAGCTCCACCCACGCCGTGCCGTTCCAGCTCTTCACGAAGACGTCGGAGCCGTACGCGTACGACTCCTCCCAGACGACGACCGGGAAGCCGTTGCCGTACAGCGCGACCCGCACGTTGATCGCGTTCTGGCCCGCGCGGCTGATCCCGCTGCCGCTCGCGGACCCGCCCAGCTCCCGCCACCCCGTGCCGTCGTGACGCAGCACGTACGCGTAGGCCTGGCCGGTGCCGGCGACCTCGCTCCACGCGACGACGAGGTGACCCTGGGCGTCCACCGCCACCGACGGGCGGTTCGCGCTCTGCCACGCCGGCGCGAGGCCGGCCACGCCACAGCCGCTCGCCGACCCCGCCAGCCGTGTGGCCTGTGGCCCCAGGTCGGACCCGCCGAGCCCGTACCAGGCGCCAGGCGAATACGGGCCGGTGCACGCCGCCAGCTCGAAGGTGCACGATGGGGTGCAGGCGAGCGCACCGTCCGTGTAGTCGGGCCAGCTCGAGCACTGCTTCCCGGCGAGCTCGGTCCCCTCGCACGCCTCGGAGCCGGCCTGGAGGGTCCCGTCGCCGCAGTACGGCGCCAGCCCCTGGCAGTCGGCGCGGCAGTGGGCCAGCGCCGCCCAGCCGTCGCCGTTGGTCGGGCCGTCGTCGCAGACCTCGAACCCCGCGTCGGGGGTCCCGTCGCCGCAGGAGGGCGCCCAGGCTGTGCACGAGCCGTTGCAGTGGCGCGTCGCCGACCAGGAGTCGGCGTTGACGCCGTCGCCGTCGTCGCACGCCTCGGTCCCGCAGGCGAAGGCGTCGCCGCAGACCTGCACCTGCACCGCGGCCGCGTGGTCGTCGCAGTCGCCGATCGGATCGGTCGCGAGGGCCTCCCCCGCGTCGTGGCAGCTCCCGTTGGACGAGGAGATCCAGCTCGTGGCGTCCGGGCGCCAGCCGTCGTCGTCCGCGTCCACGAAGCACCGCTCGCGCCCATCGCAGGTCTGGTCGACCTCGTCGCCCACGATCTCCACCGCGCCCGGGAAGATGGTCGCGTTGGTGTCGTCGCAGTCACCCGTCGGGCGCGCGCTCGTGGCCTCTCCGGTGTCCGCGCAGCTGCCGTTCGGCGACGCGACGGTGCTGGTCGCGTCGGGCCGGTAGCCGTCGCCGTCACCGTCGACGTAGCAGCGCTCCGTCCCGTCGCAGTCCTCGTCCACGCCGTTCGCGACGAGCTCCGTCGCGCCGGGGTGGACCGACGCGAGCGCGTCGTTGCAGTCGCCGACGGGGGCCGACGACGTCGCCTCGCCGGCGTCGGCGCAGCTCAGGTTCGCGGACGCGACGGTGCTCGTCGCGTCGGGTCGGTAGCCGTCCCGATCGCCGTCCGCGTAGCACCTCTCCATCCCGTCGCAGTCCTGGTCGACGCCGTCGGCCGCCAGCTCGACCGCCCCCGGGTGCACGGCGGCGTCGCCGGCCGCGCAGTCGGTGCCGAGGCACGCCGCCGCGAGCGCGCAGGGCGTCGAGCCGTCCGTGGTGCACGCGCCGACGGAGAACGCGTCGGCGCCGACGACGGCGGCGCTGCGATCGACCCCATACCCGTCGCGGTCGCCGTCCTCGCAGGGGTCCCGGCAGTCGGGTGTGCCGTCGCCGTCCATGTCGGAGAGCTCGGTGGTGCACGAGCTCGCGTCGCCGTCGAGATCGCCCGCGGTCGCGACGTAGCCGGCCGGGGCCTGGCAGGTGACGACCGCGGTCGAGGCGACCCCGAGCCCGTCGGCGTCCAGGTCCGCGTACCAGGCCTGCTTCCCGGTCGCCGCCGGATCGTCGTCGTCCGCGGCCCCGCTGCAGTCCTCGTCGGCGTGGAGCGCGTCGCAGACCTCCGTCGCCCCGGGGTGAACGGTCCCGTCACCGTCGTCGCAGTCGGGGCCGAGGCAGGCCAGGCCGGTGCCGTAGCCGTCGCCGTCCACGTCCGCGCAGCCCGCCGGACAGTCGGCCGGATCGGCGGCGTCCACCAGGCCGTCACAGTCGTCGTCGAGACCGTTGGCGCACGCCTCCGTCTGCGGCGTACAGACGACCCTGGGCTGGGGCGCTTCTCCGCCGCCGCAGGCGCTGCCGAAGAGGGCGGCCCCGAGGAAGAACGCCGCGAGGGGCGAGGAGTGGCCTGAACGCATGGTGATCTCCGATTCCGGCGTGTCTTCGCGACCCCGGGCGCCGAGCGGAAGGGTGCCCTTCACGATCGAGACCGCTGCACCTTCACGATCCGGGCCAGTCACCCGGCGTCACGGACCCGCGACAGAACGCTCCACGTCCTCGCCAGAACTCCCGTCTTCGGGATTGGTCTGAGCAACTCCGCGACCGCGACTGTGCGGCCGCGATCACAGTGACGCGCAGAGGTGACGGTGCCTGACTGCGACGCCGGCTCGCGCGCCCACATCGGACCACCCGCATGCACGTCGCACGGCGATGGCGGGGACGACGCGAGAGAGTGACGAGGAGGCAGCGTAGGCGTCTGCGTCCCGACGGCCAGCGACGAGAACAACTGCGGCACCTGCGGCAACGTCTGCGCCTCCGGTCAGACCTGCCGCTCCGGCGTCTGCCAGTAGGACGTTCTTCGGCTGCTCGCAGGGGGGGGGATTCAGCCCCACCTGCCTCGTTCACCGCCGCTTGAAGCCCTTGAACAGGTGAGCGCCAAACACGCGGACGCCCGTCAGCGTACGGACGACGACCGCCGCGCGGGGCTCGAAAGGGCTGATGGCGAACGTGGCCTCGCAGTCGGAGCCCTGGTCGATCTCGTTGGCCGCGAGCCTGCCGAGGACCTTGCGCTCTTCGCCCCTGGAGAGGACGACGGACGCGCCGTCGCACTGCACCCGGTACTCCCGGTCATCGCTCGTGGCTTCCGGGAACCTGACCCCGACGGACCAGGCTGGGGAGAGGACCCCCGGGACGATCCCGAGACGACGCAGCGTGGCTGCAATCTCCTGGCGGGGCTCATGCGCGATCACCTCGTCGTCGGTGAGGCGCATGATCGCGACGGAGCCGTCGGGATCGTCGCCGGGGACGTACGCGACGAGGCTCGTGCGCGAGAAGCCGATGACGGCATCAAGGAGCGCTCGACCGAGGAGCTCGTCCTCTGCCCGGGCAGGCGGGGGGGCCTTCCAGGGCGTGAAGGCGCCATCGCGCAGCTCCGCAGCGAAGAAGCCCAGCTCGATCGCGCCTCCAGTCTGGACGGACGCGACCGCGGTCACGTGCGGCGAGGCGGGGCTACGGACGACCAGGCGCCAGGCCACCCCGGGGGGGAAGACCTGGGCGAACGGCTGCGAGCCCGCGCGATCCGAGACGAGAGTGACCGTCCAGTACCGGAACGGCTGCGCCCTCCCCTCCGCGAACTCGAGCTCGTTGGACCTGCCATCGACCGGACCCGCCGGCAGGAGCGTGTAGGTGACCGTGCCCTCCTTGAAGGACGCGCCGAACGGCAGCGCCGCCGTGGACGGGAGCGGGCGCAGAGCGGCCGGGGCGACGACGCCGCGCGTCTCGAGTGCACCTCCGACCGGATCGAACGAGCCGATGCCGGCGCCTCCAGGGGCGGATGGAGAGCGGTAACGGAAGAAGAGGCGGCCGTCGGCGCCGATCCCGAGTGGCGCGAAGACCGGCCCGGGGCCGGGGGAGAGGCCGAGAACGGGGACGAGTACGGAACGGCCATCGCTGGAGAAGCCCGTCCGGCATTCGGGGCAACGGTCCTTTCCAACGGCCCCGAGCGGGCGGATCCATGTCTCGGAGGTGCGGCAGTCGCTCCCCGTGCCCACGGCCACCGCCGTCAGGAGGATGCGGCGCCCCTCGTCCTCGAAGCAGCCGACGGACTGCAGCGGGTGGAAGAGTTCCGACGTCCCGGGATCTCGCTTCACCTCACAGGTCCAGGTGCGGCCGGCCATCGACGTCGCGCAGGGCGCCAGCTCTTCCAGGCACCGCGTGGAGAGCTGCAACGGCCTGGCGCCGATCGAGACGAGCGCGGCGCCGAAGCGCTCACCGTCGGAAGGCGTCGGTGCGCCTGCCCCCGCCGCGGCGCGCAGCGTCCGGTGCACCGCGTCCGCACACGCCCCGAGCGTTCGTGGCCCAGCGTCCCCGGCCTTTCGCGTCGGCTCCCCCTTCGCATCGAGCGGGCACTCGTTCGCGGGCCGCAGGTCGCGATCGCGGAACCACCAGTCTGAGCTGGGGCCTTCCCCCCCCTGGGCGCTGGTCACGTTGGCCACGTAGAGGCCGCGCTCCGGCCAGGACAGGAGCTGCTGCAGCCCGATCTCGTACTCGTAGCCGTGACAATAAGCTGCGGCGCCCACGGGCGCGAGCGCGAGCGCGACGAGAGCGATGCCGACCGACGAGAGCACGGCTCGGCGTCGACGCTCGACGCTGGCAGCTCCTCGCCGTCGGTGCCGCGCGCGCGAACTGCGCGCCTCTCCATGACCGGTCCGCGCCTTCCGCATGACGCAACCTCCGTGCTGAGTATGGGCGGCAGACTGGTCATCACGGTGCATCGCATCGCCACGCCCGAGAAGACCGTCTCGCGGAACACAGGCCGCCGCACGAACGGTCCGTGCGGGGAGGACGTTCAAAGACCATCTCGCTCCATCGGGTCGGACGATGGTACGTCCACCATTGCACATCGAGGCGGCGCGGCGGCTCGGGTTCGACGGTGGAGCTGCGGTAGGATCTCCGCATGGCCGTCGAGACCCAGCTCCAGGACATCTCCCACACGATCCAGCTCGCGGTCGCGCCGGTCTTCCTCCTGACCGCCATCAGCACGACGCTCGGGGTCCTCACCACCCGGCTCGGCCGCGTCGTCGACCGGGCGCGCCGGGTCGAGGGACGGCTCGGCGCGGCGACCCCGGAGGACGCGCCCGCCACCGAGGTCGAGCTGCGGCTGCTCGCGACGCGCGCCCGGCTCATCCACCTCGCGCTCACCTTCGGCACCGGCAGCGCCCTCTTCGTCTGCCTCACCATCGCCGCGGCCTTCGTCGGGTACATGCTCGACGTCCGGCTCGGCGGCGCGATGGCGATCCTCTTCATCCTGGCGGTCAGCGCCTACGTCGGCGCGCTCCTCTGCTTCCTGCGCGAGGTCTTCTGGGCCTACCAGACCCTCACCTTCGCGCTCCCGAAGGAGGGGCAGCCGGCGCCCCCCTCGGCGCCCTAGAGCGGAGCCCGCTCAGCGCGCCGGGTACCTGAACTCCATCGGCACCTTCACGTCCGGGTGCAGGCTCAGCGCCACCGGGCAGGTGCGCGCGATCTCCTCGAGCCGGGCGCGCTGCTCCGGCCTCACCTCGCGCGGCATGTCGAAGACCACCACCAGCTCCCCGATCCGCCGGGGGGCGGAGGTCATGATCTTCTCCACCGACGCCCGGGCGTCGCCCCACGCGAGCCCCTCCCTCGCCGCGAGGAGCGCCATCGTGGAGAGCGCGCAGGCGGC
>Ga0209464_10000496_pt1 | contig 12598 bp, 8 predicted proteins | sample DOMMetBare1Fresh_2_FD_187473 | JGI IMG/M metagenome (GOLD analysis project Ga0209464, IMG submission 187473) | Wetland sediment microbial communities from St. Louis River estuary, USA, under dissolved organic matter induced mercury methylation -... | ecosystem: Environmental > Aquatic >... | reverse complement strand
GAACGCCGTCCCCCCGGTCGCGTTGCTGCCGGACGCCGAGGGATGGCAGGTGCTGCACTGGAGCGCCGCCGCCATGGGGATGCCGTGAACGGCGGTGTGCCAGGTGTAGCGCGCCGTGGTGCCCGGGATGAACGGAGGGTTCCCGTGGCACGCCGCGCAGCCCAGGCCGGTCGTGTACCAGGACGGCGTCGAGCCGTCGTTCCCGCCGTACGGCGCGCTCTTCGGGACCGAGCACTCGCAGCCGGGGTCGTACATCGTGTACTCGAAGACGCCCGAGTACACGCCGTGGCAGGCGACGTTCGAGCAGGTCTTGGCGGCGAAGTCGAAGGCGGGCGCGGGCTTCCCCGGCGCCTGGGCAGGCCCCGACGGATCGAAGCACAGCGAGCCGGCGACGGAGTGACAGACGGTGCAGGCGAAGCTGCCGTGCTTCACGTGGGCGCCCGTCGGCGTGCAGGCGGGGCCGGTCATCGCCGCGGACGCCTGGTTCGGCGTCGCCGCCTCGACGGGAGCCGTCGCGCCCTCCTGCTGCCCCTCGCACCCCGCGAAGAGCGCCGATGCGGCGAGCGCGAGGACGACGTTGCTGCGAACGTGCCGGTCCATGGAGCACCCCTCGTGATCGATCCGGCGGCGTCCTCGCCCCACGGGTCTCGCCGTTCCCCGGACCGTGCGCGCCGGTGCCAGGGAACCGGCGCGCGTGACGGCAATTCGCTATCACGGGCGAGGTGTGGGCTTCCACCCCCCGAGCACGGCCCACCGCACGGGGACCGTCCACGATGAGTGAAGCAACCGGCTGCGGCGAGTTGACCTGCGTCAACTCGCGGCCGTCCTCGCCGGGGGCCATCGCGGCACGGCGGCCCGGAACGATCGGAGGCCGGCGGCTCGCGCCGCCGGCCCCCGGTGCCGCGGGATCCCCCCCCGGTCGTCACTTCGGACCGTTGCGCTTCGCGGCGATCTCCCGCTCGAGCGCGTCGAGCTTCGCGTCGCCCTGGGCCGGCGGCTGGGCGCCCTCCGCCGCGCCGCGGTCCTTGCCGGTGAGGTGGGCCTCGCCGGGCTGCCAGCCGGGGCTCACGGTCGCGGCGAGGTCGCTCGCGCCGGAGCGGAAGAAGCCGAGCACGCGGGTCGCGATGGCCTGGAGCAGGACCACGAAGCCGATGACCGGGAGGGCCATGAGGAAGGTCGCGCCGAGGATCGGCACGAGCGCGAGCGCCACGATCGTCGGGACCTTCCACCAGTGCCCGTCGCCGGCCGGGAGCTTCTCGCCGTCGCGCGCCACCGGGGCCACGTGCCACCGGATCGGGTTGAAGTAGTAGCCGCCCTGCACCGCCGCGCCGCTCTCGTAGGTCGTCATGTCGAAGTCCCCTTTCGCTGTCCAATCTCGCTCAATCGAGAGCAAACCGAAATTGGGACGATTGCCGAGCGCGCCGGGAAAAAGTCCGCTGCGGGAGGGGGCGCGAGTCCGGAGATGGGGATCGGGCGGATGCCCGAGGCAGCTCGCCGCGGGGAGGCGCAGCGCGGCGGCCGCATCCCGGGACCCACCTGCCGGGTACGAGTCATCCCACCGCGACCGGGCGCCGCGCCGTGGCCGGCTCCCTCACCCGGATCGGTCCAAGTGGGGGAAACCAGGGCCGATGCGGCCGGCCGCCCGGCGCCGCATCGCTTTCGCGGGCGAGGCCCGCCCGCGTGATCTCGCGCAACGGTTGCGGGTTTTCACCCATGTGAACCCAGGAAATCGGGAGCCGACACGGCGGCACATGGCTTGCTCGGAGCGCTCCCCGATCCGAGGGAAAGGAGCAGCCGATGCTGGTGGCCGTCGGGCTGAACCGGAGGTGCGCCGCGGTCGCGGACCGCGAGGCCCTCGTGCTCCCCGACGATCGCCTCGCGGAGGTGCTCACCGGCTACGCCGCGGTGGGCGGGGTCGACGAGGTGGCCCTCGTCTCCACCTGCTACCGCGTCGAGCTGTACGCCGCGACCCGCTGCCCCTCCGCCGCCACCGTCGGGCTGCGCAGCGCGCTCGAGGCGCGCGCCGGGCGCGAGCTGCCGCTGTTCGAGCTGCAGGGCGAGGAGGCCTTCCGCCACCTCGTCCGCGTCGCCTCGAGCCTCGAGTCGGCCATCCTCGGCGAGCCGCAGATCCAGGGGCAGGTGAAGGACGCGTTCCAGCGCGCCGTCGACGCGGGCGCCGCTGGCAAGGAGCTGGTCTCCGTCCTCGGGCGCGCGCTCCAGGCGGCGAAGCGGGTGCGCACCGAGTCCGCGATCGGGCGTGCCGGCGTCTCCTGGGGCCACGCGGCGGCGGCGCTCGCCTCGAAGGTGCTCGGGCCGCTCGCGGGCGCGCGGGTGGCGGTGGTCGGCGCGGGGGAGATGGCCCGCCTCTCCGCCCAGCACCTCGCCGAGCAGAAGGCCCACGTCGTCGTCCTGAACCGCACCCTCGCGAACGCCGAGGCGCTCGCCCGCGAGGTGCGGGGCGAGGCCCGGCCGCTCGACGCGCTCGAGGAGGAGCTCCACCGCGCCGACGTGGTGGTGTCCGCCGCTCCGGTCGCGCCCGCGGCGTTCGGCCCGGCGCCCATGGCGCGGCTGCTGCGCGAGCGCCGGCGCCGCATCGTGCTGGTCGACCTCGCGGTGCCGCGCGCCATCCCCGCCGAGACCGGCCGCCTGCCGGACGTGTTCCTCTGCGACGTGGACGACCTCGACCGCGTCATGAAGGCGGCGCTCGCCGAGCGCTCCGCCGCTGCCCAGGACGCCGAGCGGATCGTGGACGACGAGGTGGCCCGCTTCGCGCGTGCGGAGGCGGAGCGCCGCGCGGCGCCGATGATCCAGGAGATCCGCACCCGGGCGAGCGCGATCGCCCGCGAGGAGGTGGAGCGGACGCTCCGCCGCCTGGGCGAGGATCCCGAGCTCGCCCTCCGGCTCGACGCGATGGCCGGCTCGATCGTCTCGAAGCTGCTCCACCGGCCGAGCGCCCGCCTGAAGCAGGCGGTGTGCGATGGCGGGCAGGGCGAGGCGCTCGTCGCCGCCGCCTGCGAGATCTTCGACCTGCCCGAGGCGGCGCGCCCGGGCAACCTCGCCTGAGCGGCGCGGCGCTCGGGACTTCCCCGCCGGGCGCGAGCCTGCGACAATGCGAGCCGGCCCCTCCCCCGGCCTGTCCAGGATGCAAGCACTGAAGCGTCTTTACCGACGGCTGGATTCGAGCATCCGCGCGCGGATCCTGGTCCCGACCGCGGTGCTCTTCGCCGTCACGCTCGCCGCCATGGTCTGGGCGGCGGTGCAGTCGTACGGCGCGGACCTGGATCGGGTGCGCCGGGACCGGGCCGAGCTGTTCACCGAGATGGTGGCAGGCGGGGTGTCGAACACCATGCTGGCCGGTCAGCCGCGCGAGGTGCCGGGGCTCCTCGAGGCGCTCGTCGCGCACCGGAGCGACCTGCTGTCGGCGAGCCTCATCGCCCCGAACGGCCACGTCTCCGTCTCCTCCAGCCCCCAGCTCCTCGGCAGCGTCCCCTGGCTCGAGCTCGAGCGGGTCGCGGACACGACCATCGTCGACGCGCCGGGCGGCGACCCGGCCGAGTACGCGGTGATCCACCCGATCCGGAACGACGTGTCGTGCTCGCGGTGCCACGGCACGGCCGCGCCCGTGAACGGCTGGCTCGACCTGCGCTTCACGCGGGGCGGGGTGATGGCCGCGCGCACGGAGCTCGCGAAGACGCTCGCCGCGTCCGCCGCGGTCGCGTTCGTCCTCCTCGTCGGGATCGCGCTCTGGCTGGTCGGACGCGAGGCCGTCGCGCCGCTCCAGCGGCTCGTGGCCGCGGTGCGGCGCGCGGAGGCCGGCGAGCTCACGGTGCGCGCGGACGAGGGGCGTCCCGACGAGCTCGGCATCGCGGCGCGCAGCTTCGACGCGATGCTCTCGGCGCTCCGCCGCAGCCAGGCGGAGCTCGAGGCGTTCTACCGCGAGCGCATGATCCGGGCGGACCGCTTCGCGGCGGTGGGCGAGATCGCCACCGGCCTCGCCCACGAGATCAAGAACCCTCTCGCCGGCCTCTCGGGCGCGCTCGAGCTGCTCGCGGAGGACCTCGCCGGCGATGCGCGCCAGGCCGAGGTGGTGAGCGAGATGCGCCACCAGGTCGAGCGGCTCACCGGCACGATGGAGAGCCTGCTCAGCTTCGCGCGCCCCCCCAAGGCGAAGCTCCGCGCCACCGACGTGGTCGGATCGCTCGACAAGGTGCTCTTCCTCATCCGCCAGCAGATCCGGGGCGGGATCCTGACCGTGAGCGAGGACGTCGCGCGCGATCTCCCGGCGGTGCTCGCCGATCCGTCGCAGCTCGAGCAGGTGTTCCTGAACCTCTGCCTCAACGCGTGCCAGGCCATGAACGCGCAGGGCTCCGGGACCCTCACCGTGCGGGCGCGCGCCGACGAGGGCACGGTCGCGGTCGAGATCGGCGACACCGGCCCGGGGATCCCGCCCGACCTGAGGAACCAGGTGTTCAAGCCCTTCTTCACCACCAAGCGGGAGGGGAACGGGCTCGGGCTCGCCATCTCCGCCCGCATCGTCGCCGAGCACGGCGGCCACATCGGCTATCGTTGCCCCCCCGAGGGAGGAACCGTCTTCACCGTGACCCTCAAGCAGGCGCGCGGCGCGCGCACGACGGAGCACGCAGCATGACCGCCCCCGCGCCGCGCGTGCTGGTCGTCGACGACGAGAAGCTCATCCGCTGGTCCGTCTCCGAGCGGCTGCAGCGCGGCGGGTACGAGGTCCTCTCCGCCGAGTCCGGCGAGCGCGCGCTCGAGCTCGTCGCGGCGAGCCCCCCCGACGTGATGCTCCTCGACGTGAAGCTCCCCGGCATCGACGGCGTCCAGACGCTCCAGCGCGCGCTCGCCCTCCAGCCGGAGCTGACGGTCCTCATGATGTCCGCCCACTCCACCGTGGACGTGGCGGTGGAGGCCATGAAGCACGGGGCGATGGACTTCCTCGTGAAGCCCTTCCCGTTCCAGGCGCTCGACGCCGCGGTCGAGCGGGCCATCTCCACCGCCCGCACCCGCCGCCAGATCTCGACCCTCGGCGCCGACCGGCGGAACGCCACGGCGCTCGAGGCCATCGTGGGCGGCTCGGCGGTGATGGAGGGGGTGCGGAACATGATCGCCCGGCTCGGGGCGAGCGACGCGACCACCGTGCTCATCGAGGGCGAGAGCGGCTCCGGCAAGGAGGTGGTCGCCCGCGCCATCCACTTCCAGAGCGCGCGCGCCGACCGGTCCTTTCTACAGGTGAACTGCGCGGCCTTGCCCGAGCACCTGCTCGAGTCGGAGCTGTTCGGACACGAGCGCGGCGCCTTCACCGACGCCCACACCCAGAAGCGCGGCCTGTTCGAGACCGCCGAGGGCGGCTCGGTGATGCTCGACGAGATCGGCGACCTCCAGCCGGGCGGCCAGGCGAAGCTGCTGCGCCTGCTCGAGAACAAGACCTTCCGCCGGGTGGGCGGGGTGACCGAGCTCCGCAGCGACGTGCGCGTCATCGCCGCGACCAACGTGAACCTGGAGGAGCGGGTCAGCGAGGGGCGCTTCCGGGCCGACCTCTTCTTCCGCCTCAACGTGGTGCGCATCCCGGTGCCGCCGCTCCGCGACCACCCCGAGGACGTTCCCACCCTCGCCGCCCACTTCATCGTCCGCTTCAACGCCGAGATGAAGCGGCAGGTGAGGGGCGTCTCCGCCGCGGCGATGGAGATCCTGAAGGGCTACCCCTGGCCCGGGAACGTGCGCGAGCTGCGCAACGTCATCGAGCGCGCCTTCATCCTCCACGCGGGCGCGGACGAGATCCGGCCGGAGCACTTCTCGCCCGAGCTGCGCAAGGTGGCCAGCGCCCGCCGGCCCGAGAAGAGCGCGCCTGCCGTCGCGGCGGAGGGGCTCGTGCTCGACGACGTCGAGCGGCGGCTCATCGCCGAGGCGATGGAGCGCGCGAGCGGCAACCAGTCGAAGGCGGCGCGCCTGCTCGGCGTGTCGCGCGACACGCTCCGCTACCGGCTCAAGAAGCACGGCATGGCGTAGTCGCGTCACCGCCCCTGCGCGGCGCGGGCGCGCTCGAGCCAGGCGCGCGCCTGCGGATCGCCGGGCGAGAGGCGCACCGCCGCCTCGAGCTCGGTCACCGCCTCGGCGGGCCGCCCCGCGTCGAGCAGCGCGAGCCCGTGGTTGTACCGGATGCCGGCGTGGTCCGGCGCCCTCGCCGCGGCCTGGGCCAGGTACGGCACGGCCTCGGCGGCGCGCCCGGCCTCGGCGAGCGCGGCGCCCAGGTTCGAGAGCGCCGAGAGGTGGCCCGGCCAGGCCCGCACGGCCTCGCGCAGGTACCCGATCCCCTCGTCGAGCCTGCCCTCGGCGGTGAGGGCGTTGCCGAGGTTGTTGAGCGCCTCGGGCGCGCGCGGGTTCCACCCGACGGCCTCGCGGTACCGGGCGATCGCTCCGGCGCGATCCCCGCGGCGCTCGAGGTCCATGCCGATCACGGTGGCCGCGAGCCAGTTCCCCTCCGTCACGCGAGCCGCGTGCTCGAACAGCTCGCGCTCGCTGCTCCAGCGCGACACCTGGACCGCCGTGGCGACGGCGAGCGCCGCGATCGCCGCCGCCGCGGCCGCGGCCGTGGCGCGGGACCTCTTCGCGTCGGGCAGCGCGAACGCGACGGCGAGGGCGAGCCCGACCCCGGGCACGTAGGTGTAGCGATCGGCCATCGCCTGGTTGCCCACCTGCACGATGCCGAGCACCGGCACCAGCGTTCCGAGGAACCACAGCCACCCGACCGCGAGCGAGGGGAACCGCCGGCGCAGGAGGAGCGCGCCCGCGGTGAGCGCGGCGATCGTGGCGCCCGCGGCGGCCACGCGGAGCGCGCCGTGGCCGCCCACGGGGTACGGGTAGAAGACGGCGAGCGACGAAGGCCAGAGGGTCTTCACGAGGTACAGGACCACCGCCACGACCGCGTTCGCGAGCCGGTCCGCGAGCGGGATCCCCGCGAGCGGGCGGGTCGATCCCCAGGACGACTGGGCGGCCAAGGTGATCGCGCTCGCCGCAGCGGACAGCGCGAGCAGCGGCAGCTTCTCCCGGACGAGGGGCCACAGCGCGCGAGGCGAGGGGTGGGCGAGGTCGAGCCGGCCGAGCGGCCACGCGTCGAGGAGCAGCAGCGCGAACGGGAGCGTGACGAGCATCGGCTTCGAGGCGAGCCCCAGGGCGAACAGGGCCGTGACCGCGGCGTAGCGGGCCGGGCTCGGGCGCCGGGCCCATCGCTCGTAGGCCAGCATCGTGGCGAACCAGAACAGGCCGCCGAGCAGGTCCTTCCGCTCCGACACCCAGGCGACCGACTCCACCCTGAGAGGATGCAGCGCGAACAGGGCCGCCACGAGCGCGCTGCGCCAGGTCGAGCCGGTCAGGCGGGCCACGGCGAGGAACAGCAGCAGCGCGCCGAGCGCGTGCAGCGCGAGGTTGACCGCGTGGTGACCGGGCGGCCAGAGGCCGAACAGGCTCACGTCGAGCGCGTGGGAGAGCCAGGTGACGGGGTGCCAGTTGGCGGCATGACCGGTGGTGAGCGCCCAGGCCACGGTGTCCGCGCCGAGCCCGCCGGCGAGGTGCGGGTTGGCGGTCAGGTACTCCGGGTCGTCGAACGACAGGAACGGCAGGGACGGGACCGCGAGGAAGGTCGCCGCGCACAGGGCGACGAGGCCGGCGGAGATGGCGATTCGCGTGCGCACGGTCGGCGGACCGGCGCGCCGTGCGCCCTGGCCCCGGACCGCATGATCCCAGATCCGGGACCGGCCACAACCGGTGGAGCGCTGCCGAGCCGCTCCGGCCCGGGCCAGGCCTAGGCCGCGTCCTCCAGCTCCCCGGCCGGCTCGCCGGGCAGCCAGTCGATCTCGCCCGCGAGCGTGGCCAGCTCCTGCCGCAGCTTGTCCTTGGCGCGGATCTCGAGCTGGCGGGCCCGCTCCCGGGAGAAGCCGAAGTGCTCGCCGAGCTCCTTGAGGGTGAGCGGTCGCTCGCTCATCACGCGCTGCTCGATGATGTAGCGCTCCCGGCCGTCGAGCCGGGCGAGGGCCTCCACCACCTGCGCCGAGACCAGCCGCTTCTCCTCGGCCGACGAGAGATCCTGCTCCTGGCCCGGGGCGGCGCTCGCGACGAAGTCGAGGTGGGACTGGTCCCCGTCCTCGCCGACCGGCGCGTCGAGCGAGAGGTCGCGCCCGTCGAGGCGGAGCTCCATCTCCTGCACCTCGGCGGTCTTCACCCGGAGGCGCTTCGCGACCTTGCTCGCGTCACGGCCGTCCGAGTCGGCGCCCTGCTCCGCGCTCGTGCGGTCGAGCTCGCGCCGGGTGCGACCGAGGGAGAAGAAGAGCTTGCGCTGCGCCTGCGTGGTCCCGAGCTTCACGAGCGACCACGAACGGAGGATGTAGTTCTGGATGTACGCGCGGATCCACCAGACCGCGTACGAGATGAGCCGGATGCCCTTCTCGGGATCGAACTTCTGCACCGCCTTCATGAGGCCGATGTTCCCCTCCTGGACCAGATCGGCGATGCGGAAGCCATACGAGCGATACTCGTAGGCGACCTTGACGACGAAGCGGAGGTTGGCGGTCACGAGGCGGTGAGCGGCGCGCGTGTCCTGGGTGTCCCGGAACGTGCGGGCGAGCGACTGCTCCTCCTCGACCGTGAGGAGCGCGTAGCGGTTGATCTCGCCGAGATAGACGTCCAGGGCGCTGCTCGTTCGAGGATGCGACGTGCGGGGCATCGAGGCTCCCGAATAGAGGCGAGCGGAGGGAGAGCAACCGGCGTGCCGCGGAAGGGTACAAGAGAAGATTCGTGAATTCGGTCGCTTGCCTGGGTCTTCGTTCCGACATTTCCACGTTTGGGGGCTGTACGGATTACATGATCCCGGAAATGCCGACAGGAGTGGCGATTCAGCATGTAAATCCTTCTCGGGGTGTCCGACGTTTCTTCCCACCCCATCGAGCATGACCCACTTGCGGACGCCGACCTGCCAACCCATTGTCAGGACGCATGCTTGGCGACCCGCGGGGGCATGAGGGCGAAGACGAGGTTGCGATGGAATCGGGTCCGGGGCCGCGCGAGACGCGGGATCGCGACGAGGCGGAGCGTGAGCCAGACCGCGCCGGAGAGCGAACCGACGAGCGGGGCGGCTACCTCGGCTTCGTCGCGCACGAGGTGAGGAACCCGCTCTCGACCGCCCTGTGGAGCGCCGAGCTGCTCGCCCGGATGCCTGCGGCCGAGCGCGGCGGGCCGCGCGGCGAGAAGCTCACCGCGATGTGCCTGCGCTCGCTCGGCCGCGTGAGGCAGCTCGTCGAGGATCACTTCATGTGCGAGCGGCTGGAGGTCTCGGGCTTGACGGTCCGGAACGAGCCGGTCGACCTGCGCGAGGTGCTGGACGGCATCGCCTCCCGCCGGACCCCGGGCTCGGCGGCGCCGGACATTCACATCGAGTCCGGGGTGAGCGTCGAGGCCGACCGCGTCCTGCTCGACCGCACGCTGGACGCGCTGGTGGCGCTCGCCAGCCGGGAGAACGCGCCGGTGCGCATCGAAGCCGAGTCCGCGGGCGACCGCCTGCGGGTGGTCGTGCGGGGCCATCCGGCGACGTCCGACGCGCTCGACGACCCGCGCAAGGGATCCCCGGGCGAGCCGCGGGGCCGTGCGCTCGCGGGGGCCCTCGCCCGGCGCGCGGCCGAGGCGCTGGGCGCGACGCTGGCGATCGACGGCGACGCTTTCGTGCTGACGCTCGCCAGCGCGGCATATACTCCGCCCGCCGCATGAAGGTCCCCCTCGTTCTCGTCGTCGACGACGACCCGGACATCCTCGACGCCATCTGCGACATCGTGGGTGGCGAAGGGTACCGGGTCGTGCGCGCGCGCAACGGCCTCGAGGCCCTCGAGCGCGTGCGGACCGAGCGCCCCGACATCATCCTGCTCGACCTCATGATGCCGGTGATGGACGGGCTCACCTTCGCCGCCTCGCTGCGGGAGCGCTACGGGGCCCACGGCATCCCCATCGTCGTGATCTCCGCGGACGGCAACCCGGCCCGCGCGGCGTCGGTGGGGGCGCAGGGCTACCTCGCCAAGCCCTTCGACATCGACGCGCTGCTGGCGCACCTGTCGTCGATGACCGCGGGCGAGTCCGCCGCCCGGAGCTGACCCGGAAACCGCCGCGCGGTCGCAGGCTTCGCGCCGCCCGCGCCTTGACAGCGCCGGCGGGGACGGGTAGAAGGCCCCCCTTCCCAGGCACGTCCTCCGCGGCCTTCCGTCGCGCGGCGGACCAATGCGAGGTGGACATGGCGACCGGGTTGCTCGCGAAGAAGGTCGGGATGACGCAGATCTTCACGCCGGAAGGCGACTGCGTTCCCGTGACGGTGCTCGAGGCGGGCCCGTGTACGGTGGTGCGCCGCAAGACGGCGGAGAAGGACGGCTACGACGCCGTCGTGCTCGGGTTCGGGGCGGTCGACGAGAAGCACGCCCGGCGCCTCTCGAAGCCCGAGGTCGGCGTCTTCAAGAAGGCCGGCACCCCGATCTTCCGCCACCTGAAGGAGATCCGCGTCGCGGACGCGAAGCTGCTCGGCGACCTCAAGGCGGGCGACGTCCTCACGGTGGACAAGGTCTTCAAGGAGAAGCAGCGCATCGACGTGACCGGCGTCACGAAGGGCCGCGGCTTCCAGGGCGTCGTGAAGAAGTGGGGCATGAAGGGGGCCGCGCGCGACAGCTCCACCTCCCACGAGCACCACCGCCACATCGGCGCGATCGGGCAGCGCAAGACGCCCGGCAAGGTGTGGAAGGGCAAGCACCTGCCCGGCCAGTACGGCAACGACACCGTCACGGTCCAGAACCTCACGGTCGCCGGGCTCGACCCCGCCGCGAACGTGTTGCTCGTGTCCGGCGCGGTCCCGGGCCACGCCGACGGGCTGCTGTTCGTGAACACGGCGGTGAAGGGCCAGCCGCGCGCGAAGCAGAAGGTCGAGGAGCGCGCCCGGGCGAAGCCGAAGGTCTAGCCGCCCTTCACTCGCCGGCGGGCAGGTGGCCCACCCGGCGGAGGCTTCGTCGCGAAGCGCGCTCGCCAGGGCGGCACCATCGGGCGCCTCCGCAGGGCCTCTCGGCACCCTGCCCGCGGCGGACCGGAACGCGTCCAGGGTCTCCCGCACGAACCGGTCCACCTCGCCGTCCAGGTGGTCGTAGGGTCCGTCGAGGTAGCGCTGGCCGTAGATCTCCCTGCGGGAGTTGTCCACGAACGAGACGAGGACGCGCTCCCGCCAGACGTACTGCCGCACGGCGGCGAGGTGCAGGATGGCCCGCTGGTTGCCCGAGGAGTAATCGAAGTCGGCCATCGCGACGACGCTCGGCTCGGTCCTCGCGAGGAAGCGCTGCTCGTCCCTCACGAAGCGGAGCGGGGCGTACTCCGGGGCGAGTGCCTCGACGCGGTCGAGCGCCTCGCGAGCCCGGGGGTCGCCCCGGAGATGGAGGCCGTGGGCCCGGTCGAAGAGCCGTCCGATCTCGTGCTGGCGGCGCCAGAGCTCCGGCCGGCGGGACGCCGGCTCCGCGTACGGCTCGAGCGACTCGCGCGCGGCCCCGAGGGCCAGCACGTTGAGCCCGTCCAGCCCGGCGATGCCCTGCGACGCGGGGGCGGAGAACTCGAGGACGAGGTTGTCGTCCGTGTTGACCGCACCCCCCTCCGCGAAGCGGAGAGCGCCGGCCGTTCCCATCACGAAGTGCGCGAGGAGGTCCTCCGCGCTCCCCATCGCCAGCGGCGAGAGCTCGGCGCGGATGGAGGCGTTCGCGAGCCGCTCGTCGATCCGCGACGCGTCCACGGCGATCGGGTCGTTCGAGCCCACCAGCACCGCGTCGTAGTAGGTGACGAACACCAGCACGTGGGGGAAGACCTCGGCGAAGGTCCGGACCACGGTCCGCACGTCGCGCTCGGTCAGCTCGTAGAGCGGGAGCCACTGGCTCGCGATGCCGCCCGGCGCGAGCCGGCGCGAGACGATCCGGAAGAAGTCCGCCGTGTAGAGGTACCCGGCGCCGCCCGACCACGGGTGGATGGGGTCGGCGGAGACGACGTCGAAGGTCTCGCCGGTGGTGGCGAGGTGGTTCCTCCCGTCGTTCACGACGATCCGGAGCCGAGGGTCGTCGAGCACGCCCCCGTTCCAGCGTGCGAACGTCCGGCCGACCGGGATCATCTCGGCTTCGATCTCGCCCAGGACGAGCCGCTCGACCGACGGATGCCGCGCGCACGCACCGAGCGTCATCGCAGTCCCGGTGCCGAGGATGAACACGGAGCGCGGGTGGGGGTGGAGCAGCATCGGGATGTGGCCGAGGGAACGCTGGAGCTGCACGTCCACCGGTGCGGTCGACGCCTCGGGCCTTCCGTTCACGACATAGCTCTGCAGGCCGGCGGTCCGGGTCACGGCGACGGTCTCGTTGACGCCCTCGCGGAAGAACACGACCTCCGGGGTGAGGGTCCGGGTCCGATCCACGTCCTGGAGGGCGGGGCGCGCGTTGTTGACGAACCGGGCGAACCGCTCGCGATCCCACGCGCGCCCGGGGCCGGGCGCGGCGATCCTCAGGGTCAGGAGCAGGGCGGAGGTCGGCGGCCGCCG
>Ga0209464_10000495_pt1 | contig 12606 bp, 10 predicted proteins | sample DOMMetBare1Fresh_2_FD_187473 | JGI IMG/M metagenome (GOLD analysis project Ga0209464, IMG submission 187473) | Wetland sediment microbial communities from St. Louis River estuary, USA, under dissolved organic matter induced mercury methylation -... | ecosystem: Environmental > Aquatic >... | reverse complement strand
CTGAATTATGGTCAACTTTTTTTAGGCATAGACACGGAAAAGAACCAAAGACTTAACTTTGTATAAATCAGTGTCTCTTTGTTTCTATGAGTTCGTTTTTTCGGTAGTTGAAAATTATGTGTCGCAAATTTTAAAGATCCACCTCAATTGTCAATTGATCCGTTTTATAAACCGCAATTTTATGTTTTGCTTTCTTTAAATTCACTTTGTCGACGGGTGTCTGTCAGTTTGAAAAAAAGGTAAAAAGGCAACAAAAACAGTATCGTAAAAGTCCTTAAAGTGGTCTTTTATTTTTCCTTCGTGTGGATATATGTTGTTGTTGAAGATGTCGTTCATAAAATTGGTGCTAGCAGTTTGCGACATAGCGAAGGAGGGGATTGTCTACCAAACTTTTTACGAAACCGTAATACGAAGCACGTCAGCCCCGCATGAGTCAAATCGCTGTTAGGTGTAATTATTTCTGTTCGTTGTCAATGGTAATAGTCAGTTTGTTTTTCTCTACTTGAATTTTTACACGCTCTCCTTCCTTGAATCCAACTTCTTCTAACCATCTTCCCTCAAGTCTGATTTCAGGCACAGTAGTATTGTCCCACCGTCTGGTGCGGAACTTACTGTGAATTTTTAATTTCCTGAATAGACTCATCGCGTTGTGTTCGCTAATCCGAACACAAGATAGAGATAATATTTGGATATTCGCTATAGTGAACACGAAAGAAGAGAAATATTTCAAAAAATTAGGTTCCAAGATTAAGGAATTGAGAGAGGAGAAGGGGCTTGACCAAAAGGCCTTTGCCTTTGATTGTGAGATTGGTAGAACTCAATTGCACATGATTGAAAACGGCAAAACAAATCCTCGTTTAGGTACTTTACTAAAAATTGCCAATGCCCTGGAGATTTCTTTGTCCAAGTTGGTTGATTTGTCTTGATAGAGCAAGTTCTAAAGTTTAAAGTCAACATTTTTTAAGCAGCTGTTAGCAACTGCCAATTTACTCAAGTACTTCAAGGCTTCGAAATTGTTACACTATTTCACCAAAAGTGCTTTAATTGGTTGAAGAATTCTATTTTCAAATTCCTTTTTGATTTTTCTGTTCTCTTGGATTTCAAAGTCTTTATTAATTTCTTTCCAATGTCCCAAATCTAGACCTTTATTTATTGATATAAATGCAAATTCTGTTTCTGTCTTTCCTTTTGGTCTTGTCCATGTAAGCAAGATATTATTTTCCATTTTGTAATAAAAATAATTCAAATACCAATGTGAATTATCTTTTCGTCCTTCACTTTCCTCTAGACTAAATGAACCTCCATTATTAATTGTCACTCTTGGCACAATATAATCAGGATTCAATATTTTGAACTGGTTAATTGCTTTAATTAAGTCTTTCTCTGAAGCATTAATTGTGTAAATTTCAGCGTTTGAATAACTTCCTGGTGAAAACTTTTTCCCTAATTCATAGAACCCGAAAAGTCCTGCGATAATTAGCAATACAATTATAATAACCTTTTTGGTTTGCTTTTTCATTTTTGTCGATTTATTGTCATTCAATTTTTCTTAGGGAAATCCATCGTTGTCATTTGGTTGCTGCTATTACCAATATATGCTACCACTTAAATTGTGTATGCGAACAGCTTGTTAGCATATATTGGTGTTAGTTTTGTACAGATTATCTGTGGCCTGCAACGGTTTGACAACTCTCTCTTCTGTTGATTTAATCTCTCTCGTATAAGGAAAAGGTCATACTTGCAAGTTTCGACTCTAGTGGGCATCTTCGATCTGTTTAATCAAACCGATGGTTTTGCTATCGTAGATGAAATCTACGCGGATACAGAATACAGAAAGATGTTTTACTTTATTTATTTTCATAATGCTACACCCCGCCGTGTTGTTGCATCTGTAAGATTAGGCCTGATCTTAATGTTTCAAATCTAAAAAAAAACATTTTAACAAACATACAATTGGCCTAAAAAGCTTCCTGTTTTTAAATACAAACAATTTAACCCTTACGGGCTGAATTGTTTGCTGGGCCGTAGCTATGCTTTTGAGAGTAAACCTTCTGGTTGTAGAGGGATAATAATGCCAAAAAATGAAGTGTACCCCCAAAGTTAGAGAATACTTTGGGGGGTAATGAAAAAGGCGAGAAGTGGCATTGCTCCTATAGAACTTGCAAGAGAAAAGCCTACATGCATTGGTATGTACGATGTGGATACAGCAAAAAGGAGGTATCAGCAATTTAAGAATGGTGCTTGAATCGGATAGGAATTAACAAAAATAGGGTGGTTTGTACTTTAAACCACCCTAATCTTACTCAAAAACTCAAAACAAACAAACTTATAGTGCTGCACTTTTGTGCGTTATCCAAACTTTAACCACCTCGTTGTAAGCTCCTAATCCAATAAGCTCAGGTGTAACCTTAAATCCTGCTTCTTCCAGTACCGATTTCCAACTTTCGGGGTTTGTACTTGCCATGTCGTTGTTGGCATGATCGCCTGCAATCGACATTAATGGAGCTAGGATTATTTTGTTTTCGGCGATGCTTTTAGCCTTGAGCTTTGCAAGAACATCGTTTAGGGTGGGGGCTCCTTCTACTGTTCCTATATAGAGGTTGTATTCGGGTTTAGTTTTGGCAATTAGCTCTTGCAACTTTTCGTAAAATGCATTGTACTGGGGATACTTTTCGTTTCCATGTCCCATTAGCACAACAGCCTGATTCTTTTCTAGCGCAGCTTTATATTTTGCAATTAGGAAGTTGGCAATGTTTTGAATGTCTGTACTATTACTAAGAAGAGGATTGCCAATTTTAACCTTTACCTTTGGAAATTCCGCCTTAAATTCATTTACTAGGGCATTCATCTCGTTAAATTCGGCTCCCGGAATTATATGCAACGATTGAACGGTTATCTCGCTAAACCCCTCTTTAGCCATACTTTTTAGCGCCTCGTTGGGGAAATCGAGGTTTGCTTTACCATCTTTACGAAGCTTATTCAGGATAATCGAAGACGTGTAGGCCATTCTAATATCTTCGTCAGGGTAAGCTTTCTTGAATTCTTTCAGGATGTTGTCGTAAGTGTCTTTAGGCTTTTGGTAGGAGTAAGGCGAGCTTTCTTCGCCATCGTAGTAGCCATAGCTACTACCGAATGTAACAAGCAGTATTCCTTTTTTTCCTTCAATTGGTTGATAATCGTTATTCCTATCATCATCCTTACTGCAGCTTGTTATGCCTGCAATAGCAACTAAACCCGTGAATAGGGCTGCAATGTAGCTTCTCATAGTATGAAATTAAGTTTATGAAAAAATGTTAGCTATCAATTCTGATACTTGATGGTAACGGTAAAGAACACAGTTCTTCCGGGTGTTACTATACCGTAGCTTATCCCGTATGGTTTTGATTCGTAGTAGTTAAAAAGGTTGTCGATACCAAAGCCAAGATCACTCTTTAGCTTTTTGGTTATTGGATATTTGTGGAGCATACTCCACTTCCAAATGGAGTAGCCAGAAGATGCTTGTTGGTCGTAGTAGTTCTCCGAAAGAGCATCACCATATATTTTGGTGGAGGATTCGCAGCTCAGAGCAGCCGAAAAGGTATGCTTGTTGCACGTAAGCAAGTACTCGCATCGAGCGTTTGCTCGATGCAACGCTACATCCTTAAGCTTACATCCATCGGTAGTATTACGTGCATCGGTATAGCTGTAACCACCACCTAGAAGTATATTTCTGCTAAGCTTAAAGGTTACGCTGGCATCTAGGCCTGTAATCATTGCATCTTTTATATTGTCATACAGCCTTGTTTCCTCAACGCCCCTTGCCTTATCTTCCGATGATGTTGCAATGGTTTTGTACTCAATCATATCGTACACCCTATTGATGTAGGGTGTAATATTGGCTTGCAAGCTCTTTCCGTGGTACTCAAAGCTTGTAGCGTAGTAGTATGAAGTTTGGGGTTTGAGCTTTGGGTTTCCTAGATAAATTCTATAAGCCCCCATATCATCTCGCTCGTACCTATAGTAAAGTTCTTTAAGTGTAGGGGTCTTGTATCCCAAGGCTATGGATCCTCTAATGTTGAAGTCATTATACTTATAAAGAAGCGAAGCTTTGGGAGTTAGCTTTGTTCCAAACATGCTGTGGTAAACGAGCCTAGCACCAAGAGTTACAACGAGCGAAGGTAAAAGGGTGAGTTCATCCTGCCCAAATAAGGCGTGCTCATTATCGTCCACTCTATCTGCAACTAGACGGTACGGCGATTTTAGCCACTCCGCATCGCTATCTAATCCCAAGACAATACTATTCCTCGTGTTAGGTTTGTAGCTAAACTTGGCATTGAGGGCAACTCTATGCTGGTCGTTGTTAAGTACAACATCATTAGGATAGTAGGTGACAAATTTTGAGGAACCATTATTTTCCTTGTAGGTTACATTGTACTTCATTCCATAACGGTAGAGATATCGGAATCTATCGTATGAAATAGTTGCGGAGAAGCTTCCGTTTGTTTTACACAGGTAGGTGATTCCAGCACCATACGATTGATTGTGGTATAGAAAATCGTACCCCTTGGCTGTAGTAGGAGGAGTAACTTCGCGGTAGGTAATATCAGCATCCGACGAAATGCTTAGCGAGCTGCTAACTTTTACGCTTGCCTTTGCTTTTGCACTTTTGCTCACCATCGGATTTTTGGTCATGGTGCTAGTCTTTACTAGCCTGTCGTCGTTAGGATTCGCTGGAGTTCCATTTTTATCGACTTCATATTCAGAGTTCTTCCATCCATCTGATCTTGTGTAGCCAATAGCCAAGCTACCATCCATACGGCCATTGCTGCCCCCTACTGACGAGCTATGTATAAGCTCGCCATACGATCCAATCCTGGTGCTACTGGCAAAGCTAATAGGGCTGCTACTTTTTTTAGTTAAGATGTTGATAACCCCAGCAATCGCATCCGAGCCATAAAGAGATGATGATGCCCCTTTTACAAGCTCAATTCGATCTACTGTTGCAGGATCTATCCTGCTAAGGTCATTTTGGCTTCCCACGTCACCATAAATCCGCCTTCCGTTGATCATCACAATAAAGTAGTCGTTTCCTAACCCATTTAACCGAAGAAAGGTTCCCATCGCATTGTTACTTACCGAAATGGATGGACTAAGCCTTGCAAGAAGTCCTTCCAGGCTGCTTGATGGAGCATTTTCGATAGCTTTTGCCGAAAACACTTCCGTTTGCACAGGAGCATTTTTGGTATAGTGTGGAGTTCCAGTACCCGTTACAACAACTTCATCAATAAGCGTTGGCTTAGGGATAAGTGCAACAACAACACCGCGGTTGGCACTGTCGGTTTGTAAGCAAACTCTTCGGCTCTCGTATCCTGTATAGGATGCAATTAGGTTAACAATTTTACGTTTGGGCAATGGAATAGAGAAAGAACCAAATCCATCGGATGCAACCTGAAAGAGGGTAGAATCTATCCTTATTGAGGCCCCAATAAGCGGGATTCTCGAATAGCTATCAATTACCAGTCCCTTAACAGTTGCCTCTTGAGCAAAAATGCAAGAAGACCAGCCAAGTAGCAAAGCCACCATCTGTACTTTAATGCAACGCATAGATATGAAAATAAAAGTGGTGCAAAAGCAATTTACCAGCATTGCTATTGCTGCGCATCCTCTTCACCCGGAGGTATTGCGCAAAAAACTATGACTAGGTAGGTCTTCTGACTTTCCTCGTATTGGAAGCCTTCCCATTTCGATGCGAAATAGTGGCATTGAAAATCCAATACACAAACGTGAGGATTTACAGCTGCGGGTACAGTCTCAGAATTGCACTGAGTTCCCTTGCATTGGGTACAGGTCGTACACCAATTACCAAATCGGATTCAAAAGTAGCTCAAAAAAAAGACGGCAATAGAAAGTTAACGTATTTAACAAACGATGAATGAAATTGTAGAGATTTACTTTACTTAATAAGCAATTTAACTAATAAGTGTTAATACGAAGCATTGTGAAAATATCGGAATACATCGTAAACAACCCTGCGTATTTAGGTAGCAGCTCCTTAGGGTAGCTGGTACAGGTTGGCTGATGGCGCATTGATGAAATAGAAGCTTCTGCTTGGTATCGCCTAACTTTACTTAGCTCTTTCGAGAATCGCCCTTACTTAGCAATTGTTCGGATGTGTAATAATTTTACAACAGCTTACTGGTAAGTTTCCGTTATTTGAGCTATAATTATGCTTAGTAATAATTTGTCAGTAAGAAAATTAGAAGAATGAAACGGTTTGCTCTTGTTTATTTTGTATTTGGATTTTTGCTTTTGCATACCAGCTCGGCTATGCCGAAAAACGCTACGTTAAATGGGGTCCGATTGTATGGGTATGCAAACAATGAAGAAGAGATACTAGCGCTTATTAGGAAAGTTCTTACTTGGGCAGATTCATCCAATTCTATCTCCATACTTCCAGCCATTTCCGATAGTACCGATAGTATCTACGTTGGTTTCGATTTAGAAAAGCACAAGCACAACCTCGAGCTACTTAGGGAAACCGACTTCTTTGCACCTGAGTTTATTGAGAATTATAACCAAATCATTCTTACTCTTGACAGGGGGATTAAAAAGAGGCGCTATCAGCCATGGCTGGTTGGCGAGCTGCCAACTTTTTTCTTTGCAAACGACGTTAGTCCTTGGTGCAACTGCCAAGATAATGAAGATTGGAGTAGAGTTAAAATTAGGGTTATTAGGATGGCAGAGAATGAGGGTGAGCTGGAGTGGACTTGGGGGTCTTCAGACGATGAGAGCTATTCGAGCTGGAATGATTTTGCGTATAGATTTAAAGTAGCCAAGGTTAACGGGAAGTGGAGAATATCGTACATGCAGGGTTTTGATCTTAAGAAAAGTGTCAGAAGCGATGGATAGCCTATTGCTATTGTAGAACAACAGTAACGGCGAGACGCAAAGACGCAGATTTACAACGATATACGATATGCGATTTGCGAAAAATGAACACAGGGACACAAAGGCGCAGAGTTCCACCGAGTTAAATATTCAGTTGCTTTTCCGACTACCGATTCCCCACCAACCTACCAACGGCACTCAACGCTCATAAGTAGCGCGCCCCTACCCCCCGTATGCACGGTGGCGAAGCCACACCAAGCCGAACGAATTTTGTCTGCGCGAGGGAGCATCTGCAAGCCCCCGAGCCGTGAAGCGTGCCGCCGCCAGCAGCAGCGCAGCGTAGAGCGGCGGGGCGCTGGCGTGAACGAGCCAGCTAATTCGTACAAAGGTTTTTTTGGTTAGTCTGTTTCTTCGAGGATAAAGAGCTCGTTAACAGTTTTACCAAAGTACTCAGATAGCTTAAGAGCAAGTACAGTAGAGGGAACATACTTGTTAAGCTCAATGGAGTTGATGGCCTGTCTGGTTACACCGATTTTTGCAGCAAGCTCTTCTTGAGTAATGTTTTTAATCGCACGCTCTACTTTAAGCTTGTTTTTCATGAGCTATTGCTTTGTTTGTTTTGTATAGGATGTAGTTAAATCTTATGATGAAAATTAGCAGCACCGTGAAGGTGTTAAACTCCAGCACCAGCAAAAACTCAAAGTCGAAGAAGAAAAGGGTACAAAAAAGTAGCACTGCATTATTAACGTAAACAGCCCAAAGTAACGATTCGAGCCTAATCTTAGCAATAAACTCATCTTCCGATTTTTCCTTAGAAAAAGCTACAAGTGTAGCCGAGATAATTATGAGCAGTCCCACTAAAGTTGCAGAGTAATCTACCTTGGTAAAACCAAAAAATTTTGAGCCTTCGCTAAGAAATCCCGAAGAGTAAATCGTAAAAGCGTTAATTCTTAAAAATTCTTGCTCTGGATTGTAGAACGTAAGCAGAAATCCTAATGCGAGAGAAGGAACCAGAAGCATCCATCCAATTTTTTTGAATCGGTGCGGAAAAAGGAGTTTTGTGTTCATACCTTATGGTTTAAGTGATATGTAAATGTAATGTATGCATTACATAAAAGCAATAAAAAATTACAAAAAGTAATTGAAAGATTACATATATAATCATACTACTCACATAATCAAATAGATACAATTATTGGTATCGGCGTATTTTTGGTTGTTTGATAATGTCGCTTCAGAGATTTAGGCAAAATTACCAGCTATACAACTTTGTATTATACATAATAGTATACTATAATTGATGAGGTGTAACTATCTTTAAATAAGCTTAATAATGGGCTATGGTTTTAAAATGCTAATATTTATGGAAGAATGCCTGCAATACCCTTATGCACACTTTAACAGATAGTTAAGTCTTGCTATTGGAGGTTTCGCTATATTTGCGACCGTTTTTGTTAACTACAAGCTTGGAATTGTATTCGAGCATTTTTTAAGAGGGCAGCAATGAGCTACAAGATGTTAGTCCTAGATTTGGACGATACGCTACTTACCGACGAGCATACCATTTCGGAGAAGAATAAGGAGCTACTAATTAAGGCACAGGAGAGGGGAGTGATGGTGGTACTTGCATCGGGTAGGCCTACTCCTGCAATGGTTAGGTATGCAAAGGAGCTGGAGCTAGAGCGTTTTGGGTCGTACATAATCTCGTTTAATGGTGCGGTTATTACCGATATGTCGTCTAACGAACCAATTTTTGAGCGTAGCCTTACGGTAGATGAGATACATAGCTTGCACGATTTTAGCCTTATGCATAACGTGCACATTATTACCTACTCGGACAAAGGTATTGTGGCCGAAAGCAGCTCGGAGTATATTGATGTAGAAAAGCAGCTTACAGGTATGCCTATTCATCTTGTACCATCGTTTAAGGAAGAGGTTAGCCGCTCGGCAGTAAAGTGCATACTGTTGGATGACCCTGCAAAGCTTAAGAAGGTGGAGACGGTGCTTAAAGCGGAGCGTAAGGATTTGAGCGTGGCCATTTCGAAGCCTTTCTTCTTGGAGGTGATGCCTATGGGAATTGATAAGGCTGCTAGCATAGATATTCTTGCTCAGAAGCATGGTATTGGTAGAGAGCAGGTGGTAGCAGTTGGTAATGCGGGGAACGATCTAAGCATGATTGAGTATGCAGGTCTGGGTGTTTGGGTAGATAATGTATCGCCCGAGCTGAGGCATAAAGCCGACTACATAGTTGCCTCCAACAATAATGATGGAGTTGCAGAGGTGGTTGAAAAGTTTTTACTGAACTAGCATATAGCTAGCTATATATGAAAAAGAACGCTCTTGTGGGCGTTCTTTTTTTTTGTTGGCTGCTATTTTAAGGCACTCTTTTGAATGAATTCTTACCCGTGTATTTGTAAGCTAGCTCCTACTTTTACGGTTGGCATAGCAGGATAATTTAATAAACATGTGGTGGATTTGTGGTAAAAAGTGGTTTGTTGGTCCTGCTATGCCCCACATGGAAATAGAAGCACTTTTGCCATAGCTATACTAATCATACAAAATGGTATTAATATGAATTGGCGGTCGTCTGGACTAGTTACGTTGTTTTTGCTTCTCTCTGCAGTGGGTTGGACACAGGGTTTTGGAACAAAGGAGCTTATTAGCTCGGGGTGGAAGTTTAACCTAGGAGATTTAAGATTCGGAGAGGTTGAGTATCTCGACCACTCGAAATGGCGAAGCGTTGATTTACCTCACGATTGGAGCATAGAGCAAGCTGCAAGCAAGAGCTTGGCAAGCTGTACGGGATATCTTCCTGGAGGTATTGGTTGGTATCGTAAAGATTTGGATATATCGGCTAACCATAAGGATGAGAAGGTTTACATCTACTTCGAAGGTGTATATAACAATAGCGAGGTGTACGTTAATGGGAAGTGGGTAGGCAAACGACCTAACGGCTACATTTCGTTTATGTACGATATTACTCCCTATGTAAATTTTGGTGGACGTAATGTGGTTGCAGTAAAGGTTAACCATAGCGAAGATGCCGACTCGCGCTGGTACACTGGATCGGGCATTTACCGCGATGTTTACCTCGTTTATGCCAATAGGGTGCATGTAGATTTATGGGGTGTGCACTATAAAACCGAAGTGCAGCAAGGAAAAGCAAACGTATGGGTAGCAACCGACGTGGTAAACGATGGTAGCGAACCTTGTACGGTAAAAGTTGTAAACCAGCTGGTTGCTGCTGATGGTAAAGTTGTTGGTGCGTCAACCACAACCTCGATGGTTGGTGTTGGAGAGTCAAAAGCTGTAAGTCAGCAGTTCGAAGTAGCGAATCCTGCACTATGGAGCGTTAAATCGCCCAATCTATATAAGCTCAGAACCGAAGTGTTTAAAGGCGATGTAAAGGTAGATGCCTCGGAAACACGTGTAGGAATCAGAACGTTGAGCTACGATGCTAATAGGGGATTTGCGCTTAACGGCGAATGGATGAAGGTTAAGGGCGTGTGCCTACACCACGATGCAGGTTGTCTTGGAGCTGCTGTTCCTCGTGATGTTTGGGAACGTAGGTTAAAGCAGCTTAAGGAGATAGGTTGCAATGCCATTCGTATGAGCCATAATCCACAAGCTACCTGTGTTTACGACTTGTGCGATGAGCTTGGCTTGCTTGTTATGGACGAAGCATTTGACGAGTGGGAATATCCAAAGAAGAAGTGGCTTGAGGGCTGGAATGTTGGTACCCCTGGTTTTCAGGGCTCCTACAAATTTTTCTACGAGTGGGGTAAGCGCGATTTGGCAGATATGATTAAAAGGGATAGAAATCACCCTTGCATAATTATGTGGAGCATTGGTAACGAGGTTGACTATCCTAACGACCCATACTCGCATCCAGTTTTAAACAAGGAGGGTATTGGTCAGCACCACGAGCATGGTTACAAGACTGATTTGCCAAGGGCAGAGCGCATTGGCGATATCGCTAAGATGCTTGTTGCTGAGGTTAAGAAGTACGATGTATCACGTCCGGTTACAGGAGCAATGGCTGGTGCGGTAATGTCTAACGAGACAGAGTATCCTGGTACGCTTGATATTGTGGGATATAACTATACGGAGTACAAGTATAAGCAGGATCATAAAACCTATCCGAATAGGGTGATTTATGGAAGCGAAACTCGTCATGATTTTAATGCGTGGAAAGCTGTGCGCGACAATGAGTTTATATTCGGTCAGTTTATATGGACAGGCTTCGACTACCTTGGAGAGGCTGGACCTTGGCCTTCGAGAGGTTTTATTTCGGGGATGATCGATCTTTCTGGAAATATTAAGCCAAGGGGGTACTTTAGACGATCGCTATGGTTTACCGAACCAACAGCTTACATAGGAACCTATCCGCTTGCAAGCAACCGTGGTGAGCTGTCAACCGATGCTCCTGCAGTATGGAACTATGAAAATGGCGATACAATTAGGGTGGTTGCCTATACCAACTGTAGGGAAGCCGAGCTGCTCCTAAACGGCAAGCAAGTAGGAGCTCGCAAGGCCTACGATGATGCAAAGGGGATTATAAGCTGGGATATTCCGTATAAACCTGGAAAGCTAGAGGTTGTTGGGTTTAACAAGGGTGTAAAAGCTACAACGTATGCAATACAGTCGAGCGGACGACCATATGCGCTTAAGGTAAGCGTTGATAAGCAGTCGCTTAAGGGAAATGGTGCTATTGCTCACCTAGATATTAAAGTTGTTGACGAGAAGGGCGTTGAGGTGGTACTCGCTGATAACGTGGTAACATGCAAGCTCGAAGGACCAGCTCGTTTATTGGGCCTAGAGAGCGGAAGCCCGCTAGTTACCGATAACTATCGTGACAACGTACAACGTTGCTTTAATGGGAAACTTTTGGGATATATTCAGGCTACTGGTAAAGGGAAAATAGTAGTTAAGGTTACTTCGCCGCTGCTTAAAGATGCAGGGGTTGTAGTGGCTGTTGACTAGTGTTGTTGTTCTAAGTTCTCTGGTTACAATAGGGGGTCGGTTGTTGGCGATCCCCTATTTTTTTGTTGGAGATTATTGTAATGGTAAAGAGTGATCAATTTGCGACACACGACACACGATTTGCGAGAAAAAGAACACAGGGACGCAGGGACACAGATTTACACCGAGTTAAATCTTCAGGTGCTTTCCCGACTTACGACTACCGATTCCCACCAACCTACCAACGGTACGCAACGCCCATAAGTAGTGCAACCCTACCCCCGTAGGCACCGTGGCGAAGCCACACCAGACCGTACGAATTCTGTCTGCGCGAGGGAGCATCTGCAAGCCCCCGAGCCGTGAAACGTGCCGCCGCCAGCAGCAGCGTAGCGAAAAGCGGTAGGGCGCTGGCGCGAACGAGCAAGTTAATTCGTACAAAGGGTTTTTTGGTTACTTTTTTGACCACAAAAAAGTAACGGTAGGAAGCTTATGTACCTACAGCTATGCTGGATAGATACGATTTGCGAGAAAAAGAACACAGGGACGCAGGGCACAGATTTGCACCGAGTTAAGTCTTCGGTTGCTTTTCCGATTTCCGACTACCTATTCCCAGCCACTCGTCACTTCGTTTCCTATCACTAAAACTACGCCCCACCAACCTACCAACGGCACGCAACGTCTATAAAGAGCGCAACCCTACCCCCGTAAGCACCGTGGCGAAGCCACACCAGACCGTACGAATTCTGTCTGCGCGAGGGAGCATCTGCAAGCCCCCGA
>Ga0209464_10000494_pt1 | contig 12616 bp, 14 predicted proteins | sample DOMMetBare1Fresh_2_FD_187473 | JGI IMG/M metagenome (GOLD analysis project Ga0209464, IMG submission 187473) | Wetland sediment microbial communities from St. Louis River estuary, USA, under dissolved organic matter induced mercury methylation -... | ecosystem: Environmental > Aquatic >... | reverse complement strand
CCGGCTTTTTTCGCCGATTGGTTGGTAAAGCGTGTGGAAGAAGGATACACAGCGTGGCGCAATCCTTTCAATAACAAGATCAGTTATGTCTCATTCGCCCAAAGCCGACTGATTGTTTTCTGGACAAAAAATCCGAAACCGTTACTTCCCCTTCTTGACCGAATTGAAAGAATTATACCCAATTCCTATTTCGAGTTCACCCTCAATGATTACGAAAATGACGGATTGGAGCTGAACATCCCCACTCTCACCGAACGGATCGACACATTCACGCAGCTTTCCGAAAAGATTGGCAAAGAGAAAGTCATCTGGCGTTTTGATCCATTGATTCTGACTGATAAGATCGGAGTAGAAGAACTTCTTCGCAAGGTAGAAAATATCGGCAACCGCATTTCCCCTTATACAGAAAAGCTGGTATTCAGCTTTGCCGATATTGCGATGTATCGTAAAGTCAGGAGAAATCTCATGTCAGGCAATATCCACTACCGGGAGTTTGAAGAGGGGGATATGCTGGCGTTTGCCCATGGCCTCCAACAACTGAACCAATCCTGGCAACTTGATTTAGCCACCTGCGCCGAGCCAATCCATCTCGCCCCATTCGGCACAAGTCACAACCGCTGCATCGATCCGGAATTGATTGCCCGGATCTTTCCTAAAGACGAAAAGCTGATGGAATTTATCCGCATGACTTCCGGGAAAAAAGACAGAGGCCAGCGCCCTGCCTGCGGGTGCATCCTCAGCAAAGACATTGGTGCATACAACACCTGCCCGCACAAGTGTATCTATTGTTATGCCAATTCCAACTTTGAAACGGCATATTCCAACTGGCAAAAACATTTATCCAAACCTGATAGCAAAAGCTTTATCTAATCGATTCTCATCTCAGCATATACAAACCAAATGCAAATACTAACTTTCTTCTTCAAAATAATCCGAATAGGCTGATACTCTTAGGCAAATTCACTATTTTTGCATCTTGATTTTTTTATACTTTACAACATAAGAATGAAGAACGCTTTAGTAAAAACAGACTTCAACTTTCCCGGACAAAAAAGTGTCTATCACGGAAAAGTGCGCGATGTATATAACATCAACGATGAGTTATTGGTCATGATCGTTTCCGATCGTATCTCGGCTTTCGACGTTGTACTGCCCAAAGGCATTCCTTACAAAGGACAAATGTTGAACCAAATCGCTGCTAAATTCCTGGACGCTACTACCGATATCGTCCCCAACTGGAAACTGGCTACACCCGATCCGATGGTGACTGTAGGCGTTCAATGCCAGTCATACCCTGTAGAAATGATCGTTCGTGGTTACCTTTGCGGTAGCGCCTGGAGAGCATACAAAGGCGGTGTGCGTGAAATCTGTGGTGTGAAAATTCCCGACGGCATGAGTGAAAACGAACGTTTCCCCGAGCCTATCATCACACCAACCACCAAAGCGGACATGGGATTCCACGACGAGGATATTTCGAAAGAGGAGATCCTGAAGCAGGGATTGGTTTCTGCCGAAGATTATGAAATGTTGGAAAAATACACCATGGCTCTGTTTAACAGAGGTAGCGAAATGGCAGCACAACGCGGCCTGATCCTCGTGGATACCAAATACGAATTCGGCAAACGTGACGGTAAGATCTACCTGATCGACGAGATTCACACTCCGGACTCTTCCCGTTACTTCTACGCGGATACCTACCAGGAGCTCTTCGAAAAAGGCGAAGCGCAAAAACAACTCTCGAAAGAGTTTGTGCGCGAATGGCTGATGGCTAACGGATTCCAGGGCAAAGAGGGACAACAGGTACCTGAAATGACCGACGCAATCGTAGATAGCATCAGTGAACGCTACATCGAGTTGTTCGAAAATATCTCCGGTGAAAAATTTGAAAAAGCAGACAGCTCAGAAGTGGCTGCACGCATTGAAAAGAACGTTACCGCTTACTTAGCGAACAGATAAACGTTTACTGAAAGGTCTGATAGTCACCCGGTGATTATCAGACTTTTCTTGCTTATAACAATACCCATTCTTGGCAGACAGGTAAAGCACCATACACAACACAAGACATTTAACATGCAAAAATACGGTTTAATAGGTTACCCGCTTTCGCACTCATTCTCTCAGGGATTTTTCAATGAAAAATTCCAATCAGAGGGAATCGATGCCTCTTACGAAAATTTCGAAATACCTTCTATACAGGATTTACAGACAATTCTTTTATCCAATCCTGAATTAAATGGATTAAATGTCACTATTCCTTACAAAGAACAGGTGATCGAATACCTCGATGAGCTTGACGACACAGCCAAAGCCATCGGTGCCGTCAACGTGATCAAATTCATCCGCGACAAAAAGAAATTAAAACTGAAGGGTTACAATTCCGACGTGATTGGTTTTTCACAATCCATCAGCGGATTCCTGCAACCTCACCATAAGAAAGCGCTTATTCTGGGCACAGGCGGTGCTTCCAAAGCCGTAAAATACGCACTGGAGAAATTGGGTATCGAATACACTTTTGTATCCCGCACAGCGGTCAAAGGCCAGCTTTTCTATAACGAACTGACCGCGGAGGTTATAAAGGAACATACCATCATCATCAATGCAACACCGGTAGGCATGTATCCGAAGATTGACATTTGCCCGGATATTCCCTACGAATACATCACCGACCAGCATTTACTTTACGATCTGCTGTATAATCCAAACGAAACCAAGTTCATGAAGCTGGGACAAGCGAAAGGTGCAACCGTAGTTAACGGGCTCGAAATGTTGCTGCTACAGGCCTTTGCTGCCTGGGACATCTGGCAACAAAAACTTTGATGCGGAGAATTTATAACATCATTTCAAACAAAAAATATTATGGCTAAACCGTTTCATTACCAGGAACCATTCCCTATGGGAAAAGACACTACCGAATACTATCTTTTAACCAAAGATCATGTTTCGGTATCGGAATTTGAAGGAAAAGAAATCCTTAAAGTGGAGGCTGAAGGACTTACCAAGCTGTCAAACGCTGCAATGCGCGACGTATCATTCCTCCTTCGCCCTGAACATCAGGCTCAGGTGGCTTCAATCCTTAACGATCCCGAAGCCAGCGAAAACGACAAATATGTAGCGTTGACCATGCTTCGCAATGCAGAGGTAGCAGCGAAAGGCGTACTGCCTTTCTGCCAGGACACCGGCACCGCCATCATCATGGGTAAAAAAGGACAGCAGGTATTCACCACTGGCAACGACGATGAGGCTTTATCTTTAGGCGTTTACAAAACATACACCGAAGAAAACCTTCGCTACTCGCAAAATGCGCCTATCGATATGTACAAAGAGGTAAACACCGGATGCAATCTACCGGCGCAAATAGACCTTTATGCAACGCAAGGCATGGAATACAAATTCCTGTTGATGGCAAAAGGCGGCGGTTCTGCTAACAAAACGTACCTCTATCAGGAAACCAAAGCGCTGCTTAACCCCGAAACTTTGGTTAAATTCATGGTGGAAAAGATGAAGTCGTTGGGTACGGCAGCTTGCCCTCCTTACCACATTGCGTTCGTGATCGGTGGAACTTCTGCCGAAGCCAACCTCAAATCGGTAAAACTGGCTTCTGCTAAATATTACGACCATTTACCGACTGAAGGTAACGAATTCGGACAATCATTCCGTGATATCGAGCTTGAAAAAACCGTATTGAAAGCCGCTCAGGAACTGGGCCTTGGTGCTCAATTCGGTGGAAAATATTTTGCACACGATATCCGCGTAATCCGTATGGCCCGACACGGTGCATCATGCCCTGTAGGCATGGGTGTTTCTTGTTCTGCCGACCGTAATATCAAAGCTAAAATCAATAAAGACGGTATCTGGATCGAGAAAATGGAAGACAATCCCGGCCGTTTCATTCCGGAAGAATTACGCCTCGCCGGCGAAGGCAATGCCGTAAAAATCGACCTGAATCGCCCGATGAGCGAAATCTTGAAGGAATTGTCTCAGTACCCGGTAGCAACCCGCTTGTCACTCAACGGAACCATCATTGTAGGCCGCGACATCGCACATGCAAAACTCAAAGAGCGCATCGATGCAGGACTGGGAATACCTGAGTACCTGAAAAACCACCCGATCTACTACGCCGGACCTGCCAAAACACCAGCAGGTATGCCTTCAGGTTCATTCGGCCCCACCACAGCCGGTCGCATGGACTCCTACGTTGACCTATTCCAGTCATTGGGCGGCAGCATGATCATGATTGCTAAAGGCAACCGCAGCAAACAGGTTACCGATGCATGCAACAAATTCGGTGGTTTCTACCTGGGAAGTATTGGTGGCCCTGCAGCTATCCTGGCTCAAAACAACATCAAGAAAGTAGAATGTCTCGAATATCCGGAACTTGGGATGGAAGCTATCTGGAAAATTGAAGTTGAGAACTTCCCGGCATTCATTCTGGTTGATGATAAAGGGAATGACTTCTTCGAACAGATCAAACCGGCTCCTACCTGCGTGAAATAAGAGACTAAAGTTCCTTATGCGAATTTCATTTAATATGAGGCAGAAGGATCAAATCTTAAATTACGAGAAAACCAACAATTTAAGTGGCGCAAAAGTTTGGTATTCAAAAAACAATACCTAATTTTGCGCCACTTTACATGAGAATATATTAAAACAAAATAATTATGATCGTAGTACCTGTAAAAGAAGGCGAAAACATCGAGAAAGCGCTGAAAAAATTCAAACGCAAATTTGAAAAAACCGGAGTTGTTAAAGAGCTAAGAAAGCGTCAGGCTTTTCAAAAACCCTCTATCACTAAAAGACAAGCCAAACTTCGCGCCGCTTACGTTCAGCAAATCCACCTGACTGAAGAATAAATTCAGCTTCAATATTTGCTAAACCAAATCCTTTCGCTTAATTTCGCTGCCAAACCAAATCGCAACGAGATCAATGACGATAGAAAAATTCCTAGAATATTTGCAGTATGAGAGGAACTACTCCTCTCATACTGTCTTGTCGTATCGCAAAGACCTCGAACAATTCTCTTCCTTCATAGCCTGCGAATGCGGCGATTTCACCATCAACACAATTGACTCCGACCTGATCCGCCTCTGGATCGTCAATCTGATGGAGCAAAAAAACACCCCTTCGACCGTAAAAAGAAAATTAAGTACAGTAAAATCGTACTTTAAATTCCTTATCCGTCAGGGAGTAACAAAAAAAAATCCCACCCAAGGCATCACAGGCCCCAAAAATCCGAAAAAGATTCCTATATTTGTCAAAGAGGCAGATATGAATACCCTCCTTGACGACACCAGTTTCGGTGAAGGATTTGCGGCTATTCGAAACAAAACCATCATCCATCTGTTTTATATTACAGGGATACGGCGTGCCGAAATCCTGGAACTAAAAGATTCCGACATTGATTTCTCCACCTTAACACTCAAAGTTACAGGAAAAAGAAATAAACAACGAATTATACCATTTGGAGAAGAAACACACAATCTGCTTCAACAATATCTCGAAGAGCGGGATGTTAGAATTGGCATCGGAGACGGACACGTATTTGTAAAAGAAGACGGGGAAAAACTCTACCCCATGCTACTTTACCGCATAGTAAAAGAAAAACTATCCGAAACAACGACCTTATCTAAAAAAAGCCCACACATTCTACGCCACACCTTCGCAACCGCCCTGCTCAATCACGGTGCTGAACTTAACTCCGTGAAAGAACTTTTGGGACATAGTTCTTTAGCCGCAACAGAAGTATATACACATACTACATTTGAGGAATTAAAAAAAACTTACAGCGCAGCTCATCCAAGAGCTGCAAATTCTAAAAAAGGAGGTTAATATGGAAACCAGAATTCAATCCGTTCACTTCGATGCAACACAAGCACTGGTTGCTTTTATCGAAAAAAAAGTATCTAAGCTCGACCAATACCACGACGGCGTATTATCAGCAGAAATCACTCTAAAAGTCGTAAAACCCGAAACATTTAACAACAAAGAAGCCAACATCAAAATCAAAGTACCTCAATATGAACCACTTTGCTCTGTAAAAACCGCCGACTCATTCGAGGAAGCAGTTGATGTCTGTTGCGATGCCCTGGCAAAACAGCTCGTCAAGCTGAAAGAAAAAGTCAGGGAAAAGTAAAAATAATCGGGAAATATTTTTGCAGTTTAAAATTTATGCCTAATTTTGCACCCGCTTCACCCCACTAACAGGTTAGCGGGTGTAATTTTGCCTTCATAGCTCAGTTGGCCAGAGCACGTGATTTGTAATCTCGGGGTCGTGGGTTCGAATCCCTCTGAAGGCTCACAATAGTTCTTTACAGACTTAAAAATTTTCTTGGGCGGTTACCAGAGTGGCCAAATGGGGCAGACTGTAAATCTGCTGGTTTTCACCTTCGGAGGTTCGAATCCTTCACCGCCCACCCCAATCGGGAAACAACAAACATGATCGGAGATCGCATCAATGTCGTGGGAATTGCGGGAGTAGCTCAGTTGATAGAGCATTAGCCTTCCAAGCTGAGGGTCGCGGGTTTGAGTCCCGTCTCCCGCTCTATTCCGCCGTTGTAGCTCAGTGGTAGAGCACTTCCTTGGTAAGGAAGAGGTCACGAGTTCAAATCTCGTCAACGGCTCTTTATAAAAGAAGCTAATCATTAATCTTTTTATAATAAAAAAATCATGGCAAAAGAGGTATTTAAACGTGACAAACCGCACGTTAACATCGGTACCATTGGTCACGTTGACCACGGTAAAACTACTTTGACCGCTGCTATTACCACAGTATTGGCTAAAAAAGGTCTGTCTGAAGTAAAATCTTTCGACCAAATTGACAATGCACCTGAAGAAAAAGAACGTGGTATCACCATCAACACTGCTCACGTAGAATATCAAACAGAAAACCGTCACTATGCTCACGTAGACTGTCCGGGTCACGCCGACTACGTTAAAAACATGGTAACGGGTGCTGCTCAAATGGACGGTGCAATTATCGTAGTTGCTGCAACTGACGGTCCTATGCCCCAAACTCGCGAGCACATCCTTTTGGCTCGTCAGGTAAACGTTCCTCGTCTTGTTGTATTCATGAACAAATGTGACATGGTTGAAGACGAAGAAATGTTGGAACTTGTAGAAATGGAAATGAGAGAATTGCTTTCTTTCTACCAATTCGATGGCGACAACACTCCAGTAATCCGCGGTTCAGCACTTGGTGGTTTGAACGGTGTTGCTGAGTGGGAAGACAAAATCATGGAATTGATGGCAGCTGTTGATACCTGGATTCCACTTCCTCCACGTGAAATCGACAAACCATTCTTGATGCCTGTTGAAGACGTATTCTCGATCACTGGTCGTGGTACAGTTGCAACTGGTCGTATCGAAACTGGTATCATCAAAACAGGTGAAGAGGTTCAAATCATCGGTTTGGGCGCTGAAGCTAAAAAATCAGTAGTAACTGGTGTTGAGATGTTCCGTAAGATCCTTGACAGAGGTGAAGCTGGTGACAACGTAGGTCTTCTTCTTCGTGGTATCGACAAAGCCGAAATCAAACGCGGTATGGTTATCTGCCACCCAGGACAGGTTAAACCTCACACTAAATTCAAAGCTGAGGTTTATATCCTCAAAAAAGAAGAAGGTGGTCGTCACACTCCATTCCACAACAAATACCGTCCTCAGTTCTATATCCGTACGCTTGACGTAACTGGCGAAATCACTTTGCCTGAAGGAACTGAAATGGTTATGCCTGGTGACAACTTGACTATCAATGTAGAGTTGATCTATCCGGTAGCTTGTGACCTTGGTTTGCGTTTCGCTATCCGCGAAGGTGGACGTACAGTAGGTGCAGGTCAGATCACTGAAATCACAGAGTAATAATACTCAAAATAAATCCAGCCGGTCTCTTGTAGACCGGCAACTTACGGGTCTAGCTCAGTTGGTAGAGCATCGGTCTCCAAAACCGAGTGTCGGGAGTTCGAGTCTCTCGACCCGTGCTAAGTCGTTGACGAAATGAAGAAAATCATTGAAAAAATAAAAGAATCTTATAATGAACTTGTTTATAAGGTTTCTTGGCCCACCAAATCAGAACTAAGCAATAGTGCTGTTGTTGTTATGTTTGCTTCCCTATTAATAGCACTGCTAGTATTTGGCATCGACTTTGGTTTCGAGAAAATTATGCAATTTTTCTACTCAAAAGTTTTCTAATTCGGAGATATTAAAATATGGCTGAAGTTAGAAAGGAATGGTACGTACTGCGTGCCATTAGTGGTAAAGAGAGCAAGGTAAAGGAGTATCTTGATGCTGAAATCAAGAATACGAATATGAAAGACTTTGTTTTCCAAGTGCTTATCCCAACAGAAAAAACGATCCACGTACGTAACGGAAAGAAAGTGACCTCTGAAAGAAGTCTCTTCCCGGGTTATGTATTAATTGAAGCGATTCTGCTCGGTGAGATAGCGCATAGATTGCGTAATATTCCCAACGTTATCGGCTTCTTAGGCGGTAATGACAAACCGGTCCCTCTTAGACAATCAGAAGTAAATCGTATTTTAGGAGCTGTAGATGATCTTCAGGAAGCTGAAGCTGATCTTAAACTTACCTTTATGGTTGGTGAGACTGTAAAAGTAAACTATGGTCCTTTTAGCGGATTCTTCGGAGAAATCAAAGAGGTACATTCGGAAAAGAAGAAACTTAAAGTATCGGTCAAGATCTTCGGGCGGGATACCTTGCTCGAATTAGGTTATCTACAAGTTGAAAAAGAATAGTTCGAATTGGTTACGCGAATAGAACTAATCTTGAATGTGAACAACAAAAACTGAATCAAAATGGCAAAAGAAGTTGCTGGACAAATTAAATTACAAATTAAAGGAGGCGCAGCAAACCCATCACCTCCCGTAGGACCAGCTCTTGGTTCGAAAGGAATCAACATCATGGAGTTCTGCAAGCAATTTAATGCCAGAACCCAAGACAAAGCTGGAAAAGTTTTGCCTGTTGTAATTACCTATTATTCAGACAAATCATTCGATTTTGTTGTAAAAACTCCCCCGGTTGCCATTCAATTATTGGAAGCTACAAAACTTAAAAGCGGTTCTGCTGAGCCTAACCGTAAAAAAGTTGCGGAAGTAAACTGGGATCAAGTTAAACAAATTGCAGAAGATAAAATGTCTGACTTGAACTGCTTTACGCTGGACTCTGCCATGAAAATGGTTGCCGGAACAGCAAGAAGTATGGGTATCACTGTTAAAGGGGAATTCCCGTCAATTAACTAATAATCTTCAATTGAAATGAGTAAACTGACAAAAAATCAAAAGTTAGCATTAAGCAAAATTGAAGTAGGGAAGACTTATACTTTAGCAGAAGCATCAGAGCTTGTTAAAGAAATTACTTTAACTAAATTCGACGCTTCTGTAGACGTAGATGTACGTCTTGGTGTTGACCCACGTAAAGCTAATCAAATGGTTCGCGGTGTAGTATCACTACCCCATGGAACTGGTAAGCAAATCAGGGTTCTTGCATTGTGTACTCCCGATCAGGAAGCTGCTGCTAAAGAAGCAGGCGCTGACTTCGTTGGACTAGACGAATATATTGAAAAAATCAAAGGTGGTTGGACTGATATCGACGTTATCATTACTCAACCTGCTATCATGGGTAAAATTGGTGCTCTTGGACGCGTATTGGGTCCTCGTGGATTGATGCCTAACCCTAAGAGCGGTACAGTAACGAATGAAGTAGGTAAAGCCGTAACAGAAGTGAAACAAGGTAAAATCGACTTCAAAGTTGACAAAACCGGTATCGTTCACACTTCTATCGGTAAAGTATCTTTCAGCGCTGATAAAATCACTGACAACGCCAAAGAATTTATCAATACATTGGTTAAATTGAAACCGACCGCTGCAAAGGGAACCTATATCAAGAGTATTTATCTTTCGAGTACAATGAGCCCGGGTATTAAAATTGACCCTAAATCAGTAGACGAACATAAATAAATTGAGGACTTATGAGAAAGGAAGATAAAGTTACAACTGTAGAACAAATTGCGGCTACGATTAAGGAATACGGTCACTTCTACCTGACTAACACAGCGTCAATGAACGCTGATAAAACAAGCCAGTTAAGAAGAGAGTGTTTCAAACAAGACATCAAGCTGCTTGTTGTAAAGAATACTTTGCTTCAGAAAGCACTGGAAAGCTTAGACGTTGATTACTCTCCGCTTTTCGGATCTTTGAAAGGATCTACATCGATCATGTTGTCAAACGTGAACAATGCTCCTGCAAAACTGATCAAAGAATTCAAGAAAAATGCCGAAGTACCTGCGTTGAAAGCTGCTTACGTTGAAGAAAGCTTCTATATCGGAGCTGACCAATTGGATGCATTGGTAGGTATCAAAAGCAAAAACGAGCTTATCGGAGAAATCGTCGGATTGCTTCAATCACCTGCGAAGAACGTTATTTCGGCTCTTCAATCAGGTGGAAATACAATCCATGGCGTCCTGAAAACACTCGCAGAAAGATAAAAATAAAACAAAAACAACTTAGTAACAAACATTAAAATTATACTAAAATGGCAGATTTGAAAGCTTTTGCTGAACAATTAGTGAACTTGACTGTAAAAGAAGTTAACGAACTTGCTGAAATCCTGAAATCAGAATACGGAATTGAACCTGCTGCTGCAGCTGTTGCTGTTGCTGCTGGTCCTGCTGCTGCGGCTGCTGTTGAAGAGAAAACATCTTTCGATGTTATCTTGAAAGCAGCTGGTGCTAACAAATTGGCAGTAGTTAAACTGGTTAAAGAATTGACAGGTCTTGGTTTGAAAGAAGCTAAAGACTTAGTTGACGGAGCTCCTAGCAAATTGAAAGAAGGTGTAGCTAAAGATGAAGCTGATGCACTGAAAAAACAACTTGAAGAAGGCGGAGCCGAAGTTGAACTCGCATAATTTGTCCTTATAAAAGGAATAATGGTTAAGAATCCTCTTTCAGGGGGTTCTTAACCTTTTTGCGCTTATATTTTTTTATTCGGTTCAATTAATCTACTTACAATGTCTTCAACAAATAGCAAACAAAGGGTAAATTTCGCTTCTATCAAGAATCCGCTTCCCTATCCGGACTTTTTAGAGGTACAATTGAAGTCATTTCACGACTTTCTTCAGTTGGATACTCCCTTGGACAAACACAAAAACGAGGGGCTATACAAAGTATTTGCAGAAAACTTTCCTATTGCAGATACCCGAAATAATTTCGTACTCGAGTTCCTCGACTATTTTATTGATCCTCCTCGTTATACCATCGACGAATGTATAGAAAGAGGCCTGACTTACAGCGTTCCCTTGAAGGCTAAGCTGAAGTTATACTGTACAGATCCCGATCACGAAGATTTCGATACCGTGATACAGGATGTGTACCTGGGTCCCATACCTTACATGACCGCAAAAGGTACGTTTGTTATCAATGGAGCAGAACGCGTAATTGTATCACAGCTGCACCGTTCACCCGGTGTATTCTTTGGTCAAAGTGTCCATGCTAATGGTACAAAGCTTTATTCGGCTCGTATCATTCCTTTCAAAGGATCATGGATTGAGTTTGCAACAGACATCAATAATGTCATGTATGCATACATCGACCGTAAAAAGAAATTACCTGTTACGACATTGTTGAGAGCTATCGGATTTGAAAATGACAAGGATATCCTTGAAATTTTCGGATTGGCAGAAGAGATTAAAACGACCAAAGCAAACCTCAAAAAAGCCGTTGGACGCAAACTTGCTGCTCGTGTTTTGAAAACATGGGTGGAAGACTTTGTGGATGAAGATACCGGCGAGGTTGTTTCTATCGAGCGTAATGAGGTTATCATTGACCGTGAAACTGTCCTTGAAGAGGATCACGTAGATGAAATCCTGGAATCAGGAGTTGAAAACATTCTTCTTCACAAAGAGGAACTGAACTCATCTGACTACGCTATCATTTACAACACATTACAAAAAGACCCCAGTAACTCTGAAAAAGAGGCTGTTCTCTATATCTATCGTCAACTTCGTAATGCGGAGCCTGCTGATGATGCCAGCGCACGCGAGGTTATCAATAGCCTTTTCTTCTCTGAGAAAAGATATGACCTTGGAGAAGTTGGTCGTTATCGTATTAATAAAAAACTGACTCTTGACATCGACGTTGATACCAAAGTATTGACTCGCGTTGATATCATTGCCATTATCCGTCACCTCATCCAGTTGATCAACTCAAAAACGGATGTGGATGATATTGACCACTTGAGCAACCGTCGCGTACGGACTGTGGGTGAGCAGCTTTACAACCAGTTTGGTGTAGGTCTGGCACGTATGGCTCGTACCATCCGTGAGCGTATGAACGTTCGCGATAACGAGGTATTTACTCCGATTGATTTGATCAACGCGAAAACTATTTCGTCCGTTATTAACTCTTTCTTCGGAACCAATGCCCTTTCTCAGTTTATGGACCAGACCAATCCCTTGGCAGAAATGACACACAAACGTCGTATGTCAGCCCTTGGACCTGGTGGTCTTTCACGTGAACGTGCAGGTTTTGAGGTTCGAGATGTGCACTATACTCACTACGGTCGTCTTTGCCCGATTGAGACTCCTGAGGGTCCGAACATCGGTTTGATTTCATCTC
>Ga0209464_10000493_pt1 | contig 12644 bp, 4 predicted proteins | sample DOMMetBare1Fresh_2_FD_187473 | JGI IMG/M metagenome (GOLD analysis project Ga0209464, IMG submission 187473) | Wetland sediment microbial communities from St. Louis River estuary, USA, under dissolved organic matter induced mercury methylation -... | ecosystem: Environmental > Aquatic >... | reverse complement strand
ATCCGAAACATTTACATTGCGGCTGTTGCCATAAAAATCCCAGCGATGGGCGTAGATGGCAATGCAGTCATCAGAGGTACGCAAAAACACATCTTTGATGTTGACATCCGAGCAGCTCATCATATCGATACCGTCAGTCCAGCCACCACAACTAAAGCTCTTCAGATTCTTAATTGAGATATCGCTTGATTCACCCAGATAAATGGTGTAATGCTTCGGATTTACCACCGTAATCCCTTCAATGGAAATATTCTTAGAATGAGTAATCTCCACACCACGAACCGGTTGATCTATGATGCCGCGTCCGCAAATCTTCACGTTCTCCACTTTATTGCAAAGCAATTTACCCTGAACGACAGCGCCACCTGCCAGATAAACCGTTTTATTCGAAGGAATCACAAATACATCGCCCGGCAAATCTCCCGGTTTATGCACACCCGGACCGAAATAAATCACATTCGGATCTTTCGGATCGGGAATGTTCGTCTCCACCGGATTGGCAAACAGATGCAGGTTGTGTCGAATATCACCGTTGGTTTCAATCGAAAGTTTCTGCGGATGGTTTAATGTAAAGTAGAATGTGTTGCCCTCTATTCCTGACTGAATGCCTACGTTTGTGGGGCGAATACGCACATCATTAAGCGTTCCGTTATTCTTGCGCACTTTCACCTCAACGGTTCCCGAAAAATCAAACTGCACCATCGATGCATCCTGTACATTGTCCAGATCTACCTGAACTTTGTATTCAAAGAGATCTTGCCACTCCCCTCCTTTCTGACGAACCTGCACGGTGTAGTCGTCATTGTGACGGGAATACAATATAGGGTTGGGTACAGGATGAATAACCAACTGTTGTGCTGATACGCCACTAACGACGAAACAGAGAAAAGAGAGCCAAAACAAACGTATTCTCATGATGTATCTGGTTTGATTAAATGTTGCCTGGTGATATGGGCTAATGATTCAGTCACGAAATTACGAGAATATGCTTAATCTATATCGATTGACCAAAAGAAGTCTGTCTCATTTTATAATATGAGTCCAGATTGGTATTAAAACACAGAACTAGTGAGTTTAAACGACTATTCGGGTATAAATCCCCTGGAATTTCTATACAAAAAAACCGATAAGGAGGTCTTAGGGGAACACACTCAGAATCCAGTATTCTGCATCGCTTTCTTCTCATCAACAGTGAGCGGCCTGCCATTTGTATGAATAGCATCGAGCCACGATTGAGGTATCGGACGCAAGCAGTGATAAGGTTGGAGGTTGGTCGCATCACTCTCCTTTGCATTCGGGAATCGGTTGAAAGCGCGGGTGCGGACGTAGAAGGTCTCCGTACGTTGCAGATCTGTCCATCGGTTCAGTTCTCCCGTCATTTCGCGGGTTCTTTCATTGAGCATAAAATGGATAAAGCGCTCCTGCGGGGTTTGCGCATTTACCTTATCAAACATCTCCTGACGGTCATAGTTTGAGGTGGTGAAATATTCCGGTGTCACTTTGATTTTATCGTAGGTTCCGCTTTCATCTGCTTTCAGTCCGTTCTCGAAATACCAGTGCAGGGGTTTGAATTCTCCCTCTTTAAAGGAAGCTCGCTTGCGCAACATATTAATATAATCGCAAGCACTCTGGAAATCCCCCTTGCGGCCATAAGCTTCAGCGATGATCAGGTAGGTCTCGCCCAGGCGGGCCAGAATACCGTCTTTAGTTCCCATCGTTTCATTGATGCTGGCCCGGTAAGGATCCTCTTGTTTGATCATGCAGGGTGATACATCGCGGGTGAATCCGCTCACCACTTTCCCCGAAATATCCTTCTTATAGCGCGGCCAGACTTTGTAGCGGAACTTTTTATCCATCTTATTATCGGTCAGCGCCTGCAAACTATCGTTCATTACCAACACGAATGCGGTATCCCCCAGTGCGAAACGGGGCTTACCAAACAAATCCGGGGTCGGGGCATTAGTACTGGTCCAGGTATTATTGTCGGCACTGGCCTTGCTGTTGCTGTTAAACATCATCTTGAAGGTTTTGGAGAAACGGGAATCATTTTCCCGGTCAAACACATCAAGCGTATAGTCAGTCACTGTCATGCGCCGGTAGGGACGGCCAAACATATCGCGGGCCATGCCGGCCTGGGTATCATACTGGATCAGCCAGTAAAGGTGGGTTGTATTTCCGTAGCGTCCCATGTTGGCTTTGGCATCATCAAACTGTGCGGAGAAAATCACCTCCTTGCTCCGGTAGTTTTTCCCTGTCGACAGGGCATAAGAGTTGCTCGATTGGGTATAAACCGGCACGCCATGGATTTGACCAAAATCTTCCTCCAAAGCATATCGGTTGCTTTTGATTACCCGGTCGGCAAAATAGATGCAACTGTCGAGGTCGGTCGGTTTTGTGCCTCGCTCTTCCTGTACGGCACAGGCACGGGTGAGATAGACTTTAGCCAGATAGTGGAATGCCGCACCCTGTATGGCACGGCCATAATCGGTCGTGGTCTCAGGCAGGTTATTCGCAGCATATCTCAGATCGGAAATGATCGTTTTATAAACCTCAGGGACAGAAGCACGGGTATATTCCCATTGAGGTTCAGTCGAACTTTTCAACACCAAAGGAACATTTCCGTATTGTTGCACCAGATTAAAATAGTAAAAGGCACGCAGAAAACGTAGCTCCCCCATACGGATAGCAGCATTGGCCGGATTCTTCCCAAACTGCACCTGCGGAATTGCGTCAATTGCAGCATTGCAGTTATTAATCATGGCATAGGTAACGTTCCAAAGCTCGGTAATACCACCACTCCCCGAAGGTGAGGAATTATAATTCGCAGGATCATAGGTATTATAATAGAGCCAGGTGGTCTGCGAGCCATAGGTATATTCATCCAGCCCGAAACTGGTCAGGCAGTAACTCCATTCGTAACTGAAAATAAAACGCACCCCTTCATAGCATGCGCGGGTAAGATCCTCTATTCCCTGCTCGGATTTGACATAATCGGCAGTCAGGGTACTTACCTGGTCCTCCATCAGGTAATCGTTACAGGAGGGAAATAGCAAGGCTGTCAAAAGGAAATATAATATTGAGATTCTCTTTAGCATAATACCCGGATTCAAATAGATAGCTTTATACCACACACCACACTCTTATAACTCATGACATCACCCTCCGGATCCAGCCCTTCGAAGTGATCCGAAAAAACAAACGGATTGACCATTTTCACGTAAATACTGAGCTTCTTTACCCTCACCTTTTGTAGCCATTTCTTAGGAAAGGCATAGTTTAGTCCGATGTTCCTGACCTTCAGGAATGCCCCTTTACGATACCCCATGGAAGAAATGTAATTGGGAGATTCCTGCAACACATTGGGTCTGGGATATTCTGCATCCTGATTGTAGGGTGTCCAGTAATCGACATTCCGGCTCTGGAAAACCCCTGACAAGGTAGGTTTGTAGTAATTACTGTTCAGCATCTGTCCGATCCGGGCAAAGAGCATACAGGACAGCTCTATTCCCTTATAGGAAAAAGTGTTGGTCATACCGGCTGACCATTTGGGAACACCGGAGCCAAGAATGACTTTATCACCGGCATCAATTTTATAGTCGTGATTCTGGTCTTTGATACGTATAGATCCGGGTGTAAAAACTGAACCCTTAGCAGCAAACTTCGCCATTTCTGCTTTATCGGCTTCCGAAGTGCACCAAATACCATTATACTGATAATCATAAAACACACCTATTGGTTTTCCGATAAACCAAAGGTTGGCAACATCATCCTGTTTGCCGTTTGACAGGGCTGTGATCTCTTCTTTGTTTTTGGTAAAAGTCAGGTCGGTGGTCCAGGAAAATGTTTTGTTGTCCAGATTGACTGTATGCAGCGAGACCTCTATCCCTTTGTTTTGGGTCGCACCGATATTGTTGATCCAGGAGGTAAAGCCATTTGTGGAAGGGATAATCTGGTTAAGAAGGAGGTCGGTTGTTTTCGACAAATAGAGCTCGACCGAACCATTTATTCTATTTCCCCAAAGGCCAAAATCCACACCGAAGTTGTATTGCGAAGTCTTTTCCCAACTCAGCTTTTTATTCGCCATACTACCCTGGGTAGAACCTAACGAACCAAATCCATAGCCCGAAGCGGCAGATTCTCCAAATACATACACCGTACGTACCAATGTCCCGCCGGTCTGGTAAGGATTGATGGCCGAGTTGCCGGTCTGTCCATACCCCAAGCGAAGCTTCAGGCTATTGAGCACTTTATTGTTTTTGAGAAAATCCTCTTCATGCATCTTCCAGGCCAGAGCCATTGAAGGAAAGGCAGCCCACTTATGCCCCTCGGCCAGTACCGACGAACCGTCCCAACGATTCGATACTGTCAGCAGATAACGGTTTTTATAGCTGTAATTCAACCTTCCCATATAGGACTGACGCGCCTGATGGCTATACCAGGAACCGAAGTAGTCGGCAGCATTCTTATCTGTCGAACCAATATTGAACCACCTCTGGGACGAATAGGGAAGCCCGGATGCACGTATTTCTGAACCTTCTGTCCAGGCTCCTTCCATGCTCTCCAGGAGCGTAAGTCCGATCGAATGATTTTTGATCTTTTTGTCGTAATAGAGCAGATTATCCCAGGTAAAAGCGACATCCTGATTTTCATAATAACGGGCATTGCTTTGGGTAATCACACTCGCCTGTGAATTGGTCGCTCCAATGTCATTAAACTGACCGTTACGGAGCAATTTAAAGTCCAGTCCGATATTGCTGCGAAAGCTCCAACCCAACGGCAGTTTTACTTCTCCGAAAATGGTTCCCACATAACGGGAGGTGCGGTCTTCATTGAAAATATATTTCGGATCGTTTATGGCATTATAGATGCGCCCGCTCCCACCCGGATACTCGATAAAGTTGCCGTTCTCATCATAAGGCACCGCATAGGGTATCTGACGATTCATTTTGGCAAACATATCCACATTGGTCTCTTTGAGTGCCAGCGATGCCATATTCTGCACACCGAATTTCACATTATCATTGACCTGAAAACTGGTATTTAACCGCAAAGTCAGTCGCTCATACCCCTGGGTTTTAACAATCCCCTGCTGATCAAGATAAGCTGCCGAGAAAAGTGCCCTAACCTTATCGTTACCAAATGTCGTACTAAACTGGTGATTCTGCGTCACAGCAGTACGAAGCGCCCGGGAAAGCCAGTCGTATCCACCCACGTTGGATGCGTTATACACCGGTACTTCACTGACTCCCCACATCGCTTTCTCGGTTGGAGTAGTGGCCCGCATTTTGGGTATAAGATTAGCTTTATCCACCCATTCGTAGGCTTGTGCGATTTGCGCCCATCCTGACGGGTCTTTTGTCGAATAGAAGGTGGAGAAACCATAATAATCCTGCTGTGGATCGGGATAGGGAGTACTGTATCTGCCGGCTGCACGGTTGGCTTCACGCACCATCTCAGCAAACTCGCCACCGGTCATCATATCGGGCTGAACGAGCCGGCTGTCCAGGGAAAGATAGCTGTCATAAGAAACGGTAGAGACTCCTTTTATCCCCTTCTTTGACGTAATCAGAATCACGCCATTCGCTCCGCGGGAACCGTAAATAGCGGTCGCCGATGCATCCTTCAACACCTCCATCGACTCAATATCACCGGGGCTGATCTCTGCAATGCCACTGTTCAGGGGAATGCCGTCAAGGACATAAAGGGGTTCGTTTCCTGCCGTAATGGAGCGGTTTCCCCGGATACGAATCTGGGGAAGCGAACCGGGTTCTGCTGCTGTATTGCCGATATCCACACCGGCAGCAGCACCCTGTAACGCTGATGTGATATCTTTTACCGGAATGGCCTCTATCTGTTTACTGGTCACGGAGGCCAAGGCTCCCGTCACATCGCTTTTGTTGACAGCACCATAACCAACTACTACAATTTCATCCAGCGTTTTTGACCGTTCCTGCATAGTGATTTCCAGAAACGGCATTTTTCCCACAGTTTTTTCTACGGTTGAGAATCCGACATAGGAAAACTGGAGGATGCTTTTCTCCGACATGCCATCCATCGTAAAATGGCCGGTATTGTCGGTAATCGTGCCAATAGCTGATCCTTTAATACGAATATTCACACCAATCAACGGATTCCCCGTCGGATCAGTCACAATTCCGGTCAGTTTCCGTTTGCGATTATTGGTTTCATCGGAAGCTGCGGTGGCAGTTTCATTGGTTACGACAATATGGTTCTCAATCATCGTAAACCGCATCCCTGTTCCTTTAAAAACTTCATTCAACACCTCCTGAACAGGCTTATTGGTTGCCGACACAGAGGTCAGCATCTCCGTGTTTACTTTTTCTTTGGAGAAAAAGAAGAGGTAGTCGGTCTGCTTCTCTATTTCGTTGAATAGCTCTTTAATGGAAGTATTCTTCAGGTTTAGGGTGACATTGTGCTTTTGTGCAGAAACATCAAATAGAGTAAGGATGAAAATTCCCCAAATGAGTAAAAGCAAGGATAGTTTCATATGTCAATACTATAAAACACAAAAACAGAGCAGATCCATTATTTCCCTTTTGGCTGTAAAAATATGGAATACAGACTCTATTTCAATGGCATAGAGAACTTCATGGTTTAAATTGGGGAGCAAGATAAGAAAAAAAACAGGTTTTGCAGACTCTATTAAAAAAAGAAAGCTGTAGAAAGGAGAAAAACTCCTTTCTACAGCTGATTTCCGATTAACCACATCGGAGTATTGCATCTGTCAACACAATATCAATATCCTGGATTCTGATATGCAGACTGAGCCGGTTTATCCAAAGGAACATTATTATCATCAGTAAGCAATTGGATGAATGCCAAGGGCCATGGTTTGAAAGAATATTTACGATCCAAAGATCCTTTTCCAGCACCTTTCGCACCAATTGTTGCAGTTGCAGTCGCTCCCTGATAGTCATATGGGAATGGGAAATTCGCAGTTCCTTTAGAAGTTGCAGGAGCTCCCATCATATCACGGTCACGAACACGCTCATACCAAATACCTGCATTATGAAGGTCTTCCAGGTTGGTCAATTCAAAGATCAACTCACGGCCTCTTTCATTGTAGATAAACTGGATAAAGCGTTGCTGGTCTGTAGAGGCTTCTACCGGATAGTTTTCCAATGCAGCTTTTACTGTTCCGGCCTGCCACTCAGTTCCGTCAATTTTAATCTTATCGTAAGAGTCTGTTGTTACTGCATATGGTGCTGTTTTTTCAGCGGCAGGAACAGTCAGTTTACCGGTGATTACAGCCGGTTCTAATTTCATTAGAACGTCAGAACGTTTTTCACCAGTGTGATATGCAGCGCGTTTACGAAGGACATTCAAATCAGCAATCGCACTGGTATAATCTCCTTTACGGCCATAAGCTTCCGCTCTGATCAGGTAAGTCTCAGCCAAACGCATCAATGGAATGTCGATTGATCCTGAACCGTTGGCATCTGTTGATTTTCCACGGTATGGATCCAACCACTTTCTTGGGCCCATGTACCATTGAGCGACGTCAATACCTCTATCAATACCAAAATAATCTCCTTTGTCTCCACTCAACCGATAATACAATCTGTGTGTATTACCTGCATCAGTTGTTATTACTGTTGTTGAAGCATCTACCGGATCTTTACTGATTCGGACCGGATTGGCCGGATCTACCATTGCACCGGCTTTAGGCGTACCATCTGCATTGAAGTAACCGGCATTGTTGGGGCTACCGGCCATCCAACGCACCATCATAATATACGGTTGACTTGCAACCCATAGAGAGTCAAGCGGTTGATCTTTTGAATTCTCGATGTACACAATCGAACGACCACCCAATGTGATCTTAACAGCACCAACAACGACAGAAGCTGCAGAACCGGATTTCAGATAATTATTGTAATAATAAGCTGTCGCTTTTTCCCAGGTTTTACCGCCTGATGTTGAAGTTGCAGTTGCAACATAGTCAGTCAGGAAGGTTTTATAATAACGTGAGTCATTCAAACGGTCAGTGTACTGGTCAAATCCCCAGTCAGTTGCTCCCGCAGTTGCATAAGGTCGTCCATAATCGAGAGTACGCGGAGTACAAGCTCTCAAAGAAGTATGATTGCTATTGTACAAATGCACTAAGGTGTTACCATATCGACCATCGTATGTCTGAGTTGGTTCATATTGTGCAGCTAAAAGCACCTCTTTCTGTGATTCACGCGCATAATCACTAGTTGTTGTAAATAGCGTTGCAAAATTAGGAGTCAAGCCTCCGAATGCAGTATTTGAAGTTGAAGATATCTGATTGATTGCCTGAGTAGAGTAATAAACGGCTGAATCAAGATCGGCTGAATGAGTTCCTTTGTACAACATCTTCAATGTTGGTTCTGTACTGTTCTGAAATTCTACACCCTGAGCACGAACCAGATAAAGTTTAGCAAGGAAGTGTTGAGCTGCCGGTTTGGTAATGCGCCCCAAATCACTTGTTGTAGTAGGTAATAGTTCCACAGAAGCTCGCATATCTTTAATGATCTGATCATAAATGACTTCAAGCTTAGCTTTGGGGAAGTCTAAGTTCGATGGCAACTCAGAATAACTTTTCAATACCAGAGGGGCATCCCCCAGAACATTAGTAACCAAGAAATAAGCATAGGAACGTAAAAATAGCATTTCTCCTTTTCGTGATGTCAATTTTGTCTTATCGGCATCACTTAGCTTATCATAATTCTCAAAAAAAAGATTACAACGACCAATTTCAGGGTAAGCACCTTCGGTAAAATTACCACTTGCACCACCAATTAACATACTGGTAAGTCCCGTCATACGAGTTTGACTGGAATTAGCCGGATCGAACCCAGATGTATTATAGCTCCCCATCGCAATACGATCCGCAGTTGACCAGCTGAATGCTTCAACATCTGAACCGATACCAAAAATATAGTTACCCTGATTATAATCAGGTTTAAATCTTAAAATCTGATAACTACCCTTCACGAGTGACTCAAGTCCCTCTGCAGATTTATAAAAATCCTGAGTCAAGGTTGTAACAGACTTTTCTTCCAGAAAATCCTGACAAGAGAAAGTCAACGCTGCTACGAATAACAACAAAATATATTTTTTCATATCAATAAAGTTTAAGGTTATAATTAGAATCCAATTCTGACACCGGTAACAAAACTAGTAATCATAATTGTATTATTATTTGATCCACCAGTAGATTCCCCTTGACTGTTTACACTTGTCCAACCATTGGTATCATCAGGGTTAATTCCTGCTTTAACTACTTTTCCACCAAAAATAAAAGGATTCATTACCTGTGCATAAATCTGCATACTGCCTATATTTGCTTTACTAAGGAATTTCTTAGGTAACTTATAACCTAAAGAGATGTTTCTTACAATGCAGAATGAACCATCATTTATATAAGAGGCTTGAGTTAATGTTGAATTAACAGTCGCTGCAGAGGCTGTACTTGGCTGTGGATATTTTCCACCCGGATTAGTAGGCGACCAGAATTCATTGGCATCAACATGTCTGCCATATCCTACATAAGAACCTCCGTTTATTCCTCCCGGAAGTAAAGATGAGAAGTATTTCTGTCCTATGCGGGAATAAAGGAAGAAACTAAATTCTAAGTCTTTATAGTTAAATGTATTGGTCAATCCCAATACACATTTCGGATCTGTGCTACCAACAATTACTTTATCAGCATCATCTAGTTTATAATCAGGTGTTCCTTGCTCTTGCGGTTTATATTGACCAACAGCAAAGTTTACTTTATTCAGTTTCCATTTGGCGATTTCAGCCAAATCCTCTGGGGTATTCTGCCAGATTCCAGCAATTTTATATGTGCGGAAGACATTTAAAGGCTGACCAATAAACCAACCATTTAGTCCCTGACTAGGCATATCCAGTTTTCCATACACCAAAGACATAATTTCATTCTTATTCTTTGAGAACGAAAAGTCTGTTGACCATGTGAAATCTTTTGTTACGATATTCTTAGTGGTCACGGTGATTTCCAACCCTTTGTTTCTAATTTGGCCAATGTTGTCAACGATATTGACATATCCCAATACAGGAGGAATCGATCGATCCATCAAAATATCTTTTGTATTTGATAAATATCCTTCAACTGTTGCTGTTATACGTCTTTTAAGGAGCTCTACATCCAAACCCAAGTTATATTGAGTGGTTTTTTCCCAGCCTAATGCCTTATTTGACATATTGTAGGGTAGCATACCATAAGCCGGAGCAGTGTTCCATGCATAAGCATATTGAGATAATGGACCGGCTGATGCATAGGCTCCTACCCCTGAGTTTCCTGAAGTACCCACACCAAAACGCAATTTACATTCATCAATCCAGTCGAATTGTTTCATCCAGGATTCTTCCTGCATTTTCCATGCGATTGCAGCTGAAGGAAATGGATCAGTTTTATGTCCTGATGCTAACATAGATGAGCCGTCATAACGTAATGAACCGGTCAACAAATACTTACCCATTAAGTTGTAATTGAAGCGAGCCATGTATGATAACATGCTGTTTTCCGAGAAACTTGTAGTATAAGAATCCGGTTTTCCATTATTATTAGCATCCAGTTTATACCATTTACAAGCATCATAGAATATCCCAGAAGCTGATGTTGAAGTTCCAATAGCTCTACGATATTCGGCAGATTGCATCAAGGTTAATCCCAAATCATGCACACCGAATTTTTTATTGAAGTACAACAAGTTTTCAACCTGATAACTGAAATATTCGTTTGAAGAATATGATGCTGCGGCAGTTGTTGCGACCCCTTTATTCAAACGGGTGGTTGAGCCAGAGCCTTGCCATGAGCCAGCATTCTGACTTCTGTAATTAGTTCCGAAATTGATATGGTACTTTAACCATGGAGTGAATTTTACATCAGAAAAAAGATTGGCCTGAATGTTAGCTGTTCGGGTAAGATCATCTGTATTCTGCAAATCTATTAATGGGTTATATAACGGCGTTGCCTGATTATTCCCAGGGTACATTATCATATTACCATTATCATCATATGGTTTGGCCATCAGGTATTGGCTTAAGGCAATACCATAATAGTCTTTTGCGCCTGTTGCACTACCGGTACGGAAAATAGAACCATATTGTTGTTCACTATAAGTTGCATTTAATGTACTACCGACAGTCAGCCATTTATAAGGAGTTATTTCGCCATTGATGCGGCTGGAATAACGGGTATATCCCTGATTCTTCTGGGTTCCACTATTGTTATAGTAGCCTAAAGAGATATACAATTTTGATTTTTCAGTACCATTGGATAAGCTTATTTGATGACTTGTTGTCAATCCATTTTTATTGAGCAATCCTATCCAGTCTGTTGATGGAATGTTTGCTGAGTTATAAACCGGAACTTCAGCGGGCCATCCAGCTTCTTGCTCTGCTGCAGTAGTAGCCCTCATAACTGGTGAAGTATATTTATCAGGATCATTCCATTGATACGCAGATCGTATAGCTGCCAATGTCGCAGGATCAGAGTTTCCGAATTTTTTAATATCAGCACCTGGATTTGGGTAACTATAAGCGGTTGTTCCGTCAGTATAAGTACCTCCATTTATATTTGCCAAACGATAACGATCCAGCATTTCACCTGCACTCGCCCAATCAGTTACAGAGTTGATGTGGTCAAAAGTGACAGTTCCACTATAATCGATACTAACCTTTCCTTGTTTTCCACTTTTAGTTGTGATCAATACCACACCATTTGCACCCCGAGAACCGTAGATTGCTGTAGATGAAGCATCTTTCAGAATCTCCATAGATGCAATATCATTGGGATCAATATCATTCATATCACCCATCAATACAATACCATCTACAACATATAATGGAGAGTTACTTCCTTTAATTGAACGTGCTCCACGAATAACGACAGAAGATATTTCCCCTGGTCGCTGGTTGGTTACGATATCCACACCGGCTGCTTTACCCTGAATGGCAGAAACAGCATTCTGCACAGGACGTTCACGGATTGTTTTTTCGGTTACCTGAGTCAATGCACCAGTTACATCACTTTTCTTTACACGTGCATAACCGATCGAAACAACTTCTCCCAGAGCAACGGAAGAATCAATCATTTTCACATTAACTGATTGTTGATTTCCCACCACAACACGCTGTGGTTCCATTCCGATAAAAGAAAATGCAAGTACAGCCTTTGCAGATGGCGCAGAGATAGAATAGTGGCCGTTAATATCAGTAATGGTTCCCTGTTTGGTACCCTGAACGGCAACGGTTACACCGGGGAGAGGATTTCCCTGGCTGTCTTTTACGGTACCTTTCACAGTGATATTCTGTGCGAAGGCTAATTGAGCGGTCATTAAACATAAAAATAAACAGACCGTCTTGAGTAAAAAGAGGCCGGAGGCTCCTTTCGTTGTAAGAGTTTTGTTTTTCATAAAATGTTAGTTTACATATTAGATTGACTTTGAGCTACATAAATTTAGTAGCAAACAATGGATAGCAATTGGGGTTAACAGGATATCTTATGCCTGAATTAGATTTTGGTTAACATCAAAAAAACAGAGAGAAACCGGGACGGCATTTTCCCCGATGAATCTCTAACCTAAACAATCACTGCCTTAACCGGCAGCCTTTTTTACAATAAAATACTA
>Ga0209464_10000489_pt1 | contig 12650 bp, 14 predicted proteins | sample DOMMetBare1Fresh_2_FD_187473 | JGI IMG/M metagenome (GOLD analysis project Ga0209464, IMG submission 187473) | Wetland sediment microbial communities from St. Louis River estuary, USA, under dissolved organic matter induced mercury methylation -... | ecosystem: Environmental > Aquatic >... | reverse complement strand
CTTCCTCACCAACATGAGCCATGAACTGCGCACGCCGCTGAACGCGGTGGTGGGCCTGAGCGATCTGCTGGTCGAGCAGCCCGATGGCCGGCGCGGGCGCGACCTTGCACTGACGATGCGGCAGTCGGCGCTTTCGCTGCTCGGCGTCATCGATCACGTGCTGGACATGAGTCGCATCGAGGCGGGCAAGATCGAACTGCGGCCGCGTAACTTCGACGTGCGCGCACTGATGCGCGAGGTCCACGCCATGTTCAAGCCCGAGGCGCAGCGGCGCGGGATCGTATTCAGCGTCGACGTCGACGGCGGCGTGCCGCCGCAGGTCACGGGCGATCCGGATCGGATCCGCCAGGTGCTGGTCAACCTGATCGACAACGGACTGAAGTTCACCGTCGCCGGGTCGGTGGCGGTTGCGGTCACTGCGGGAACGCGAGGCGATGGCCGCTACCTGCTTCGGTTCGACGTGGCCGACACGGGATCCGGCATCGACGAGTCGGTCCGTCCACGCCTGTTCGCCGCGCTTGCGCGCAATGACGACTCCTTCACGCGCTCGCCCGGCGGCATTGGACTTGGGCTGAGTATTTCCGCTGCGGTGGTCAAATTGATGGGCGGCGAGATCGACCACCGCAGCGAGTCTGGTCGTGGCGCCGTGTTCTGGTTCACCAGCGCGGTCGGCCTTGCGCCGCCGACGATCACGAAGGAGATCGCGGCGAACTCGCCGCTGACAGCACCGCGCAGCGTGTCGCCGCGCATTCTGATCATCGATGACAATACGGTGAATCTGCTGCTTACCAAGGAGATGCTCCAGGCGTTCGGCTGCAATGTCTACTCCGCGAGCGACGGCAGCGACGGTTTGAATCGTATGAAGAGCGAGGCATTCGATCTCGTATTCATGGACATCAGCATGCCGGGCATGGATGGCATTGAAGCAACCCGGGCATGGCGCGCGCATGAGCAGAGCAGTGAGAACCGGCTGCCGATCGTCGCGTTGACCGCGAACGCAATGGTTGGCGACCGCCAGGCCTGCATCGCGGCCGGGATGGACGACTACATCGCGAAGCCCGTTACGCTGGATGCGCTGCGCCGCATGGTGGCGCGGCATGTGCAGGGCGTCGCGACCTGACGCGAGCGCACGCCGCCGCGATGGAGCACGCGCGCACGGTCACTCTGCGCGACGGCGTGATCGCCTACCGCGTGACGCCCTCAGTGCAGAAGGCGCCACGCCGCGCAGTGGTTCTCCTGCATGGGCTGGCGAGCAACCTCACGCGCTGGTCCGAGTTCGTTGAACACACGACGCTTGCGCAGCGCTGGGACGTGATCCGCGTCGACCTGCGTGGCCACGGCGATTCGCCGACACGCGGGCCCATCAACCTTGAACGCTGGTGCGACGATCTGACAGCCATCCTCGACCAGGAGCAACACGCGGACGCCGTGCTGATCGGCCACAGCCTCGGCGCGCAGATCGCGCTGCACTTTGCTGCGCGCTATCCGCGGCGCACGCGCGCCCTGGCGCTGATCGATCCGGTGTTTCGACAGGCGTTGCATGGACACTGGAAACTGCTCGCGCAACTCGGTCCCGCATTTCGTCTGGCCGCCACGATCGTGCGCGGCTTGAACGCGATTGGATTGAGGCGGCGCGCGATCCCGGCGCTCGATCTGCGCGCGCTCGATGAAAAGGCGCGTCAGGCACTGAAGTCGGAGCAGGACACCGAGGCTTTCGTGCGTCAATACAGTTCCACGCGCGCCGATCTGCGCACGTTTCGCACCGCGCACTACTTGCAGGAACTGGTCGAGATGTTTCGCCCGGTGCCGGAGCCTGAATCGATCAGTGTGCCGGTGCTGTTGCTGCTGTCGGCCGGCGGCACCTTCGCCGAGCCACAAGAGTCGCAGACAATCGCGCAGCGTTTTCCGCATTCGCACATCGTCGCGATCGACTGCCAGCACTGGCCGTTGACTGAGCGGCCGGATGAAGTGCGGCAGGCGATCGAAGCGTGGTGTGATTCGATCACTGCAGCAGAGTGAACGCTGGCACGTGTGCCGACTGCAATTTCGAACTCGATAGCTGATGCGACAAACGGATGACCACGAGCGACAGGAGTGTGTGTGATCCGAAAGTATTGCTTGCCAATCGCGATGGGGGGCCGGCAAACTCGCCTCCTCTCGAGATTCAGCGGCGCTGAATCTTCTTTGGTTCTCGGTCCCGGCCCGACTGACGTTTATGCCGCGACGCAGAGTTCATCAACACATCGCACAGCATCCAGGGAGGATACGCATGCGGGCAATGACACGATTGGGTTGGATTGGTGCTCTGACGCTCTGTGCCGGAACGTTGCAGGCGGCCTCGGTCAAGGTGGATGACGAGGCCGAGTATCGGCCGACTGGCAAGGGTTGGGGCGAGCTTGTTACGCAACCGCCCGGCATCACCGTGCGGAACCAGGCTGGCAAGCCCGGGGGAACCAATGGCATCAATTACAACGGCGGACCTGTCATGCTTGGGAACGTCAATATGTATTACATCTGGTACGGCAACTGGTACGGCAACTGGTCGGGCAATACGGCCACTACGATCCTTACCGATTTTGCGAACGGCATCGGGGGCTCTCCGTACTACGCAATTAACACGACGTATTACTCGGGCTCGGGCTCGACCAAGAGCTTCATCTCTAGCGCGGTTACATTCATCGGATCGACAACAGACAACTATTCCCAAGGCACCTCGCTTAGCGACGCCCAGATCCAGGCAGTGGTTGCCAGCGCAATTTCCACTGGCCGCTTGCCGAAGGATACGAATGGAGTCTATTTCGTGCTGACGTCTGCGGATGTGACAGCGTCGTCCGGTTTTTGCACCCAGTACTGCGGCTGGCACACATACGCGACGATCTTGGGCTCCAACATCAAGTATTCGTTTGTCGGCAATCCGGACCGCTGCCCGAGCTCCTGCGCTGCACAGTCCACGGGCCCGAACGGAAATGCGGGCGCCGATGGCATGGCAAGCATAATTGCGCATGAGTTAGAGGAGGCGGTGACCGATCCGAACTTGAATGCCTGGTACGACCGACGCGGCTATGAGAATGCTGACAAGTGCGCATGGACCTTTGGTACTACCTACACGGTCTCCAACGGATCGAAGGCGAACATGAAACTTGGCACCCGCGATTATCTGATCCAGCAGAACTGGGTCAACGCCAGCGGCGGTTTCTGCGCAGTCAAGTATCCCTGATCAGCAATTGAAGCTTGTGCACACGGCCGCCGACTGAACCTCGGCGGCCGTTTGCTATCAGAGGCCTCATGATTCCACTCAGAACTCTAACTGCCGCAATTGTGCTGGGCTGCGCAGCGTTTATTGCCCCCACCGCCCATGCGCAGGACGCAACCGGGCGCGTGCCCACGGTCACGCGGTTGGTCAAGATCTTTCTCGACCGCGAGGGCGAACTGCTCAATGCGATGCGAGGCAGGGACGCGCCGGCCATCGAGCGACAGTTGGCCGACGACTTCGAACTGCGCGTCGGTCACCGTCCTGGCGTGCCGATCCCTCGTGTTGATTTTTTGAAGCAGATCCAGTCCGAAGCAACCGCTGGCTACACGATCGAACAGATGGCCGTGCATGAAATCGGCACGACCGCGATTGTCAGCTTCATGCTGCGGCCGGAGGCGAGGCGCGCGCGAGACGGCTTGCGGCCGCTGTTCGTCGTCGATACGTGGCTCGGCGGCATCGACAACTACCGCCTGCGTGTGCGCTACGTGGCGCCAGCTACATCGGTGCGCGTTCCCGGCGCGGGCGCCGAGAGGCCGCAGATTCCGAAGAAATACTGATCGGTCGCGCGCGTCGTTGAATACGACGCAGATCAGCGCCCGTCCGGGCGGCGCGGACCACGGTTCAGACATGCGTCAGGCGCATGAATGGGCGTCCTGATTTTCGTTTGTCCATCGACACGATCGCAGGTCTAATGCTGCTCGATGTGCTGCTGTTGACGGCACATGGAGAGCGGTGTGACCGATAGCAAATCGCAGAGCTGGTGGCTGATCACGTTGATCGCGGCCGCGATGCTGATGGTGACGATGGGGGCGCGCCAGTCGCTTGGGCTATTCGTGTCGCCGCTGAATACCGGCACGGGGCTGGGCATCGTCACGATCAGCTTTGCGATGGCGGTCGGGCAGTTCATATGGGGCGCGGTGCAGCCGATCGCCGGCGCAGTGGCGGATCGCTACGGGCCGGGCCGCGTGCTTGCGGCTGGCCTCATCATTCTTGCGGCCGGAAGCGCGCTGACGCCGATGATGAGCACCGGCATCGGTCTCGTGTTCTCCATCGGATTCCTTTCGGCGGCGGGAGCGGGCGCGGGCAGCTTTTCGGTGCTGATCGGCGCGGCCGCGCAGCGGGTGCCGGCAGAACACCGCGGCACCGCCTCGGGCGTGATCAATGCCGGTGGATCGGTCGGGCAGTTCGTGTTCGCCCCGCTGCTGCAGAAGCTGATCACCACGCTTGGCTGGATGGGCGCGCTGTGGTCGCTCGCGGTGATCACGCTCGCTGCGCTGCCGATTGCGCGCGCGCTGCGCCGGCCGCCTGCCGCGCATGGTGCGGCGAAAGCCGAAGTCGGCGGCCTGCGCCGACAGTTGCGCGTAGCGTTTGCCGATCGCAGCTATTGGCTGGTGCACGCAGGCTTTTTCACCTGTGGCTTTCACATCGCATTTCTGGTCACGCACCTGCCGGGCGAGGTCAGCCTGTGCGGGCTGCCCGCTTCGGTGGCGAGCTGGTCGCTCGCGCTGATCGGGCTCGCCAACATTGCCGGGAGTCTCTTCGCGGGCTGGTGCGTGAACCGCTATCGCAGCAAATACATCCTGGCATGGATGTATGGCTCGCGCACGGTGCTTGTGCTCCTGTATCTGGCGGCGCCGAAGACCGAGTTGACGTTCTACGTGTTCGCGATCGGGCTCGGCTTCACGTGGCTGGCGACTGTGCCACCGACCGCGGGCGTGGTGGGCAAGCTGTTCGGCGTGCGATATCTCGCCACGTTGTTTGGTCTCACGCTGCTGTCGCACCAGATCGGCGGCTTCTTCGGCGCGTGGCTGGGAGGCATCGCGATCTCGCAGCAGGGCAGCTATCTGTGGATGTGGTACGCGGATGCGCTGCTCGCGGCGGGTGCGGCGTTGTGCAATCTGCCGATTCGCGAAGCCAAAATCCAGCGCTCGCCACAGCCAGCGTAGGGCAAGGCCAGGCCCGCGCCGCCCGGCGTCACACGATTGACAGCGGCGTGCGCTGACGCGGCGGAGGGAAGTGTCGATCGATTTCGGCCAGGTCCGCGGGACTAAGCGATATGTCTGCGGCGGCGATGTTCTGCCGCAGATGATCGAGCTTCACGGCCTTCGGAATCGCGATCACGTCGGGCCGCGAAAGCACCCAGGCGAGCGCGATCTGCGCAGCGGTCGCGCCGCGCTCCTTGCCGAGCTGCGCGAGCGCAGCGTTCTTCGCCAGCGTACCTTCATCGATCGGGCAGTAGGCCATCGTCGGGACGCCGCGCTCGTGCTGCCAAGGCAGCAGTTCGAACTCGATGCCGCGCCGTGACGCCGAGTAATAGACCTGATTGCCGGCGCAGTGTGCGCCGTTCTTGATCGACCACAGCTCGTCCATGTCGGCGACGTCGAAGTTGCTGACACCCCAGTGCCGGATCTTGCCGTCGCGCTGCAACTGCTCGAAGGCGGTGACCGTCTCTGCCAGCGGGATGCTGCCGCGCCAATGCAGCAGATACAGGTCGATGCGATCGGTGCGCAGGCGTTTCAGACTGCGCTCGCACGCGGCGACGGTGCCCTTGCGCGATGCATTGTGCGGATAGACCTTGGTGACGATGAACACCTCGTCGCGCCGGCCGGCAATCGCATCGCCGACAACTTCTTCGGTGCCGCCTTCGCCGTACATCTCCGCGGTGTCGATCAGCCGATAACCCAGCTTGAGCGCGTGGCGAATGGCGGTCACCTCATCGCCACGTGCGCGGGCACGCTCGCCCATGCGCCAGGTGCCGAGTCCGAGCGCGGGGACGGTCTCTCCTTCGGGAAGGCGAACGATTTTCATCGACGCAAAGATACTCCGCCGGAACTCCGCATGATCGATCTCGTGCGGCACGCCAGAACCTATCTCAGAATCCACGGTGGTCGCGGCGGGGCCGCATTGGGCACAGAGCTAGGCGCGGCGAGGGGACCATTGCTACTGCAAGGACCCGAGCCGCAACAACGCTATGCGCCCAATGTGGCCCCGCCCCGGAGGGTTGCGACGATAAGCCGGCGTCTGCGTTGTTGGCAGTCTCGGCCGTAGGCCAAGCTACTGTCCTTCGACTGCCGCCTAGAATCCGCCGGCTTCTCGTCGCAACGCGATCCATCGGGGATTCTGAGATAGGTTCTACGCACAATGGCGGCAGCACTCGAACTCGACGCGGTCGACAAGACTTTTGCCACGGGCGTGCAGGCGCTCGCCGGTGCATCGTTCGCGGTGCAGTCGCGCGAGTTCGTCGCGTTGCTGGGGCCGTCGGGTTGCGGCAAAAGCACTGTGCTGCGGCTGGTCGCCGGACTGGATGCGCCATCGCGCGGCGCAGTACGCGTGGCTGAGGCGTCGCTGTCGTACGTGTTCCAGGAGCCGACGCTGATGCCTTGGGCCGACGTGTTCGATAACGTGTGGCTTCCGCTGCGCATCGGCGGGTTGTCGCGGGCGGAAGCGCGGGCGCGCGTCGCAACGCGGCTCGACGCGGTGGGGCTGACGGGGTTTGAACATGCGTTTCCTGCCGAACTGTCCGGCGGCATGAAGATGCGTGCATCGATCGCGCGCGCGCTGGTCACGCAGCCTTCACTGCTGCTGATGGACGAGCCGTTCGGCGCGCTCGACGAGATCACGCGCGGCCGGCTCAACGACGATCTGCTGTCGTGGTGGCAGGCCAATCAACTGACCGTGCTGTTCGTCACCCACAGCGTGCTCGAGGCCGTGTATCTCTCACAGCGTGTGCTGGTGATGAGCGCACGCCCCGGGTGTGTGGCGGCGGAGATCGTGATCGACGCGCCGTATCCGCGTTCGCCCGCGTGGCGCACGTCGGTGCACTATGCACAGAATGCGCGAGCAGTGTCCGAGGCGCTCGAAGCAGCATCGGTCGATCAGGTGCGGTGATGTCGATCGCTGCCCGCCTGCGCGACTACGGTTTGCCACTGGCGGCATTCGTCGGCGTGATCGCGCTGTGGGAGGCCGTCGTGCGCGTCAACGGCATCGCGCAATACATCCTGCCGGCGCCGAGCCGCGTTCTTTCTACCCTGATCGAAAACTTCGGCTCGCTCGCCACGGCATGGTGGTTCACGATCAAGATCACCTTCGGCGCGCTGCTGCTGGCGGCGGTCGGCGGCGTGCTGCTGGCCGCGGCGTTCGCGCTGTCGCGCACGGTCGAGCGGGCGCTGTTTCCCTTTGCGATCGTGTTGCAGGTCACGCCCATCGTTGCGATTGCCCCGCTGATTCTCATCTATGTCGACAGCACGACGGCAGCGCTGTTGATTTGCGCCTGGATCGTCGCGTTCTTTCCGATCCTGTCGAATACGGTGATCGGACTGCGTGCAGCCGATCCCAATCTGCGCGATCTGTTCCACCTGTACCGCGCTACGCCGTGGCAGCGACTGCGGCTGCTGCTGGTGCCGTCGGCGTTGCCATATTTCATCGCGGGGCTGAAGATCTCGGGCGGACTGGCGCTGATCGGTGCGGTGGTGGCGGAGTTCACCGCCGGCGCGGCGGGGCGTGAAACGGGACTGGCCTCCCGTATTCTGGAAGCAAGCTTTCGCACCGAGATCCCGAAGATGTACGCGGCGCTGGTGCTGGTGTCGCTGACCGGTGTGGCGATCTTCCTGGTTTTCAATGTGCTGTCGCGCTGGCTGCTCGGCCGCTGGCATGCGACCGAGCGCCGCGATCTTGAGTGATGCTTCGGAGCCTCATATGAAAACGATCCGATGGTTGTCTGCGCTCATGTTGACCGCCGTCTGCTCGATGTCGGTCGCGCAGACGGCGCCGCTGCAGAAAGTCGTGTTCGCCACCAACTGGAAAGCGCAGGCAGCGCACGGCGGCTTCTATCAATCTCTGGTCGACGGTACGTATCGGAAGTTCGGCCTCGACGTGACGATCGTGCCCGGCGGTCCGCAGGTGAACAACCGGCCGCTGCTGCCGGCGGGACGCATCGACTTCCTGATGACGGGCAACCTGCTGCACTCGTTCGACAACGTGAAGAATGGCGTGCCGACGATCGCTGTTGCGGCGATCTTCCAGAAGGACCCGCAGTCGCTAATCGCGCATCCGGGCCAAGGCTACGAGAAGTTCGAGGCGCTGAAGAATGCGCCGATTGCGCTGATCGCCAAGGACGGCCAGTTTTCGTGGTGGCAGTGGTTGAAGGTGCAGCACGGGTTCAGGGACGAGCAGCTCAAACCGTACAACTACAACCTCGGCCCGTTCCTTGCGAACAAGAAGGCCGTGCAACAGGGCTATTCGGTGGCGGAGCCGATCTATGTCGAAAAACAGGGCGGATTCAAGCCGGTCGTGCACCTGCTTGCGGACCACGGCTTTTCCACCTACTCGACGCTGATTGAAGCGCGCGTCGGGACAGTGCGCGACAAGCCGGAACTGGTGCAGCGTTTTGTCGATGCGTCGATTCTTGGCTGGGTCAACTACCTTTACGGCAATCGCAAGGCGGCGAACGCGTTGATGCGCAAGGAAAACCCGGAGATGACTGAAGAGGAACTCGAGGCCTCGGTCGCACTGATCCGTGCGCAGGGAGTGGTCGATTCCGGCGAGGCGCTTGAGCGCGGCATCGGTGCGATGAATCGCGCGCGCATCCGCGACTTCTACGACAAGATGGTGCAAGCTGGGCTGTATAACCCGGGCGAGGTCGATCTGTCGAAGGTCGTGGCCACGCAGTTCGTCAACCGCCGTGTCGGGATTGATCTAAAGGAAAGGCTGGCGGCAAAATGAACGAAGCCGGACGAACGAATCCGACGCGGCGACTTGATCGTATCGCTGCGTGACCACGGGATTGGAGGGTGAGGCATGATTCATGTCATGGCACGCATCGTCGCTCGGCCGGAGGCAGCCGATGCATTGAAGAAAGTGCTGTTGGCGCTGGTGGACCCGTCGCGCAACGAGCCGGGCTGCATCAGCTACTCGCTTTTCCAGCGCAGCGATGCGCCGCACGAATTTCAGACGGTTGAGCAGTGGCGCAGCCAGGCCGATGCCGACGCGCACATGAGAACAAAACATGTGCAGGAGGTGGTCGCCGCGGCGGTGCCCTTGTTGGGACAGCCGCCGTTGATTCAGGCATTTGTGCTGTTGACGTAGGCGGACTCAAGCGTGGAAAGCATCGTCGGCATGATCGACATCGAGCGCTCGATGGCGCAGGTGTTCGAGTTCGTTACCAACGCCGCGCAGTGGAAGCGCTGGCATCCGGCGACGATCGCGGTCAGCGGTGTTCCCAATCGCGCGCTCGGACTTGGCGAAACGGTTGTCGAAGAAATCCAGGCCGGACCGCGCCGCTTCTCCGCGCGCTGGACCGTGACCGAGTGCAAGCCGCCGCGGCGCTGGGTGATCGTGGCCGACTCGCCTGAAGGTGAGGCAAGAATCACCTACAAGCTCAGCGAGCAGGAAGGCGTGTGCTATTTCGAGCGCACGCTGGAGTACAGTTCCAAGCGTCTGCCGTGGAAATGGCTCGATGGCTCGCTGACGCGTCGATTGCTGATGCGGCAGTCCGAGCAGGCGCTGAGCAATCTGAAGCGGGTGATCGAAACGCACCGCGAGTTCTCCGTCACGAAAATGTGACTCTGCCTTGCTGCGCGACCCGCGGTACGCTCCGCGGCGTTGATCCCCGGGGACACGCGCCGCTGGCGCGTCTGGAAGCGAAATGATCGATTCATTCTTCCCAGCCGGCTGGCAGCACTATCTGATTGGCGGGCTGTGGATCGGCGCTTCGGTTGCGGTGTTATACGTGCTCACGGGCCTCGTGAGTGGCATGAGCGCCGTGCTCAGTTCGTTCTGGTCGTACTTTTCGAACCTGGATTACTTTCAGCAACCGCGGCTCGTCGGTTCACGCACATGGCGGACGGTGTTTGCGGCGGGACTGATCCTGGGTGCGGCGCTGTGCGTGCTGCTGGTACCCAACACGGCCACGGTCACCTCGCTGCCGGGATGGCAACTGCTGGTTGGCGGGTTGCTGGTCGGGTTTGGCGCGCGCCTGTCGAACGGGTGCGCACTGGGGCACGGCATCTGCGGTCTCGCGTCCCTGCAACTGCCGTCGCTGCTGGCGGTGCTGGCCTTCCTTGCGACGGCGTTCGTCACCGCGCAGGTGACCTGGTGGGTGTGGGGACGATGAAACCGATGTCTTTGCTTGCGGTTCTGGGGTGCGGCGCGATGTTCGGATTCGGGCTTGCGTTTTCGACCCTGGTCCGGCCCGAGGTTGTGCTCAACTTCCTGCGCTTTCACGACATGGGGCCGCTGCTCGCGCTTGGAAGCGCAGTGGCGGTCGCAACGCTCGCGTATCAGCTAGGCCCGCGCATGATGCAGCGGCCGGTCCTGGAGTTGAGCTTCGGAACGCGTCCCGTCTTTGGCCAGCGCGACACCTTGATTGGCGCGGCGATCTTCGGCATTGGCTGGGGACTGTGTGGGGTGTGTCCGGGGCCGGCGATCGCTGGCCTGGGGGCGGGCAACTGGCCCCTGCTGTACGCCCTCTTCGGTATGTTTGCGGGCGCGTACTTGCAAGGATGGCTCGCGACCGGCGCGCTGCGGGCTCAACCGGAATAGCGTCGCAGGCCGTCGAGGCCCTCGATCTCAAAATCGCGACACGCGTGTCGTGGCCGTGCAGGAGCTGCGCTTCGGATATGCCGCTGAATCCGCGGACGATGGCGGGACCTGACGCCGCTGCAGCAGATGGCCGCGCGCCGCATGGGCAGCGATCGCGCCCCTTCGTCACGGTATTAAACATCCGACCGGTGCGCTCGCCCGTAGAGCGATACAGGACGGCGCCTGGTGGCGCCGCACCAATTCTGCGGAGGAATCATGAAGAAGCTCTTGCTGGTTGCCGCGGCTGCCGCGGTTGCCGCGTGTGCACCCATGCGCACGACCGAAGCACCGACGCTCGAAGACGGCGAAATGGCGTTGCCTGCCAACTACACCGCATGGGCGAAGCACCTGTCCGAGGTCCAGCGACCCGATGTGAAGCAGGTGCGCGAAATTTACGTCAACACCGCGGGCGCGGGCGTGCAGCGCGGCGGCGCCTACGCGAACGGTACGGTGTTCGTCATGGAAAACTGGGCCGCCAAGACCAACACCGACGGCTCACCGATGACGGGTGCGGACGGCAAGATCGTGAAGGACAAGCTGCTGCGCACATTCGTGATGGGCAAAGGCGCGGGTTATGGCGCCAAGGTGCCTGCCGAACTGAAGAACGGCGGCTGGATCTATGCCAGCTTCGACGCCAACGGCATGAGGACGGCCGACAATCTGTCCGGCTGCCGCACCTGCCATCTGAAATTCACGAAGACCGATTTCGTGGCCAGCCACGAAAGGCACTTCGCGGGGCGGTGATGATGAACGAACGCCAGCGCGTTCAGCGGGCGTAGCGTCGCAGGCCTTCGAGGTCCTCGATCACGATCGCGCCGTACTCGATGCGCAGCAGCCGCGCCTGCTCCAGCGTGTGCAGCGCCTGGTTCACGCGCTGGCGCGAAATCCCTGCCAGGTAGCCGATCTCTTCCTGCGAGACCTCGAGCTTGTTCTCGATTCCGGGATAAAGAATCGGGTTGAAAAGCGCCGACAGGCACATCGCGACGCGCGCGTCGGGGCCGTGCAGACGCTGCGCCTCGAGCATGCCGATGAACTGGCCCAGCCGCTCGTTGAGCTGCACCAGCAGAAAACGGTTGAACGGGATGCTCGTATTCAGCAGCCATTCGAAAGTGCGGCGCGGAACGCGCGCGATGCGGGACTCGCGCAGTGCCACGACGTCGTAGCGGCGCGGTTCGGTCTTCAGCAGGCTGCCCTCGCCGAACCAGCCGCCGGCGGGAATGCCGGTGAAGGTGGAAGTCTTTCCGTCGGGTGCGGTGATCATCATTTTCACCAGACCGTCGAGCACGCCGAGCCAGGCATCGACCGGCTCGCCACGCCGGCAGATGTAGCCTTCGGCGGCAACCGTGATCTCGCTCGATTCCGCGGCGACGCGTGCCCGCTGCTCGGGCGTCAGCAACGTGCCCCAGCGCGTCGCGGCTAGATATTCGTCAAGGGATTCCCTCATTGTTCGCGAATTGTCGCCCGGATGACAGCGTCGCGCAGCCCGGCTGGCTACCGTGCGCGCCTCGGATGCGGACCCGCGCCTCGATTTTCATGGGGGCAGGTGTTACCGTACACGCGACAAGAACAATCAACCGCGCGCCTTCGACGCGGAAACCGACACACAAGGAGACCCGGAGCATGGCTGCGCCATCCTCTGCGACGCCGGATACCTTTCCGAGGCTGCTGCTGCAGCACGCCCGTTTGCGTGCGGGGCACCCGGCGCTGCGCGAAAAGGACCTGGGCATCTGGCAGACCTGGTCCTGGTCGCAGGCTGCGGCAGAGGTCAAGAAGCTGGCCGCGGGGCTGCATGTGCAGGGCTTCCGGCGCGGCCAGCACC
>Ga0209464_10000488_pt1 | contig 12657 bp, 12 predicted proteins | sample DOMMetBare1Fresh_2_FD_187473 | JGI IMG/M metagenome (GOLD analysis project Ga0209464, IMG submission 187473) | Wetland sediment microbial communities from St. Louis River estuary, USA, under dissolved organic matter induced mercury methylation -... | ecosystem: Environmental > Aquatic >... | reverse complement strand
CATCGATGCACAGGGGTCTTATGTTGCCCCCGGTTTTTTAGACGGACACATCCATGTGGAGTCATCTATGATGGGCGTTTCCGAATATGCAAAAGCAGTCGTGCCCCATGGCACCGTGGGCATCTACATGGATCCACATGAGATATGCAACGTCTTGGGCCTGGACGGCGTGAAGCTCATGGATCACGATGCTCGACGAACCCCTTTGAAGGCTATGATCACTACCCCATCGTGCGTTCCCGCCGTGCCCGGATTCGAGGATACCGGAGCATCCATCGATGCAGATGACATTCGTGCAACTATGGACTGGGACAGCGTAGTAGGTCTGGGCGAGATGATGAATTTCCCCGGCATACTCGCAGGAGCCGAAGGCACCCATAGCGAAGTAGCCGCAACCTTGCAGGCAGGGCTTGCAGTAACCGGGCATTACTCCATTCCCGAAACCGATCGGGGCCTTAATGCCTACATTGCTTCAGGCATATGCTGCTGTCATGAATCAACACGGGCCGAAGACGCTATCGCAAAAATGCGCCTGGGCATGTATGCTATGTTTCGCGAGGGAAGCGCATGGCGCGACCTGCATGACCTCTCGTCCGCCATCGTAGGAACCGGCATCGACACACGTTTCGCACTGCTCGTTTCCGACGACAACCATCCCTATACCCTGGTATCCCAAGGGCATCTTGATCATCTGATCCGCCGTGCCCTGGAAGAGGGCATCGATGTCATGACAGCTATACAGATGGTCACCATCAACTGCGCGACCTGCTTCAAGATGCAGGATGATCTGGGGAGCATAACCCCTGGCAAATGTGCCGATATCGTCTTCTTCGACAGCCTCGAAACCATCGACATCAACCGCGTTATGATCGATGGAGACATCGTAGCCGAACAGGGAAAAGCGCTTTTCGACCCCGAGCCGTTTCTCTATCCCGATTGGGCTACGCACTCGATGCATGTGAAGCAGAGCATAACGCCCGAATCGTTCCGTGTCGCCCCCGAAGGGCTTTCCGACGATGCACAAGAAGCCGTCATCCGCGTTATGGAAGTCATTCCCGCCCGCGTGGGCGATATAGCCCGGGAAATGACCGTGCCCGTTGTCAACGGAGCCATCGAAAGCGACATCGAGCAGGACGTATTGAAGACCTTTGTATTCGAACGGCATCACAACACGGGAAAATTCGGAATCGGCTTCACCAAGGGATTCGGCATCACCGAAGGAGCCATGGCTTCGACAGTCGCCCATGATGCGCACAACCTGCTTGTAGTCGGCACGAACGATGAGGATATGGCCTTGGCTGCCAACACCTTGATCGAATCGCAAGGCGGTATGGCCGTGGTGAAGAACGGCACGGTCATCGGACACGTTTCCCTGCCTATCGCCGGCCTGATGGATGCCCAACCAGCCGAAACCATGGGTTCCCGCGTGAGCAACCTGGAAGCTGCATGGAAATCGATTGGATGCGACATGCCCTCGCCATTTATGACGATGGCCCTTATCCCCCTGGCATGCCTTCCCGACCTTCGTTTGACCGATCGAGGCCTAGTAGATTGCAACGAATTCAAGTTTGTCGACCTGCTGGCCCAGTAGCAAATACCGAGGCACGCCTAATACATACCTGCACGAGAACACCTTTCGCAAAAAAAGAACGCCCCGCATCCTAAAAGGTGCGGGGCGTTCTTCGCATCTGAATTCGCACAAGCACGCAAAATGCTCGTGCGAACCGCAAGGTACGCTACATCAACAAGAAAGAAAGCAGGAAAGCGATGGAAGCACCCCACATAAGAGGATGCACTTCCTTTGCACGGCCTTGGAATACCATGATGATGCAATAGAAGATGAAGCCCAAGCCGATACCATCGGTGATGGAATAGGTCATGGGGATGCCGGCGATGGTGAAGAAAGCCGGGAATGCCAGCTCGGGAGCATGCCAATCAATGCTGCCGATTTCACTCATCATCAGATAGCCTACGACGACCAGGGCACCGCATGTAGCAGAGCTGCTGATCATCCCGATGATAGGAGCCAAGAAAGCGCACAGTAGGAAGGCGACGCCGATAACGATGTTCGAAAGACCGGTACGTGCACCAGCGGCAGCGCCGGAAACGGATTCAGCAAAGCTGGTGATGGAGCTGGCTCCGACGAAACCACCGATAGCGGCAGCAGCGGAATCAACCATCAGGATAGGACGCAGATCCTCGACATTACCTTCGGCATCGGCGAAATCGCCTTTTTGGCCAACGGCGAACACGGTGCCCATGGTGTCGAAGAAGTCACTCATAAGCATGCTGAACACGAAGAGCAGCAAGACGGGCTTCAGGAAAACCACGGCCAGCGCCATGGTGCCGTCGGGAGTGCTCTGGAAAGGCGCAGCAAATGCGCTGAAATCAAGGCCGAAGTTCCAATCGGTAGGCAGCACGGTAACGCCTGCAGGGATGCCGACGATGGTCGCGATGATGATCGACCACAGCAAGCCGCCCTTGACATTGCGAACCTGGAACACAATAGCCAGAACGATTGAAAGCAAAGCGATCATAGCCGTAGGAGATGCAATGGGGCCCATGGTGATCAACGTAGATTCGCTGTTCTCGATGATGGTACCGCCCTTCAAGCCGATGAAGGCTATGAAGAGACCGATGCCGATGCCGATTGCGTGACGCAAGCTAGCCGGAATGGCGTCCATGATCGCCTCACGCAAGCCGCACATGACAAGCAGCAAAATAACGATGCCCTCGAGCATGACGCATGCCATAGCGACACGCCAGTCGACACCTTGTCCAAGGCACAGGCTGTAGGTGACAACCGCGTTCAGGCCCATGCCCGATGCCAAGGCGATCGGCCGGTTGGCGATAAGGCCCATGGCAATCGTCATGACGGCAGCGCCGAAACACGTAGCAGTCAGCGCAGCGTTGAACGGGATCCCCGCCACGGAAAGCATCGCCGGGTTCACCGCGATGATATAGGCCATGGTCAGAAATGTCGTCAGACCAGCCATCACCTCGGTTCCCACCGATGATCCCCGCTCAGAGATCTTGAAGAACTTATCCATTAGATGTTTCCCCTTCTACGGAATGAATATAACGCAAGGATTATACTCCTGCACGCTACAGTAGAGCCCTAGATTTAAGGGTAATTCGGGGTGGCGAATACCAGATACGGTAGAACGCGTCGAAACGCCTATTCGGCCACGATAGGCGTGCGCGGCAAACCGACCTGCACGCGTGCCGAATGGCCTTGCCGTTCAAGTACTTCTGAAAGGACCCGAGCGGGAAGTCCGAAGGTGTTGTTGTTTTCGGAGACATGCATGGCAACTACCTGCTGCAGGCCCGCATGGAGCAGCTGCTCAAGCTCGACAGCGCTCTGAGTGTTGGAAAGATGGCCTCCATCCCCAGAGATGCGCTGCTTGAGGGACCAGGGGTAATCGCCGGTACGCAGCATCGTTTCATCATGGTTCGCTTCGATCGCCAACATACGGCATGCGGAAAGCGCCTCGTGCGCCCGACCGGTCACCACGCCCGTATCCGTCATAAAGCCCAAGCTGTCGCCGTCCGCCTCGAATCGAAAACCCAGAGGATCGACGGCATCATGACTCGTGCCAAAAACGTGGACCTGCATTCCTGCAATCGACAAAGCAGCACCTGATGTCAAAGAACGCTGATCACAGTACTCGTAGGTTGAGAGGATATCGCGGCTTGCAGCTCGAGCACCATCGCTTGCGAACAGGGCCGGGTGCAGATCGGTTTTTGCCAAACCCCTCAAGACCACACCCAATCCCTTGGTATGGTCGGTATGCTCATGCGTGATGAGCACCGCCTCGATAGAAGCCGGGTCTATATGCAAAATCTCACATCGTTCGAAGAAATCGCGCTTGCATATACCGCAATCGACCAGGAGGGACCGGCCTGCGTATTCGACCACAGCAGCATTTCCCTTGCTGCCACTTGCTAAAACGCACAAACGCAGCACGGGGGCCGGCTGCTGGGAAATGCCCTCTGGCATCTAAGCGCCCAGCATTGCGACAAGACCATCGACAACCGTAGCGAAATTCGCTTGGCAGGCCTGTGCAACCTGCATGATGTCATCGGGTTGAGGATCTCCGCTTCCTACTCCGCAGGCCATATTGCTCACCAACGACATACCGAACACGCGCATACCGCAATGACGGGCAGCGATAACCTCATCGATGACACTCATGGCAACCGTATCGGCGCCCATGGTGGCAAACATCTTGATTTCAGCCGGGGTTTCGAAACTAGGCCCGAGCAACCCCAGGTACGTGCCGAAATGCAACGGGATATTTTCACGGTTGGCAATGCTATGGGCAGAAGCAATCAAATCCGCATCGTACGCTCCCATCATCGGAACGAAACGCCCTGCCATCCGGTTTGGTTGCAATCCGACCAAAGGATTGCGACCCGTATAGTTGATATGATCGGTCATTACGCAAAAATCACCGACACGATAGGCGGGGTTTATAGCTCCCGCTGCATTTGTGGTGATAAGTGACCCTATGCCCGCCTGATGCATGAGCCATATGGGAAAAGCAACTTCTTGAGGAGTGTTGCCCTCATATCCATGCAGACGACCTTGCATGCAGAGAACACTTTGCCCGGTGCCGGGAACGGTCCCTCGAACGAACTGCCCTTTATGCCCCATCGCAGTCGAAACACGCATATGGGGCACCTGGCCATATGGCAGATAGGCAACATCCTGCAAGCGATCGGCGTAAGGATTCAATCCGCTGCCGAGAACGATTCCGCACACAGGACGCACCCCGCCCAGAAACGATTGGAGAACCGGCAGCGCTTCCTCAAGATCCTCTATCAAATGTTCTTCCATATCATTCTCCTTTTCCAGCCACAAGCACACGAGGACGGCCCGCGAGGTCCTGTGCTATGCGCACCCGGTCGAATCCCGCATCGGAAGCAATCGCCGCAGCTTCTTCAAGACAGGTTTCGTGAAGTTCAACCGCCAAAGTGCCATGCGGAGCCAGCGCATGATAGGCAAACGGCACGATACGGCGGAATATATCGAGACCGTCGTCTCCTCCATCGAGAGCCAATGAAGGCTCGAAGTCGACAACCTGTGCATCGAGGTGTTCTAGCGCAGCGGAAGGAATATAGGGAGGGTTCGAGATAACCAAATCGAACGACCCCATTCGATCGGCGGGAACGCCTTCCCCCACATCGCATTCGATAACGTCGACCCGCGAGGAAACCCCGAGCGCCTGGGCGTTGCGCGTCGCAAGCGCAACGGCACGCGCATCGATGTCAGTAGCTATGACATGAGACGATACCTGTTCAGTGGCGATAGAACACGCAATGCAACCGGTACCCGTGCACAGATCAAGAACCTGCAGAGGAGATTCGGTATCGAGTTCTTCGGCTTCTTCGCCTTCCGTCTCGGCCTCGGGCTGAATCGGCGGAATTGCCCGACGCCGCGATTTCAATTCCGAGAACGCTTCGCTTACCAGGACTTCCGTTTCCGGACGCGGAATGAGCACACCCTGCTCGACGGCGAGCGTGATGAAGCGAAAATCGACCGTACCCGTAATGTATTGGAGCGGCTCTCCCACCCCGCGACGCCGTGTGTAATCACGCAGCACCGAACGTTCTTGCAGCGTGAGCGGCCGTGCATAATCGGCATAGAGCTGGATACGGCTCATGCCCAAAGCATCGGAAACAAGCCATTGGGCCGACAGACGGGGGTTCTCATCCCCTCGTTCGGCAAGGTACCCTTCCATCCAGGAAAGAATATCTTTGACTGTCCATGTTTCAGGCATGCATTCCTCTATCGAAAAAACTATACCGCCGCTTCGAGCTTTTTAGCCCGATCTGCAGCCTGCAGCGCCGTGATCAATTCTTCAAGACCGGCTCCGCCCGCATTCAGCAAAATACCGTTGTACGTGCCGTTGTAGCCGATACGATGATCCGTCACGCGATCCTGGGGCCCGTTGTACGTACGGATCTTCTCGGAACGGTCGCCCGTACCGATCTGAGCCCGACGTTCTGCACCTTCGACAGCACGCTGTTCTTCAAGCATCTTATCGTAGAGACGCGCACGCAACACGGCCATAGCCGCGATCTTGTTTTGGAGCTGGCTTTTCTGGTCCTGAGATTGAACAACCAAGCCGCTGGGCAAATGGGTGATGCGCACAGCAGAATCGGTGGTATTCACGCACTGCCCGCCCGGACCGCCGGCTCGATATACGTCAATGCGCAGATCTTCCTGCTTGATATCGATTTCCACTTCGTCAGCTTCGGGAAGTACAGCCACCGTAGCCGTAGAGGTATGGATGCGCCCCTGGCTTTCGGTTTTAGGAACGCGCTGGACGCGATGGACACCCGATTCGAACTTCATTTCGGAATATACTTTGTCGCCCTTGACCTTGAACTGGATTTCCTTATAGCCGCCAGCTTCCGACTGCGAAGCATCCAAGGTTTCTATGCGCCATCCTTTAAGATCAGCCAGATGAGCGTACATCTTATACAGATCCCCTGCGAAAAGAGCCGCCTCGTCGCCGCCCGCGCCTGCGCGAATCTCGACGATGATGTCCTTTTCGTCGGCGGGGTCGGTAGGAATGAGCATGAACTTGATCTCGTCTTCGAGACCCGGCAGCTCTTGCTCGATGCGCGCAATTTCCTCTTGGGCGAATTCCTTCATATCGGCGTCGGACAGCATCTCCTTCGCCTCTTCGAGGTCATCGACATCTTGGACATATGCGGCAGCAGCTTCAGCCAAAGGACCTTGGTCTGCATATTCTTTTGCCAACCGACTGTATTCGCGCTGATTGCCCAATACAACGGGATCGCTCATGCGCACTTGAACATCTTGGTACGCCTTGATGATCTTCCGAAGTTTTTCTTTTTCCAACATTTTCTATCCTCATACTATGTCGCGCAGATACCGTAGGTGCATTGCATACACCTACGGTATCCGTCTCTGTGTCCGCCCATGACGCGCGAATGCGCAGGCGGCATGCATATAACCGAGCTATTTTACCATGAAGCAAGCCATTCGAAAGCAGCCTCCGCAGCATTCGCACCATCCGATACGGCAGTAGCCACCTGGCGAAGATGTTTCGTTCTCACATCGCCTGCAGCGTATACGCCCGGAATAGAAGTAACGCCATTTTCATCAGCGATGATATATCCTTCGCAATCGAGGGGAAGCACATCGGCGAATGCTTCCGTATTGGGAATCATGCCAATGGCTACGAACAGCGCCGCAGCATCCAGGCGCGTCTGTTCGCCCGTTTCTACGTTCTCTATAATGGCACCGGCAACTTTGCCGTCTTCTTCGATCAATTCTTTGACGATCGAGTTCCACTCGAATACAACATTGCCGGCCCGCTCCATCTGATGAAGGTTGGCAGCCGTCGCGCGTAAGCGATCACGACGATGAACAACATGGACTTCAGGACAGATGCGAGCCATATAGACGGCATCTGCCGCTGCAGTATTGCCGCCGCCTGCAACTATCACGGGTTTGCCCTTGAAGAAATTGCCGTCGCACACAGCACAATACGAAACACCTCGCCCGGTAAGCTCCCGTTCGCCCGGTAAATCAAGATGCCGACTGCGCGATCCGGTTGCCATGATGACAGCAGAAGCACCGTAGGCATTCGACGCGGTGCGAAGCATTTTCGATGAATCCTCGATTTCAAGGGCGATGACTTCCTCGTCGATGAATACGACATCGAAACGCTCGGCCTGCTGACGCATAGCCATGGTCAAATCAAATCCCGACACTCCTTCGGGAAATCCCGGATAGTTCTCGATATGCCCCGTTTCACCCATTTGGCCGCCAGGCATCGCCCGCTCGAACAACGCCGTAGAAAGCCCTGCCCGGGCAGCATAGAGCGCAGCGGTCATACCGGCAGGGCCGGATCCGACGACAGCGATATCATATGATTTCATAGCAGCTCCCATCCACGCAGTACCCCACGTGGCTCTATAACGACCACGCATGTTGCAGGATTATGGAAACCTCAGCACCATGCATATATCGTCTTCCTACAAACGGACGTGCGGCGGCGAACCGCCGTCCGTATCATGAAACCCCTAATCGAACAGAGCCATAAGGGCAGCTTTAGGCTGAGCCCCCATAGTCTGGCGTTTCACTTGCCCGTTTTCAAACACTATCAAGGTAGGAACGCTCATGACGCCGTAGCGTGAAGCGATATCGGGACTCTGGTCAACATCGACTTTGAACACCTGAGCTTTACCGCTCATATCGGCCGCCACCTGATCGAGCGTTGGAGCGAGCATCTTGCACGGACCGCACCACGTTGCAAAGAAATCCACGAGAACAGGGCCTTGAGCCTTGAGCACTTTGCCCTCGAATTCTGCGGAAGAGACAACCTCAGCCATTTCAGATCTCCTTCTTCCAAGACCGACGGCATGCCGCCTGCCTAGTTTCGGCGGGTGTATATCCGCCCTTGTTACAAATGACACTATAGCGGTTCCGTTAGGATTCGCCGTGACTTGATCACACTTCGTAACCAAGCGATTATACTAGATACGATAAGTACATGATTCACGAATGCGCAGGTAGTCCGATGGAGCATAGAGAAGATTACGTACCGAGCATGCAGCATGTCCCTGCGTACGCGGGCCATAGCGTCGAGCCATTCGACCTCATACTCGAGGGCGGTGCCATGCGCGGCCTTTTCACGGCAGGAGTCACTGATTTTCTAATGGACAAGGGGCTGTTCCCCCAACACGTCATCGGAACATCGGCGGGCGGCCTCTGCGGATACAACTACGTTGCCGGCGAAGTCGGCCGCACCTGTTACCTCAATACCAAGTATTGTTCCGATCCTCGTTATCTGTCTATGAAAAGCTTTGCCAAAACCGGCAATGCAATCGGCATAGATTTTATGTTCGACGAAATTCCCAACAAGCTCGAACCATTTGATTACGATGCCTTCCGCGAGTCTCCGATGATCCTAACCACGGTGGCGAGCGACCTCGAAACAGGCGATGCCGACTACCACACCTTCGGCGATCCTAAAGAGAATATGCCGTATCTGCAAGCTACATCGGCCATGCCGTTGGTAAGCAAGATCGTCGAAGTCGATGGAAAGAAGCTGCTCGATGGCGGCATCTGCGACAGCGTTCCCTATATATTCAGCATGCTATGCGGTGCGAAAAAACAAGTAGTCGTGTTGACCCAGCACGATGGCTATATAAAGAAACCGAACAAACTGATGGCTCTCGCGCGGGCGAAATATTCTGATTTCCCTTACTTTCTCGACCGGATGGCCAATCGGCATTACGAATACAATCTGGCATACCGCCGTTTGAAACGCATGCACGAGAACGAACGCATCTTCGTCATCCGTCCACCCGAACCTGTTACCGTCGGCAGCATGGAAAGCGATCCGGACAAGCTGTTCGCCCTCTACGAACAAGGATATCGGGAAGCAGCTTTGAACTGGGACAACCTTCAGCGTTATCTAGAACTGTAGCCTTCCCTATTCATGCAGCTCCCTGCTTCCGCACCCTAGCAATACGATACCCGCGATCACCAGCGCAAGACCGAAAGCAGTCGAGAGGCCAAAAGGATCGCCCCAGACCGTAATGCCGATAAGCGTCGTCAAAGCAGCTCCCGCGCCACCCCAGATGCCATAAACCAGACCGAGTGGCATGCTTTCAAGAATCTTGACTGCTAGCAAGAAGGACACCGCATAAGCCACCACGACGACAAGAGACGGCATCATCACCGTAAAGCCATTCGACATCTTGAGCATGGTCGTACCCAGTACTTCAAAGCACACTGAAACAGCAAGCATCGCATAGCGCATGTTATATCCCCGATTCCAAGACGACAACTCCGACCACGACCAGAATCAACCCGGTCACCTTCATCGCATTGAAGCGCTCATGCCAAAACGCGACCCCCACAACAGCCGTAAGCGCAACGCCGAGACCGGTCCATACCGTATAGACCAGACCGAGTGGCAGTGATTCGAGGATCAGGGATATCAGGTAGAACGCCAGAAGATAGCCCACGGCAACTCCGGCAAGCGGCCATTTCCTTTTGAATCCGGCAGAGAGCTTCATCATCGAGTCTCCGAAAACCTCGGAGACTGTCGCAATAATGAGAAGGATGTAATTCTGCATGAAGCCGGTCCTTTCGCTCTCTGTTATGCGGAAATCCGCTGCTTATACGTTCAAAGGATAACGAATCACCGGCTGGCTTGCTCAAGTAGAGGCGAATCGACACCTGTTTGACATCCGTGCCTGCCGATAACGCGTAAGAGCGCCCCTACCACCGCGATTTTTCCGGAGAGGATGCATATCTTCGCTCTTTGAAGTAGGATGCAGGAAAACACGTCGCCGCAAAACCAGCCGCAGATGCATGCATAAAGTTCGCGCAAACCCGCTTCCAAAGCCCATGGAACGCATGAAAGGAGCCGATCATATGGCTACAAGAGAGTACACAAATGGAGATATCACCATCGAATGGGATTCAGACCGATGCGCGCATGCATCATTCTGCTGGCAGGAGCTGCCCGAAGTATTCCGTCCGCAGGAACGCCCTTGGGTGCACCCCGAAGGTGCCAGCACCGAACGCATAATCGAACAAATCGAACGATGCCCGACCGGTGCCCTTGGCTACCGGCGAAACAATACATCCGAATAAAGGCAAAAAGGCTGCAGAACAAGCAGGGGGATTCGCAGTTCTACTGGAGCCAGTGGCAGGAGTCGAACCCGTAACCTACTGATTACAAATCAGTTGCGCTACCATTGCGCCACACTGGCTCGTAGAACAGGGAACATTATACCGAAGTTGAGCCGCCTCGGGAAAAGCTGTTTCAATTTCAAAAGGAATCCACGAGCCGCTGGTGCAGACAGCGAACAACCCTCACCGCAAAGAAGGCATCTGAAGAGATATGTTTACTGATATCTGGAAATCAGATAATCTGGTACCATCAATAGAAGAATGCCGCAATACACGGTGCATGCCCATTGAACGAGGCTGCCAAACGATACCTTGGGAGAACCGATGACCCTTCAGCAACTGCGCTATTTGATAGCCATCGCCGACTACGGATCCATCAATGCCGCAGCGCACAACCTTTACGCATCGCAATCGAATCTTTCCACAGCCATCAAAGAACTGGAAAAGGAACTGGGCATCGGCATCTTCACCCGTTCGAACCGCGGGGTCGCGTTGACGAACGAAGGCACGGAATTGTTGGGATACGCCCGGCAAGTCATAGAGCAAGCCGACATGCTGGAAAGCCGTTACATGAACAGTGGGACGCAGCATGCGCGGTTGGCCGTATCGACTCAGCACTATGCCTTCTCAGTACAGGCATTCGCCAGCACGGCAGAAGAATGCGAAGCGGAAGAATACGAATTCATCCTTAGGGAAGCCGGCACGGGCGAAATCATCGAGGACGTACGCGGGTTCCGCAGCGAAATAGGCATCTTGTACACCGACAGCTTCAATGCCCGGGTACTGCAAAAAGCGTTCGATGATGCAAATCTGGCATTCTTCCCCCTTTTCGAGGCGGCTGCCCATATCTTCGTCGGAAGCGATCACCCGCTGGCAAAAAAGAGTATCGTCAAACCTGAAGAGCTTGACGAATGGCCGCGGTATTCCTTCGAACAGGGAACTTCGAATTCGTTTTATTTCGCGGAAGAGCCATTCAGCTACCTACCCCATAAACGCAACATCCGCATATCGGATCGCGGCACGCTGACCAACCTGCTCACCAGCTATAACGGCTATACCGTCTCGACTGGTGTGCTTTCACCCGAAATGCACTCCGGCATCGTATCGATACCCCTTGATTGCGATGAGACGATGCAGGTCGGCTACCTCATCCACAAGGAACGACGTCCGAGCGATCTTCTCTCGCGCTATATCGAAAAGCTCAAGGGCATTATCAAATCGAACCCTTCCGTAAATTCATACCTCGCTTGAGAAAAGCAGGTGCACCCCAGGTCCACGTAGTCAAACAAGATCATCTTCGTCTTCCCCAGCATGATCGAGAAACGCCCCTGTCTGCCTATCCCACAAACAGGCATACTCACCACCCGCATCGATAAGCTGGGCATGCGTTCCATCTTCGACGACATGGCCATGGGAAAGGACAACGATACGATCGAGATCAGCCACTGTGGAAAGACGATGCGCGATGACTATGGAGGTACGGCCTTCCATCAGGTTTGCCAGCGCTTCTTGAATCAGATGCTCGCTTTCAGAATCGAGCGCACTCGTCGCCTCATCCAATACCAGAATAGGCGCCGCAGACAGTATCGCCCGGGCTATGGCTATGCGCTGCCGCTGCCCGCCCGAAAGCTTCACCCCACGCTCCCCTGTAACGGTTTCAAATCCTTCTGGCAGCTGGTTGATGAACTCCAGAGCATTCGCCCTCCGTGCAGCTTCGACGATTTCGTCATGCGAAGCATCCGGGCGACCATACGCGATGTTCTCGGTTATGGTGCGATGGAACAGCAGCGGATCTTGGGGCACATACGCTATCTGCCTGCGCAAGCCAACCTGGGTCGCATGCGAGATATCCTGCCCATCGATACGGATGGTTCCCTTCTGAATATCGACCAAACGAAGCAGCAGCTTCGTAAGCGTCGTCTTCCCCGATCCCGAGCGTCCGACCAAACCCAAACGTTGACCTGCCG
>Ga0209464_10000487_pt1 | contig 12660 bp, 10 predicted proteins | sample DOMMetBare1Fresh_2_FD_187473 | JGI IMG/M metagenome (GOLD analysis project Ga0209464, IMG submission 187473) | Wetland sediment microbial communities from St. Louis River estuary, USA, under dissolved organic matter induced mercury methylation -... | ecosystem: Environmental > Aquatic >... | reverse complement strand
CCACGCGTACTGCGTGCTCTCCAACCACTGGCACGCCGTCGTGACCGACCCCCACGCGCGCCTTCCCGCATTCGCCCAGTACCTCGGTTCCCTCGTGGCCCGCGCGCTCAATGCTTCGCTCGGACGCTGGGACGGATTCTGGGGCGGCCCCAGCTACAGCGGCGTCGTGCTCGCCGAGGGAGGCGACGCCATCGACAAGTCGGCTTACGTCCTCGCGAACCCCGTCGCGGCCGGGCTCGTGGCGCACGGACGCGACTGGCCCGGGCTCTGGTCTGCGCCCGAACGGATCGGGGCAGCGCCGATCGTGGTGAAGCGCCCGCCCATCTTCTTCCGGAGTCGCGGGTACATGCCGGACGAGGTCGAGTTCGCTCTGGTTCCGCCGCCCGGGTTCTCGCCGGAGGCGTTCCGCGCCGCTCTCGAGGAGTCGCTCGGCGTCCTCGAGGCGATCGCGCACCAGCGGCTCCGCTCGCAGGGCCGGCGCTTCATGGGGCGCGCCCGAGTACTCGCGCAGAGCCCCGACGCGCGGCCGTCCCTCGAGCAGCCGAGAAGAGGGCTCAACCCGCGGGTCGCCGCCCGGGACCCGGAGAAGCGCATCGGGCTCCTCGCAGCGCTCGCCGCCTTCCTCGATCGCTATCGAACCGCGCTGCGGGCCCGGAGGGCGGGTGTTCCCCGGGTGGTCTTCCCGGATGGAACGTATCAGCTGCGTATCGCCCACGGCGTCCCGTGCGCGGCCGCCGGCTGATCGACCTCGTCCGCGATCGTTCGCGTCCACCTCGATCCGGGGCCGAGGTCCGCCCGCGGTGTACCCGCGGTTCGCTGGGCTGGCGGCGCGTGTGCGCTCGAGTCGCTGCGCGATCGGAAAAGGCCTCGCGCCGCGTCGGAGAAACGGGTCGGACGCAGCGGATGGCCAGCGGATGGCCGGCGCCGGGAGCAGGGCCAGACTCGATTCCAGAGAAAGACTCCCGGTCGGGCTATAGGCTACGACGGTGTGGTTCGACGCCTCGCTGCACCCCGGCGCGCTCGGGCCGCGGGACCTCGGCGACCTCGCCTTCTTCGACGTGTCGGGTGCGCTGGTGCTGCCCGAGGAGCCCGCGCGCGCGAGCGCGCCGGCCGTGCGGGACGCCTGGTCGGGCGCGGCGGCCGCGGCGCGCCGGCTGCGACAGGCGGGGCTCGACGCGGTCGCGGCGGCCGGGCTCCCGCCGCGGGCCATCCCGCTGCGCGGCCTCGAGGCGCTCCTCGCGGACCTCCCGGCCATGCTCGATCGGCCCGAGGTCGGCGCGCTCGGCCGCGTGGGTCTCGACGGGGGCGGCGAGCTCGAGGAGCGGGTCCTCGCCCGCCAGCTCGAGCTCGCCCGCGAGCTGCGACTCCCGGTCGTGGCCTCGGTCGCCGCACGTGGCCGCGAGCGGCTCACCCGCCGTCTCCTCGCCCTGCTCGGCGAGGCCGAGCTGCCGCCCGGCCGCGTCCTCGTGCTCGGCGCGGACGCGCGCACCGTTCGTTCGATCCGCGCCCTCGGCCAGCTCGCCGGCCTCTCGCTCGCGTCGGGCGGCGAGGCGGGCACCCGAGCGGCGCGGCTCGCCGCGCCCGACCCGATCGACGCCGCCGTCCGGCTCGTGCGCGCCCTCGGCCCCGAGGGGATCGCCCTCGGGTCGGATGCGGGGCTCGCCGGAGGGGACCTGCTCGCCCTGCCGCGGGCCGCCGGCCGGCTCGCGCGTGCCGGGCTCTCCGCGCCCGTGATCAGGCGCGTGTGCGGCGAGAACGCGCGCGCGTTCCTCGGGCTCCGCTAGCCGCCCCGGCGCCCGCGCCGTCGCGGCGCCAGTGGCCGCTCCGGCCGCCGAGCTTCTCCACGAGCTCGAGCCCCTCGATGCGCATGCCCTTCTCGTAGCGCTTCAGCATGTCGTAGACGGTCAGGCACGCCGCGGCGACCGCGGTGAGCGCCTCCATCTCCACGCCGGTCCGGTCCACCGTCCGCACCGTGGCCTGGATCGCGACGCCCCCCGCGCCCGGCTCCGCCGTCACGTCGACGGCCGAGAGGGCGATCGGATGGCAGAGCGGGACGAGGTCCGGGGTCCGCTTCGCGGCCATGATGCCCGCGAGGCGCGCGGCGGCGAGCACGTCCCCCTTCTCGACCTCGCCGTCCCGGATGCGGGCGAGCGTGTCCGGCGCCATCGCCACGAAGCCGCGCGCGATCGCGACGCGCTCGGTCTTCGGCTTCGCGCCGACGTCGATCATCTTCATGTGGGCTCCTCGACGGTCGTGGGGCGCCGCCAGGGCGCTAGTCCCAGGTCTCCGTCGCGTGCTCCCCGAGCCACCGCTCCGCGTCGATCGCCGCCATGCAGCCGGTCCCCGCCGCCGACACCGCCTGGCGGTAGGACGGATCGGACACGTCACCCGCCGCGAAGACGCCCGGCACGCTGGTGTACGTGGACGGCGCCTTCACGACGAGATAACCGACGTCGTTCATCTCCAGCTGGCCCTTGAAGATGCGGGTGTTGGGCTCGTGCCCGATGCCCATGAACACCCCCTTCACCGGCAGCTCGCGCTTCGAGCCGTCCTTCGTCGAGAGGAGCCGCACGCCGGTGACGGCCTTGCCGTCCCCGAGGATCTCGTCGATCGTCGAGGAGAGCTGCAGCTGCACCTTCGGGTTCCTGAGGGTGCGCTCCTGCATGATCTTCGAGGCGCGCAGCTCGTCGCGGCGGTGGACGAGGTGCACCCGGGTCGCGAACTTGGTGAGGAAGTTCGCCTCCTCCATGGCGGTGTCGCCGCCGCCCACCACCGCGACCTCCACGCCCCGGAAGAAGAAGCCGTCGCAGGTGGCGCAGGCCGAGACGCCCCTGCCCTGGTAGCGCTTCTCCGACGGGATGTCGAGCCACTTCGCCGAGGCGCCGGTCGCGATGATCACCGCGTCGGCGGTGAGGAGCCGGTCGTCCATCCAGAGCTGGAACGGCTTGCGCGAGAGGTCGACGCGCGTCACCTCGCCGAGCTCGTAGCGGGTGCCGAAGCGCTCCGCCTGCGCCTTCATCCGCTCCATCAGCTCCGGCCCCAGGATCGGCTCCACGAAGCCGGGGTAGTTCTCCACCTCGCTCGTGATGGTGAGCTGCCCGCCCGGCTGCAGGCCCTCGACGAGGAGGGGCTTCAGGCTGGCGCGGGACGCGTACAGCGCCGCGGTGTAGCCGGCGGGGCCGCTGCCGATGATGATGAGCCTCTCGTGCTGGGCCATGGATGCTTCCTCGGGGTGCGGCGCGCGGAGCGCGCGGACTTCGTTTAGCCCCTCGGAGCCAATCTGTCACCGGGAAGGTTCCCGGCGCGGCGCGCCTCACGCGCCTCGCGCCGCACGCGCCGAGCCCGCGCCGGCGGCTCAGCGGCGCGCGCGGGGCGCGGGCTTCCCTCTCGCTCCCTCGGCCATCCGGAGGAAGGTCTCGAGCGCCTCGGCCCGGAGCGACGCGAGCCCCGCCGGCTCGACGTCCAGCACCCGGAGCGCCTCCGCGAGCAGCTCCGGCCCGTTCCCGTCGAGCGCGCTCCGCGGCGGCGTGGGCGGCTCGTCTCCCGCCGCCCCCTCGGGCCACTCGACGGGGGGTGAGGCCGGCGTCGAGCTCGTAGGCGAGCTGCTCCGCCACGATCAGCACGGGGACGAGCGGGTGCGAGCGCGGGCCGAGCTGGTGGTGCGCCCCGACGACCCACTGGATCTCGTCGGGGAGCTTCCAGAGCTTCGTGACGATCGTGGCCGCCTCCTCGTGCACCGCCATCACCGCCGGCGCGAGCACGTCGAAGGGGAGCGGCGCTCCGGCGCGTCGTTCCTCCACGAGCGCCAGGATGCCGGCGGCGAAGCCGACGTCGTGCAGGAGCCCGCACACGAAGGCGTGCTCGGCGTCGACCACGGTCCGCCTGCACACCACCCGCGCCAGCTGGGCCACGACCGACGAGTGGCGCCGGAGCCGCTCCAGCGGGCCCTCGTAGCCCGGCACCCGGAACACGCGGAGGTTCATCGCGGCGTCGAGGACGAGGTCGCGCAGCGCCTCGAGCCCGAGGCGCACCGTCGCCTGCTTGAGCGAGACGACCTCCGACATGCCGGCGTAGAGCGCCGACTGGGCGACGGAGAGGACGCGCCCGGCGAGGAGGGGATCCGTCTCGAGGGCCGCGACGACCTCGCCGAGCCCGACGTCGGGTCGCTGGGCGAGCTCGACGATCCGGAGCGCCACGCCCGGCAGCACCGGCGGCCGGTAGTCGGGCGACAGGGACAGCCCCTGCAGGCTCTCGGTCAAGGGCTCGCTGGATCGATCCTGCAACGGCGCCGGGACGCTCACGGGCTTCCCTCCGCCCGCGCCTTCGTGCGCTCCGCGTGCCAAGCGGCCCCGCCGGCGGGCGCGCGGTCTTCCGAGGAAGCGCGCCCGCCTGCGCGCCCCCTCGCTCCGGCTGCCGGGGCGCGCTCGCCCCGCGAGGCGAGCGCGACCCGTGTCAGCGGCGCCCCCACACCAGGATGCGCCGGTACGTATAGAGGTACGGCCGTTCTCCGGGCAGGACCGCGAGCAGCCGCTCGCGGTAGCGCGCGAGGAACGCCGCGAACCCGGCCGCGTCGAGGCGCCGCTCGTAGTCCGTGAGCAAGGTCCCGCGCACCCACTCGACGACGTCCTCGGGGGCGGCGAGGGGGTGCGCGTAGATCTCGGCCCGGACCCGCTGGGCGCGGAAGCCGAGCGCGAACAGGATCCGCGCGTACGCCTCCGGCGCGAGGACCGGGCTCTCGCGGACGTGCCCCCCGAGCGCCGCCGAGAACGCCGGCTCGCGCGCGACCTCGCGCGCCACCGCGTGCGACGGGTGCTCCTCGTTCGCCGGCACCTGGAAGGCGAGCTGGCCACCCGGGGCGAGCCGCGCCGCGATCCGCGCGAGCAGCGCCCGGTGATCCGGCACCCAGTGGAGCGCGGCGTTCGAGAGGATCACGTCGAAGGCCCCGGCGCCGTCCCGGCCGCCTTGCGGGCCGACGAAGGCGGCGAGGTCGCCGAGCACGAAGCGCAGCCCCGACCCGGCGCGCCCCGCCGCGTCGGCCAGCATCGACGGCGACGAGTCGACGCCGATCGTCTCGAGCGCCTGCAGGCGCTCGTGCGCCCGGCGGGTCAATTCTCCGCTGCCGCAGCCGAGATCGGCGAGGCGCCCGCGGGCGCACGGCTCGACGAGCGCGAGCAGGTCCTCGAACGGCTTCGCTCGCTCGGTCCCGAAGCGGGCATAGCGGGCGGGGTCCCATGGATCGGGAGCGCGGTCGGCCATGGCCGTTGACCTCCCCGGCGATTGGGCGGATGCTGCCGCCCTTTCCATCCATCCTACACGGAGCCGACAGACCCTCATGTACCGCCGTCAGACCCTCGTCGCCGCGCTCGCGCTGCTCGCCGCGGCTTGCCAGTCCCCGCGTCCGTCGCAGCCGACCGCCTCCGAGAAGGCCAGGCAGGATCCGGGTGCCCCCGTCGCCAAGATCGGCGGCCAGGTCGTCACCGCGGGCGAGCTCGACGAGCTCGTGAAGGGGGACCTCTCCCAGCTCGAGCAGCAGTACCAGAAGCAGCGCCACGAGCTCCGCCGCCAGGGCCTCGACGCCCTGGTCACGCAGAAGGTGGTCGAGGCGAAGGCCAAGGCCCAGAACGTCGAGCCGCAGGCGCTCGTCCGCGGCGAGGTCGAGAAGCGGGTCCCGGAGCCGACCGACGAGGAGATCCGCGCCATCTACGAGCGCGCCAAGGCGGGCGGCCAGGAGCTGCCGCCCCTCGACAAGGTGAAGCCGGACATCGCCCGCTTCATCAAGAACCAGAAGAGCCAGGGCGCCGCCCAGGAGTACTACGAGCAGCTCAAGAAGGAGGCGAACGTCGAGATCCTGCTCGCCGAGTACGAGCCGCCCAGGGTCCAGGTCGACACCACCGGCCCGTCCAGGGGGCCCGCCACCGCCCCCGTCACGATCGTCGAGTTCAGCGACTTCGAGTGCCCGTACTGCGTCCGCGCCGAGCCCACCGTGAAGCAGGTCCTCGACACCTACGGCGACAAGGTGCGGCTCGTGTTCAAGGACTTCCCGCTGCCGATCCACCCGCACGCCCCGAAGGCCGCCGAGGCCGCGCACTGCGCCGGGGCGCAGAACAAGTACTGGGAGATGCACGAGAAGCTCTTCGCCGCGGGCGGGAAGCTCGAGGTCGCGGACCTGAAGGCCCATGCCCGGGAGGTCGGGGTCGACGGCGCGAAGTTCGATCAGTGCCTCGACTCGGGCGAGAAGGCGCCGGTCGTCGAGGCCAACACCAAGGCGGGCAAGGCGGTGGGTGTCACCGGCACACCTGCGTTCTTCGTGAACGGCCGGCTCCTCTCCGGGGCCCAGCCCTTCGAGGAGTTCAAGAAGATCATCGACAAGGAGCTCGGCGCGATCGCCAAGAAGTAGCCTCGGCGCCCGATTGCACGTCCCGCGGCCGGCCCTTAAGTACGGGCCGGCCGCGCGCGTCTCGGCGGGCTCCTCGGAAGGGATCATGGGCGCATACGGACAGGGTGCGAGCGCGAGCCTGGGGGCGCGCCGCGGCACGCGGCAGATCCGGGTCGGCCCGGTGCCGATCGGCGGCGGCGCACCGATCGCCGTGCAGTCGATGACCACCACCCAGACCGACGACGTCCAGGGGACGCTCGCCCAGGTGCGCGCGCTCGCCGAGGCGGGCGCGGACGTGGTGCGGGTCGCGGTGCCGGACAGGGCGGCGGCCGAGGCGCTCCCCGCCATCGTTCGCGCCGCCCCCGTCCCGCTCGTCGCCGACATCCACTTCGACTACCGCCTCGCCCTCGCCGCGCTCGCGGCGGGCATCCACGCGATCCGCCTCAACCCCGGCAACATCGGGTCGCGGGAGCGCGTGCGCGAGGTGGTGAAGGCGGCCCGCGAGCGGAACGTGCCGATCCGCATCGGCGTGAACGCGGGCTCGCTCGAGCACGACATCGTCGAGAAGCACGGCTGGCCCACCGCCGAGGGCATGGTCGAGTCGGCGGAGCGCCACATCCGGTTCCTCGAGGACGAGGGCTACCGGGAGATCAAGGTCTCGCTCAAGGCGCACGACGTGGCGATGACGGTGCAGGCGAACCGCCTCTTCGCCTCGCGCTTCGATTACCCGCTCCACCTCGGCGTGACCGAGGCGGGCACGCTCCTCGCCGGCACGGTGAAGAGCGCGGCCGGGCTCGGCATCCTGCTCGCCGACGGCATCGGCGACACGATCCGGATCTCGCTCACCGCCGATCCGGTCGAGGAGGTGCGCGTGGCGCGCCTCCTGCTCAAGTCCCTCGGCCTCAAGTTCGGCGGCGCGACGCTCACCTCGTGCCCCACCTGCGGCCGCTGCGACGTGGACATGATCCCCATCGCGGAGCGGGTCGAGAAGCGCCTCGCGACGCTCAAGGGCGAGGTGGCGGTCGCGGTGATGGGCTGCGAGGTGAACGGCCCGGGCGAGGCCTCCGCCGCGGACGTGGGGGTGGCCTACGGCCACAACGGCGTCGGGCTCCTCTTCCGGGACGGCAAGATCGTGAAGCGGATGAAGGCCGAGGAGCTCGAGGACGCGGTCGTCGCGGAGGCCATCGCCATCGCCGGGACCCGGGCGCCGAAGGGCTAGGGCCCGGCGCCCTGGCGCGCGGCTCCTCCGCTCCGCGCGCCGGCCCCGAGCTCCGCCACGTAGAGCGCGAGGTCGCGCCGCTCCTCCGGCGTGCCGCGGAACGGCGGCATCGCGGCGTACACCTCGGGGAGCCGGCCGATCGCGTCCCACGCTCGCTGCGCCGACCAGCCCGCGACCCGTCGCTCGAGGGGGATGTCCGCGTGGCAGTGGCGGCAGCTCCTCTCGAAGACCCGCCGGCCGCGGTCGAGCGCCTCGGCGCTCCGGACGAGCGGCGGGGGCGGCGGCTCGAAGAGCCCGAGGGTCGCCGCGCCCCACGCCGCGAGGCCGGACAGGACCACGGCGAGGACGAGGTTCCGGTAGAGCGGGCCCACGTCCGGTTCTCTACCCGGCGGAGGGGCCCGGTGGGAAGCGAGGCCTCGCGGCCCGCCCGCGCCCGCGGCGGTGCCGGTGCGCGCGCAGCGTGGTATGACGCGTCTCCATGCGCGCCGTCCGTCTCAGCCAGGCCTTCGTCCCGACGCTCAAGGAGGCGCCGGCCGACGCCCAGGTCGCCTCCCACAAGCTCCTCGTCCGCGCCGGCTTCATCCGCCAGCTGGGCGCCGGCATCTACGACTACCTGCCGCTCGCGAAGCGCACGCTCGCCAAGGTCGAGGCCATCGTGCGCGAGGAGATGGACGCCATCCGCGGCCAGGAGTTCTTCCTGCCGGCGCTCCACCCGGCCGAGGTCTGGAAGGAGTCGGGGCGCTGGGAGGTGATGGGCGACAACATGTTCCGGCTCAAGGACCGGAAGGGCGCCGATCACGCGCTCGGCATGACCCACGAGGAGATCTTCACCGCCATCGCCCGCGACGAGCTGCGCTCCTACCGGCAGCTCCCCCAGGTCTGGTACCAGATCCAGTCCAAGTTCCGCGACGAGCCGCGCCCGAAGGGCGGGCTCCTGCGCACCCGCCAGTTCACGATGAAGGACGCGTACTCCTTCGACGTGGACCGCGCCGGGCTCGACCGGAGCTACGAGGACCAGCGCCGCGCCTACGAGCGGATCTTCACCCGCTGCGGGCTCGAGTTCGTGGCGGTGCAGGCGCACTCCGGGTCGATGGGCGGCTCGGAGTCGTCCGAGTTCATGGTCCGCACCGACGCCGGCGAGGACGACGTGGCGGCCTGCCCGGCCTGCCGCTACGCCGCCAACACCGAGACCGCGCGCTCGCGCGGGCCGGTGGCGCCCGCCAAGGCCGGCGAGGTGCTGGACCGGCCGCGCCGCTTCCCGACGCCGGGCGTCCGGACCATCGACGCGCTCGCCCAGCCGCCGTACGGCAGGCCCGGGGCGATGCAGCTCAAGACCCTGATCTACGTGGCCGACGACGAGCCGGTCCTCGCGGTGGTGCGCGGCGACGACGAGCTCAACGAGGCGAAGCTCCAGACCGCGAGCGGGGCGACGGTGCTCCGCCCGGCCCACCCGGAGGAGATCCGCCCCCTCATGGGCGCGGACGCGGGCTCGCTCGGCGCGGCCGGCTTCACCAAGGCGCGCCTCTTCGTGGACCTGACGCTCGCCGCCGCCAAGGGCATGGTGACCGGCGCGAACGAGAACGACGTCCACCTCGAGGGCGTCGACGTGGCGCGCGACCTCGCCCACGCGGAGCTCGCCGATCTCCGCTCGGTGAAGGCGGGCGAGGGCTGCCCGCGCTGCGACGGCAAGCTCGAGCTCTTCAAGGCGCTCGAGGTGGGCCACATCTTCAAGCTCGGCACCAAGTACTCGGAGTCGATGAAGGCGACCGTGCTCGATCCGGACGGCAAGGCGGTGCCGATCGTGATGGGCAGCTACGGCATCGGCATCGAGCGGATCATGGCCGCCGCCATCGAGCTGCACCACGACGACGACGGGATCGTCTGGCCCACGTCCATCGCGCCGTTCCACGCCGCGGTCCTCACCCTCGGCCCCGAGCCGGAGCTGAGGCGCGCGGCGGAGGGGGTGGTCGAGGCGCTCGAGAAGGCGGGCGTCGAGACCCTGTTCGACGACCGCGACGAGCGCGCCGGCGTGAAGTTCAAGGACGCCGATCTCGTCGGCCTCCCGATCCGGATCGCGGTGGGCAAGAAGGGGCTCGCCGGGGGCAAGGTGGAGTGGAAGCTCCGCGCGGGCAAGGAGGTCGAGCTCGTGCCGGTCGCGGAGGTGGCCGCGAAGGCGGCCGCCTTCGTTCGCGGCGCGTGAACGGATCGAGCGCGGCGCCGCGCCCGGCGCCGGGAGGGGACGATGCGCCTCGTGCTTCAGGTGGGAGCGGAGGGTGAGGCGACGCTGCCTCCGGCCGAGGCGGAGGCGCTCGGGCTCGCCGGCGGCGGAGCGGTGGACCTCGTGTCCGCCCGCGGGGCCTTCGCGCTCCTCGTGCCCTCGCGCCCCGAGGCGCCCCGGGCCTGGTTCGCCGGCTCGCTCGCGGCGCTCTCCGTGCCCGAGGTGATCCAGTCGATCTACGGAACGCTCAAGACGGGCGTCCTGCTGCTCTCGTTCGGCGGCGGCCCGGGCCCGCGCGACGGGGCGCCAGGCGCGCTGCGGCGCAGGAGCATCCACTTCCGCGACGGGCAGATCGTCTTCGCGTCCTCGTCGGACCCGGCCGACCGGCTCGGGCCGGTGCTCGCGGCGCGCGGCGCCGTCGGGCCGGAGGACCTGAAGCGCTGCTCGCGCCTGGTCCGGAGCGGCCGCCCCCTCGGCCAGGTGCTGGTGGACGAGGGGGTGATCACCCCCGCGGCGCTGTACGACGGGGTCGTGGCCCAGGTGCGCGAGATCGTGCTCGGCGCGTTCGGCGAGACGGAGGGTGAGTTCGCGTTCGTGGAGGGGCCGCCCGACGAGGTGAACGCGGTCAAGCTGCCGGAGCGGACGCGGGACCTGCTCCTCGCGGGGATGCGGCGGCTCGAGCAGGTGGAGCGCGAGGCGCGCGGGGCGGCGACCGCGCCGCCGGCGCCGACCTCGGCTCCCGACCGCGACCCGGACCTCGACCGCGCGACCGCGACGGCGACCTCCACCTCGACGGCGACCTCGACCGGCGGCGGCGCGTTCGACACCTACCGCCGCATCATCGCCCGCGTGCACCGCGCCCTCGCCGCCGCCGAGCCGGACGCCCGCGTGCGCCTGAACGGCTGGCTCGAGGCGCTCCCGCCCGGGCGGCGCGAGCTGTTCGACGGCGTCCGGCTCGACGCGGAGGGAAGGCTCGAGACCGCCCGCGTGCTCCGGAACGTGGCGGCCACCGGCGGCGAGAGCGCCTCGGCGCGCGCCCGGGCGCTCGAGGCGCTCGAGGCGTTCCTCGCCTTCGCGCTGTTCGAGGCGAAGAACCGGCTCCCGCGGGCGGAGGCCGAGGCGCTCCTGCGCGAGGTGGGGCGCATGCAGATGGGGAAGGCGTGACCGGGCGCGAGCGCATCTGCGCGGCGCTCGACTTCGGCGCCTGGGCGGCGGCGGAGCCGTTCGCGCGCGCGATCGCGCCGCACGTCGGCATGCTCAAGGTGGGGCTCGAGCTCTTCGCGGCGGAGGGGCCGGCGGCGGTCCGCGCCGCCGCGGCGCTCGGGCGGCCGGTGTTCCTCGACCTGAAGCTGCACGACATCCCGGCGACCGTCGAGGGCGCGGCGCGCTCCGCGGCGGCGAGCGGCGCCTCGCTCCTCACCGTCCACGCGGCCGGCGGCGAGCAGATGGTGCGCGCGGCGGTGAAGGGCGCGGGCGGGCGGCTGCGGGTGCTCGCCGTGACCGTGCTCACGAGCCTCGACGCCGCCGCGCTCGAGGCGATCGGCCTCCTGGGGCCGCCCGAGGCCGCGGTGGTCCGGCTCGCGCGGCTCGCCGTCGCCGCCGGGGCCGGAGGGCTCGTCTGCTCGCCGCAGGAGGTCCGCGCGGTGCGCGCCGCGGTCGGGGGCGGTCCGCTGCTCGTCGTCCCCGGGGTGCGCCCCTCGGGCGCGGCCCGAGGCGACCAGGCGCGGGTGGCGACGCCCGAGGCGGCGGTGGCCGCGGGCGCCGACGTGATCGTGGTGGGCCGGCCGCTGCGCGACGCGCCCGATCCGGTGGCGGCGGCGAGGGAGATCGCGGAGGCGCTGTAGCCGCCGCGCTACGCCTTCCGCTCCTCGACGGCGGACGACAGCGGGAAGGTCGCGCTGCTCCTCGTGCCGACGAACGTCTTGCGGAGGCCGAGCTCCGGGAAGTCCACGATCTCGATCGTGTCCTTCGACCACGCGTCGCCGCCGAGCAGGTAGACGAGCGGCTCCCCCTCGCCCGCCGCGGTCGAGTGCGGCTCGCCGCCGGCCGGGAAGCCGAGGAAGTCGCCCGGCCCGATCTCCTCGCGCCGGCTGCCGAGCATCGCCGTCCCCCTGCCGGAGAGCACGAACATCCACTCCTCGTCGTGGCGGTGCACGTGGTGGACGAACGCCTCGCGCCCGGGCGGGAGCGCCGCGATCCCCGCCGACACGCGCTTCAGCGCCGGGCGCGAGAGCCAGGACAGGGCGACCTCCGCGTTCCGGTTCTGGGGGTGGTGGAAGGTCCGTGCCGGGGGACGGTCCGACGCCGGGACGACCAGGCGCGGCCGCTCGCCGGGGGCCTCGAGGCCGAACCACTCGCGCGGCACCTCCTTCATGCCCGGCATGAACTCGATCTCGGCGTCGAACGGGTAGACCGCGAAGCGCGCGCCCATCCGGACCATCCGGCGCCCGAGGCGCGGGAAGTCGGCGACCTCCACGTCCGGGATGACCTCGCCGCCCTCGAGGAGGAGGAGCCGCTCGCTCCCCGGGTTCCGTACGTGGTGCGCGACGCCGGGCGGGAACGCCACGAAGTCCCCCGGCCCGACCGCGTGCTCGACGTCGTCCACCTCGACGGCGCCCCGCCCCTCGAGGAAGTAAACCCACTCCTCCTCGCGGTGGTGGAGGTGGTAGATCGCCGCCTCCTTGCCGGGGGGGATCCAGGCGAGGTTGACCGCGATGCGGCGGAGGCCTGCCATCCGCGAGAGCGTCCAGCCGTGGATCTCCGAGCTCGAGTTGTAGGGGTGGCCCTGTGGGCCGGACGGCTCGCCGCGCTCGCTCGCGCGGACGAGGACGCGGGGGTGTGCGGGGG
>Ga0209464_10000485_pt1 | contig 12724 bp, 11 predicted proteins | sample DOMMetBare1Fresh_2_FD_187473 | JGI IMG/M metagenome (GOLD analysis project Ga0209464, IMG submission 187473) | Wetland sediment microbial communities from St. Louis River estuary, USA, under dissolved organic matter induced mercury methylation -... | ecosystem: Environmental > Aquatic >... | reverse complement strand
GTTCCCGGCCACGAAGTCCGGGGCGCGGACGTTCGCGCCCGCGAGCGTCACGTCCTGGCTGGCCGGGGCGAACACCTTCCCGGTGAGCGACGGCGTGACGGTGTAGCTCCCGTCCCGGAGACCCGTGAACGCGAAGTTGCCCGAGCCGTCGGTCATCGCGACCGCGTCGGCCGCCCCGGAGAGCGCGACGAGCACGCCCGCGGTCGCCGCGCCGGTCACCCTGCCGCTGATGGCGTGAGGCATCGCCACGGCGACGAAGTCCGGTCCGGAGACCGTCACGCCGCTCACCCTCACGAGGCTGTTGGCCGGCGTGAACGTGTAGCCGCCCGCGAGCGACGGCGTCACGGTGTAGAGCCCGTTCGCCAGATCGACGAAGGCGTAGCGGCCCGACTCGTCGGTGATCACGTTCGAGGTGGTCGTGGCCGGCGAGGGCCCGGAGAGCGTCACGGTCACCCCGGCGCCCGCGTCACCCGAGACGGTGCCGGTGATCCCGATGCTCAGCGCCGCGACGAAGTCCTGCCCCGTCACGCCCGCCCCGCTCACGGAGACGCTCCGGGTCGCCGGGCTGAAGGTGTAGCCGTCGAGGGACGCCTCGACGGTGTACGTCCCGTCGACGACGTCGCGCAGGGTGTACCGGCCGTTCGCGTCGGTCTTGGCGCTCCACGCCCGGCCCTGCACCTTCACGGTCACGCCCGCGGTGACGTCGCCCGAGACGGTGCCGGAGATGGACCACAGCTGCGGCGGGGGGCTCGACGGGCCGGTGTCCCCGCTCGACGAGCAGCCCGAGCCCGCGAGGGCGACCGCGAGGGCCGCTACCGCGGCGAGCCGGATCCGCTGGCCCGCGTGACCACGCCGTGAGAGCTCGTCCATCGTCCCCTCCGCGCACCGGTGCCGGCGCGTGCGTCCATCGTCCGGCCGAGTCTAGCAGAGCGTTTCCCGGCGCCCGAGGAGACGGCGTCGGGCGCCGGCGCGTGTAGGTCGATGTGCTGCGAAGCGAGCAGGATCGGCGCAGGGTGAATATGATGCCGCCTCATGCTCGCACCGCTGCTCGCGCTCGCCCTCGCCGCGCCCGCACCCGATCTCCGCACCACCGCCGAGAAGACCGGCTTCGAGCGCACCGGCCGCGCCGCCGAGGCGTTCGCGCTGTGCGCCGCCTACGAGCGCGCCTTCCCCGGCCGCGCCCGCTGCTTCACCTTCGGCGAGACGCCCGAGGGCCGGCCGATGGTGGCGCTCGCGGCGAGCGCCGACGGAACCCTCGATCCCGGGAAGGCGCGGGCCCGCCGCCGGCCGGTGGTGCTCTTCCAGGGCGCCATCCACGCCGGCGAGCTCGACGGCAAGGACGCCGGCTTCATGGCGCTGCGATCCTGGCTCGCCTCGGGCGACGGCGGCCCGCTCGCCAAGGTCACCGCGCTGTTCGTGCCCATCTTCAACGTCGACGGGCACGAGCGCTTCGGCCCGGACCAGCGCCCGAACCAGCGCGGGCCGGCCGAGGGCGGCTGGCGCACCACGGCCTGGAACCTCAACCTGAACCGCGACTACACCAAGGCCGACGCCCCGGAGACGCGGGCGATGCTGGCGCTGCTCGGCGCCTGGGACCCGATCGTCTACGCCGACCTCCACGTGACCGACGGCGCGAAGTTCCAGCACGACGCCGCGGTGCTCGTCGAGCCGCGCCTCGCCTTCGCGCCCTCGCTGCGGCCCTCGGGCCAGGCCCTCTCGGACGCCCTCCTGTCCGGGCTGACCGCGCGGGGGCACCTGCCGATCGACTTCTACCCGAGCTTCGTCGACGAGCGGGATCCCGCCTCCGGCTTCGAGCTCGGCGTGGCGTCGCCGCGCTTCTCCCAGTCGTACTGGGCCGCCCGCAACCGGATCGGGATCCTCTACGAGGCGCACTCCTGGCGGACGTACCGCGAGCGCGTCGCGACCTGTGTCGACTTCCTCGATGCGCTCGTCGGGCTCGCGGCCGAGCGCGGCGGCGCGTGGCTCGAGGCGGCGGCGCGGGCCGACCTCGAGGCCGCCGCCCTGGGAGGAGAGGAGGTCGCGCTCGACTGGGACAAGGGGGACCGGGTCCGGACCATCGACTTCAAGGGTTACGCGTACGTGCGCGAGCCGTCGGTGATCACCGGCACGCCGATGCCGCGCTACGACGAGTCGCGGCCGGAGATCTGGAAGGTGCCGCTCGCGGAGGATCCGAAGCCGTCGGCGACGGCGGTCCTGCCCGCCGGCGGCTGGATCGTGCCGGCCGCGTACGCCCGCCGCCTCGAGGACCGGCTGCGGCTGCACGGCATCCGCTCGGAGCGGCTTCGCGAGGCACGGCCCGCCGCCGAGGTGGAGATCTATCGCGCCCGCTCCCTCGAGTTCGGCGCCGTGCCGACCGACGGCCGGCAGCGCCTCACCGTGAAGGGGGCGTGGGGGCCCGAGCGGCGCGACGTCGCGGCCGGCGCGCTGTGGATCCCGGTGGCGCAGCCGGGCGCGGTGCTCGCCGCGTTCCTGCTCGAGCCGGAGGCACCCGACTCGTTCCTCGCCTGGGGCGAGCTGAACGCCCACTTCGTGCGGGCCGAGTACGTGGAAGGCTACGTGCTCGAGGCCTTCGCGCGCGAGCTCATGGCGCGCGACCCCGCCGCGAAGGCGGCGTTCGAGGCGGCCTTCCCGCCCGGCTCGCCGACGCCCGCCGGCGTCGCCGCCCGGGACCCGGTCGCGGACGCCAAAGACCCGCGCCTCGAGTGGTTCGCGCGGCGCCATCCGTCGTGGGACCGGGCGTACGGCCTGTACCCCGTGATGCGAGCGGCGCGGAGGCCGTGAGCGGGCACGCGCGAGCGGCCGCGCCTTCCGTCCCGGAGTGAGTCGCCTCGGAGTGAGTCGCCTCGTCAGCGCCGCGACCCGTTCGTCGCCGCGCGAGAACGCCCGCGACGAACCTTGACGCCGGTCAGACCGTTCACCGCCGCGGTCGACGTCCCGCCGTCGCTCGCCCGATCCTTCCTTGCGGGGATGGCCGCTCGGACGGTAAGCGCACGTATCCACCGGCAACGACTCCGAGTATGCCCGCTCGAAATGTGAAGAACAGCGTCGCGGCCGCGGCCCGTCGAGCCGACGACATCGCGCCGGAGGTGCGAAGGGGGGTTGAACGGTCGCACATCGCGTGCTAACGGATCGACCCACTCGGATCGTGAAGCAAGCAGCGTCGAACGGGCGGCGGAGCTCCGGCTCCGCGCGATCTCGTTCGAGGGGTGGATTCCTGTGCTCGCGTCGAGCGGCAGCGCCGCCCGCCGCCGAGTCCACGGGAGGATCGCATGGACGCGGACCTGGCCCTCCACATGACGCGCGACATGCTCTGGACGGCGCTCGTCGTCTGCGGCCCCGTGCTCGGGCTCACGATGCTCGTCGGCCTGGTGATCAGCGTCCTGCAGGTGGTGACGCAGGTGCAGGAGATGTCGCTCACGTTCGTGCCGAAGCTGTTGACCGCCGCGGTCGCGATCATCGTGTTCGGCGCGTGGATGCTGCGGGAGCTCGCGCAGTTCTCCATCCGGCTCTGGTCCGGGATCCCCTCGCTCTTCTAGCTGGAGCGGCATGCTCGGCGCGATCGAGATCGACTCGGCCTGGCTCGTCGCCGTGCTCCTCCTGTCGCTGAGGCTCTCGGCGGTGTTTCTTGCGACCCCGCTCCTCGCGGCGGCGAGCGTGCCCGCCCCGGTGCGCGTCCTGTTCGTCCTCGCCCTCGCCGCCGCGCTGACGCTCGCCCTGCCGTCGGCGGAGGCGCCGGGCCCGGCCGGCCCGCGCCTCGACGGAGCGGGCGCCCTCTTCGCCGCCGGGTTCGCCGAGCTCGCGCTCGGCGCGACGCTCTCGCTCGGCGTGCTGCTCGCGTTCGCAGCCTTCTCCGTCGCCGGCCGGCTCATCGACGTCCAGATCGGGTTCGGGCTCGGCCAGGTGATCGATCCCGTCTCGAGCGCGCACCAGCCCGTCCTCACGTCGGCGTTCAGCCAGCTCGCGGTGCTCGTGTTCTTCCTCGTCGACGGGCACCACGCCCTCCTGCGCGGGCTCGCCTACAGCCTCGAGCGCTTCCCGCTCGGCCAGGGCTGGCCGGTCGCGTCCGCGTTCGGGCCGCTGCTCAAGCAGGTGTCCGGCCTGTTCAGCCTCGGGTTCGCGCTCGCGGCCCCGGTCGCGTTCTGCATCCTGCTCCTCGAGATGGCGCTCGGCGCGATCGCCCGGAACCTGCCGCAGGTCAACATGCTCGTGATGGGGATCCCGGCGAAGGTGGTGGTGGGGGTGCTCGCGCTGTCGCTCTGGGTCGGCGGGATGGGCAGCGTGATGGGCCGCGTCTACGGCGGGATGTACCGGACCTGGGACGCGATCTTCAGCGAGGAGGCGCGCTGATGGCCGACCAGGAGCTGGACCGCAGCCACGCGGCCACCCCGTACAAGCTGGAGAAGGCGCGCGAGCGCGGGCAGGTCTCGAAGAGCTCCGACGTCGTGTCCGCAGCCGTGTTCATCGCGGCGGTGGTGTTCCTCACCTGGCAGGGCTGGCCGACCTGGCGCGCCCAGTTCCGGCTCGATCAGGCGGTGCTCGTCCAGGCGGCGCACGCCGGGGAGAGCGCCGCGATGCTGTGGCCGCTCGTGGAGCGCCTCCTGCGCGAGACCCTCCTCCAGTCGATCCCGTTCTTCGCGACGCTGCTCCTCTCGGGCGTCCTCGCCAACGTGCTGCAGAGCGGGTGGGTCCTGTCGCTCGAGCCGATCAAGGCGGACTGGAAGCGGCTCGACCCCGCGGCGGGCCTGAAGCGCCTGCTCTCGCTGCGCACCCTGTTCCACGGCGTGCGGGCCGTGCTGAAGCTCCTGCTCCTCTGCGGCGTCGCCTGGCTCGCGCTCGAGGCCCTCACGCCCCAGTTCCACGCGCTCGCGGCGCTCTCGCCCGTCGGCGCCGCCCGCACCCTCCTCGCAGACATCGCCTCCCTGGGGCTCGAGCTGGCGCTCGTCCTCGGGCTCATCGCGCTCCTCGACCTCGTCTACACCCGGCGCGAGTTCGCGAAGCAGATGCGGATGAGCCGGCGCGAGCTCAGGGACGAGATCAAGCACCGGGAGGGGGATCCGCGCATCCGCGCGCGCATGCGCGAGCTGCGCCGCGAGCTCCTGAAGCGCAGCACGGGCCTGCGCAGGACCCGGGACGCCGACGTCCTCGTCACGAACCCCACGCACTACGCCGTCGCGCTCCGCTACGTGCACGGCGAGATGGAGGCTCCCCGACTCGTCGCGAAGGGCTCGGGCGTGCTCGCGGCGGCCATGCGCGGCATCGCGAGCCGCCACCGCGTCCCGATCGTCCAGAACCCGACCCTCGCCCGCACGCTGTTCCACGAGCTGCCGGTGGACGCCCACGTCCCGCCCGCGCTCTACGCCCAGGTCGCGCGCATCATCGTCTGGGTGTTCGCGATGCGCGAGGCGAGGGCGGGCCGCGCCCGGCCGGGCGCCGCGCGCTCGCCGCGACCCGCCGGCCCCGCCGCACCGTCCGGGAGGCTCGCATGAGGTTCCTCGCGACCTTCTTCGGCAAGCACGGCGACATCGCGCTGGTCGCCCTCGTCCTCGGCGTGCTCGTCGTGCTGTTCGCGCCCGTCCCGGCCGGCCTGCTCGACTTCCTCATCCTCACCAACTTCAGCTTCGCGCTGCTCATCCTGCTGCTCACGTTCTACATGGCGCGGCCGGTCGAGTTCTCGACCTTCCCGTCGCTGCTGCTCATCGCGACGCTGTTCCGCCTCTCGCTCAACGTCGCGGCGACGCGCCTCATCCTCTCGGACGGAAACGCCGGGCGCGTGATCGCGGCGATCGGCTCGTTCGTGGTGGGCGGCAACTACGTCATCGGCCTGATCGTCTTCCTCATCCTGATCGTCGTGCAGTACGTCGTCGTGACGAGCGGCGCGCAGCGCGTCTCCGAGGTCGCGGCGCGCTTCACGCTCGACAGCATGCCCGGCCAGCAGATGAGCATCGACGCCGACCTGAACATGGGGTTCATCGATCAGGCCGAGGCCCAGCGCCGCCGCAAGAACATCGAGAAGGAGGCCGCGTTCTACGGCGCCATGGACGGCGCGAGCAAGTTCGTGAAGGGCGACGCGATCGCCGGCATCATCATCCTGCTCATCAACATCGTCGGCGGCCTGGTCATCGGCGTGATGCAGCACGGCCTCTCCTGGAAGGACGCGCTGCAGACGTACACGCTGCTCACCATCGGCGACGGCATCGTGACCCAGGTCCCGGCCCTCGTGATCGCGGTGGGCACCGGCATCATCGTGACCCGCTCCGCGTCCGACGCGAACCTGAGCTCGGAGGCGCTGAGCCAGATCACCTCCTTCCCGAAGACGCTGCTGCTCGTCGGGGCGGCGCTGGGCGGGCTCCTCTTCGTGTCCGGCACTCCGGTGCTGCCCACCCTCGTCCTCGAGGCTTTCGTGCTCGGGGTCGCCCTGCTCGCGTACCGGCTCAGGGCGCGGAAGGAGGAGAAGCCGGGCGCGAGCGCGCCGGAGGGCGCGGGGGCCGAGCCGGCGGCGGGCGACGACAACCCGTACGCGCTCCTCCCCATCGAGCCGATCGAGGTGCAGCTCGGCAGCCACTGGGTGCCGCTCGCGAACCAGCCCGGCACCCCGTTCATGGAGCGGATGGTCGCGTTCAGGAAGGCCTGGGCGCTCGAGTCGGGGATGGTGCTCCCGCGCGTCCGCTTCAAGGACGCGCCGCGGCTCGGGCCGAACCGCTACGAGATCCTCCTCGACGGCGTCCCCTGCGCGCGGGGGGAGGCGCGGGTCGATCGCCTCCTCGCGATCCATCCCGCGGGCGACACGCGCGCGATCCCCGGCGAGGTCACCCGCGACCCGACCTACGGGCTGCCCGCGCTGTGGATCGAGGAGCACCAGCGCGAGGCGGCGGTCGCCGCCCGCTACACCCTCGTCGACGCTCCCACGGTGTTCATGACCCACCTCACCGAGGTGCTCCGCCGCGAGTCCGCGACCCTGCTCACCCGCGCCGAGACCGACCGGCTCCTCGCGCGCGTCCGGCAGACGCAACCGAGCCTCGTCGAGGAGCTCGTCCCGACGGTGCTCTCGGTGAGCGACGTCCAGAAGGTGCTCCAGAACCTGCTCCGCGAGAAGGTCTCGATCCGCCACGTCGAGGCGATCCTCGAGACGCTCGCGGACGCCGGCCGGCAGACGAAGGACGCGAGCGATCTCACCGAGCTCGTGCGCCACCGCCTCGGCCACGCGATCTGCCAGGGGCTGGTCGGGGAGGCCAACGCCCTCCACGTGATGACGCTCGATCCCGCGATCGAGGCGGAGTTCATGCAGAGCGTCCAGGCGGCGCGCAGCGGCGAGGGCGCGCCGCAGCCGTTCTTCCTCGAGCCTTCCCTCGCCGAGCAGTTCATCACCCGGCTCGTCCAGCAGGCCGAGCGGATGATGAAGCACAACCTCCTGCCGGTCCTGCTCTGCGCACCCGAGCTGCGCCGCCATGTCCGCGCCCTCTCCGAGCGCGTGGTGCCGCACCTGCGCGTGCTGTCGATGGCCGAGGTCCCGCGCAGCCTCGAGCTCAAGTCGTGGGGGGTGGTGGCGCTCTGACGGGAGCGCCGCCTTTCGATCCGCGCGCCACGCGCGAGAAGCCAAGGAGCCACGAGCCATGTCGAAGGTCTTCGCAGTCGCCCTCGCCAGCATGCACCAGGACATGAGCCGCCTCGACCGGATCGCGCTCAACCTCGCGAACGCGAGCACGCCCGGGTACCGGCGCGAGGTCGTCGCGGCCAGCCCGTTCGTCGCGGCGCTCGATGTTGCGGGCGCGACCGCGCCGGCCTCCGGGAGCGCGGCGCAGGAAGGCGAGGAGGCCGCGCCGGCCGGCGCGCTCACCGTGCTCTCGGACACCCGCCCCGGGACGATCCGGGTGACGGGCCAGCCCCTCGACCTCGCCCTCACCGGCGACGGCTTCTTCGAGATCGCGACCGAGAGCGGCCCCGCCTACACGCGGCAAGGGAGCTTCCGGGTGGACGAGCGGGGGCGCCTCGTCACGGCCCGGGGGCACGCGGTGATGGGGAAGAACGGCGACGTGTACCTCACCACGCGCACGCCGGTCATCGACGCGTCCGGCAACGTCACCGAGCCGGACGCCACGACCGGCCCGGCCGCCGGCGCCCCGGGCACGCCCATCGCCCAGCTCAAGGTGGTGCGGTTCGAGGACGCGCGCAGCCTGCAGCGGCTCGGCGACGGCCTCGTCGCGGGCGGCCCGGGCGCGACCGTCCTCGAGGACGGCCACGGCCAGATCCGCCAGGGCGCGCTCGAGAACGCCAACGTCAGCTCGATGCACGAGATGGTGCAGCTCGTCGAGACCATGCGTCACTTCGAGTCGATGCAGAAGATCGCGCAGGGCTACGACGAGATGCTCGGCACCGCCATCCGCAGGCTGGGAGACCTCTCATGACCCTCGATCACCCGACCTCGACCGGGAGCGCACGCCATGTCTGACGCCCTCTACATCGGTGCCACGGGCATGCAGGCCCAGCAGCTCGCGGTGGACACCATCGCGAACAACCTCGCCAACGTGAACACCCCCGGCTTCAAGAAGGGGCGCGTCTCGTTCACCGACCTGGTCGCGCGCGAGGCCGCGCCGGTGCCGCCCGGCGCGACGGCGGAGGGGAACCTCCTCGCCGCCCTCCCCTCCCTCGGGGCCGGCGTCGGCGCGGCGAGCGTCACGCGCGCCTTCGACGCCGGCGAGCTCCGCCCGACCGGCTCCCCGCTCGACGTCGCGATCCGGGGTGACGGGTTCCTGGAGGTGGCGATGCCGGACGGCGCCCGCGCCTTCACGCGGGGAGGATCGCTCAAGGTGAGCGGCGACGGCATGCTGGTCACGCAGGCGGGCCACCCGCTCCGGCCCGGCATCAGCGTGCCCTCGAACGCGACGGCGATCGAGATCGGCGAGGACGGCGTGGTGCGGATCACGGTCCCGAACCACTCCTCCCCGATCGACGCCGGCAAGCTCGAGCTCGTCCGCTTCACGAGCCCGTCGTCGCTCCTCGCCCAGGGGGACAACCTCTACCGCGCGACGGACGCCTCCGGAGAGCCGATCCCGGGCGAGCCGGGGCGGGACGGGATCGGCGCGCTGGTGCAGGGTCAGCTCGAGGGATCGAACGTGAAGATGCTCGAGGAGATGGTGAGCCTCATGATCGCGCAGCGGGCATACGAGGCGAGCGTGAAGGTCGTGCAGGCGTCGGACGAGATGCTCGGGATGGTGAACGCGCTTCGCCGCTGAGGCACCGAGGATCGCCATGCCGTCCTGCCCGCTCCCCTCGTACGCCTCGCGCCGCCCTTCCGGGACGAGGCCGGCGACGCTGCTCGCCTCGCTCGCGGCGCTCCTCCTCGCGCCCGCCGCCGTCGCCGCGGAGGACGCCGGCCCGGCGCCGGCGCCGGCGCCGATCCGGATCGCGCTCCGCCCCGAGGTCGTGCTCGACCGCGCGGAGGTCACCCTCGGCGACGTCGCCGTCCTGACCACCCGCGATCTCACCACGCTCCGACGCCTCATGGCCGTGCCCCTCGGCATCGCGCCGCGCTCCGGCGGTGCGGTGCGCCTCGAGCGCGACGCCCTCGAGCGCTGGCTCCGGGCCCGGGCCGGGGTCGACCCGGCGCAGGTCGAGTGGACCGGGGCGAGCGCGAGCGAGATCCACGTCCGGGCGCGCGAGCTCGCCGGCGAGATCGTGGCCGCGGCCGCCCTGGACGCGGCGCGCGCCGCGCTCTCGCGCGGGGGCAAGCGGGCCGAGGTCGCGGTCTCGGGCTCGCCCCGCGCCGTCCCGGTGCCGCCCGGCCGGATCGCGCTCGAGGTCCGACCGATCCCGGAGCGAGCGGTGATCGCCCGCCGGCTGTCGGTGTGGGTGGACGTCTCGGCGGGCGGCCGCTTCGTCCGCACCGTCCCGGTGTCGCTCGACGTGAAGGTGTTCGCGCCTGCCTGGGTGGCGACCCGGGACGGAACGCCGGGGCAGCTCCTCGAGGGCTCCGGCCTCGAGGTCCGCGAGGTGGAGTGGAGCGGCCGCGACGCGCCGCCCCTCGCCGGGGACTCCGGCGCGCCGCTCCGGCTCCGCAGGCCGCTCGCCGCCGGCGAGGCGGTCACGCGCGCGCACGTCGAGCCCGCACCCGAGGTGGCGCGCGGGACCTGGGCGACGCTGCGCTCGCGCCGCGGCGCCGTCGAGCTCGAGAGCCGTGTCGAGGTCCTCCAGGACGGGTTCCCGGGCCAGACGGTGCGCGTGAAGCTGCCCAACGCCTCGAGCGCGATCCTGGCGCGCGTCGCCGGCCCCGGCAGCCTGGAGATCGCGCCATGAGCCGAACCTTCCTGCTGCTCCTCGCCCCGCTCGCGCTGGCCGCCCCGCGGGCGCGCGCCGAGAGCCTGTTCGACGCGAACACCTACCGCCCTCTCGCCTCCGACGACCGTGCGTTCCGCGTCGGCGACGCGCTCACGGTGCAGGTGTACGAGAGCTCCTCCGCCTCGAGCAGCACCGACACCGCCACCCAGCGGCGGAACAACCTCTCCGCCCGGTTCGAGGTCGTGAACCCGAGCCGGCAGTACGGCGGCTCCCTCGGCGTCGAGGGCGACTTCACCGGCGGCGGGACGACCCAGCGCGCGAACCGGCTGCTCGCGGTCCTCACCGTCACCGTGCGCGAGATCCTGCCCGGCGGCGATCTGCGCGTCTCGGGCGAGCAGATCCTCAAGGTGAACCAGGAGACGCACCGGGTCGTGGTCGAGGGGCGCGTGCGGCCGCGCGACATCTCGACCGACAACATCGTGCTCTCGACCCGCCTCGCCGACGCGCGCATCACCTACGTCGGCGACGGGGACCTCTCGTCCCGACAGAAGCGCGGCTGGTGGCGCAGCTTCCTCGACTGGGTGGGGTTCTGATGCGCGCCCTCCTCCCCGAGCGCCTCCCCACGGGCTCCCTCCGTCCCGCCGCGCTCGCCGCGCTCCTCTGCTCCCTCGCCCTGCCCTGCGCGGCGGCCGAGACGGTGCGGGTGAAGGACCTCGGCAAGCTCCGCGGCTGGCGCGAGAACGCCCTCGTCGGATACGGCATCGTGACCGGCCTCGCCGGCACGGGCGACTCGCCCACCAACCGCACCACGCGCCAGGCGCTCTCGAACGTGCTCGCGCGCTTCAAGCTGGCCGTCCCGGCCGATCAGGTGCAGAGCCGCAACGTCGCCGTGGTGATGGTCGCGGCGTCGCTCCCGCCGTTCGCGAGGCCCGGCGACGCGATCGACGTCACGGTCACCTCCGCGGGCGACGCGCGGAGCCTGGTGGGCGGGAGCCTGCTCGTCACGCCGCTCGAGGGCGCGAACGGCCGCGTGTACGCGCTCGCCCAGGGGCCGCTCAGCGTCGGTGGCTATCGTTACGACGCGAACGGGAACGTGGTGCAGAAGAACCATCCCACCGTCGGCTCCGTCCCGAACGGCGCCACGGTCGAGGTCGGGGTGAGCGCCGAGGTGGTCGGGCCCGAGGGCGACCTCACCTTCGTCCTGGCCGATCCCGACTACACCACCGCGGGCGCGGTCGCCGACGCGATCAACGCCCAGCTCGGCGCCGGCCGCGCCCACGCGAGGGACGCGTCCTCCATCGAGGTGGTGGTGCCCGACGTGGAGGACCTCGTCCGCTTCGTGGCGAAGCTCGAGGGCGTGACCGTCTCGCCGGATCGCCGCGCCCGGGTGGTCATCGACGAGCGGTCCGGCACGGTGGTGGTGGGCGGCGACGTCCGCATCTCGCCGGTCGCCGTCTCGCACGGCGATCTCCGGGTCGCCATCACCGAGGTGAACGACGTCTCGCAGCCGACGAACGTCTTCCGGACCGGCCCGGGCGTGCGGTCCATGCGCGTCACCAACACCCGCATCGACGTGGACGATCCGCACGAGACCGGGTTCGTCCGGGCGGGGAGCACCACCGTCGCGGAGCTCGTCCAGTCGCTCGCGGCGCTCAAGATCGGCACGCGCGACACGATCTCGATCCTGCGCGCCATCAAGGCGGCGGGCGCGCTGCACGGGGAGCTGGTCGTCCAGTAGCGGGCTCTCGCCCGAAGGGAACGGAGGAAGCCTTGACCGACGGAATCGAAGCGATCACCAGCGCGGCGCTCGGCCTCGCGCTCGACGCCGCGAGCCTGCGCCAGCAGGCGATCGCGGCCAACATCGCCAACGCGGGGAGCGTCGACTACGTCCCGCTCACCGTGAGCTTCGAGGCGCAGCTCGAGGACGCCCGGCGCTCGCTCGAGGCCCAGGGCCACCTCGACGCCGCCTCGCTCGCGGGCGTCCAGCCGCGGCTCGAGGCCGTCCCGCTCGACGCCTCCGGGCTCCCGCCCAGGGTGACGCTCGACGGCGAGGTGGCGCGGATGGCGCAGAACTCCGTCCACTTCCAGGCGCTCGTGAGGGGGCTCTCGAAGCACTACGCGCTGCTCTCGGCCGCGGTCAGCGAGGGCAAGCGATGACGGGCACGACGGACCGCTGAGACGGGAGACCCGAGATGGACTACTCACGAGCCTTTGCCATCAGCGCCGCCGGCATGTCGACCGAGCGGCTGCGCGTCGAGGTCGCGGCGCTCAACCTCGCGAACGCGAACACGGTCCAGACGGCGGACGGCCTGCGCTACGAGCCCGCGCGCGTCGTGGCGCGGCCGGCCGCGGCCTCGGAGCCGGGCGCGCCCCTCTCGTTCTCCGAGCAGGTCGATCGGGCGCTCGGGGGGGACGACCTCTCCGCCGTGGT
>Ga0209464_10000484_pt1 | contig 12744 bp, 12 predicted proteins | sample DOMMetBare1Fresh_2_FD_187473 | JGI IMG/M metagenome (GOLD analysis project Ga0209464, IMG submission 187473) | Wetland sediment microbial communities from St. Louis River estuary, USA, under dissolved organic matter induced mercury methylation -... | ecosystem: Environmental > Aquatic >... | reverse complement strand
GTGGTGGCCGAGCGCGCGGAAGGCCTCGTCGGGACCGTAGGCCGACGAGGAGAGGCCGTCGGCGCCGAGGCCGACCCAGGCCAGCAGCGCGATGAGGGAGATGTGGTGGTAGGTCCTCGGGTCGAGGACGTCGCGCGGCGCGCCGAGCAGGCGGCGCTTCCAGCTCGGGCGCGCGGCGCCGCTGCCGCTGCCGTCGCCGTTGGGCGGCGGGGCCGTGGGAGGAGCTTCGCCGGGGTGGTGTGAGGCGGGTTCGTTCATGGCGCATCCTCTCGGCGAGGGCCGCCGGGCGGTCACTTCTCCGCGGCGGAACCTTGCCGCCGGCGCGCCCAACGGGAAAGGCCCGGTGCGCGCCCCCGCTGGTCGTGGCGGCGCGCCCTTGCATCGTGCAGGCTCGCCAGGGGCGGGTCGTGCGAATTGCAGGCCCGGCCAGGGCGGGTCGCCCGCTCGCGCCCTGGCAACAGGTCGATTCCTCCCAGTGGCAGGCCCGGTGCACTGGCGAGCGGGAAGGAGACCCGCCGTGCTCGACCTCGCCTTCGTCCTCGCCACCGTCGCCTTCTTCGGCCTCTCGATCGCCTACGCGGTCGGGTGCGACCGCATCGCCCGGAGCTGACCCGTGACCCTCGACCTCCTCGCCGGCGCCGTGCTGGCCGTGGCGCTCCTCGCCTACCTCGTCCTCGCGCTGCTCTCGCCCGAGCGCTTCTAGGGGATCGCCATGACTGCCTCCGGCTGGCTGCAGCTCGGCGCCTTCTGCGCCGCCGTCGTCCTCCTCACGCGCCCCACCGGGCGCCGGCTCCACCGGGTCTTCGAGGGGACGCCGCCGTTCCGGCGGACGCTGGGCGCGTTGGAGCGGGCCTGCCTGCGCCTGGGTGGCATCGACGCCTCGAAGGAGCAGACCTGGCGCGAGTACGCGGTGGCGCTGCTCGCCTTCAGCGCCGTCTCCATGCTGGTCAGCTACGGGCTCCTCCGGCTCCAGCACCTCCTGCCGCTCGACCCGCAGGGGCTCGGACCGGTCGAGCCGGCCCTGGCGTTCAACACCGCCGCCAGCTTCACCACCAACACCAACTGGCAGTCCTACGGCGGCGAGCGCACCATGTCGTACCTCTCGCAGATGGCCGCGCTGGCCTGGCACAACTTCACCTCGGCCGCGGCCGGGCTCGGCGTCGCGCTGGCCCTGGCGCGAGGGCTGACGCGCCGCCACGGGCCGGAGGGGCCACGGACCATCGGCAACTTCTGGGTCGATCTGGTGCGCGGGACGGTCCACGTCCTCCTGCCGCTGTCGATCCTGGTGGCGCTCTTCTTCGCCTCCCAGGGCGTGGTGCAGACGCTGGGCGGGCCGGCCACGGTGAGCACCGTCGAGGGGGCCGAGCAGTCCATCGCGGTGGGGCCGGTGGCGTCGCAGGAGGCCATCAAGCTGCTGGGCACCAACGGCGGCGGCTTCATGAACGCCAACAGCGCCCACCCCTTCGAGAACCCGACGCCGCTCACCAACTTCGTCCAGCTGGTGCTCATCTTCCTGATCCCGGCCGGCCTGACCTGGACCTACGGGAGGATGGCCCGCAACCAGCGACAGGGGTGGGCGCTCTTGGCGGCCATGGCGGCGCTCTTCCTGGCCGGCGCCCTGGCCTGCTGGGCGGCCGAGGCGCGCCCCAACCCGGCGCTGGCCGGGCTCGGCATCGACCAGGCCGCCGGGAACCTCGAGGGCAAGGAGGTCCGCTTCGGCGTGGCCGCCTCGACGCTCTTCGCCACCGTCACCACCGACGCCTCCTGCGGCGCGGTCAACGCCATGCACTCGTCCTTCACCGCCCTGGGCGGCCTCGTCCCGCTCGCCAACATCCACCTCGGCGAGGTGATCTTCGGTGGGGTGGGGGCCGGGCTCTACGGGATGCTGGTGATGGAGGTGCTGGCGGTCTTCATCGCCGGGCTCATGGTCGGCCGCACGCCCGAGTTGCTGGGCAAGAAGATCGAGCCGCGCGAGATGAAGCTGGCCGTGCTCTACGTCCTCGTCTTTCCGCTCGCCATCCTGCTCTTCACGGCCTGGGCGGCGGTGACGCCGGCCGGCACGGGCTCCATCGCCAACCCGGGGCCGCACGGCCTGTCGGAGATGCTCTACGCCTACAGCTCCGCCGTCGGGAACAACGGCTCGGCCTTCGCCGGCTTGAACGCCAACACCCCCTTCTGGAACGTGACGCTGGCGGTGGCGATGCTGGCGGGCCGCTTCCTCATGATGATCCCGGCCCTCGCCATCGCGGGCGCCATGGTGGGGAAGCGCACCGTGGCGCCGAGCCTGGGGACCTTCCCGACCGACGGGCCGCTCTTCGTCGGCCTGCTGCTGGCGGTCATCGTCATCGTGGGCGCGCTCACCTTCCTGCCGGCGCTCACGCTCGGGCCGGTGGCCGAGCACGTCCTCGCCGGAAAGGTCTTCTGACCCATGACCACGCGCCACGAGCCCTCGGCCCTGCTCGACCCGAAGATCCTCCGACCGGCGCTGGTGGAGGCCCTGCGCAAGCTCTCGCCGCTCGCCGTGGCGCGCAACCCGGTCATGTTCGTGGTCTGGGTCGGGAGCCTCTTCACCTCCGTCCTCTTCGCGCGCGACCTCTCGGCGCCTGCGCCGGGCGCCCCGCCGCTCGGCTTCACGCTGGCCGTCTCGCTCTGGCTCTGGGCCACCGTCCTCTTCGCCAACTTCGCCGAGGCCATCGCCGAGGGGCGCGGCAAGGCCCAGGCGGCCGCGCTGCGGCGCACCCGGCAGGAGACCACGGCGCGGCGCCTGGCCGGCGAGGCCCCGGCGCGCGAGGAGCGCATCCCGGCCTCCGCCCTGCGCAAGGGCGACCTGGTGGTGGTCGAGGCGGGGCAGGGCATCCCCGGCGACGGGGAGATCGTGGAGGGCATCGCCTCGGTGGACGAGTCGGCCATCACCGGCGAGTCGGCGCCCGTGATCCGGGAGTCGGGCGGTGACCGGTCGGCGGTGACGGGCGGCACGCGAGTCCTCTCGGATCGCATCGTCGTCCGCATCACGGCCGACCCGGGCGAGTCCTTCCTCGACCGGATGATCGCCCTGGTGGAAGGGGCGGCGCGCCAGAAGACGCCCAACGAGATCGCGCTCCACCTCCTCCTGGTCGGCCTGACCGTCATCTTCCTGGTGGCCTGCGCGACGCTGGTGCCCCTGGCGGCCTACTCCCGGGTCACCCTCTCGGTCACGGCGGTGGTGGCGCTGCTGGTCTGCCTCATCCCGACCACCATCGGCGGCCTGCTCTCGGCCATCGGGATCGCCGGCATGGACCGGCTCCTGCGCAAGAACGTCCTCGCCATGAGCGGCCGGGCGGTCGAGGCGGCCGGCGACGTGGACGTGCTGCTGCTCGACAAGACCGGCACCATCACCCTCGGCAACCGCATGGCGACCGAGTTCCTGGCGGCGCCGGGCGTCGAGCTGGCCGCCCTGGCCGACGCGGCGCAGCTGGCCAGCCTGGCCGACGAGACGCCGGAGGGGCGCTCCATCGTGGTGCTGGCCAAGGAGCGGCACGGGCTGCGCGGGCGCGAGCTGTCGGGCGACCACGCCTTCGTCCCCTTCAGCGCCCAGACCCGCATGAGCGGGCTCGATCTCCCGGACCGCGTCATCCGCAAGGGGGCGCTCGACGCCATCGCGGCCCACGTGGCGGCGCTCGGAGGTGCGCTGCCGGCCGGGGTCGGCGAGGCGGCGGGCCGCATCGGCGACCAGGGCGGCACGCCGCTGGCCGTCTCGGAGGGGAGCCAGGTGCTCGGCCTGGTCCGCCTCGAGGACGTGGTGAAGGGGGGCATCGCCGACCGGTTCGCCCGCTTCAGGGCCATGGGCATCCGGACCGTCATGATCACCGGCGACAACCCGCGCACGGCGGCGGCCATCGCGCGCGAGGCGGGCGTGGACGGCTTCCTCGCCGAGGCGACGCCCGAGGCCAAGCTGCGGCTCATCCGCCAGGAGCAGTCGAAGGGTCACCTGGTGGCCATGACCGGCGACGGGACCAACGACGCGCCGGCCCTGGCCCAGGCCGACGTGGGCGTCGCCATGAACACCGGCACCCAGGCCGCCAAGGAGGCCGGCAACATGGTCGACCTGGACTCGAACCCGACCAAGCTCCTCGAGGTGGTGGAGGTCGGCAAGCAGCTCCTCATGACGCGCGGGGCGCTCACCACCTTCTCGGTGGCCAACGACGTGGCCAAGTACTTCGCCATCCTCCCGGCGCTCTTCCTGGCGGCCTACCCGGAGCTGGCCCCGCTCGACGTGATGCACCTGGCGTCGCCCTGGAGCGCCATCCTCTCGGCGGTGATCTTCAACGCGCTCATCATCGTGCTGCTGGTGCCGCTGGCGCTCCGCGGCGTCGCCTACCGGCCGGTCGGGGCGGCCGCGCTGCTGCGCCGGTCGCTGCTGATCTACGGCGTGGGCGGCCTGATCGCGCCGTTCGCCGGCATCAAGGCCATCGACCTCCTGCTCTCGTCCCTCGGTCTCGCCTGAAGCCTCCGGAGCCAGCCATGCGCACCGCCATCCTCCCCGCCCTCCGCCTCGCGCTGGTCACGCTCGTCCTGACCGGCCTGGCCTACCCGCTCCTGGTGACCGGCCTGGCCCGGGGGCTCTTCCCCTGGCGAGCCGGGGGGAGCCTCGAGGCGAGGGACCTGCTGACCGTCGGCTCGGACCTGATCGCACAGCCCTTCACCGGCCCCGGCTACCTCCAGCCGCGCCCCTCGGCGGCCGGGAGGGGCTGGGATGCCATGTCCTCGGGTGGCTCCAACCTGGGGCCCACCTCCAAGGCCCTGCGGGACCGGGTGGCGGCCGAGGCGACCCGGCTCAGGGCCGAGAACCCGGAGGCCCGGCAGGACGTCCCAGCCGACCTGGTGACCACCTCCGCCAGCGGGCTCGACCCGCACCTGTCACCGGTCGCCGCGGCCTGGCAGGTCCCGCGCATCGCCCGGGCGCGGGGCCTCGATCCCAGCCGGGTGGAGGGCGTGGTGCGGGAACAGCTCGAGGGCCGGGACCTCGGCTTCCTCGGTGAACCCCGCGTCAACGTGCTGCGGGTCAACCTGGCGCTCGACCGCCGCTTCGGCGCACCACCCCAGAGCGGCCACGTCCCCGCCGCCGGCGCGCGGTAGGATCACGGCCCGAATGGAGACCGCCCCCACGGCGAGGCGCCGGCCGGAGGACTTCCTCGAGCTCCTCGAGCGCGGCAAGCGCGGGCGGCTCAAGCTCTACGTCGGCTTCGCGGCCGGCGTGGGCAAGACCTGGCGCATGCTGGAAGAGGCGCACGCCCTGAGGCGCCGGGGCGTGGACGTCGTGGGCGCCCTCGTCGAGACCCACGGCCGGGCCGAGACCGCGGCGCTCATCGGCGACCTCGAGCTGGTGCCCCGCCGGAGGGTCGAGTACCGCGGCGTGAGCGTCGAGGAGCTCGACCTCGACGCGGTGCTGGCCCGCCGCCCGGCCATCGCAGTGGTGGACGAGATCCCGCACACCAACGCGCCCGGTTCGAGGAACCGCAAGCGCTGGCAGGACGTGATGGAGCTGCTGGCCGCCGGCATCCACGTCATCGGCGCCCTCAACATCCAGCACCTCGAGAGCCTCAACGACCTCGTGGAGCGCAACACCGGCGTGCGCGTCCGCGAGACGGTCCCGGACCGGTTCGTCGAGGAGGCCGACCAGGTGGTCAACCTCGACCTGGCGGTCGAGGACCTGATGGATCGGCTGCGGACCGGCAGGATCTACCCGGCCGATCGGATCCCCTGGGCCCTCGAGCACTTCTTCACCGGCGGGAACCTGGCCACCCTGCGCGAGCTGGCGCTGCGCGAGGTGGCCGAGGCGCTCGACCGGACCGCCAAGGCCGCCGCGGCCGCCGCCCCGGGCGCCAGCCCGGCGCCCCCGCCCGGCCGGGTCATGGTCTGCCTCTCGTCCAACCCGCCGCGGGCGCTGACCCTGCTCCGGCGCGGCTCCCGCCTGGCCGGCCGGCTCAGCACCGACTGGTTCGTGGTCTACGTCCAGACGCCGGACGAGTCGCCGGAGCGGATCGACGCCGAGGCGCAGCGTCACCTCCTCGAGAACGCCGAGCGAGGGCGCGAGATGGGCGCCGAGGTCGTCCGGCTCGAGGAAGACGATCCCGTGGTGGCGCTCCTCGACTTCGCCCGCTCCCACCGCGTCAGCGACGTGCTGGTGGGGCGCACCCGCGACCCCTGGTGGCGGCGCCTCCTCGGCCGCTCGGTGATGCAGCGGCTCATCGACGAGGCGGTGGACCTGGACGTGCACGTGGTCGCCTTCCCCGAGGAGGAGGCCACGTGATGCTGCGGGCCAAGCTCGCCTGGCCGCAGGCGGTGCTGGCGCTGGCGCTCGCCTGCGTGGGCGGCGTCGCGCTCTGGAGCCTGCGCTCCCTCGGGACCTCGTCGGAGCAGATCCTCCAGGACAACTACCGGAGCGTCCTGGCCGCGCAGCGGATGAAGGAGGCGCTGGAGCGGCTGGACAGCGCGGCGCTCTTCCGCGTGGCCGGCCGGGACGCCGAGGCGGGCCAGCTGGCGCGGGCGCACCGCGGTGTCTTCGAGCGGGAGCTCCGGGTCCAGGAGCGGAACGTGACGGAGGCGGGCGAGGGGCAGGCCACCGATCGGCTGCGGGCCGCCTGGGAGCGGTACGCCGCGGCCTGGGACGCCTCCGGCCCGGCCGAGGACCACGAGGCCAGGACTCGCGCCTACTTCGAGACCCTGGCGCCGGCCTTCCAGGAGGCGAAGGGGGCCGCCGAGGCGGTGCTCGCCCTCAACCAGGACGCCATGGTGCGCAAGAGCGAGGAGGCGCAGCGGCTGGCGACGCGCCTCGTGGCGGTCACCCTGGCGGCGACGCTGGGGGGGCTCCTGCTGGGCCTGCTGCTCGCCTCCGGCCTGACGGCCCGCATCACCCGGCCGCTCTCCGTCCTCACCCAGACCGTCCGGCGGATCGCCCGGGGCGACCTCGCCGCCCGCGCCACGGTGCACGGCGGGGACGAGCTCGCCGAGCTGGCGCGCGAGTTCAACGCCATGGCCGACCAGCTGGCGCAGTACCGGCAGAGCTCCCTCGGCGAGCTGCTGCGCGCCCAGCAGGCCTCGCAGGCGGCCATCGACGCCCTCCCGGACCCGGTGCTGGTGATCGATCCGGCCGGGGCGCTCCTGGCCAGCAACCGCGCCGCCACCGGCGCGCTGGGGCTCGGCCCGGACGAGGGGGCGGGCGGCCTGGGCGGGCTCGACCCCGCGCTGCGCGCCTCGGTCGAGCGGGCGCGCAACCACGTGCTGGGCGGGAAGGGCCCCTACCAGCCCCGCGGCTTCGAGGAGGCCGTCCGGCTCGAGGGGCGCGAGGGGCCGCGCTTCCTCCTGCCGCGCGCCACGCCGCTCTACGGGGAGGGCGGCTCCATCGCGGCGGCCGCCGTGGTGCTGCAGGACGTGACCCGGCTCATGCGGTTCGACGAGCTCAAGAACGACCTGGTCGCCACCGTGGCCCACGAGCTCCGCACGCCGCTCACCTCGCTGCGGATGGCGGTGCACCTGTGCGCCGAGGAGGTGGCCGGGCCGGTCACCGAGCGCCAGGCCGATCTCCTCTTCGCCGCCCGCGGCGACTGCGAGCGGCTCCAGGGGATCGTGGACGATCTGCTCGACCTCTCGCGCATCCAGTCGGGCGGCGTCGAGCTGCTCCGGCGCACCGTGGCGGTGCGGCGCCTGCTGGACGAAGCCGCCGGCGCGGTGCGCGGTCCGGCCAGGGAGGCGGGGCTGGAGCTCCAGGTCGAGGGGCCCGAGCCGGGCGAGGAGGCCTGGGTCGACCCGGAGCGGCTGGCCCTGGTGCTCGTGAACCTCCTCTCCAACGCGGTCCGCCACACGCCGGCCGGCGGGCGCATCGCGGCACGCGCCACCAGGGAGGGCGAGCGCTGGCGCTTCGAGGTGAGCGACACCGGGGTCGGCATCGCGCCCGAGTACCAGGAGCGGATCTTCGAGAAGTTCTTCCGCGTGCCGGGGCAGGCGCGGGGCGGCAGCGTCGGGCTCGGCCTCTTCCTGGCGCGCGAGATCGTGCGAGCGCACGGCGGCGAGATCGCCGTGGAGAGCGCGCCGGGCGCCGGGAGCCGCTTCTGGTTCACCGTCCCCGCGGCGCCGCCGGGCGCGCCAGCGTCCGCCTAGCGCCCGTACTTCTTCCGCTTGCGCCACAGGGTGGAGGCGTCGATCCCCAGGATCCGCGCCGCCTCCTCGGCCGTCGGCGCGCGCGCCAGGACGCGCAGGATGTGCTCGCGCTCGATCTCTTCCACGGTCCAGTCGCCTCCCAGGGCCGGGACGCCCCCGGCGTGGGCGGCGATCCGCTCCGGGAGGTTCTCGGGCTGCAGCACCGGCCCGGCGGCGAGGATGACGGCCCGCTCCAGGGCGTTCCGGAGCTCGCGGACGTTGCCGGGCCAGGGGTAGGCGAGCAGCGCCTTCTCCGCCTCGGGCGAGAGCTCCGGTGGCTGCTTGAGGGCGCGCCCGAAGAAGGCCAGGAAGCGCCGCGCCATGCCGAGCACGTCCTCCGGCCGGTCGCGCAGCGGTGGGACGGTGACCGAGAGGACGTCCAGCCGGTAGAGCAGGTCCTCGCGGAAGCGGCCCGCCTTCACCTCGGCGTCGAGGTCCCGGTTGGTGGCGGCCACGATGCGCACGTCGGCGGTGCGGGTGGCGGTCTCGCCGACGCGCTCGTAGCGCCGCTCCTGCAGGAAGCGGAGCAGCTTGGCCTGGAGGGCCGGCGAGATCTCGGCGATCTCGTCGAGGAAGAGGGTGCCGCCCTCGGCCGCCTCGACGCGGCCGGGGGTGTCCTTGACCGCGCCGGTGAAGGCCCCGCGCGCGTGGCCGAAGAGCTCGCTGGCCAGGAGCTCGTCGGTGAGCGTCGGGCAGTTGACGGTGGCGAAGGGCTTGTCCCGCCGCGCCGAGAGGGCGTGGATGGCCCGCGCCAGGACGCCCTTGCCGGTGCCGCTCTCGCCGCGCAGCAGGATCGAGGCGTCGTGGGGGGCGGCCTTCTCGAGCACCTCCAGCACCGCCCGCATCCTCGGCGAGGCCGTCTCCAGGAAGGCGTCCGGGGCCGCCTCGCCGAGCCGGGCCTCGAGGTCGCCGATGCGGACGGCCTGCCTGCGGCGGTCGAGGAGCCGCTCGACCACGTGCCGGATCTGCGCCGGGGTGAAGGGCTTCGGCAGGTAGTCGACCGCGCCGCGCTTCACCGCCTCCACCGCCGTGTCGAAGGTGGCGTAGGCGGTGATGATGACGATGTCGAGGCCGGGCCGCTCGGCGAGGAGGCGCGGGATGAGATCGAGGCCGCTCTCGCTGCCGAGCCTCAGATCGACGAAGGCCAGGTCGAAGGGCGAGAGGCGCAGCACCTCGAGGGCCGCGCCGGCGCTGGCCGCCTCGGTGACGAGGCACCCGACCCCCTCCAGGCAGATGGCGAGCGTCGAGCGGATGTTCCGCTCGTCGTCGGCCACCAGCACCCGGAGACGCGCGGCGACCTGTTCGGGCGGCACGCCCAGATGATGCCCGGCCGGCCGTCGGTCCGCCACGTCCACCATCCGAGGGCGTGCGTCCTGCACGGCCCGGACGGGACCGAGCGCGCACGGTGCAAGGGCGGGCGCGCCAGCCCGCCGCAAGTGGCCGGCGCGCGGGGGGATCGCCCGGCACGCCCGATGCTCTTGCTCGGGGCATGGCCTCTGCGCTCCGAGTCATACGGGCACCCGCGATCCCCAGCCCACCCTCCAGCGAGGGCGCTGGCGAGGGGCACGGCTGGGAAGTCTGGATCGCCTTCGGCGCGGTCGTGGCGGCCGCCATCATGGCGCTGACCGCCCCCGCCTCCGGGGAGCGGGCGCTCGCGAAGCTGCCGCCCGCCGAGCGCGCCGCGCTCTTCAGCCGGACGAGGGCCAACGTCGCGTCGCTCTGCACCGGCGAGGCGGTCTTCCGGGACGTCTGTCGCGAGGAGGTCCAGATCCTCCGCCTGTTCCCCGAGTGTGACCAGGCATGTCAGGCGGCCGCGCGTGCGGCGTGGCCCGGACCGACCAGGTGACGGGCGGACGCAACGGCAACGGCGACCAACCGGCCCCGCGCTGCGGCGGGACACGCCATCGGGACGGCCCCGCCGGCGCCCGCTCCCGGCCGCCGCAGCCCCGATGGGCGCCTGGCTGCCCTCAGAGCCCTGGGACCTCCCGATCGTGGGCGTGCCCGATGGTGCCCCGGAGGCCCGCCGGCAGGCGCGTCAGGTCGACGATCACCTTCTCGTCATGGACGTCGAGGATGGCGTCGATCGGGATGCAGTGGTCGCCCCCGTTCTCCACGTTGATGAGCAGCTCGTTGCGGCCGCCGGGGCAGACGTCCCGGACGGCGCCGAACTCCTCGTCCCCGCCCTTGGCGAAGACCTGGAAGCCGGGGCGGATGCTCTCCTGCCACTCTCTCTGCGTGCGCATGCGTTCTCCTTGGGGCGCGGTGCGATGACTCGGCCGGTCCGGCCTGGTCCGTCCACCTCGTGCGGGGTGGTGGCCCCGATAAGCGTCGGCCGGCACACCGGCCACCAGAAGCGAAGCGCACGGCGCGTGCCGCCCCGTATGGCGAGCGGGCTCGGACGGAAGCGGGCCGATGAGGCCGAGGATGGAACCCGGACGGAGTCGGAGCGACCGCGCCCGCGCTGCCCGACCATCTGATGGGGTCGGCCGCCCCGAGTCGGTTTGGCGCACCCTCCTCGAGGCGGCTTCCAGCACGCGCGTGGAGGCCCATATTGGGGGCCGAGCGAAACGCAGGCAGTCCTCCCTGGCCGCGGCTATGTCACGCCAGGTGCGGGTCGTCCGGCCCCACTGCGCCACTGCCATCCAGCGAAGGGAACGACATCATGACTTGGACCCGACGGGAGTTCGTCGTTCGCACAGGGACTGCCGTGATCGCCGCGGCACTGCCTCTCGACCCTGCGAGCGCCCAGCCGCAGGCCGGGCCGGGAGCGCGGGATCGCGTCATCCTCTGCAACGAGGACTCGAACACGCTCTCGGTGATCGACCCGGCGACGAACACCGTGGCCAGGACCATCAACCTCACCTCCTTCGACGAGGATCCCCGCCCGCCGTTCCGGCTGGTGACCGGGGGCGTCACGCCGACCCACGCCGCCATGGTGAACAAGCCCCTGTACCACGGCGCGATCAGCATCCACGGCGCCGCGCCTTCGCCCGACAACCGGCTGCTGGCCTGCACCGGCCGCGGCACGAGCAACGTCTACCTCGTGGACCTGGAGACGCTGAAGGTGATCGGCAACTCGCCGAACCCCCAGGCCGGGGACCAGACCAACGCCGAGCGCCTGACCAGCGGCATCCTGGTGGGCCGCGAGCCGCACGAGCCCACCTTCAGCCGCAACGGGAAGGAGATCTGGGTGACCATCCGAGGCGAGAACCGCATCGCCATCCTCGACGCCGCCGCCGCGGTCAAGGAGTCCGGCGGGGTCGCGGCCGGCGCCGTGCGCAGGTACGTGGAGTGCCTCTACGGGCCGGCGCAGGTCTGGTTCTCTGCCGACGGCCGGCTGGCGTTCGTCGCCTCGCAGAAGGCGTCGCAGCTCGAGGTGATCGAGACCGGCTTCGGCGCCGATGGCGTGAGCCGGCCGAAGCGCCGCGCCGTGCTCGACATCAAGGCCCAGGACCCGTTCGGCTTCACGCCCTTCCAGAAGACGACGCCCGACGGCAAGGAGCTGTGGCTCTCGCACAAGCTCGCGGATGCCCTCTCGGTCTGGTCCGCGGAGGCGGAGCCGCGCCTGCTCGACGCCGTGCCGCTCGGGAAGGGCGCCCGGCCGAACCACGTCGAGTTCGTCGAGAACGCGCGGGGCAAGGTGACCTACGCCTCGCTCGCGCGGGTGGACGACGCCGGCCCCGGCGGCGTCGCGGCGAGCCAGATCGCCGTGATCGACCGCGCGGCGGCGCCCGGCAGCCGGAAGGTGGTCTCCACCTTCTTCACCCACGGGCGCGAGGCGCACGGCCTGTGGACGAACCCGGAGCACACGCTGCTCTACGTGGCTCACGAGCAGGACGAGCTGCCGGGCACGCCCGCCGCCGGGCAGACCGTATGCACGGCCTTCGACGTGAGCGATCCGCTCGCCCCGCGCTTCGTCGCGCAGATCCCGCTCGGCGAGCTCGCCCTTCCCTCGGGCGGTCTCCGCAGCAAGAAGAGCATCAACCTCGTCTACGTGCGGCCCGGCGCGCGCAGCCAGACGGCCTGAGGAGCGGAGCCATGGACCCGGCGATGAGCTCGAGGGCCGCCGCCGCCCCGGAGGCGGCTGCCGATCACCCCCACGCGCCCGCCGCGGAGGGCCGGGAGGCGGGGTTCTCCCCGGGGTTCCGGGGGTTCGCGCGCGACATGGACGCCGGCATGGAGCGGATGATGGAGGAGATGCACGCCCCCGGCTACACGGGTAACGCGGACGTGGACTTCCTCGCCATGATGATCCCGCACCACGAAGGGGCGGTGGAGATGGCCCGGCTGGCGCTCGTCCATGGCCGGGATCCGCTCACGCGGCAGCTCGCCGAGGAGATCATCGCCTCGCAGACCGTGGAGATCGCGGCGATGCGGCAGCGGCTCGCAATCCTGCGCCGCGGGGAGGATCCCGCGCCGGGTGGCTTCCCGTCGCTGGGGGGGACGCGCGGCGGGGCGTCGCGATGACCAGGCGGGCGCTGGGGGCCGAGCGGCGGAGGTCCCGGCGCAGGCCGTCGATGTCGAGGTCCAGCACGCGGTCGGCGACCTGCGTCCGGATGCGCGCCCGCG
>Ga0209464_10000483_pt1 | contig 12835 bp, 13 predicted proteins | sample DOMMetBare1Fresh_2_FD_187473 | JGI IMG/M metagenome (GOLD analysis project Ga0209464, IMG submission 187473) | Wetland sediment microbial communities from St. Louis River estuary, USA, under dissolved organic matter induced mercury methylation -... | ecosystem: Environmental > Aquatic >... | reverse complement strand
CGCGAGACCGCCGCGCCCCACGCTCCCTGGTACGTGGTGCCGGCCGACAACAAGTGGTTCACGCGCATGGTGGTGGCCTCGGCGGTGGTGGACGCGCTGGGGTCGCTGGGGCTCGCCTACCCGGAGCTGGACGCGGCCCAGCGGGCGGCGCTGGCCCAGGCGAGGAAGGCGCTGGCGGGGGAGTAGCGCGGACCGGGAGCCCCCGGCCGACCTGTTTCACCCGGGTGTTATTGACTGACATACTACCCGGGTGTAACTAGGCGGGCATGGACCCCGCCACCGCCCCCGCCACCGCCTCGCCGAGCTACACCGCCTTCGCCGGCCCCCACCGGGTCGCCGCCGGGCCGCTCGCCGAGGTCATCCCGGCGCTGAAGCGCCGCTTCGACGCCGACCGCGCCGACCTGGTCCTGGTCTTCGAGGACGAGACCGGGCGGCAGGTGGACTTCGACCTGCGCGGCACCGGAGCGGAGGCGCTGGCCAGGGCGCTGGAGCGCGCCGGCCTCGCTGGTGACTCGTCCGGTGGCGCCCGCGGCCCGGGCCGGCCGAAGCTGGGCGTGGTGAGCCGCGAGGTGACGCTCCTGCCGCGCCACTGGGCCTGGCTGGAGGCGCAGCCGCGCGGCAGCTCGGCCACCCTGCGCCGCCTGGTCGACGAGGCGCGGCGCTCCGAGCCGAAGGCCGAGCGCTCCCGGCGCATCCGCGACGCCCTCTCGCGCGTCATGACGGCGCTGGCCGGCGACCGGCCCAACTTCGAGGAGGCGACGCGCGCCCTCTTCGCCTGCGACGGCGTGAAGCTGGCGGCGCTGACGGCCCGCTGGCCGCGCGACGTCCGCGAGTACGTGCTGGGGCGCTGGCAGGAGTCGGTGGGGGCGTGACGGCCCACCCGGGCGCAGGCCGGCCCCGGCTCGCGCCGGCGCCCGCACCTCACTTCAGCGGGAAGACCCCCGCGCAGCCGTCGAGGCGCCGGCGCACCTCGGCCTCCAGGCGGTCGAGGTCGTTGCCGCTGCGCGGGTCGGCCCCCATGGAGAGCAGGATCTGGTCGTGGGCCGAGGCGCCGCGCTCCAGCTGCTCGTAGTCGATGCGCCGGCGCACCGGCTCGCCGTCGCGCCCGGGACGGAAGGCGCCGAAGAGGCCGTCCGACCCGGCCTCCAGCTCCTCCTTGAGGGCGAAGAGGCGGCGCAGCGCGCTGCGGAAGGGCGCGTGGTCGAGGTGGCGCCGCAGCACGCGGTGTCCGGTGAGCGCCGCCACCGCGCCGAGCGCCGCTCGCAGGAACTCCACGTCGGTGACGACCAGGCCGTAGAGGTGCCAGTCCTCACAGGTCACCTCGGCGAGCTGGGCCTCCTCCTCCGAGAGCCAGGCGTGGCTGGGGCAGAGGAAGGCCTCGCAGGTGGTGACGTCGTAGGCGCCGCAGGCGCGCAGGTCGACGCCGCCGGTGACCAGCGGGTGGGCCAGGCAACCGACGCGGGTGCCGGCCGCGTCGAGGTAGCCGAGCAGCGGGCAGACCCGCACCGATGGGAAGACGGGCGGCGGCGCCTCGGCGGCCAGGCGGGCGGCGGCCTCGCGGTAGGCCGCCTCGGTCTTCTCGGTGGAGGCGAGCGCCGTGGTGCGCCGGCGCAGCTGGGCCGCGAGCGTCTCCTGGGAGTGGTCCGCGGCGTTGTAGAGGCCGCAGCAGGCGGCGCAGCTCGCGCGGGACCGCTGGCAGAGGCGGATCACCGAGCCTTCGCCGTCCTCGGCGCCTCCGGCGTCCCACCGGCGCAGCGCGCCGCCGCGCGGGGCCACCTGGCCGCGCGCCGCTCGTCCGGCGGGGCGCCCGGCGCGGCGCCGTGGTCGGGCAGGCCTGCGGACATCCCGGCATGGTAGCGGGACCCGCGCGGCCATGGAATGGACGGGAGCGGCGCGTCCCCGCGTCGGCGTTCAGCGGGCCGGCGCGTCGGGGGCGGTGGCCGCGGCTCGCGCCGCCGGGCCGCCCCCGGGAGACCTGAACCAGATGCAGGTCGAGAGGCCGGCGAGGGCGCTCACCAGCGCGGCCACGGCGAGGAGCCGGGCGATGGGCGGGGGTGCGGCGGACATGGCTTCCTCCCTGGATGGACCAGTGACCGGGGCCAGGGGGGGCATGTGACGGGCGGTGACCGGGGACTTGGGCGGGCCCTGGGAGCGGCAGGCGGGCGGCTCCTCAGTGCTCCAGCCCCACCGCCACGCGGCACCCGCGGCAGAGCGTGGGCGCCTTGCGGTCCACCTCGGCCGGCTCGCGCGAGAGGAACATGGCGCAGCGGTAGTCGAGGCAGTGGCCCAGGCCGAGCAGGTGCCCCGCCTCGTGGACCGACTCGACCGCGGCGCGCTGGGCGAGGCGCGCCAGGTCGCGCGTGCCGAGCCGGTGCACCGAGACGAGGGCCGAGCCGGCGTCGCGGTCGGCGTCGCCGAGCACGTAGGCGGCGTCGGGCAGGAAGAGGTCGACGTCGGCCAGGCCCAGCACCGGCGTCGGCTCGCGCGCCGGCCGCAGCGCCGAGAGCCGCCGCAGGATGGCGGCCGTGTGGTACTGGCCGCGCGCCTCGTTGAAGGCGTAGCGGGGCCGCTCCAGCGCCGGCCCGCTCATCGCCTGGAGCAGGAGCCCCTCGCGCAGCGCATCCCGCACCGCAGCCGTGAGCCGCGGGCCCACGGCGCCGAGCGCCACCACCACGATGCGGCTCGGCCGCGCCAGCGGCCGGACCTCGGCGCGCAGGTTGGCCGGCTTCCCCGACGCGCTGGCCGGCGCATCGCCCGGCTCGAACGCGTCCGGCACGCCCGCGTCGCGGGAACCGGCCAGCGTCTCCGGCCAGCCGTTCCTCGCGCGGTGGCCCCCGGCCGCCCGGAACTCCGATGGGTTCGGTCCGCGCAGCGGGTCGAGTCGGTCAGCCAGCGCGGGAGGGGCCCCAGCCGTCAGGCTGGGGAGGGACGAAGTCCCTCCCCGTGGGACGGCCCGCCGAGCGCGAAGCGCGACAGCGGGCCCGGGCCCCACGCAGCGGGGTGGGGCCCCATTCGGCTCTGCCGAATGGGGCGGGGCGCAGCCCCGTGCCATTGAGGCGGAAGGATTCGAACCTTCATAGGCGGATCCAAAGTCCGCAGTCCTGCCGTTGGACGACGCCTCAGTTCCGTTGCGTCTCACGGGCCATCCGGGGGGCTCGCCCGAGCCTCTGGAGTGCGCTCCCCCCGCGCCGTCATGAGTGCGGGCCCCTCGCCCGCGACAGACTTCGATCCGGCTTCGCTACCAGCGTACCAGGGCGCTGGCCCAGGTGAAACCCGCCCCGAAGGCGCACAGCCCCACCAGGTCTCCGCGCTGCACGCCCCGCACCTCGACCCCCTCGGCCAGGCAGAGCGGGATGGAGGCCGCGGTGGTGTTGCCGTACTTCTGGATGTTGTTGAAGACCTGGTCGTCGCGGAGCTCGAGCGATCGCTGCACCATCTCGGCGATGCGCAGGTTGGCCTGGTGCGGCACGAGCAGCTTCAGGTCCTTGGTGCCGAGCCCGTGGGCAGCGAGCGCCTCGCGCACCACCTCCGGCATCTTGGAGATGGCGTGCTTGAAGACCTTCTGCCCCTCCATGTGCGGGTAGACCAGCCCCTCGTCGATGTGCTGCTGCGAGATGCGGGGGTGGTAGACCGCGCCGGGCGCCTCGACGTTGAGCTCCTTGGCGTAGCGGCCGTCGGCGTGCAGGTGGACCGAGAGGACGCCGCGGTCCGGGTCGTCGGAGGCCTCCAGGCAGGCCGCGCCCGCGCCGTCGCCGAAGATGACCGCGGTGTCGCGGCCGCGCGTCGTCACGTCGAGGCCGGTGGAGTGGACCTCGGCGCCGACCAGCAGGATCTTGCGGTAGACGCCCGAGCGGATCCAGGCGTTGGCCACCGAGAGGCCGTAGAGGAAGCCGGAGCAGGCGTTGCGGACGTCGATGGCCGGCACCCCGGGGAGGCCGAGCCGCGCCTGCAGGTAGCAGCCGTCGCCGGGGAACATGTGGTCGCCCTGCAGCGAGGCGAAGACGATGGCCTCGACCTCCCTGGGGTCCCAGCCGGCCGTGGCGAGCGCGGCGCGCGCCGCCTTCTCGGCGAGGTCGGCGATCCCCTCCCCCTCCACCACCCAGCGCCGCTCCTTGATGCCGGTGCGCTGCTGGATCCACTCGTCGCTCGTCTCCATGAGCTTCGTCAGGTCGGCGTTGGTGACGACCCGGTCCGGGACGGCGGTGCCGAGCGAGGCGAAGACGGCGCGAGGCATGCGGGCTCCTTCCCTAGATGTCGAGGTTCTGGACGTCCAGCGCGTGCTTCTCGATGAACTCGCGGCGAGGCTCCACCGCGTCGCCCATGAGCACGCTGAAGACCTCGTTGGCCTCGATGGCGTCGTCGACGCGGACCTGCAGCATGGTGCGGCGCGCCGGGTCCATGGTGGTCTCCCAGAGCTGCTCCGGGTTCATCTCGCCCAGCCCCTTGTAGCGCTGGATGGTCTGGCCGGCGGCGGCGACCTTCTTCAAGGCCTCCAGCGCCACGAAGACGTCGGCCACCTCCTCCTCGCCCTCGGGCGACTCGAGGCGGTAGGGGCCGGGCCCGATCTCGGCCAGGCTGGCGTGCAGCCCGGCCAGCTCGCCCCACTCCGGGCCGGAGAGGTAGCCGTGGTCGAGCTTGGTCTCGCGCGGCGCGCCCGACATGGTGGTCTGGAAGACCAGGGCGTGGCAGTCGTGCTCCTCGTCGCGGTCGACGCGGGCGAGGCGCACCTCCAGCTCGGGGTGGGCCTTCTGCGCCCGCTGGTAGATCTTCTCCGCCTGGGCCTTCAGCTCGTCGTGCTGCTTCAGCAGCCCGAGGTCGAGGTCGCCGAGCGTCACCGCGGCGTCGACGATGCGCGAGTCGCGCCGCCGGTCGACGCGGGCCAGCAGCGCCCGGTAGGCGATGGCGCTGCGGCACAGGGTGCGCAGGTCGTCGCCGGAGAGGGCCAGGTCGCCCGAGTGGAGCGTGGCCTTCTCGGTGCCGAGGCCGAGCAGGTACTCGTCCATCGAGTCCTGGTCCTTGAGGTACTGCTCCTTCTTCCCCTTGGCCACGCGGTAGAGCGGCGGCTGGGCGATGTAGAGGTAGCCGCGCTCCAGCAGCTGCGGCATCTGCCGGAAGAAGAAGGTGAGCAGCAGCGTGCGGATGTGGCTGCCGTCCACGTCGGCGTCCGTCATGATGACGATCTTGTGGTAGCGGACCTTGCCGACGTCGTACTCCTCCGAGCCGATGCCGGTGCCGAGCGCCGTGATCATGGTGGCGATGGCCTCCGACGAGAGCATCTTGTCGAAGCGGGCCTTCTCCACGTTGAGGATCTTGCCGCGCAGGGGGAGGATGGCCTGGACGCGCCGATCGCGCCCCTGCTTGGCGGAGCCGCCGGCCGAGTCGCCCTCCACGATGAAGAGCTCCGACTCGGCGGGGTCCTTCGACTGGCAGTCGGCCAGCTTGCCGGGCAACGAGGCCCCGTCGAGCGCCCCCTTGCGGCGCACCGTCTCGCGCGCCTTGCGGGCGGCGATGCGGGCGCGGGTGGCCTCGGCCACCTTGGCGCAGATGCGCTTGGCCACCGCCGGGTTCTCCTCCAGGAAGGCCCCCAGCTTCTCGTTGAGCATGGCCTCGACGATGCTCTTGGCCTCGCTGTTGGAGAGCTTGGTCTTGGTCTGCCCCTCGAAGCTGGCGCCGGGCAGGCGGATGGAGATGACCGCCGCCAGCCCCTCGCGCATGTCGTCGCCGCTGGGCAGCTCGTCCTTCAGGTCCTTGAAGAGGTTGTTCTTCTGGCCGTAGGCGTTGATGGTGCGGGTCAGGGCCGCCTTGAAGCCGATGAGGTGGGTGCCGCCCTCGTGGTTGTGGATGTTGTTGGCGAAGGCGAAGACCTTCTCGTCGTAGCCGTCGTTCCACTGCAGGGCGATCTCGACCAAGGCCGTGCCGCGCTCCACCGGCTCCTCGCCGCGCAGCGAGATGGGCGGGTTGAGGGTCTCGCGGGCCTTGTTGAGGTAGGCCACGAACTCCTTGATGCCCTCCTTGAAGAGGAACTCGTGCTTCTTGCCGCCGGCCCGCTCGTCGTCGATGGTGATGGCCAGGCCGGCGTTGAGGAAGGCCAGCTCGCGCAGGCGGCCCGAGAGCGTCTCGAAGCTGAACTCGTGCACCTCGAAGATGCCGGTGTCCGGCTTGAAGGTCACCTTGGTGCCGCGCCGCTGCGTCTCGCCGATGGCGGTGACCTTGCCGGTCGGGTTGCCACGCTCGTACCGCTGCGCGTAGACCTTGCCGTCCCGGTAGACCTCCACCTTGAGCCAGTCGGAGAGCGCGTTGACGCAGGTGATGCCGACGCCGTGGAGGCCGCCCGACACCTGGTAGGCGTTCGACTCGAACTTGCCGCCGGCGTGGAGCTTGGTCATCACCACGTCGAGCGTGTCCATGCCCTTCACGGTGGGGTGCGGGCCGACCGGGATGCCGCTGCCGTTGTCGACGATGGTGATGGAGTTGTCGGCGTGGATGGTGACGTCGATCTGGTTGCAGCGCCCCGCCATGGCCTCGTCGACCGAGTTGTCGACCACCTCGTAGACCAGGTGGTGCAGGCCGCGCTCGCCCACGTCGCCGATGTACATGTGCGGCCGCTTGCGGACCGCTTCGAGCCCCTCCAGCACCTTGATGTCGTCGGTCCCGTAGTCGGCGCTGGCCTGGGCTGCGGCGCGGGTGGTGTTCTCGGGCATTTCCAGGGGCGACCTCGCGGGTTTCTCTGAGCCGTTTTCGGGACTTAGGTAACGGAGTGATATAGCAGACGCGCCGGGTCCCGGCAACGGGGAAGACCCGGCCGAACCTCCTGGAATCACACGATAAATGCGACCCTGGACGGCTCCAGCGGCGCCCGCCTCCCCGCGCCGCGTCGGCGCGCTGCCGACCGGCCCGGTCCCACTTGAAGCGGCGGGGTCACACCGGGCGGGTGCGACTTGTCACCGCACTGCGGGTGGAATGGATCTCCCGCCCACGTCACAGAAAGTGAGTCACACGATGCGCGAATGGCCTCGCCGCTTCCGCTCCCCGTCCGTCCTCTCGGCGCTCCTCGCCGGCGCCGCCGCCCTCGGCCTGGCGGGGTGCCCGCCGCCGGGCGCGCCCGATCCCATCCCACCACCGGTCACGCCGCCGGTGGTGGCCACCTGCGCCGACACCTGCGCAGCGCAGCGCGCCCAGCTCGCCGCGGCCGACCAGCGCGTCGCCACGCTGAAGAGCCAGCTCTTCACCATCGAGATCGGGCCGAGCGGCAAGCCGATCCGGGTGCCCAACGAGGACCCGCAAGTCCAGATCGACTACGCCGCCGCGGTGAAGGAGGCCTCGCGGCTCCGTTCCCTCCTGGCGGCCTGCACCAGCCAGTACGCGCCGGACGTCGTCACGCTCGGTTGCGCCGGCTCCGCCACCCTGACGAGCAGCGACACGCGCATCGGCACCGTCTCGGGAGACATCGCCTGCCGGCTCAGCTTCGGTCCCCCGTGCCACTCCACCGTGTTCTTCACCTGCGACCCGTCCTCGGTCCCCGTCGACCCGTCGCGGGTGCCGTCGGGCGTGGTGCTCGGCAACATCGACGTCAGCCTGCAGCAGGCCGCCTCGCCGCAGAGCACCATCGACGTCAACCGCATCCTCACCCTCAACTCGGTGCTCCGCACCGTGACGCCGGTGATCGTCGCCGGCATCAGCACCGTCGACGAGGAGAACGTCTCGCTGGTCTTCACCTCCGCGCCCATCCCGCCGGGGAGCGGCGCCATCTCGCTCACCTCGAACACCGGGACCTTCCGTGGCGGCTTCCTGAGCGGCTCCTCGGCCAGCGTCGCCGCCACGCTGCAGTGCGCGCCGGCAGTCCCGTCTCCCTAGCCGGCCAGCGCCGCCACCACCCCGCCGTCGACCTGGAAGAAGCGCGTCTCCGGGCCGGCGGCGGGCTCGATGAGCCGGCGGTCGGTCGACGTCAGGAAGGCCTGCGCCGGCAGCCGGGCCACGTACTCGAGGAGGAAGCCGTTCTTCTCCGGGTCGAGCTCGGAGGAGACGTCGTCGAGGAGGAGGAGCGGCGGCTCGGGCTGGACCGCTCGCAGGTTCTCCACCTCGGCGATGCGCAGCGCCAGCACGAAGGCCCGCTGCTGCCCCTGGCTGCCGTAGGTGCGCGCCGCCCGGCCGCCCACGCCGAGCAGCAGGTCGTCCATGTGCGGGCCGCAGGTGGTGTAGCCGCGCTCGAGGTCGCGCTGGAGCCGGGCCTCGAGCGCCTCGGCGTAGCGGGCCGCCAGCGTGGTCTCGTCACCGGCGAGGTCGAACCCGCCGCTCGGCCGGTAGGCGAGGCCGGCGGGCGGTGCGGCCGGCCCCGAGATCTCGGCGAAGGCTGCGGCGAGGCGCGGCTCGAGCTCCACCGCCACGTCCCGGCGGCGGCGCAGAAGCCGGGCGGCCGCCGCCACGAGCGGTGCCCGGAAGCTGGCCTCGACCTCCGGGTCCATCGAGCCGCTGGCACGCAGGGCGGCGTTGCGCGAGCGGAGCGCCCGCACGTACTCGCGCACCTCCCCGAGCACCGCTGGCCAGCGGTTGAAGGCCGCCCGGTCGAGGAAGCGTCGCCGCCCGTCGGGGCCGCCCTTCACGAGCAGCAGATCGTCCGGCGAGAAGCAGACGGCGGCCAGGCCGTCCAGGTAGGCGTCGAGCCGCTCGATGGGCTTGCCGTCGAGGGAGGCGGTCCGCCCGGCGACGGTGACCTCGACCGAGAGGACCCGCTCGCCGCCCGGGCCGTCCACCCGGGCGGCCGCCAGGCCCCTCGTCTGGCCGAAGCGGATGAGCTCGACGAGCCGGGCGGCGCGCAGCGGGCGCAGCGTCGAGAGGAGGTAGACCGCCTCGAGGAGGTTGGTCTTCCCCTGCCCGTTCCGGCCGAGGAGGACGGTGAGCCGGGTCGACGGCTCGAGGCTCACCTCGGCGAGGTTGCGGAAGTCCTGGAGCTGGAGGGACCTGAGCCGCACGTCGGGCGCATCTCCTCGCCGGCTCGCCCGGCCCGGCCCGCAGGTCCGGCCGTCGAGGCGGTCAGATCCGCATCGGCATGACGACGGCGGTGTAGCCGGCGTCCTCGGGGCCGGCCCCCCGCAGCACGCCCGGCGAGAGGTCGTCGGCCAGCTCGAGCTGGACGTCGTCGCTCTTGAGGACCGCCACCACGTCGGTGAGGTAGCGGGCGTTGAAGCCGATCTTGAGGGCGTCGCCGGCGTAGTCGACCGGGACCTCCTCCTTGGCCTCGCCCAGGTCCGGGTTCTGCGTCAGGACCTTGAGCAGGCCGGGCGCGAGCTCCAGCTTCACGGCATGCGACTTGTCGGAGGAGAGCAGCGAGACGCGGCGCAACGTCTCCAGGAAGCGCAGGCGACCGACCTTGAGGATCTTCTCGCCCTGCTTCGGGATGACCTGCTTGTAGTCGGGGAAGAGCCCCTCGATGAGCCGCATGGCCAGCACCACACGGGGCCGGCGGAAGACCGCCGAGTTCTCGGCGAAGCCGAGCTGCGTCCCGGGCTTGTCGCCGCCCGACTCGGCCGCTTCCCCGAGCAGCTTCTTCAGCTCCTGGAGCCCCTTCCTCGGCAGGATGACGCCGCGCTTGAGCGCGTAGTCGCCGGCCAGCGGCTTCTCCGAGAGGGCCAGGCGGTGGCCGTCGGTGGCCACCATGCGCAGCACCGGCCCCTGGGGCTCGAAGTAGACGCCGTTCAGGTTGTAGCGGGTCTCGTCCGTGGAGGCGGCGAAGCTGGTGCGATCGATCTGCTCGAGGAGCTCGGCGGGCGTGACGTCGACGAAGGGCACCTTCTCGAACTTGGGCAGCGCGGGGAAGTCCTCGGCCGGCAGGCCCACGATGCGGAACTCGGAGGGGCCGCAGCGGACCTCGAGGTAGTTGTTGCCGGCCTTCTTCAGGGTCACCTGCTCGGTGGCCGGAAGCGAGCGGATGATCTCGAAGAGGTGCTTGGCCGGGATGGCCACGGCCCCCTCCTTGACGACCTCGAGGTTGTCGGTGTGCTCCGACGAGACCGACAGGTCGAGGTCGGTGGCCGAGACGTGGAGGGCGTTGCCCTTCTTCGCCTCGAGCAGCACGTGCGAGAGGATGGGCATGGTGGACTTCTTCTCCACGATGCCCTGCGAGCGGCCGAGGGCGCGGGCGAGGTCGCCGGCGACGATCTTCAGTTCCATCAGATCTCCCGCTCTTCTTTCTTTGTCGTCGTAGTAGCAGGGGCCGGATCGATGTGGACAAGTGGCCCTGCACCGCGGAACGACGAGGCTTTCCTGCCTGGATGACTTCCCGGATCGGCCCGGGTCGGGTTTGTGTAGCCCGCGTTCTTCGCGGGTGTCAACGTGAGGCCACGCCTCGTCCCCACCCCGATCCGGCCGTGATCCACAGCCTGAACACAGGCTCGCCGGAGTCGGGCAGGCGGGCCGTCAGGGCGTGAGCTTTCCGGTCAGGGTGGCGACGGCCGCCTGGACCGTCAGATCGGTGGTGACCAGCTCCTCGATCCGATCCTTGGCGGCGATGACGGTGGTGTGGTCCTTGCGGTTGAACTTCTCGGCGATGAGCTGGAAGGTCTCCTTGGCCAGCTCGCGGCACAGGTACATGGCCACCTGGCGGGGGAGGGCGATCTTCTGCTCCCGGGAGGCGCTGGTCAGCTTGGCCACGGTGAGGCCGTAGTGGGCCGCCACCATCTCCTGGATGCGCTCGATGGAGGGCTTGTAGCCGGGCGGCGGGATGACGTCGGAGAGGACGTCGCGGGCCAGGCGCACCGAGATGGGCTCGTGCTTGAGCGACGCGAAGGCGGCCAGGCGCATGAGGGCGCCGTGCAGCTCGCGGACGTTGGAGCGGATGTGGGTGGCCACGAGCTGGGTCACCTCGTCGGGCAGCTCGATCTGTTCGAGCTCGGCCTTGCGCTTCAGGATGGCGGCGCGGGTCTCGAACTCGGGGACGTCGATCTGCACCCGCATGCCCCACTCGAAGCGGGAGCAGAGCCGGTCCTCCAGCCCCTTCAGCTCCTTGGGGCTGCGGTCGCTGGAGAGGACGATCTGGACGTTCTGCTCGTAGAGCGCGTTGAAGGTGTGGAAGAACTCCTCGGCGGTCTTGTCCTTGCCGGCGAAGAACTGCACGTCGTCGATGAGGAGGGCGGAGCACTCCCGGTACTTCTTGCGGAACTCGTCGAGCGTGCCCTTGCGCAGGGCGTCGACGAAGTCGTTGGTGTAGCGCTCGGAGGAGACCACCGCGACGCGGCCGCCCGGCCGGGCGGTCAGGATGGCGTTGCCCACGGCGTGCAGCAGGTGGGTCTTGCCGAGGCCCGAGTCGCCATGGAGGAAGAGCGGATTCCAGGCATGGCCGGGCTTCTGGGCCACGGCCTGGGCGGCGGCGAAGGCGAAGCGGTTCGACTCGCCCACCACGAAGGTCTCGAAGACGTAGCGGGTGCTGGGGCGGGCGTCGCCCTGCGGGCCGGTGGCCACGGCGCCGGCCGGCGCAGGGGTCGAGCCGGGCAGGCCGGGGTCGTTGGCGCGGCGGGCCGCCTGGGCCGGGGGGGCGGAGAGGGTGGCGGCGCGCGGGCGGTCGTCCACCACGAAGACCACGCGCAGCGGGCTGCCGGCCACCGAGGGGAGGAATTCCTCGAACCAGGGCCGGTAGTTGTCGTCGACGAAGTCGCGGTGGAACTTGTCCGGCGCGGCCACGTGGAGCCTGCCGTCGTCGATGGCCGAGGGGCGCAGCGGCTCGAACCAGCGGGCGTAGAGGTCGGGGCGGAGGCGCGTGCGCAGGTAGGCGTCGACGCGTTCCCAGAGCTCGTCCACTGGTGTCATCTCACGCGCGCCTGCAGGCACGTCCATGCGGGTCCCCACTTCGCCACACGATGTCCACCACGATGGAGGGCCCGCCGCGGATCGGGTTCGATCCGCGGCACCGGTGCTGCGCATCCTGTGGAGCGATGAGCGAGGCGGGGCCGTGCTTCAGTGGCGCGGAAATTAGCCACGGTCTCGAAACAGGATCAAGGTGAACGATGAGGGAGGCGCGAGCTTGGCGGAAGGAGGGCGCTTTCCGGCCGCGCGTCGGGACCTTGACAGGCCGCGCCCGATCGTGGAGGTTGCCGCGCCATGAAGCGTACCTATCAGCCCAAGAAGGTGAAGCGGAACCGCACCCACGGATTCCTCAAGCGCATGTCCACCACGGGCGGCCGCAACACGATCAAGCGCCGCCGCGCCAAGGGGCGCAAGCGCCTCACCACCAAGGCGCCGACGAAGTAGCCTGCACGCGGTGAGGCTGCCCAAGGGCGCGAGGCTCACGCGCCGCCGCGAGTACCTCGCGGTGCAGGAGCGCGGCACGCGGCTCTACGCTGGCGAGGTGCTCGTGCTGGCGCGGCCGGGTGGCGCCGATCGGGCCCGGATCGGGATCACGGTGTCCTCGAAGGTCGCCAACGCGGTCGGGCGGAACCGGGTCAAGCGCTGGGTGCGCGAGGCCTTCCGTGAGATCCAGGCGACGTTGCCGCCGGTCGACCTCGTGGTGATCGCCCGGACCGGGGCGCCGACCATGGGGCTGGACGGGGTGCGCCGCGCGCTCGCCTCGGCCCGCGACCGCCTGGGGTCGGCGTGATCGCGCGGGCGCTCATCCTGCTGGTGCGTTTCTACCAGCGCTTCATCGGCCCTGGCCTGCCGAAGGCCTGCCGCTTCTACCCGAGCTGCTCGAGCTACGCCGTCGAGGCGCTGAGCCGCCACGGGGCGGCGCGCGGGAGCTGGCTCACCGTGCGGCGGCTCGGCCGCTGTCACCCCTTCCATCCGGGCGGCGTCGATCTGGTTCCCTAGGGGAGCTGCCATCGCCGGTCGCCGGCCGTCTTCGAATCGA